>Ga0302325_10007028_pt1 | contig 25107 bp, 20 predicted proteins | sample Palsa_T0_2_FD_201948 | JGI IMG/M metagenome (GOLD analysis project Ga0302325, IMG submission 201948) | Peat permafrost microbial communities from Stordalen Mire near Abisko, Sweden - Palsa_T0_2 | ecosystem: Environmental > Terrestrial > Soil > Palsa > Peat permafrost | place: Sweden: Abisko... | reverse complement strand
ACACGACAATCGGCTCGGGAGCCGCGTTTTCCACCGGAACTCTGAACAACGCCACGGCGATCGGAGCCAACGCCGAAGTCAGCGAGAGCAACGCGCTGGTGCTCGGCGCAGTCACCGGCGTGAACGGCGGAGCGAGCGTGAATGTCGGCATTGGCACGACCTCGCCGGTGACGGCTTTGGATATCGAAGCCACCGCGCAGAGCGCCCTCGGCCCAACGCTGACGATGACGAATAACCAACAGTCCGGGTTTTCGAGTGAAGTCTCGCTGGATTTCAACACTTTCCAACCGGTATACACACCGCCCCAGGGAACTTACAATCCGTCGGCGCGCATTCTGCTGCTTGATAACGATAACTACAGCGACTCGGTAATCTTTCAGGCAAACGCCCCGGGGGCGGCAAATAACGGATTGCAGAACACCATGACCATCGATCCCGTGGGCAACGTGACCATCGCCAGGTCGCTGACCGTGGCGGGCCAGCCGGTGACGGGGAACGGCCAACAAGGACCTCCCGGACCGCAAGGACCACAGGGAGCAACGGGGCCGCAAGGATCACAGGGACCGGCTGGGCCAACAGGCGCAACGGGCCCGCAAGGACCGACGGGGCCGGCTGGACCGCCGGGGCTGGTTGAGACCGGCGGAGTGCAGGTCTTCACAACGCCCGGCACGACCCAGCTCACGCTTCCATCGAGCGTTACGACCATCATCGTGGAAATGATCGGCGGCGGCGGTGGTGGCGGCGGTTATTGCACTTACGACTTTAACTTCGAAACCGGCGGAGGCGGAGGCAGCGGCGCCTACACCAAGACTTTCGTTTCCATCAGCCCGGCCTTCACTTACTACGTAACTGTGGGTGGAGGGGGTGTTGCTGGGAGTACCTACCAATATGGCAGCCTTGGTGGCAGCTCGATTCTTGCGGCGAACAACACGACGATTGCGCTAGCCAATGGGGGTGCAGGCGGCGGGCCTGGGATCTGCGGCACAAACTATAACTACGGCGCGGGTGGCGCCGGCGGGAGCACGAGCGGGAACCCGCCGGCACTGTTCTCTCTCCCCGGAACGTCAGGGCAAGGCGGATCCTCCGGAGGAACAGGAGGGAACAACGGCTCCTCAATCTCGGGGTATGGTGGAAACGGCGGCACTCTGTCCAATGCTGCCGCCCCGGGCGGTGCAGGCGCGGTCCTGATCACATACTGACCGTCGACCGGTTGGGCAAGGGCGTGGAAGGCCCCGCAGGGACCCTCCACACCTTTTTCCCGAGAACGACCTGGTTTCGACGTCGCGTATTTTCAGGGAAAAAAGCACTCCCCCCTACTGCCCTGCGGCCTGCGTGCGCGCAGGCGCGTTCTTCACATACTTATCGAACCAGCGAATCATCTCGTAGACCAGTTGCTCGTTCGACTCCATGGCGGTGTACCAGTGCGGCTCGTGCGGCAGCAGTACCAGGCGCGCGGTGCCGCCGTTGCCGCGAATCGCTTCGTAAAGCTTGCTGGCCTGCAGCGGCACCGTGCCGGGATTGGCGTCTTCGGCGCCGTGCACAATCAGCAGCGGCGCCTTGATTTTGTCGGCGAAGAAAAACGGAGAAACTTTCAGATACACGTCCTGCGCCTCCCAGACCGAGCGGCGCTCGTTCTGAAAGCCGAACGGCGTAAGCGTCTTGTTATAGGAACCGCTGGTGGCCGCGCCTGCGCGAAACAGATCGGAATGCGCCACCAGATTCGCCGTCATCAGGGCGCCGTGGCTGTGTCCGGTGACGCCGATGCGGTCGGGATCGACCACGCCCAGGCTTACGGCCTCATCCACGGCGGCTTTGGCGTCGGCGGTCAACTGCTCCAGATACGTGTCGTATGCCTTTTTCGGATCGCCAACAATGGGAAACGCGGCCCGGTCGATGATTGCGTAGCCAGCCAGCAGCAGCAGCCGGTACTCATACAGCTGTGTAAAGGTCTGCTGCGAGCCCGCGACTTGTCCGGCGGTCGAAGGGTCGGCGTAGTCGAGAGGATAAGCATAGAGAATCGCGGGGACGCGCGTGCCTTCCTGATAGCCTGGCGGCGTGTAGAGAGTGAACGACAAATCCAGCCCGTCCGCACGCTTGTATTTGACCAGGCGCTTCTTGATGGCGCGCAACACCGGCGTGGGATCGGGAATGTGCGTCACCGGTTCGCTGGACGAATTAAACATCGCTTCGCCTTCCGACGCGTTGGCCGGGCTCCCCACCTTGCGCAGGAATGCATTGGGCGGGTCCATCGGCGATTGATGCCACGTAAGGAATGTCCGGGTATCGGCGCCGGTAAAGGCAAGGAATCGCTCATAGGAGGTCTTATCGCAGCGGAAGACGCGTTCGTATTTCAGCGTGCTCAGATTCAACCGGTCCAGGAACGGCCGGTCGCCATCGATTGACGAACCGTTTCCCTGCAGGTAGATGGAATCGCCCTCCTGTCGAATTACCTTCTGGCCGTTGGGCAGACTGCGGTGAACCGGATAGCCGGGATTCTTATAGAGTTCGTCGGTGGAAAGATCCCAGAGCAGGCGCGGCTTCTGCTGAGGATCGTCCACATTGACGATGAAAGCCTGCCGCCAATGGCGGTTTTCGTCGTATTCGGTCAGAAGCGCAACGCTGGGCTGCTCGCCCCAATCGTATCCGTCGTAACGCTGCACGGTTCGCGCGATTTCGACCGGCGCTGCACTGAAGGGCGCTTTCTGCAGCATAATCTTGTCGCGGTTGGGCACGTTCACGTTCCAGTCGCCGCCGTCGAGGGCTTCGGCCCAGATCAGGGTCGCCGGATCGGTCGAACGCCAGGAAAAATCGCGCGGCCCGGTAGGAACTCCCTCAATCGGAACGCGGTCGGCCAGCGGCAGAGAAGCGACGCTGTGGAAACTGACGTGAGCAGGATTGGATATGTCCCAGGTTTCAACTTCCTTGGGAAAGCGATCGTAAGTGGTCACGTAGGAATAGGGCTTGTGGATGGATGTGACGAGGAGGTAGCGGCCGTCGGGAGCGGGATCGAGCGAGGCATAATTCGCGGCGTTGCCGATCGGAGTGACTGATCCGGTGGCGACGTTGACCAGCGCGAGCTGCGTGGCCGCGTAGTAATCGAAGACGTCTTCGTCATGCTTGTTGTTGAGAGTGTCGCGGGTTTCGTAGGTGCTGCTCTGGCCTTTCTCGCCTCCTGTTTCCTGAATGCTGGGGCCAATGGGGGCTGACGCCTCGACCGGAGGCGCGCCCATGGCCTTGGGCACGAGTTTGACGAGAAGCGTTTTCTGGTCGGGCATCCATTGGAATTCGTCGTTGAACATGGGGTTGAGGCGGATGCCGGGAATGCGGTGAGCGCCACCGCCATCGTCCCCAACCCAGAGTTCGACGGACTCGACGGCGAGGTTGGCGAAGGCGAAGTGCTTGCCATCGGCCGCCCAGATTGGCTCGCCGGGACAGGCGCCCGCGGGCAGGGCAACACGCCTCTGCTTGCCGCCGGCGACGGGCACCACGTCGAAACTGGTGGCACAGGGGGTGATGCCGTAGCCGCCGGGAGTATCGTGTTTGCTGTGATTCTTGGGTTCGACGCGCACGCCCGCCAGGCGAAGATACGGCGTGGCCACGCGCGCGATCGTGGGATACTCCTGCCAGGTCACCAGCAGAATTGTGTCGTGGGTTGGGCTGACGAATGGCTGCGGCGGCGCGGGCGCGCGCATCACGTCGAGAATATTCTGCGGCGGCATGTTGTAGCCGGAGGCAGCTTCGGCAGATGTTGCCGTTTTCGTGGCGGCTGCAGCTTGCGCTGCCGCGTGCACTGTGAGGACGCAGAATGCCAGGAATGTGGCCTTGAAGAGACGAAAAAATGGCTTTTTTTGCATGAGTGTTCTCCGGCTCATTGGGGGTGCAAATAATTTGGGCGTATCAGCTCGCACAAGATTATGCACGTAGCGACGATGCTCTGGAAATTTTCTTTTCCGGGTTACCGCGTCCGGTCTACCGCGACAGCTCGCAGATCCAGTTCACTTCCCAGGTCTTGCCGCCATCGGGCGAGTACGATTGCTCCATGCGCGCCGATTTGGGGGAGAGGTCGAGCCAGACGTAGCGCACCAAAATAGTGCGGCCCTTGAGAATTTCCTGATGGAAAAACTCTCCGCGCTTGCCGGTGAACGCGCCGACGACGGGAGGAGTGTCGAGGGTGCCGTTGTCGAGATCGACCAGATAAATACTCCACTGGCGCGTCTCCGGGTTGTAGAGGCGCAGCGTCTGGGCTTTGATATGCAGCTTGCCGTCGGTGCTGGTCACCTCGAACTGCTCGAAGTTGGCGTTGCTGTCGAGGAGCTTGTGGTGGTTGGAAAAGCCATCGTACTCAACCCAGGTATTGGAATTGATGAGCTTTCCAGTCTCCGATGAGGAAGTCGAAGTCGTGAGAGCCGTCGCGTTGGGGAAGGTTCGCGGGGTTGGCGGTGGTTTGGGCAGTTTGCGAATGAAGGCGCGCGGCGGGCAATGCGGTGAGAACGAGCAGGGAGAGGATTGTAAGTTTAGCGGCTTTCATCAGGATCGGTCCTTTCCAGAAGTGAGATGCGCGGAGGAGGGTTTCGTTAGCAAACAGGGCTGCGCTGGAGTTAGCCTGCCTTCTATAAATTATTAAGAGGGTTGCCCGCCCCTGTCCCTGCGCCGTTCGCAGGGACAGGGGTGGGAGCGTTGCTTCCCGCTGAGACTGGAAGCCGACGCAAAAACATACTTGTAGTGTCAACAATTCAGCGCATAATTGAAGCATGCCGAACATTGACACCCAAACAATCAACTGCCTTAATCGTCACTCCTTTTCGGTTACGATCTATGCGGATTACCGCACAGAGAACGGCCAGACTCTCGTGTGTCCGCAATGCAAGGAGGAATTCCGCCAATTTATGCGACAGCTCGTATTCGGTGACATGAATTCCTCCGGCTCCAGGCCGCTTCCTGAGATTTTGCGCCGATCCTACTAATCAAGGCCATATTGACACCTAAGTGGCCTTCCCGCTCTTCGCCAGAAACCGCTCTATAAACCCAGTATCGAAATTTCCGGCGCGGAAATCCTCATCGGCCAGGATGCGGCGGTGCAGCGGGATCGTGGTGTAGATGCCTTCGACGATGAACATATCGAGAGCCCGCGACATGCGGGAGATGGCTTCGCTGCGATCCTTCGCGCGAACGATCAGCTTCGCGATCAGCGAATCGTAGTACGGCGGAATCACGCCTTCGGCATACGCCGCGGTGTCAACGCGCACACCAGTTCCTCCCGGCGGATTGAAGGCCGTAATCTTTCCCGCCGACGGGGTGAACTTTTCGGGATGCTCGGCGTTGACGCGGCACTCGATCGAGTGCCCTCGATGCACGATCGGTCCCATGAGCACGTCGCTCATTTTCGCGCCGGCGGCAATCATGATCTGGCTCTTGACCAGGTCGACGTCGGTGACCATTTCAGTGACCGGGTGTTCGACCTGAATACGCGTGTTCATCTCAATGAAGTGGAGTCGGCGGTCTTTATCCATCAGGAACTCGATGGTGCCGGCGTTCCAATATCCGATCGCGGCCAGCGACTTGCAGAGCATCTCTCCGATTTGCGTGCGCATTTCCGGCGTGACTTGCGTGGAAGGCGATTCTTCTAACAGTTTCTGATGCCGTCGCTGGATGGAGCATTCGCGCTCACCCAGGCTCACGACGGAGCCGTGCTCATCGGCCAACACCTGAAACTCGATGTGGCGGGGATGCTCGACATACTTCTCCATGTAGAGATCGCCGTTGCCGAAGGCGCCGGCAGCCTCCGCCTGAGCGGCTTTGAACAGGCCCGGCAATTCCTCTTCGTTGCGAACGATGCGCATGCCGCGTCCGCCGCCCCCGGCCGAAGCTTTCACGATCACGGGAAATCCGACCTGCTTGGCCCACTCCAGCGCCTCGCCGTCCGATGCAATGATTCCCTCTGAGCCGGGCAGGATGGGTACGCCCGCCTTCTTCATCGCGGCCCGCGCTTTTTCCTTCTCGCCCATGAGCCGGGTGACCTCGGGCCGCGGACCGATGAACTTGATGCCGCTCATCTCGCAGACTTCGGCGAAGTTGGCGTTTTCGGCGAGCAGGCCATAACCGGGATGGATGGCGTCGACGTTGGCAATTTCCGCCGCGCTGATCACCGCGGGAATGTTCAGGTAGCTTTCCGCCAGCCGCGGCGGGCCGATGCAGATGGCTTCATCGGCAAAGCGCACGTGCAGCGAGTTGCGGTCCGCTTCGCTATAAATGGCTACGGCGCGCACGCCCAGTTCCTTGCACGCGCAGATCACGCGCAGCGCAATTTCCGCTCGATTGGCGATGAGGATCTTCTTGAACATGAGAAACCAGCTTTCAGCTATCAGCTGTCAGCTCTCAGCAAAAGCATGTGCGGCGCGAAAAAATGTTGATTGCTGATTCTTGATTATTGAATAACAACTTGTCCCGCCCGGTTCTTATTCAACAATCAAAAATCAACAATCAACAATTCTGTCCAGGCGTCACTTCTTTGCCCGGATCGCGAACAATTCCTGGCCGTATTCGATGGGCTGGCCGTTGGAAACCAGTTTCTTGACGATCTCTCCGGCCGCGTCGGACTCAATTTCGTTAAGCAGCTTCATCGCTTCGACGATGCAAAGGACCTGCCCGACTTCCACCGAGTCCCCGACCTTGACGAAGGGAGGCGCGCCCGGCGACGGCGCTTCATAGAACGTGCCCACGATCGGCGACTTAACCGGCTGCAGGCCTTCATCGGCGGGGGCTGCAGGCGCGGCAGGAGTCGCGGCCGCAGAAGGCGGCGCCACCGGCGCAATCTCGGGTGCTGGACCCGGCGCGGGCGGCACGGCGAAGAAGCGCGGGTCGCCGTGAGTGTGGACGATGGTCTCTTTGCCGGCGCGCTTGATGCGCACTTTCACATCGCCGCGCTCGAGTTCAAACTCGGCGATGTCCTTTTCGATAAGAAATTCGATGAGTTCTTTCAGCTCTTTTTGATTCATTCGTATCCGGTGGGACTGAATCGGTCGCGAGACTCCTACCGCCCGTTGAGCCGGAGCTCAAAGGTTCAAGACCACGGTTTCGACACTAGACCGCTAAAAAATCCTTGCTGGTCGGGGTCAGAACTTCGCAGCCGTGGTCCGTCACCGCGACCATGTCCTCGATTCTGATGCCCCATTTGCCGGGAAAGTACACCCCCGGCTCGATGGTGATCACCATACCCGGCTGCAGGATCTCCTCCTGCCCGCGGGCAACGCGCGGGCCTTCATGGATTTCAAGCCCTACGCCGTGCCCCGTCGAGTGCGTAAAGTATTTAGCCAAGCCAGCTTTTTTCAGCAGGTTGCGGGCTGCGGCATCGACCTGGCCAACCGCGATGCCGGGATGAACCGCCTCAATCGCAGCCTGCTGCGCCTCTCGCACCGCGTTGTAGGCACGCTGCGCTTCCCTGCTAATCTTGCCCACCCAGACGGTGCGTGTCTGGTCCGAACAATAACCCGAAAGTATAACACCGAAGTCGCAGACCACGAATCCGCCTCGGGCGATGCGCTGCTCGGAAGCCCGTCCGTGGGGCAGAGCCGAGCGCGCTCCCGAAGCAATGATGGTGGGGAACGACATGGCCTCGGCTCCGGCGCGACGGGCGGCGAGTTCCATCTCGGCGGCAACCTCGACTTCTTTCGTACCCGGATGCAGGACTTCGAGCGCCCGATCGAACAGTCGCGCCCCCAGGTCGACGGCGGTGCGAATCAGCCACAGTTCCTCTTCCTCTTTCACCATGCGCTGGCGCTCGACGACCGAAGAAGATTCTTTCAGCGTGATGCCGGCGGGCAGAAGTGCCTTCAGCCGCTTCTTGTCGGCGAGGGTAAGGTGCTCGGACTCGAGTCCAATGGTCCACGCTCGGGTCCGCTTCCGGGGCTTGGCGAGGAACTCGCCCAGGGCTTGCAACGGAGCCTTGCCCGCAATGACAATTTTCGCGCCTTTCACTTCCTCGTGCGCCTGAGTGTCGTAGCGAACGTCGGTAAAGAAGACGCTCTTGTCTTCCTCGATCAGCAGCAACCCGGCGCTGCCAGTGAATCCGCAAAGGTAGCGAATGTTAGGCAAGTGGCTGGCGAGCAGCGAGTCGAGCCGAGCGGTGGAAAGAAGCTCGCGGAGCCTGGCCTGGCGAGTGAGGAAGTTCATCGGGGAGAGTGTAGCAGGAGCAGTTCTCAGTTCTCAGTTCTCAGTTCTCAGTTCTCAGGTTGCCAAACCTACGCTGCCGATTTGATAGAGGCAACGAGTCCGTCCAGAATTTTCCCCAGTTCCGCAGCTTTATCCGGCCTGCAATCCCAAAAATGGCTTCGCACGCTGAGAGCTGAGAGCTAAAACAAAACCGCCGACCTGACAGGTTCTTCAGGCCGGCGGGCTCTTGCTCAGGACTCGCGACTCAGGACTCGTTATGTCTGGATGATCCGCGGAGTGATGAAGAAGATCAGTTCCTGGTTCTGGGTGTTGACCTGCGTGTGCTTGAACAGGTTGCCCAGGAACGGCAGGTTGCCGAGTATCGGCACCTGGTTGATGTTGATCGAGTTCTGCGTCTGAATCACGCCGCCGATCACCACCGTCCCGCCATCGGTGACGAGAACCTGAGTGGTGGCCTGCTGCGTAATCAGTTCGGGGTTGCCCTGCACTTCCTGGCCGAAGTTCGGAGTGGTGTTTTCCACGTCCACGTTCAGGAAGATGGTGTTTTCCGACGTGATCTGCGGAGTCACGGTCAGCCGCAGGAAGGCGTCAACATAGGTCACAGTCGGCGGGCCGCCCAACTGCGCCTGGGTCACGATGGGCACGCGCACGCCCTGCTTGACCATGGATTGAATGTTGTTCTGGGTGACGATGCGCGGACGCGAGAGCACTTTCAGCAGGCCGCGCGATTCGGCCATCGACAGGATGGCGTCAATGCGCACGGTGTTGCTGGCGTTAATGAAGCTCAAGCCGCTGGTCGGCGAAGTGCTTCCCAGGTTCGAGAACAGCGGAATTGAAGAACCGGTGGTCGAACCGCTGCCCGGAACCGTGATGTAGCCAGGGGTCAATCCGTTCACAGTGGTCGGCGAACTGCCGGCCGTCTGGTTCCCGCCAATTGCGCTAGTGCCATTGCCCCAGCCAAATCCGAACTGAGTGCCGATGTCGCGGGCGAACTGGCGGGTCGCCGCCACTACGCGAGCTTCGATTTCGACTTCCTGCGTCTTGCGGTCCAGCTGCGAGAGCAGGCGATCGATAACGGGAATGATTTTCGGAATGTCGCTGACCACGATAGCGTTGGTGCGGTCATCGGCGACCACATCGCCACGCTGCGAAAGGAACTTCTTAATGGTAACGATTACGTCTTTAGCCTTGGCATAGCTGAGGAAGCGGGTGATCGAGACCTTTTCCACGGCCAGCGCTTCGGATTCAATCTGCGCGCGGCGCCCGTCGGCTTCATGCTTCAAGGTGTCGACTGTGGCGATGCGCAAAACGTTGCCTTCGAGTTCCCGTGCCAGATCGTTGTTCTTCAGCACGATGTCGAGCGCCTGATCCCACGGCACATCGTCGAGCACGATGGTCAGCGTGCCGTGCACGTTGGGATCGAGCACCACGTTGAGGCCGCTGATTTCATGAATCAGGCGGAAGAAATCCTTTACATCGACGTCCTTCAGGTTGACCGAGATGGGCTCGCCCGTGTATCGCGGACCGGTCGCGGCCGGCTGCTGTCCGGCTTGGGCTTTCTGTTCGGCCGCCAGATTGACCGCGGGAGTGATGCCGGTCGAACTCTGAGCAGGCCCGGAGTTGCTCTGCGACTGCGCCGCGTGCGCGCTGGCCGGCAGAAGCTCAACCGCGGTCTTGTCGGAGAATCGTGCGGCCGCTTCCTCAGCGCGCGCCGCGGGTTCCTCCGCCGGAGCAGAATCTTTGGCTTGCGGATTGGCGGCTTCGTGCTTCGGCTGATATGACGGCTCGACGAATACGAAATCGGTGGGCTGCTGGTTCTTCGCCTCAGCCTGGGGAGCGGCTTGCTCTTCGCTCACGCGGGGCGTGAAAGGCGAGACCGGCCGCGACGCCGGTTGCGAAAGCGGCCGGTTCGCGGAAACGGGTGTGCTGGCCGCGACAGTGTTCGTCGCCGGGCCGCCGTGCACGGTCAAGATCATCTTGCCGGCAGGCCCCGGGGTCAGCTCATAAGGGCAGGCTTTTTCGAGATCGACGACGATGCGCGTCGCAGGCGGATTCTGCCCGTCCGTGGCGATGCGCACGCCCTTCACTCCTGCCACGCCCACCGGGATGTGCTTCTGACCGGTGGCCATGACCGTGCCGGGCAGATCGACCACCAGACGGGCGGGCGAGTCCAGCCTGCTGAGCTTGGGCGTCATCGTACCCGCGGATCGCATTTCGACCTGCACCTGGTCGGCGCCCACGACTACGTTGACTCGATCGAGACGGCTGGGCGTCTGGGCGTCTGCCGCCCCTGCCACCAACAGCAGCAACGTTACGAACATGATCAGTTGTTGCTTTCGCATTTCGCTTCTCCCACCCGCGGGCCTGGCCCGCGCGTCGTTCCCCTAAGGAATGATGGCGTCCCCACAATTCGGGAAGCGCCGCCCGGCTAAACCGCCGGGGTAAAGATTCGTTTCACTACTTCGCGTGTAAACGGCTTGCCTAACTTGTCCTCGACGGTTTCTTCAAAGATCACGGAGTCGCCGGTGATGCGCACCACGAATCCGTTGAACACGGGATCGTTTTCCCGCAGGAAATACGCTTTCCCCAGGTTGTTGGTGACCACGGCAATGAACCCGGCATCGGATTTGACCACGCCGCGCAGATTGATGGCGTTGATCTCCAGACATTTCTTGCCCGTGGAACAGGCCGGCCCATTCTGCTGCACCACCGGACTAAAGAAGGGATCGCGCTTACCGCTCATCGCCCACTTCTTGTCGTCTTTCGGGCCTTCGGCCGTCTTATCTTCTGGCTTCGCGGCGCCGGGCTTGGCGGCATCCGCTGGCTTGGCTGCCGTCTCGGGCTTGGCCGCAAGCTTGGTTTTGGCGTGCGCCTTGTTGGCGGCCGTGGCGGACTTCGCCGTCACGCCAGGTTTCGCCGGTGCGGGTTTCGCAGCCGATTTCGCCGCTTGCGGCGTAGTGGCTTTCGCCGGGCTTGCAGCCTGGGTTGGACTGGAGGCGGATTTTGCCGATGCCAGCACCACGGCCGGTTTCGCCGTGTCCGGAACACCGGCCGCGTTCAGCGCGGCGTTGGAATCGTTGGCCTGTTTCTTCTGCAACGATTTGGCCACGCTATGCGCGTTGTCGATGGCGTCGGGATTCTGCGCCGCCGCGGTCGCGGCGCCCCATCCGCCCGTCATTACCGCCACTGCCAGAATGCTTGTCGTCAGCTTCATCGCCTTGTTCATAAAGGGTTCCTACTTCGCTGCCGGCGGCGTCGCCGGTTTGACTCCGGCAACCGGTGCAGCAGCCGGGGGTGAATCGTGGCTGAAATATGTGGTCGCGACAAAGGTCGCGATGATGCTCTCGTTGGGCGCATACACATAAGTGCGCTTCGCCTTGGCGGCGCTCGGATTCTTGGTCGTCGCCACCAGCAGATTGCTGATGTTGACGATGCGCTCCAACTTGCTGACCCGGTCGAAGAAATTCAGCGTCGAGTAGTACGAGCCATCCAGTTCTATCTCGAAGGGAACTTCGGTGAAGTACTGCTGCGCTTTGACATCTTTCGCGGTATAGCGCCGCAGTTCCACGCCCGCCTTCTGCGCCTCGCCATCGAGCATGGTAATGAACGTATCCACCTGCTTTTCGTCGGGGACGATGCGCTGTTCGATCTCCAGCTGCTGTTTCAGTTCGGCAAGCTGCTGCTCGATCTGTTTGAGCTTGGGCCGGTAGGATTCGAGTTCGTTGTTTTCCCGAATCTTCTCTTCGAGGGAATGTTGCGCGGAGGCGTTCTTCTCGTTCTGACTCTTGAACACAGTGAAGAACAGGGCCGCGGTCACCACCGCGCCGCCAACGATCACCACTCCCCACTGTTTAATGCCCGACAGTTCACTAAAGTTCGCCATAGTCTGCCTCGGAACTCCTAATCGCGGTTACGACTTCGCCTTTTCGCAGGTCAGAGTGAACTGGAAGGCCTGCATGTCCTTGATCTGCTCGTCCTGATAGGTCTCTTTGATCTCGACGGTCTTGAAATAGCCGGTCTTTTGCAGATTAGCGATCAGGTTGGCCACGGCGTCGGTGCTCAGCGCCGTGCCCTCGAGGTTGACGCTCGAGCCTTGATCGTCCAGCTTGCTCAGCCATACCGCCTCGGTGTTGTTGATGGTTTCTCCCATCATCGCCATCAGATTGACCGGGCCGGTCTGGTTGGAGCGCAGTCCGTCGATCACATCCACGCGGCGCTTGTAGGTATCGGCCTGCTTCTGGCGCTCCAGAAAGCGCGCCTTCACGTCGGCCAGTTCCAGGTTGCGTTGCTCCGCCACCTTCACCTTGGAGGCAATCTCTTTGGAGAGATGGTCGAGCCGGTACCAGTAGCCGACATTGCCCAGCGCCACCAGCACCAGCACCACCAGCACTTTCAGTTTGGGCGACCCCATGTCTCCCATTTCGATGGTGGGCATCGACGGGCTCGCGCCCCCACGCTTGCCCTTGCCTTTAGACTGTTCGAGCAGGTTGATTCTGATCATAGGGATTCAAAACTCCTCAGGGCCAAACCCACCGCCACGGCCATCTGACCCGGATTCTGTTCCACCAATTCCGCTCCCGGTCCGGCGGCCGGAGGCGTCACTCGCTGAAACGGATTCAGCAGTTCGACTGGCATGGAGAACTCCTGCCGCAAGGCCTCAACCAAACCCGGCACTTTCGACGAACCCCCGGCGAGATAGATCTTCTCGATGTGCTCGCCCGCCGCGCTGGCCCGGAAGAAGTCGAACGTCTTCTGAATTTCCAGCACGATGATTTCGGTCACCTGCTGCAGAATCGGATGTTTCGCGTCCTCGCTGACCGTGCCCACCTTGTTGCCCAGCTTGAGCGACTCGGCGTCATCGAAGCTCAGGTCCAGTTCCTTCTGCAGCGAGTCGGTGTACTGATGACCGCCCACACTGACGTCGCGCGGGAACAGGGGCGTCGTGCCCTTGACGATGTTGATGTTCATCACGCTGGCGCCCAGGTTCAGCAGCGCCACAACTTGTGTGGGCGCGGGCTGATAGTTGTACTCGTAGCAGTTCTGCAGCGCCAGGGCGTCAATATCCACGATAGTGGGTGTGCGGCCGGCCATCGAGAGTACGTTGGTGTAGTTCAGGATCTTGTCTTTTTTCACGGCCACCAGCAGCACGTCCATCTGCGGGCTGCCCACTTCCTCGGAAAGAATCTGGTAGTCGAGGCTCACGTCGGCCAGATCGAAAGGAATGTGTTGCGCCGCTTCCTTCTCGATGGTGTCGGCCAGTTCGGCATCGCTCATGGAAGGCAGCGAGATCTTTTTGACAATGACCGAGTGGCCGCTGACGGCGGTGGCCACCGCTTTGGTCTTGATCTGGTTTTCGAGGAACAGCTTCGAGATCGAACTGGAAACCTGGCCCGAATCCACGATCATGGAATCGACCACAATGTCGGACGACAGCGGTTCCAGACCGAGGTGCACCACTTCAATCTGCCCACCCTTTTTCTTTAGCTCCACCGCCTTGATGCTGGAGGAACCCACGTCCAGTCCAACAATCGATTTCGCTCCGATTCCAAACATGTATGCCCACCTCGTTGTCTGGCGCGGGCAGTCTTGCCCGCGTTGTTTGTACAGCTACTGCGATCCCGCCGCTTTGCTTGCTGCCTTCTGCTTACGCCGGCCCGAACCCTCGTTCTGGCTGGATTCTTCCTCCATCCACTGATCGAGCCGGGATTTCTTGAAGCGCCAGCGATTGCCCAGCTTGAACGCGGGAATGCGCTGTTCGCCAACGTACTTGTAGAGCGTGTCCGGGCTTACACCCAGATATTGCGACGCCTGGCGAATGTTCATGACTTCTCTCGCGTCAGCCATGTTTCGTCCCGCTCCCTCTGCTCTTTTCCGCTCACTCGCATGCTTCACCGGTCATTTCAATCCGGTGAGCGGAGCTTGAGGAGGCTCTTGCCTTATGTTTCTTGCCTCTCTTCGGAGATATCGGCTCCGAAGACTGCCCGTGTTCCGAGCATATCTCAGCCCTGAAAAACCCCGGCTCAAAGCGAATCTCCGCGTTTTGCTGGGTTTCGTGCGGGTTTTCTGGAAGCGCGTATGGAAGCGCAGAGAGCTAAATTCTATATGTAGTGGTATGCGGAGCAATGAACGCTATTAGTTGGATAGACGGCTGAGCCGATCGGCGGTCATGCCGGGACTGGTAACTGAAGTACTAGAGACGGTACGGAGGTACTACGACGCTGGCCCAAGTTGTTGTTTCGGCGAGCTTTGATCTGAGCCCGCCGAAACTCGTAAGAAACATTTAACAAGCGTTACGGAATGCGAGGACGTTAAATCGATCCGCCCGCCCAGGGTGCGGGCGGGCGGAATCGATGCCTCGCTACTGCCCGCCTCCACCCGAGCCGGCGGATTCCTGCCGAACCTGGGATTCGGTCTGGTCTGCCACAGCCTGCTGATCCTGCAGAGCTTTGGCGGTACCGGTATCTGGCGGCGGAGGCGGCACATTGCTGGCCACCGTATTCGCGTCGGGCGACTTGGGCATGCCCCCGTTGCCTTGTTTGGCCGCCAGTTCTTTCATGCCTGCTCCCAGTTGTTCCTCGAAGTGGTTGCGCATTTCCTGCAGATCGTCGACCGAGACCGCCACCATCTTGCCGGCGGCGCAATCCAGTTTCTTGCTGCTGGAAACGCTGGCCCGCACTTTCTGGTCCTGATCGGGAGTGTCGTCGATGCGGGTGATCACGTCGCCCTCGGTCAGCGAACATTCTTGTCCGTCCGCGGTCACTGCCATATCCGTTGCGACAACGAACGTGCGGCGCGCAGGATCGAGCGCGGGGGGCACTTCGTTGGTCGGATTTGACGGCGGAGGCGGCGTCGACTGTGCGGCAGCGGCCTGCTCGGCCTGTAGCTCCGCCTTCACTTCGTCGGCAATCGCCTGCTTGACTTCAGGAGTCAGCGTGACGGGATCGGAACCCGCCTCGGCAGGGGGCGCCGCGGCAGGAGCCTCATCTGCCTGGGCGGCATAGGCGGCCTGCAGATTGGCCGCGACCACATAGTCGGTCAGCCAGAACGAAGGCCCTGCATAAGACGGATAGGGAGTGAAGCCGTAGTAGCCATACCACGGAGATCCGCCCCAGCCCCATGCGCCCACGCCCCAGTAGACAGGCCCCGGCCAGGGGTTATACGCCCATACATAAAATCGAGGGCCGTAATAATAGGCAGGATAGTAGCCGTAATATGTATGCCCGCCATAGATGTAGCCGCGATAGACCGTGGTGCGATAGACGCCGTGCTCGTAATAGGTGCGGGAATAGTAGTCATGTCCGCCACGGCTGAAGTAGGCGCGCTGCGTGTATTGCACGCGGCCCTGGGTCACCGTGCGCACGCCGTTGTGCTCGGTGACAATGGTTCGTCCACCGTGAAGATTGCGTTCAATGTGCACGCCGTTGCGGTCGACCGATCGGATCTGACCATTTGTACGGAGGCTGGCATGCCCGCCTCCTCTCAGAGAAACCTCTCGACCGGGAGGCGTTCTGCCAGAGCCGGGGTGAGTTTGCGGTGTCTGCGGCGTACCTGGCCGCTGCGGCGTCTGGGGCGTGCCGGGCTTCTGCGGGGGCTGAGTCGTACCGCCCTTGCCCGGAATCTTGAGCGGAATCTTGGGCTTGGCCGGGACGCCAGGCTTGGCCGGCGGAGTCTTTTTCTCCTCCTGGCCGAAAGCCGGAATCGCCATTACAAGCAGAAGCAGAATCGACTTCCGCAGGAAATTTCGCGTGATGTTTCTGGGAACCATGGGAGAACCTCCGCAAATGTCATGGGATCGAAGTTGCGTTTCAGGTGCAGATGAAAGAGAGCGGAATGAGTGCGCGGACTGCATGATGCTCCACGAAAGCAACCGGTAGTAGTGTCCTAATTTTGACTTCGACAGTCATACGCAGTCAAAGAGCAGGTTCCTCACCGCGCCTTCGGCCCGGTTCGGAGTGACAAATTAGGACACTACCCAATCGGTCCATTGGGTGTCTATCTGGTATAAGCGCAGAATAGCGGCGAAGTTGCCCAACGCGGCAAATCTTTTTCGCCTCGGGCTTAGAAAGTACCCAGAAGAGGCTGCACTAGCACTAATTTTTTTCGGAGCCGGACCCATCTCGCTCGACCCTGTGCTGCGCGGCGGAGGCAGCCTGGCAAGCGATCGTACCCAACCCATGAGCCTGCGGCTGCGCAACTTTTGTGCCGCAACCGGGTTCTGGAGCGGAAGAGTTTCTTTGCTTGAGTTTTGCGGTCCGATTTGAATCCGTTCGCGGCGCCATTTATGATGGTTTCTGACCCCACGCTATTGCATCCAAATGGTTTGCCCGGAGCATCTTACCGGCTGCAACCATCGTTTGCGAATTTACAGAAATTTACAGGAGGTTTCTCTTGAGAAAGCTTGCCGGTCTAGCGGCTGTGTTGTCGGTATTTCTTCTAGGTCATCTGGCATCGGCGCAACAGGGTGACGCGATGGTGGGCTTCGGCACGTTGCTGTCGCCCTCAGCATCATCATGCAATTTGTCGACACTCACGTGCCCGGAAAAGGGTGGATTGTACCCAAGCGTGAGCGCGGATGTGATCTTCCATCGCCGCATTGGCTTTGCTTACGAGGTCGCCTGGAGAGGCGGCCAGGGCAATTATGAAGGAACCGGCATTCCGTTCCGGCCAATCATCAATGACTTCAATGCGGTGTTTCAGCCGCGGCTGGGCAAAAAGGTCGGCCTGGATCTGATGGCCGGCGTCGGTTTCCAGGACACTCGCTTCTACGGCTACAACGGGAGCAGTCAATGTAACGAGTTCGGCCAGTGTTACACCAGTTCCGACCACTTCCTGGTCGATATCGGCGGCGGCCTGCGCTACTACTTCTGGCACCACGTCTTTATTCGTCCCGAAATCAAGTACTACAACGTCCACAACAACACAGCGGACTTCACCGGGAATAACCTGCTCCGCGTTGGGGCTTCGATCGGTTACACTATCGGTGGTCCAGACTAAACTCGGTTCCTGATGAGAGCTGGTTCGTTTTCCTGGGGTGCGCTCATCGCGCACCCTTTCCGTCTGTGCGAACTGGCTTTTGCCTGGCCGCTGCCAAATGCATCTCACGAGCTTAGGATGACCACTTCGGATCACAGGGGATTGGATTGAGACGGATTTCTTCGCTGATTTTCCCAGGATTGATTTTCGCCGGCACGCTTCTTCTCACCGTGGGATCATTACACGCGCAGGTCGATATCGCCGTAGGCGGCAGCACGGTCTGGTCGCCCAAGAATCCCACGGCCACGGAAGCCTATACCCCTCCGCCGTTACGGGGCGCGGATTATCCCATGGCCAGCGTGCAAACCATGCTGACCGACCGGCTGGGTGTGAATGTGGAAGGCGCCTTCCGCTACAACGATGGGCTGTACAACGGCTTTCAGAAATTCCGCCCGATTTTATACGACGCCAATGCGGTTTATCGGAGCAAGCTGCCGCATAAGATGAAGCTGGACCTGATGGCCGGCATCGGCGGTGAGACGCTCATCTTTTACAACGAATTCTTCAGTTGCAACAACAGCACGGGCGCGTGCCGGAGTTTTACCAACGACACCCACTTCCTGCTCCATGGGGGCGGGGGACTGCGCTACGACTTCTGGCGGAGATTTTTTGTGCGCCCCGAAGCGCATTATGACTACGTGATCGACAACTTCGAATTCCATTCCCACAATCTGTTTCGCGTTGGAGCTTCGATCGGTTACACCTTCGGATCGCAATAACCCTGCTCGAACCTTCTTTCTCGCAGAGAGCTTCTGCCCGGCAAAAAGAAAAGGCAGCGTTGGACGCTGCCTTTGAGTGTCGATTTGCGGCCGGTTTACGGCATCGACATGCAGATTTCCGCTTCGTGAATGGCCATATCCAGGTGCTCGATGGCCTTGGCGCGATGGCCGTCATAATCGTGCTCGGCCTGCTCAAGATGATGTTTCGCGGCGTGCATGGCGTCCAGCGCTTCGTGAATGTGGGGATGCGGCGGCACCGGGGCCATAGCGGCAGCGGCCACCGGCGTCGGCCCTACGGCGGGAGCGGCTGCGGCTTTCGGTTGCAGCACCGTCGCCGAAAACACCAGCGTCAGGATCACCGTTCCTGCAATCACCGCGCAGAAACTGGCAACACTCATGTTCTTCATAGTTCCTCCTCGTCCGACTTACGGCGCGGACGCAACCGGTGTAATTCCCTCCATGCCACGGCTATGCTCACCCGATATCTCGAGAGGACACCCCGCGACACCCGCACAGTATAGCCGCACTGTCCCGCATCCGCGGCTGTGCAAAAGTTTACTTTGCAGGTGCGCTGATCCCGGATCGCAGGAACTCGACCAGCGCGCGGTTGAACTCTTCGGGGCATTCCTCGTAGGGCAAATGCCCTACGCCGGGGAAAACCACCTTTTGCAAACTTGCGAAGTGCCGGGCCAACGGATCGATCGAAGAAGCATAGACCGCCGGATCCTCGCTTCCCCAGATCAGCAGAGTGGGGATAGAAGCAAGCTGGGGCAGAAGCGCTTCCAGTTCCTGCAAATCCCGGCCCCACGTGGTCACGATGCTGAGTCCATGTTCGAACAATCCGGGAATGGCGATCGGGGCTTTGTAGCCGTCGAGACTGTCGGCAGGAATTTTGCGGGAATCGCCGAACACGCGTCCATGCCAGTAAGGATAAAGCGACGGCAGCCCATTCAGGACAGAACGCACGACGGCCGCTCCTAAAGAAGTTCCGGCCATCGCGGCCAGATACCGGCCATGCCGGGAGTAGGGATTAACCGGAGCGACCAGGATGAGGCTCCGAACCTGCGGATGGCCGCGCCGCAGGGCTTCTGCGGCCGCGCACATGGCGACCGCCCCGCCGCGCGAAGTGCCCAGCAAATCGAGCGACGACATGCCAAGGTTCTCGGCGAACTGCAATACGCGCAGCGCTGTCGCCCGCATGGAGTGATCGATGCGCGGCCGGTCGGAAAAGCCCGCGCCCAGCAGGTCGGGCGCGTAGGCGGTGCGATAGGGAGCAACCGCGGGCAGCGCGTACCGCCAGGAAAACGAATATCCCAACAGCCCGTGCAATAGAATCAACGGCGGCCCCGCTCCCGCGCGCAAATAGCGCATGCGAGCGCCGTCGAAATCCATCCAGCACTCTTCCACTCCTTCACTCACGCCCTGACCGAAAAGGGGCGCAGATGGGTGAACGCCACAATTCGCGCCGGGTTTCGCTTCCTGCATAGAGAAATCTTTCCGCGCCAAAGACAACTCTTTGCTCCCTTACCCGATTCTATCTAAATTGAAACAAGCCTCTGTCGCTTCACTTGGGGAGCCTCGGCTCCCCGTTTTTTTACTGTTCTCGGTAGATTTCCCTAAGAGTAAACGTTTACTGGAAAATGGGATTCCAAAAACCAAAACACAGATACCGAAACCGGGAAAACGCTGGCTTAACCACCGTTCAAGAAACGCTGGGTGTCCTAACCGCCGCGAAAGAATAGTTCGCGAATCCGGGATCATATTTCAATCGATGTCATTCCGAACCGATCCAAAGGATCGGTGAGGAACCCGCTGCATCGAACCCGCTGCATCGATGTCATTCCGAACCGGCGCGAAGCGGTGAGGAACCCGCTGCATCGATGTCATTCCGAACCGGCGCGAAGCGGTGAGGAACCCGCTGCATCGATGTCATTCCGAACCGGCGCGAAGCGGCGGTGAGGAACCCGCTGTTTGCCGGAGATGAGCACAGCCCGATCACGCCGCCTGCTTCCGCTTCTTCCCCAGCAATTTCTTCAACACGCGAATTCCTTTATCGACGTGTTTTTCTTCCAGCAGGAACGGAGGCAGGAAGCGCACAACCGTATCCTGCGTGCTATTAAACAGCACGCCCTCGGCTAGACCGGCATCGACGATGGGACGCGCGGGAATTTCCAGCTCAATGCCCTGAATAAATCCGCGGCCGCGAACGGCGACCGCTGCCGCGTGCTTTCCTACCAGATTTTGCAGCTCCTGGTGCAGGTATGCACCGACCTTCTGGACATTCTCCAGCAGCTTTTCTTCTTCCACGATCGCCAGAAATTCCAGCGCCACGCGGCAGGCCAGCGGACCGCCGCCGAAAGTTGTACCGTGCTGTCCGGGAGCGATCGCGCTGGCGAAATCTTCTTTCGCGATAAATGCTCCCAGCGGCAGGCCGGCCGCGAGCGGCTTCGCGATGGCGACAATGTCAGGCGTTACGCCGAATGTCTGGAAGGCGAAGATCGTTCCCGTGCGCCCGAGCCCGCATTGAATTTCGTCAAAGATCAGCGCGGCCTTGTGGCGATCGGCGAGCGCTCGGCATTCTTGCAGAAATTCTACGGAGCACTCGTGAATTCCTCCTTCGCCGAAGATCGGTTCGAGCACAATGGCGCAGGTATTGTCGTTGATGGCAGAGCGCAGGCCCTCGAGGTCGTTCTGTTTGACGAAGGTCACTTCTTCGAGCAGCGGCTCGAAGCCCTTGCGGTGCTTATCCTGCCCGGTGAGCGAGAGCGCCCCGAAGGTGCGTCCGTGATAGGAACCTTCCAGAGCCACGAGGCGGCATTTGGCTTCGCCACCCGCGCGATGCCCTGCCAGGCGGGCCAGTTTGATCGAGCCTTCAATGGCCTCAGTGCCGCTGTTCTGGAAGAATGCCCGGTCGAGACCGGATAGCGCGCACAGCTTTTGCGCCAGCAGGCCTTGATATTCGTGATAGTAGAGGTTGGACACGTGAATGAGTTTTGCAGCCTGATCGCGGATGGTCTTCACGATGCGCGGATGCGCGTGTCCCAGCGCATTCACGCCCAGGCCGGAAACGAAGTCCAGATATTTATTGCCCTCGATGTCCCACAGAAAGACCCCCTTGCCGCGATGCAGAACTATGGGATATCGGCTATAGGTCGTCAGCAGGTATTGGCGTTCGAGGTCAGCGATGTGATCGAAAGCAGTGGTTAACGAAGGCGGTGCGTCGATAACCGAAGAAGCAGTCATAGAAACCTCCGGGAAGATTTAATTTTACCGGAATCGAAGGGACGAAAACGGAGGAGGCGCGATTCGCGGCTCCTTTTTTCTCCAGCGCGCGTCAGCGGATCACTTTACGCCGGCAGGGACGCAGCAATATCCCAGGACAGCTTGTGAAGATCCTGTTCCATCTCAGAATGAGGGCGGCGGGTGTTGACCACGACCGCCCATGCCAATCCGTCATGGCGGTGTACCACAAAGCTGGCCGTGCCGTCGAAGCCGCCGGAGTGGGAGCAGTCTCCCTCCGATGAAATGCTCCATCCGCATGCATATTGCCGATTCGCAGCTGAGGTCTGGGTCATCTGGCGCAAGGTTTCCGGCTTAAGCAAGGCCGGGGCGCCGGCGTTGTCTTGAGCGGAGAATACTCCCAGAGCAAAGTGGACCAGATCGCTCGGCGTGGCAATCCATCCTCCGTTGGCGTCGTGCAGCTCAATCGGGATCGAGTAGGGATCGTCGCGGCCCTGCCCGTAGTAGTGAACCTCATTCGGGGCCGCTTTCTTCTTCCCCAATCGCATATCCGTAATTCCGAGCGGAGCCAGGACCTGCTGCTGCACGTCGGCGCCATAAGCCGTGCCGGAAACTTGTTCAATCACGCGGCCCAGCACAAAGTATCCGAAGTTGGAATAGGCGTAGCGCGTGCCGGGCTCGTTCTCCAGAGGGTATTCGTCCAAGGTGTGCTGAAGAAAATCCGCGGTGCTCCGCTCCTTTTCATGAAACATTGGATCGTGCTCCTTGTTGGACCATCCGCCGGAAGTGTGGGTGAGCAGATCCCGCACGGTGATGGCCTGCAGCCAGTCTTTGTGCGGGCGTAACGCGAAACTGCCGAGAATGCCGCTGGGGCCAAAAACGCGATCTGTTGTATGCAACTTTCCCGACTCCACCAGCTTGAAAACCGCAGCCGACGTAAATGGCTTCGACAGGCTGGCGATGCGGAACAGACTCTGCGGAGTGACTGGCTCTTTCCCATGATGATCGGCGAGTCCGTAGCCCCGCACGAAAAGGATCTGCTTCCCCCGGCCCTAACAAAGAGACAAACCGGGCACATCGTAGGCAGCCATGTAGCCTTCCACCAGTTTGTCGGTTGCGCTGGCATCCGCCCTTGCAGCAGAAGTGCCGCGAAGACCCAGCCAAACGGAGCCGGCGAGCGAGCAGCGCAGAAACGAGCGCCGTGTGAGCACGGGTGAACCTCCACTCAGCCGGGTGCTGTTATGAGAAGGCTAACAGGATTCTAGTCGTCATCCGGATCGCTGGGGATGCTGGGATTGCTCTTGCAGGTCGCGTCGTTCCAGGGGACCGCGATCTTCGTAAACGGAACCGGCGAACCGGTGAAGTCGAACATATCGCTCAAAGAATTAGGAGCATCCGGAGCATAGGTGTCAGCATAGTAGTTGCCGGTGGAGACGCCGACTTGCCCCAATCCATAATTATTCTCGATAAACCGCAAAATGCTGCCGAAGTCGTGCGTGGTGTGCGAAATGTAGGCTGACTTGGAGTAGGGAGAAATCACGATCAGCGGAACGCGGAAGCCATAGACGTAGCCCGATCCCCAGCTGCTGCCATCGTCGATCACCTGCGGCGGAGCCACGTGATCGTACCAGCCTCCCCAATCGTCCCAGGAAACGATGATGACGGTATTCGGCCAGTAAGAGCTGTTGCCGATGGCGTTAACCACTTCGGTCACCCACGAAGGCCCGCATCCGTCGTTGCTGGCGGCGTGGTCGGAGTCGGCGCCGGTGGGAATCACCCAACTCACCTGCTGCAGCGAATTGCTCGTGATGTCGGAGAGAACCTGCGCGTTCGTCTGGGTCTGATTCAGCACCACCTTAGGCGACGCTGCCGTGTAGTCCGATCCCGAACATTCAGTAGCGCTCCCGTATGTGTTGTTGGGAACGCACATGTGGTTAATGGCGGTAGGAGCCGTCCATATACTGCCCGCCGATGGCGCGTAATAGCGCCAGGTGATCGGGGGGGTAGCATCGTCCAGTAGATCCGTCAGTGTCTGATGTTCGTAGCAAAGATTGTAAAGGGGAGTTTCCGCTCCTTCGGGATTGATAATCTTGGCATAGGTACCCGTAGCCGCCAGGCAACCGGCGGTTGCATTGTTCGGGATCGGGTTTTCGGAGACGAAATCGGAGACGTAATCACCGCTGTCGGCGGTCCCGGGAGTCGACGTTCCTGAAATTATGAACTGATGCGCCGAGTAACTCGGCCCCTCGTTGGTCTGAAACATTTGATCGCCGAACGCATACGTCTGCGCCATCTGCAGGTACGACGTAACGTCGGCTGGATCAACGTAGAAGTACGTCGGATTCGCGGGACAGGAGTAGCCCTGATTCGGCGAGCACAGGCTCGCGTTCAGATCGGACCCATCCATCACGCAAGCGTTCGCCGAGTTCAGGTCGCACTGATTGGTGAACGCCACATGCTGGTGGCTAATGTCATAATTGTCGTAATTTCCGTCGTTTCCCGTCGTACCCAGGTCGATCACTCCCGGCTGGGTTACTCCGCCCGAAACCTGATTATTCGCCCAATCGCTGGTCTGAATATTGTATTGAGTCGCGGTCGGCGTTGTGCTGCATGCGCCCGGCGACCCATAGCCGGTTATGCACAAGCCCTGAAACAGATTGTCGGGCGTGCGGTTCTCCTGAAAAATAATGACCACGTTGGTGATCGCACCCGCAATGGTCTCGGCCAAAGTTTGCGAGCCATCGCTTGGGCCCAGGTGATTGGCATCGCTCGCGGCGACCACGACCGTGTAACTGCCGCCGGGCGTGCTGGTCGTGGTTGAAAGGGTCAGGGTGGAAGTTCCCGCCGCGCCGGTTACGTCCACGGTGGCGGGATTGAACGAACACGTCGGGGCTGGAGTTCCTCCGGTGACGCTGCTGCAGGAAAGTGTGACGCTTCCGGTATAGCCATCGGCTGGCGTTATGGTGATGGTGGATGTCGCCGTTTTGCCGGCGGTCACAGTGGCAGGATCGAGTGCACTCGCCTTCAGGGAATAACTTGGCGCCGCGGTCACGGTCAGTGAAAGCAGTTGCGAGCCGTTGCTCGGGCCTAAATGGTTGGCATCGCTTGCCGACACCGTGATCGAGTAGGTCGCGACTGCCGTGCTGCTGGTGCTCGAAACCGTCAGCGTGGAAGTTCCTGAACTGGAGCCGCTAATCGTGATTACTGAAGGATTGAACGAGCATGTTGGAGCCGGGGTTCCGCCGGTAATGCTGCTGCAGGAGAGCGTGACGCTGCCGGTGTAACCATTCGCCGGAGTCACCGTGATGGTGGACGTTGCCGATCCGCCTGCAGCGACACTGGCCGGGCTAAGCGCCGTGGCGCCCAGGGAGTAGCTCGCCGCGGCCGTCACCGTCAGAGAAAGCGCTTGCGAGCCGTTGCTCGGTCCTAGCTGGTTGGCGTCAACCGCAGACACCGTGATGGAGTAGGTTGCGAGGGATGTACTGCTGGTGGTCGAAACCGTCAGCGTGGAAGTTCCCGAACCGCTTCCACTAATCGTAATCACCGACGGACTGAATGCGCAGGTCGGCGGATGGGTTCCGCCGGTAATGCTGCTGCAGGAAAGAGTCACGCTGCCCGTGTAACCATTGGCCGGGGTCACGGTGATGGTCGAAGTCGCCGCATTGCCGGCGCTCACAGATGACGGATTGAGCGCGCTGGCCTTCAAAGAATAACTTGGCGCCGCCGTCACGGTCAGGGAAAGTACCTGCGAGCCGTTGCTCGGGCCCAGCTGATTGGCGTCGATAGCCGCCACAGTGATCGAGTAGGTTGCCAGCGACGTGCTGCTGGTGGTTGAAACCGTCAGCGTAGAAGTTCCGGAACCGGAGCCGCTAATCGTGATTACTGCAGGATTGAACGAGCACGTCGGAGCCGGCGATCCCCCGGTAATGCTGCTGCAGGAAAGAGT
>Ga0302325_10007026_pt1 | contig 25119 bp, 28 predicted proteins | sample Palsa_T0_2_FD_201948 | JGI IMG/M metagenome (GOLD analysis project Ga0302325, IMG submission 201948) | Peat permafrost microbial communities from Stordalen Mire near Abisko, Sweden - Palsa_T0_2 | ecosystem: Environmental > Terrestrial > Soil > Palsa > Peat permafrost | place: Sweden: Abisko... | reverse complement strand
GGGGCTTAGGGATTTGGCGACTTTTTGACAGATCCACAGAAATTATAAACTTATTGCTGGACGAAAGCTAGGATAGGATGTCTAAGTTACAGGAGTAGAGTATTTGTAATTTTGTACGAAAGCAGGTGAGGTCGTCGGACGGCAGAGCAGACGCGCATCAGGCGCACTGGGCTGAGGAGGTTCGACAAGGGGCGGCAAACTCCTCTTTGGCAGCAGGGATGAGGCACCCTTGACCGGGGAAGCAGCAACGCTGCAGATGGCCTCAGGGTTGCATAATACGAAAGTGTGGCTTTGACGTACAACTTCACGCATTGGAGGGAAGCATAGAACGCGAGCACACCGCGAGCCCACCGCCCGCCAGCAGCCGTGGATTGATTCGCAGGCAAAAAGCGAGAGAGGGAGAGGGAGAGGGAGAGGGAGAGGGAGAGGGAGAGGGAGAGGGAGAGGGAAGAGGGAGAGGGAAGAGGGAGTAGGAGAGGTTTGAGAGTCTCGTGTTGGTTTCTGAGGTGAAGTAGAAAAAGGAGGTGAAAGCTACGCCGCTACAGAACACCAATACCTATCTTCTCAAGTTTCAATGGACTTCGGACTCTCCCTGTGCTCCGAGCACTCTCTGTGACGTTGGCAAGTTGGAAGTTGGCAGCTTCGCTGGCTCTGGGTCGGCCTCGTCGCAAGATGGCAGACGGCAAAGCAGATCGGCCCGGTGCACTTAGCGGGACGGGAAAAGAAAAATAAACAAACCCCGCGACGGCGACGGCGACGGCGACTGCGACCGTGACCGACTCCCGACTGCAACCGACTGCAACCGACGGCGACTCTTCCAGTTGTTTTTAAGTCGCCGTTTAAACATCGTATTCGCATCTTTCCGAGTTGGCACTCGGCCCCGAGTCAACGCGCGTCTGCCTTCTTCACCTCTCCATTTTTGGTGCCAAGGTTTTTCTGTCCAGACATTTCCAAACACCGGTGACCAGTTCCCAACACTGTGTTTTGGTGGAACAAATACTGGTGACAGGAACCGTAGACCGGAGAATCGCTTAGACAGCTCATAGTCAATCTACCGTCTGAAAAACAGACACGGGGCCCTGGACCCTCAGGATACGGTACCTCCGAGTGACCCAACCCTCGTCTTGGGAAGAAGGCTTGCTTGCAGGAGGAGCTGGATGTTTTGATAGCGCGCGGCACATACACTACTGTACTACTGTACCACTCTCTATATCGGGAACTGTTTCACCCACTATACGATGTCTCAGCAAGACCAATCATTATCATTTCCCCCAGATTTAGGCCTTCGAATAATTCGGTTGGCTAAAGAATCTTTGCTTTGGAAGGTGCTGCCGCAGTTGGAACACGGAAAATATGCTGTGCCGGGGAAATCGTCCGAGAACACACAACCTATCTACGTACAACCCGCCATTTCGAGGCTTCTTGTACTTCCTTCCCTGTCATGAAAAATATGCTTATCGCGCTGTCCTCTCACGTTCAATAGCGCCGCAAGATATTCCTAATAATAGCCTATCAAAATCAACTCGTTCCGGGACTTGGCATTGCGCATCACGCACAATTGACAAGCTCTTTATAACCTGCAACATAAGGTACCTAATCCTGCTCAATCTGCGTTTGAGGTTTCTCATGAAACGCTGGATAGGTACCTTGGATGCCAGGTAGCAAAGTAACCCCCCGCATCTTCTCGTGAGAAGAATAATTGCACCAATGGTATTCTTCTGAACAGGCTTCTCAAGCTTTGAAGGGAGTGGCCCCTGACTGGGGTCGGTTCTACCCCAGCTGGTAGCCGAGGTGTTGACCCCCTATTAGATTCTCGGTAAGCTTCATGACTCACCTGACTGCAGGAAGGCTATCCTCCGTATGCAAGCATCCAATGCACAATGAAAAATCGGATCAATTAAATAAGGGGCCTTGGATCGTGGTAGAGTTTTGTTTCCTACATCTCTTTTCCCAAAAGTCGTCAGCATCAGCCATTCCATCCCAAGGCTCTTCTGCTGCATGTTATATTTGTCGCGTAGAAATCGTCAAATATACTAAGACTGCATCTCTTCAGATCATTCATTCTTGTGCATTTCAAATCGGTGAAATATTGTTTCTTGTGAACATTCAAAGCTCGAAAGTCTTCCGAACCTAGAGTCATTGGACTAGCTGAGCTGTTTCACTGGCTAAACTATTTGACAAGTGCCACCCAAGCCTCCTCTCAACTCTTGACACTCCTCGATCTTTCACTATTGCTCATAGCCAGCGCTGAATTGCACATCCTTCGCCATGTCGATTTCATCCGTGAATGCCAGGCAGCTTCAGAAGCTTCGCCCTCTTGGTCAGTAGCCCCCTTTCACATATACGCCACACCCGATATCACTAGGCTAACAACCAGAAGGTGCCTTAGAACAATTTTCGTCCGCCCGCCACCACCTAGGCTTCTACAACAATGTCGGTCTTTCAGCTGCCTATACATGCCCAACCTTAAGATCAGCAGATCTCAAGGCATCCATTTTCTCTGCGTTGGCAATAGTCATAGAACGCCACCCAATCCTTTCAGCGATTGTTGTGGATGAGGACTCGAATGAGCCGCACTTTGCTAGACTTACCGAAATCAACCTCGAGGGCGCTGTAACTTTCATGATTAGGCAGCTGCAAGAGACCGGAAACAGTAGAGACGTTGAGCTGGACAGTATCCTGGAGATCCAGCACAACAAGTCCTTCAAAGAAAATCATGATTCTCTTCCTTTCTGGCGCTTGATAATTACCACGCCTCCACGGAGAGAAAATGAGTTTGTAGCGTCGTTCATCTTTCATCACTCCCTTGGCGATGGAGCATCAGGAATGGTGTTCCATCGTGACTTTATTGCAGCCCTCTCATCGAATCCTCTCCCCATCGCAAACACCATCATCCTCCCTTCCAACAAAGCCCTATTCCCTAACCTCGAAACCCTTCTTCCACTAGCAACTCCATGCATCCCCACTCCTCACAATTCAAGCAACCTTTGGTCAGGCTCCAAAATCATACCCCCAACCCGAAGCAACTTCCACTCCCTGACTTTCTCAGCCGAGACAACATTCCACCTGCTGCAAGCCTGCAAACAACACAACACAACCCTTACTTCCACCCTCCCAGTCCTCGTCGCCTCAGCCCTATTCTCAGTCCTCCCAGAAACTTTCAACTCGCTAGAATGCACCATCCCCGTCTCCCTGCGGCGCTTTCTCCCCGAACCCGTCAACGAGAACGTGATAGGCGTGTTCCTCGATGCCTTCTCCGCCTACTACGACCGCCCCCTGTTCCCACCTCTAGACTCACAGTTCCCCTGGTCTGAAGCCCATCGCTCTCGGGCACTCATCGGTGAGTATCTTAAAAGCAATGGCGAAAAGATGAACGTTGCGAAATTCAAACAGATAAAGGATATGCGAAGTTTTTTCAAAAGTAGAATTGGGAGTGAGAGAGGGACTTCCTTTGATGTGAGTAACCTTGGTGTAATAAAGATTGATGGTGAGCAGATGCAGGGATGGGAGCTGGGAAAGCTGGTTTTTAGTAGGAGTGCGTTTGTGAGTGGGAGTGCTATTGCTGCTGGGGTTGTCACTGGGCCGGATGGGTGTTTGACGATTGGATTCTGCTGGCAGGAAGGAGTTGTGGAGAGGGAAGTGGTCGAGATGATGGCTGAGAAGGTGAGAGCAGGGTTTGAGATGATTGCGAGTGAGATTATATGAGAGGTGTAGAGGTGTGAAACCGATTCCTGATGATTTTGAATTGTTGTCCTGAAGATTTCTGTCTAACTCCTGCATCTCGTACTAGATAGGAATATACCGTGTATTGTTAGTAGTAAACTATGAGTGCGATTCACTGTATCGTGAACCTTCAGAATCTCGAATGAAGAGGAGCTAACAAGTAAAGCTCCCAAGGAAGAGCCAGAAAATTTCATCCTTCTCTAAAAACCGCAAATCGCAATCGAATTATGGACCGATCATTCCAGCGACTTGAACCATCTTCACTCTCCCCAGCCCATGGCTCAGAAGAAACTTCAACCCTCTACTTACTTCCAGTCATTTCCCCGACCTCTTCCCACATCATTTTGAAGCTCTCCGTGTTATGCCTCCATCTCGTCTTAGTCGGATCATTCCGCAGAGGTTGCTCTCCCGCATTCGAACTCCCAACCTGACGTCCCAGAACTACAGAGTCCTTCCTCTCCTTTAACAGCTTGACAATGCGTTTGCAAACCTTGACCTGGTCTTCGTATCCAAACAAGTGGAGGAAGGAAGCTGCGTATATGATATCAATCTTCCCCTCCAGCTCGGACAAGGGCGAAGAAGTATCAAACACATCTCCGACGAGAAATCTGCTCTTCAGAGTCGCCTTGTCTCTGAACAGCTTATATCCCAAGTCAAAGAATTCTGGGCGGAGATCGCTTCCATAGAGACGCTCAGACGGGGCTCCGTCGGCCGCGAGTTTCCGGAGATCTTGTCCGAAGCAGCACCCCAGATCGAGGAAGTTTTCATTGCCCGTCTTGAGGCGCTCAAGAATGGCTGGATAGTGTGGCGAGTGGCTTATCGACAGATCGAGAAAGCGAAACTGGCCAATACATGGATATGGCCAGACTTTCCATGCCTCATCTCGCTGCATACTTGAGTCAGTTTTTCCTCTCGGATTGGGAGGATAGAAATCCTACGATAGTATAGACGTGCTTCTCTACTTCATCTGAGGGAATATTGCTATAGGTTTCTAGGAGGCATCGCGCCGGTTCTCCAAGCTTAGATCCTATATTTTTATTGAATCTTGGGTCGGGCGGAGCCACCTCTTGTGGAGCATGATTTTCATTCTCAGCCATGATGATGATTGAAATGTGCCGAGAAGTCGTGAAGTTGAAAACAAACGATTCAGATTTTAGATCTGTTCAAAGGTTTGATGGCATCAAAGCTTTAAGATTCCTCGAGGAAGCGGTGGGTACATGGCATTTCCCTTCATACATTGGTCTTCACATCTCTGTGCCGATAGCCGTTGTATGACGCAGGGAGCGCCTCATATGGCGTATTTGAACTATGCATCTCTCCCCATGTAAGTTAGTGGTTAATTCATGACCAAAGATGCGCAAAAATATTCGGAAGTAGATACTGGCTTGAAAAAAGGGTTTGAAATGGAAGGATCAACACAAATACACTCTAGCTTTCCAGTGATACGAGGTGGGGAGGCCTACGATTGCTGAGGAAGTTTCAGGGTGGTCTATAGTTGAATTTGGGGCCGTAAACAGTAAAAGAGAGATCTCACGTTGAAAGTCACTGCACAAATCAGGTTGAGATTGGTGAAGGAAAAGCGGAGAACTGAGAGGTTTTCCATGGTTGAGAGCCGTGGCTGAAACCTTCAATTTTGGATCACCAGTGGGTGTCCGAATTCGTGACGCAGTACTGATTTTCAATGTACTATAGCTCGAGGAACATTTAGAGCCTAACTGCCATTTTACTTTTTTGAATGTTCCCTGATCTAAGGAACAATCTGAAAAGTAGTGGCTAGTTAGATTACGAATGTTCTATAAGTTATAGTATATTGAAAACTAGTATTGCGTCACGAATTCAGACACCCACTGGTGAATTGATTTCTGGACAATCAGGTTCATACAAAGAGTGCCTCAGGCTCGACTTCAACGTCAGTTGATTAATAGGGGTACAATTATTTGTCTACTACAGTACAAAGATATGTGATAAAAAGGGCTAGAATGGGGTTGCTTTGCCACCGTAGAGAAGAGACCATCTCAGCAACTTGCCCAGCAAAATGTGATATCATACCATAACGCCTCCCAATGATACCCCCAACTCCTCCAATGCTCGCGACGTGCCGAAAGTTAGGAAAATACACCAGCCAAATCCTTACATCATATGAGCTTGAGGAGCCGCATGGGATTGATGAGCCTGGTTTTGCAGTCTCGCACCGACCAGCGTTTGGAGTTCTTGAAGCTGGCGCATGAGTGAAGCCGTCTGAGCAGTTTGCATCTCGCCCTGGCGCTTCAGCTCCTCATTCTCATTTCGCAGTCTGGCCATCTCCTGGCGAAGATCCGCTCCATCATCTCGTACAACACCCCGCTTTCTCTTCATACCTGCTCTCTCACTTCCATCTTCCTCGGTCTCCTCTTCATTCTGCATCTCCCCAGCATCGGTGTGCACGCGTCGAAGATGCTCGTTCAGATTCTCTTGTCTCGAGAAACCTTTGCCGGAGAATCTCTTGCAATTTGGATGTGGACAGTTGAGTTGCTTTCGAGGGCCGCCATGTAGATTGTGTACCTCTCGTTGATGTCTCAATAGCCCACCTGAGTACGTGAATCCCGGCAGTTTTTCACAACCCTCTGCTGGACACTTGTACGGACGGTCGTGCTTGTCCATATGCTGAACGAAGTGTTAGCTCATGACTCTGATTCTGTGAATTTGGTGGCGGCTGTTGAAGTACTGCACATACCTTTGACCATTCGCACTTTCGGTTAAACGACCGAATCTCTTCTGTACATCCAGTCCAGTTGCAGACAAAGCGCCCATCATCCCCCTTTGTCACCTCGCGATCGGGCTTTGGTATGGGTTTTGACCGGCCAGGACTGGGCGCGTCGGACTCTTCCTTGTGTGGCAACTCAGGCATCTCGTCCATCGCCAACGCGGTGGTCGCGTCCATGGTTTGCGGGTTATATGGATTTTCACTCAGCGGAGGAGGTGGACTCGGATACCGGTGATGTTGAATGCTGTTGTCGTCTTGCTCTTGATGGGGGTCGTGCATCATGGTCGACTGTGGATAGTCGGGAAAGGTTCGCGTCTCATATGACAACGACATCGCCGCGGTATATGGATAGAAGTGGGGATTCTGGGGATAGGGAGAGAAGGCAGCAACGGACGGTTGATATGTGCCTGTGCTGCTGTGGCAAGGGGCCTCGTAAGTCGTGCAAGTCTGGGCTTGGTCGTCGAGTACGTATTGTTGGTGCCTTAAGATAGAATGCGAATTTTCAGGTTCGCTACGGAGATGTGGCTGGAGTGGCGATGGCTTGTGCTGCGCCACATAGCTCAAGTGACTCGCTTCTTGGTCCTGTGTGCCTTGCCGAACACGATTCTCAGCATTCGGAGTTTGTCTCCCATTTGTACTTGTCTGATTCGAGGCACCCAAGTGGAAGCCTTGAGATGCCGAGCGGGAAAGCATGACTATTAATACGTTGCAAAGTCAGTCACATGTCTTCCGGCACGTGCTAAAAACAATGGTGGTGAGTCACCTGAGGTGTCTGCCTGCTTGAGCTGGCGGTTTCGAGCTCCAATGTGAATTTCTATTGGTCGCTGCTGTAGCCCTAGATGGGAGAAAAGGTCCGCCTCGTTGCCATATGCTGTCTTCCCGGTGTACTCACACGTAGAGGCCGGCGTAGGCGTGTAGAAGTGCCCGAGAGGCTCTTTCTTGATGACTGGTGCGTCCCTTTCTATGACACAGTTAGCCTTGGACACTCCAGAGCTGATCAAGGTGCGTGAAAGTCTGCACATCCGCAAACAGCAAGTAAACAGCTCAGTGAAGTGCTAAGTCTGAAATGGATATCCACTACCATTTCCGGGTCGACTTGCCAGACAATGACTTGGTGGACGCTTTCTGATCCTGTCTCCTCGAGGCCACAATTTTGCAGCATGTCAAGGAACAGGCAGGCAGAGACGGCAAAAAAGGATTCGAGGCTTAGGTATCAAAGCACCTCGTGAGGAAGCAACCTGGACCACCACTTGATGTCATTTGAACAAAGATGACAATATTTGGAAGGCACGAATCCGTACCAAGTCTACTCGAGTCTTCCCCTTTCGAATGGCAGGCACGATGCCAACCTTTCTTGCGATTTTGGGAACATTGGGGGTTTACTGGCAGCAGCAACACGGCAACAATGAAAGACGGGCTACACTTACGAGATCCTTGTGGCTCAAAGTAGTAATTGGGATGCGAGGCATCTCGACGTCGCTGTGGATGATATGACAAACGAAACCCTTGGTCTTGGGCCATTTGACCAGAGTCCTCCTTTCGCAGCAAAATCGAAGTTTGAATGTTAAACCAAGGCCAGATCGATTCCAGCAGACGATGGCTTTGTGCGCATTCGAATAAGACACTGCCCAGGTTGCTGTAGTCCGAAATGCTCATGGAATAGTCGTCCAGGATCATTCGTGCTTAAAAAACAAAGATGGCTATCGCGAATACAATGGTTGGATTGAATCCAGCTATTCAGAATATCAAGCATGTGCTCCTCAGCGTGGATGATGCTCGGGTCAGGGACACGGAATCGATGCTCGTATGCCGACTGTTCTGGTCTTCTCTTTCTCCTATCAGTCCTCGATCACTGGGGAAGAACATTGAAAAACGGTGAGATATTACTCTTAATACACCAGGCAATACCAATCTCATTTCGAAGTGTTCCAACGAAAGATACATTGACTTCGGGGTGGGTTAAGGGGTGACTCGGCTAAGATACGGAATAGGGGCAGCTTACTGCTTGCTGAATTTTCTTCCACCGATGATGCAAAGCTGTGAAGAACGAATTGCAAGGCAAGATTTGCAAAATGAAACCAAGCGGTTATAAGGTCCTTGGTAAGATAATAGAAAAGAGGTCGTACAAAAATGCGCTTCTATCAACCCACCGATGCGGAAAATGTAGCTAGACGTTCCTTGACACTTCAACAACAATTCTTCCAATTTGCCAGGGAATAAACGAGCATCCTGAACGACAATTGTGCACGGAAGCGGATATATGTTAATCAGCTGGAGATTGACGTTTTCATCAACACGGCATGGACAAGGAGCAATTCATCTCCAGTAGGCCGATCCTGCGTCGACAAGGACGCCCGCCGGTCATGCCACAGAGCTCCGCCTCGTTGCAGGCATCAATCTTCACCGACATAATGGGGCTCTTGCGGGGTGGGCGGAGGCAGGCCATCGCTCAGCCAGCGAACAGGAGGCTGCGTGAGGATCGGTGTGAGAAGAGTTCCTAGGGCTGCAGCACAGCGGGGAAGGTTGCATAACTTGCATATCGCCCTAACGAGACGAATCGGCAGCGGCGTGGCGTTCGCGCACAGCCCCGCGAGCTTCGTATGATATGAAGTACGCAGTATCGACCGCGACTTCACTTCACCGTCGCGCTGTCAAGCAGACGACCGGCATTGCAGCTGCTTTTCGACCCCAGAGCTCTGATGCGGCACAGAGATTGGCCAGGTCGCCCGTCCTCTGTCTCCGCCGCCACCGGCGGAACCGTGGCCAAGCACCAGTGTAGCGGTGATGGGTGGATGAGGCAGGTAGGTAGCCTGGTAGGTGCGTATCCCCTTACTATCCTTACTATCCCTACTATCCCTACTATCCCTACTATCCCTACAACACCTTCAATTCACGTGATGCAGCACGTTGAACGATGACCCTGATCCTGGGACCTAGGTAAGGTACGAGGTACAACGTAAGTGTAGAAGGGGCGGTGCGGGTGCCCTCCATCCGGTCCGTGCCGTGTTCGTCTTAACAATCAATATCGGAAGATGGCATAGCAGGCACCAGGTTGTGCGTGTTATGCAGCAGCACATAGAGCCGATTACTTATCTACGCTCTGTACAATGGGTGACTTCAACCACCGTCTCCCTCGCCTCGCCGATATCTCCATAGGGCATAGCCCTGCCAGCATACTATCTACACGGCGTGCTCGTCATCTAGGCAGAGTTCATTGACGGGAGTAGCTACCACCAGCTACTTCTCGGCCAATCTGGTTGCGGCACGATAAACCTCTTTCATCTCCACACACCATCCTCCTACATAGGACTCCCTATCTCCTAATGGATTCATACAAAGCTTCAAGGCATGGTAACATTTCTCATCCATCTTCGCCATCTGCAACCACGGCGTGTGACTCCTCTTGTTCCCTTACCCACGCTCTTTGAAAAGCTCTCCCCGTCTGCTCTAATCTCGCAGCCGCTCTTCTTGCACCAACTGCATCTGCAGCAGTAGGCGCAACAACTGACGCAATCAAAATCGGCGGTGGCGGGACAGTGCTTTCCTCCTTGTCCTCGGTATGCTCAGCCTCAGAGACCCCGTTGACCAATGCCTCCCTGTTCTCCCCATCGTCCCCGATACTCTCAGTATCTGTAGTCCCAGACAAGGGCCTCAGATCTTCCTGTGCCTGTACAACAATATTTCGTACAGCCTCGTGGTTATCTAGATATGATGTTGGTCCTCGTTGCGCGGGGGCCGGATTGAGATACGAATGGAGAATGATTGGGCCCGAGGACTGCGTCTCAATCATAATCCGCTGTGGGAGACCAAGACCTAATCTAGAAGCTGTGTCGTAGGCTGAGATTGCAGTAGTTGTAACTTGCGTCTGCGAATTGTACCTGCTGGAAGACGGATCCCGAGAGGAGGAGATGATGGGAGTGAGAGCTCGATCGGCGAGGTGGATGGCCAAATGGCCAGAGACTGGATTTGCCATCCTCAAGCAAGGCGATAGGAGCGATCTGAAAATTGCTCCCAGATTTGTTTGGTGTTAGTGAGCTCAGGTGTTGATCGAAGTCTGATATCTCAAGTAGAGCTCATGGCCCCTGCAATGCGCTAACCGTTAGTTGCCGCTTGTCACTCCATGTGAAAGCTGTCTCCAAGGCCGACTTCCCAGCAACCTTGAATTCCTCAATTACCAGCAGAATTGCCCGAATCCGAATTAAGAAACATGGCAGACGCAGAGGAAAAAGCTAAAGCTGAAAAGCTGGCTGCTGCGAAGAAGCGTGTACGTGTCCTGGTTATAAACTTCTCGAATAACTTGGCGAGCTCTCAATCCAAGACGAGGAAGCTGACATGCTCTAATTTGTAGGTCGAGCAGATGAAGAAGCAGAAACAAAAGAAAACAGGTGCAAAGAAGGAGGAGAAAGAGCCCGGCCCGGAATCTTCTAAGAGCGAAGAAAGCGCTGTCCAAACCGAGCCTCCAGTTCAGGATGTGGATGGGACGAAGGACGAAGACGGATCCGATGCCAAAGCCCCGGAGGAAAAAGTCTCGGATCTCAACCCATCACTACATCAACGGCAGCCATCATTGACTCTCCAATCCAAGATGCGGTCATCCTCGTTTCGAGCTTCCTCAGGGGGGCCATTATCACCAAACTACCCGCCGTTTTCTCCAGATGGGGACACGGCTCCGGATATCTACCGAAAACAAGCTTTACGGATTGAGGAACTGGAAAGGGAGAACAAGCGGCTAGCAAAGGAGGCAACTGATGGGGAAAGGCGCTGGAAGAAGGCCGAGGAGGAGCTGGAGGAATTGAGGGAGGCCGAGGACGACACCACCTCGAAAAAGGACATAAGTTCCGGATCTTCAGGGGAATTGGAGAAGCTGGTATGGTTACTCGTGTCTCATCTGCTACCACTATTATTACTGATTAGGTCCTTCAGAGGGGCGACGTCGCAGCTCTCCAACGTCAAAACGCACAACTCCAAGCGCAAACCTCACGGGCCTCAAGACATGGCTCTTCACCCTCCGTGTCCATCACTGCGCCTGCAGACCTCGAAGCGGCCCTCGCCTCCAAATCATCCACCATCGAATCTATGGAAATCGAGCTCTCCACTCTCCGCGCCCACCTTGACCGTCTAGTAGCTGGATCTTCCGAAAAAGAGCAAGTTGCCGCCCTGGAAGAGAAACTCGCTCGTAGTGAACGCTCCGCCGCCACCGCGCAACGAGAGCTCGGGGACCTTAAGAAGAACCTGGAACGTACGACCGAGAAAGCCGTCAAAGAAGGCAGCGAGCGCATTTCAGCTGAAACAAAGCTCCGTACCCTAGAACGAGAAGCTGAAGAAGCGAAAGGACACAGCGAAGAACTACAGAAAAAGGTCGATGCATTAGAAAAGAAGGTAGCAACGTTAGCCACCTTACATAAGGAGCACGACGCACGATCTCAAGCCCAAAAACGAGAGCGGGAGAAGGCAGAGAAAGAGGCTTCAGATCTTCGGGCTAGATTGGCTGGAATCGAAAACGAAAACCTACGATTGCGAGAAGAAAGAGAGCGATTGCGTAAGCGAGACGCTCAAGGAATCGACGACGAAGGTGTTGACGAACTCGAGAACGAAGAGCGGCAACGCTTAGAGAGAAAAGTTCGTGACCTGGAAGGAGAAGTGCACGAGCTTCGGCGTGGCGTCTGGCGTGAACGGAGAAAGGAATTGGAAGGCGATGAATCTTCTGGTGTCACAAGCCCTGGTGCGAGATTCACAGATGTTGACCTGGGAGGGATGTCGCCTAGCCGACGGAGAAGTCTTGCTCCTGGTAGCAAAGGATTGGGGGATTTCATCCAGAGCGGTTTCAATGCTATCACGGGAGCAAATATACACTCTACTGGCGCCGAGGGTGCATTGTTAGAGGATGACGAAGACTTGGATTTTGACGAGGATGCATTCCGCTTAGCGCAAGAAGAGGAGGCGAAGAAGAGGATAGAAAGGGTCAAGGAGGTCAAAAGAGCGCTGAAGACCTGGGAGGGATGGCGGCTGGATTTGGTGGAGAATCGGAGGGGAGGTGGAGAAGGGGTTGGGGAGATATTTGAGGTCTAGGAGATGGATTGTAGAACTAGAGCATTGTACTGGTAAAATTAGTATAGGAAGGAAAACGAATGACCGTTTTGACATTAAATCTCCGCGGAAATGATATCCAGCAAAGCTCAAGTGTCTGAAAATTGTTTACTTCTTTGGTCTATTTGCAAGCTATACACTTATGTTTCCTCACCGTAATTTCTCATAAAATCGTCGAATTGATCATCTTAATTTTCCCTAGATTAATTGCTGGAAAGCACGGTTGATAGGAGAGCGAATGTTTGGGACATCCTTCCAGAAATCAACAGTGGCCACAGCACGCTTGCTGATGCCCTCAGGGGTGAGTTCAAACTTCTGTGAAAAGGTTTAGCGAGTATCAGAATAGGATTAGCGAGCTACCTACCTTGTAGACGTCCTTGTAAGCACCGCTGGCACCAAATCTGTTGAGGCCAAATTGCTCGTGTGTGTAACGCTCCCAGCCCATGGTTGACATGGCCTCGACAGACAGGGACGGAATACCATCAGGCAGGATGCTGAGTCTGTACTCATTTGGCTGAGCATCGAAGACCTCAAAGCAAGGAATGGAAACGACACGGGCAGTCAGGTTGTGGTGCTCCTTGAGATACTTGACTGCATCAACACAGATGCCGACCTCGGAACCAGTGGATACGAGAGTAATGTCGGCTTTCTCAGCTTCGTGGACGGCATAACCACCCTTGATGGCGTGAGCAATGGTAGAATTTTCGAGTTGAGGAAGATTTTGGCGGGATAGAGCAATGATGCTGGGAGTGTGCTTCGAGGTCAACGCAACATAATACGCGGCGCTAGTCTCGTTTCCATCAGCTGGACGCCAGACCATGCAGTTTGGAAGAGCACGGAAATGAGCGAGAGTCTCGATAGGCTGATGTGTAGGTCCATCCTCACCCAAGCCAATGGAGTCGTGGGTGGCAACCCAGATAACTCGAACTTGGGACAAGGCAGAGAGACGGACTGCTCCAGCAGCATATGAAACGAAGTTGAGGAAAGTACCGCCGTATGGGAGGATGGTACCATACGCGGCAAGACCGTTCATGATAGCACCCATGGCGTGCTCGCGGACACCATAACGAATATAACGCCCGCTCCAGTCGCCAATTCCGAGGGAAGGAGGTTGGAAGTCAACGGCGTCCTTCCATCTGGTCAAGTTTGATGCAGTCAAATCTGCAGAGCCTCCAACCAATTCAGGGAGAGCCTGGTGAACCTTGTTAAGAAGAATTTCAGACAGCTTTCGAGAGGCGACTGCAGTATCGGATGGTGAGTAGACTGGCAAGTTTTTCTCCCACCCCTCTGGGAGATCACCACTCAGGCGGCGCTTGAGATCTGCAGCCTCGGCCTTGTGTTCTTGCGCGTACTTCTCGAGGAGTTGCTCCCACTCTTGCTCCTTTGCAGCACCCTCGGCTGAGTGCTTGTGGTATAGATCGTACACTTCCTGGGGAACGACAAACAGCTTCTCGGGATCAAAGCCCCACTTGGTCTTCGCCTGCTTCATATCGGCCTCTTTCAGCGGAGCGCCATGAACGCCTCCAGTACCCTCCAACTTTGAGCCGTAACCAATAGTTGTACGGAGCTTGATCAAAGATGGCTTGTCAGTGACAGCTTGACATTTCTTGATGGCGGCCTCAATGCCTTCCAAATCGTGGTCACCGTCTTCAACGATTTCGGTGTGCCAGCCATATGACTTAAAACGTAGGACAACATCTTCGGTGAAGGCACAGTTGGTGTCACCATCGATAGAGATGTGGTTATCATCGTATATGGCAATCAGGTTACCCAATTGCAAGTGCCCAGCGAGGGAAGCCGCTTCACTGGCAACTCCTTCCATCATGCAACCATCACCCAAGAAAACATATGTGTGGTTGTTGATCAAATCAAAGCCAGGCTTGTTGAATACAGCCGATGAGTGGTGCTGAGCAATAGCGAGACCAACGGCATTGCAGAAACCTTGACCCAAAGGACCAGTAGTAACCTCAATGCCTTCAGTGTCGTGGGCTTCGGGATGACCAGGGGTAATACTATCTAAGGACTAGCAATTATGTGTCAGTCCCTACATATTGCTGAGAAAATAAGTAACGAGTTTGACTTACGCGGAACGCCTTCAGGTCATCAATAGAGATCTTGTACCCCGCAAGGTGGAGGAGGGAATATTGAAGGGCGCATGCATGGCCGTTGCTGGAATGTGTCAGTGAAACTGGATCAAATCCCAAAAAAAAACCAAATGAAGTGGAGATTCTCAATATTAGAATTTGGGGAGAGTCTTGTCAAGGAACAGCTGCACTTGTAAAGTCAAATTGCACGGCTTTCGGAGGCCCACACAAATTTCTGGGTATCATGGTATGCTCCCGGAGCCCAGTGGTCCGGCTGAGCAGGATGTTGATTGTGTGGCAAAGAAGGAAAATTTGGCACTCACGATAGGACAAATCTGTCTCGGTTGAGCCATTTTGGATTCTTCGGGTTATATTTCATGATCTTGTTAAATAGGACGTGGGCCACTGGGGCCATTCCCCTACGGACGGTCAATTGGAGGAACCACAAAGTATGTTTGTGCACTCACATAGGAGCGCCAGGATGACCTGCGTTGGCGTGGAATACGGCATCGGCCTGTTGAAGCTTGATTAGCATTTTGTGGTACAAGTTTCGATGCTGGCAGATGGCTCAACAAGCTCTGGACCGGCTCAGGGTGGCCATGGAGGGGCAACATCACGGAAGCAATGCCTGGAACAGTGAGCTTACGGAGAGAAGGCGAATGGTGTTGACAGCGAGCTTATCAGCGTCGGTGTAGCCCATGATTGCGGTTTGGGGGGGGGGGGGTCAATTGCGTGTGTTTTGGGGAGAGTTTGCAAGAGCAGAGGAAGGAAATAATTCTACCTTATTTTACTGACGTTGGTGGGGCGGAGGCGGAGGGGTGATCTCAACATCGGCTTTGTCAGCAGCCAGCCTGTTGAAACTGGTTCTGGCCCTGGTGAACTGCACCAGCTGCTGAGCCAGAACGGTCGGTCGGCCATGTTTACTGTACGAGTACTGTAAATTTCCACATCAGACTCCAATTCTGCTTCTCCGCAACGCCCGTGGATCATCCCATCCCATACTAACCCGTTCCGATCTTCCTAGGAGAGGCGGAGGGCAGAGTTTTGTTGCAACTCCCCGCAAAGAATTTCCGTTTCCGAAAACTGATTCTCCGGTGCACTCTGCAGGCTTGGCTTCTTCTCCGAGTATCGGGGCGGCTGCCTCAACGAACGAAGGATTCTTTCCAAGCTACAATGAACGTATTGAGTTGCAGTTCCTGCCATAAGCACGTGTCTCCAAGTCGAGTCGTGGCTTGCTTCACCCTCCCACGCACGAGGAGTATTCTCCTGGAAGGCATTGATCCCTCGCAATTACCTTTGGTCATACCAGAGGAAAGAAGATGAGCATCGAGGGGTCATTGCGACTCCAGCGGATCCTCGGTGGCATTACGACCGGCCGGATAAGCAAACAACCTGAAAAGCTCTTGCGTGTATTGGACTTTCGGACATTGTGAAGGGATCCAGAATGGACCCCCCTCGTCTACGCCCTACGGATATTGCGATATAGAGACGGCTATTGATATTCCTCGTTCCTTGTCCCTACGGTACTCAACCCTCTCGGCGCCCAAGAAAAGCGCCAGGTTTCTCCCATTGGATCGCGTGTGCGAGAGCGGGAGTGGGAGTTGGGAGTGGGACAGTTTCTTTTTCCATCCCCGATGCAAGCCGGCAAAGATTTGTTGGCGGGGTTAATCATGACCCCGCTCCCCAAATCTTTCTCAGGAATCTGCGAGACCATCAAAGTTGGAACATGAGCACAAATTGGTTTCAATCATTGCTGATTATTCAATGGTATAGTTGAGAATTATCCACAAGAATTTCATCATCATGGTTCAGAAATCAAAGCTCCACCCATAGTCAATGCATCCCAGTCCAGTCCACGCCCACCCAGCAACTCCAAGCACCGAAAGCAAATACCCGTTCAATCTTTTCGCTCATGCACTTCATCTTGATCAAAGCAGAACGCGGAAACGTCAAACAGGAGTGGGTCAAGGATTTCTCCTTTTGAATCTTCCCACCCTCTTGAGTGGTAATGCCGCGACGATGAGCTGGAAGATCCGCCCTCCAATCTCGCATTGTCCTTGCGCAGCTTCTCAAGCTCTTGTTTGACGTTCGTATATTCAACTTGTAACGACTCATACGACCTTGAAAGATCGGAATGCCGACCTTCAAGCTCGGCCAGCCGTTGCTCGAGCTCTCTCATATGTTTCTCTTTTCTATCTCTGAAAGCCCGTTGGGAGGCGCGGTTCTGAGCTCGGCGACGCTACAAAAGCTATCAGTCATGTGCTGCACAACGGAATTGGGTTGCATACCGAATGCACGTGAGAAGACACGACTTTGTCACTGCTACCCTTCCTTCTCCGCCGATCGTGGTCCTCGTAAAGACCTTCAATGTCCAACTCGACTGGGATAAGCCCTAAGGGCGCCATACCGTCACCACTCAGAGGATACTGCATCGGGAATGCCGGATAATTCATGAAGCCGCTCGCGCCGTACAAATTGTCAAATCCCTATGAAGCGTTGTGAGCACAGTGGACAGCTCCATGCAAAGGTTGAATCCTTACATTGCAGTTTAGAGGCGAACTGGCGGACGACTCGCTTGACGTGCCATCATACATCGCGGCGCTCATCTCTGGAGTCATCATATACGCCTGGTTTTCGGAACTGTCGTAGTGTCCGGAGGCCATTGTGGTTGATATTAAAGGGGAGGATAGTTGCAGGTGTTGAGCGTCTCCGACTGCGGCTGATTTCGGGCGGCCTCTCAAGTGGATTGTTGTTGAACCTTAATGCTCCGCGTGCAATTGTCTATGGCAAGGCTGTGGCAATTGAATGGGATTTGAAAGCAATTGGAAGCCTGAGGGGAGACTCGAAGTATAAAAGTCGGTTGGAGGCTTCGGTTCAGCTCGGTGGTTGAAGTGCATCCGGGAGTGGTACCCCCTCGATGGTGGAGACGCATATTGAGAGTTGCATTTCGACTCCAAACACTTGTGTTTGTAGAAATTAGCTAGACTAAGGCGGACTTGGCCATGATCGATACCTCTCTGGGACAATGTTCGCACCAATCACGGGGGCCCGTCTGCGGGCAGGAAGCTTTGCGGCAGCGGTAGGGCTCGTGTGTGATAGCCAGGGCCAGGATGACTGCCTCAGTCTGATTGTACGTTTTAAGAACGGGGGCGTCTGAGTGCCTATCAGAGAGACAGCCCCCAGCGCCGATGCAGTGGGACACTGGAGCGAGAGGGAGCCAGGGCTGGCAATGAGAGCCATGTGGCAGATGCCTGTCCCTGCTGTGGTGGTGCGGGGGCAGGAGAGCGCGGCCGGCCAGTCAGCGCCGCAGGACAAACGCAGCCAGCATCTTATGTAAAGGACGACACGCAAAACGAAGCTGCTTACTTTGCAAGTTCGAGCAGACCCCGGGACCGCCAAGCTTGCTGACGGTTGCAGAGAATATGTCGGCGGAATGGTGGCTCTCGACAGGCGGGCAGGGCTTTATGCGGGCTGACAGCCGGGTTGGCGGAGTTGCGGAGTTACGCTGCTGCACAGCACATGTGGATGTGGATGTGGATGTACGAATAGAGGACGAGAGTCGACGAGTCGACAAACGACGAGTATAGGCGTGCAGGGCGCGCACGCTGGCCCTTCACGGTGCAACATGCTGGATTGGCACTTACGAGCGCCACGATCTTGGGCGGTGACTGTGAGTGGGAGTGTGTTTCTTTTGCCGGACGCATTCTCGGTCGTTTGCACGGCACACAGGCAATTGGGAACTGAGGGGAATGGCCTTGGGGCTTGAGCTGGCTCTTGCTTTTGAGGACAGCTTGAGCCGCTTCGATGTTTGTGTGTGTGTACATGTGTTCAGCTTTCTTCCTGTGTTCGCGGGGTGCGCCTTTGAGCAAGCCCACGCGTGCGGGGAGTTTCTAAAAGTATGCTTCATACCCAGCACAGCCAATGGACAAAGCCAAGGGAGAAATCATGCTGCTCCTGGCGTCCATCGATCCAATCCATCGTGGTTTCGAGTACGAGCGCTGGCCGCCTACTCGTCGGCCGCGCCATACGATGAAGTTCAAGCAAGGTTTGGATCAGCAGTGGATCCCGAAAGCTTTGACACCTCGATGATCGATTCCGGAACCAGCAGAGGGGTCTCAGGAGTGAAGTCCCCTATTTCCTCTACAGCCGCAGTTGTTCAGTAATCATCTCCAGCGAAGAATATAAAGTTGATGACTGCCACCATTGGCCCAGCACCACCGTCGCACGACCAACCAGCACGCGTCGGGCAACACTGCCACTCCAGTGATCAAGGCTGGGGAAATCTCAAGTATACTCAGTATTGTATGTACCGTGCGAATAGGCGTCCGGCCAGTCTGGGGGACGTCCTCCGCAGGGGATTGCGATTGGACGGCCTCGGAATGGGCACTGAGTCACAGCGAATACTGTACCGTTGGCTTTGGATTGCTGAAGTTTGAAGGGTATCTACGAAGTACGCCGTTTAACCTGCCTGAAGCAGCTTAAGCCTCAAGCGTCATCGGTGTTGCGGGCAGAGAAACCGACCGTAGATGTTCAGAAGTTCATATGCCCTCTTGGGCAAATCCGGCCACCCCCCATATGCAAGGTTGCCGTTGTTTGGCTCCTTGAGACCGGATGGGGGAAAGGTCGTACGATTGTGACGACGGCGTGTGGTGCGAGGACCGTATGGCTGACGCTTTCCCGGGTCTTCCCTGCGGGACTGGTGCTGGACCCTGAGTTTTGGCACGGCCAAGAGCTGCCACGAAGCGGTGCAGGCTCGTGCATCGTTCTGGAAGACTGGGAAGCCGGCAAGCCACCAGGATCGGAGGCCCATCCGAGAAATGCCGTTTGCGGTATAGCGTCGGAGGGAAAGGAAACGCCAAAACGCTACCTACTGTAAGGTAAGGAAAGCCAACGTCAGGTATGTCGCGATAAGCACAAGCATGAGCATGAACATGAGCACGATCACGATCACGAGCTTGAGCACGCACGGCATGCCGCAGCAGAAGCAGACGCAAGCAAGCAGATGCGATCGCTGCTGCAGTAGCCGCACGCTCCGCACACGTTATTCCCCCACCTGGACGCTGTCCTAAGACAGGCCTCCAGGATTCCAGGACTCCGGGACCCTCTTGCCTCTTCTAGATTTCCATACTTCCTGGCAGAAAGAGCCTGGCGGAGCTTATGGCTTACAAAGATTACCTGTACATGTACTACTGTATACAGTACACGAAGGAGCTGGCGTCGGGGCTACCTCCTCCGCTGGGTTCTGTACACAGTGCGCTGCAGTAAACTGCAACAGCGGGAAGCCTCGCGTAGTGTGCTGCACTGAGCACTTCGGTATCCGCACCGTGCTGTACTGTGCGGAGGTATCTTCCTATGTAAGCTAATAATGCTTTCCCGTGTCAGAAGCCGCATGTAACGTTCTCACACCTTAATTCGCAGATGGGGAATGTTCTGCCGCGCTTTCCCGACATTCGTTAATGCTGCTGCAGCCTTCACTGACATCCTATTAAGGTTACTCGTATTGGTCGCAGCGTACAGTACCATGTATAGAGTTCTTCTATTAGTCTATCTGCGTTGATATTGATTGGGCCTCATCTCTATTATCTGTTCTCGTCTTTTTCTTCCACCAAATCAGTATTTTTCGTTCTGCATTATTGTACTGTACGTCGTTCTGCCAAGATCCAGACCCAAGGGTAGTCATCCTGCTGGCTGCATGTGCATGTGCATTCTTTAGTTCTGATTAGAGGGTGTTGACGGGGCCAGCGCCCGTGGCGCTTCTGTCTCGTGGGCCCCAGCCCCTTTGCCGCTGCCGCGAAGTTCGGCATCCACCTACCTGGCACAGATCGGCTCTGCCGAAAACATCAGATGCGGGGGTGGCAGACTGCCACTTAGATATGAATGAATGACCCTGCAAGCCGTTGCTGTTGGATTGTCTTGTGAATATCATGAGATCGACCTGAGCACCTATGAGATCTCAAATATCGTAAACGCCGCCAATAAGAAGCCGTCAAATTCACCAATGCCGCCTTTCGCCTTGCATCCGAATTGCGATTAAACATTGGCTGTTTCTTTGTCCCAAATGGTATCAAGAGATCCACAGGCATATGTCAGTACATATACTTCAAGGAATATAGCTTCGATAACCTCTATTTTCTGGCCCATGCTCCGCATACGTCTATCTCGTGGAGATGCGGGACACGGACACTTTTATGCACAGTAAGACAAAATGGTTCTCCAGCTTCTCCCAGATATCAAATGACCAAGCACGTTTACTTAAAGTTTGAAGAGGAGTCTCCCACGGGTTTCCATGCATTCTTTTCCCCCACTGTGATCTAGTCAGCACCTTATCGTCATACGAGAATGACATATGAGTTTACCATCCAGAGCCACGAGGAATCGGCTAACACAGTTATAAGCAGCAACCTGCAACATGTGAATCAGCATGCAGTCCCCACGATTTGCCTCGCGCTAAAGGTAGCATTTGGATGACTGACTGTAGCCGTGACTTCCACAACCTCCTGCTCAGAAAAGTACTCCCTTAATTTCTGAAAAACGCTGTCCTTAACAGCCACATCCCGGGTCATAGCATCTGTATAGTCCACCACGGCCCACAGCTTCTGGTTCAACACCTCACTCCCCTTCTTCCCTCCGAGATCCGGTTGTACTAAAAGTGCCAAAGCTTCTTCACTTACGCCTCCAGCCTTCGCCAGAGGTGCATGATGTGCCCATTCATACCATGCCTGGTTGATCACAGCAACTCTGCAGATAGCAACCTCTCTCACATCATCTGGCAAACTGGTCTTGGTCCTTATCGCCCCCAGGAAGCTGTTCCACCCATCTGCTACAGCAGGAGAGTGAAGAAGAGTGAGATCTAGCGGCTGGAGAGGACGAGGGGCTCGCCGGTCGCGGACTCGGGCTACAATTGCCTTTTCCTCGGAAGTGGTGAAGGCGTTAGGATCGGCGGGGTCGATGTAGGGCAGACGCATGGCTGCGGCTCGGACGAGTGTATGCTTGATGGTAGAGGGTTATTTTGCTGCTTGGATGCAGTACCGCATATGCCGCTTGTTGCCTTTGAGATGTGGTGAGCTCTACGTGGTGATGGAGCTGCGGGGTACGAAAGTGAGTTGTAAGTGGGGCTTCTGACTTAGCGGGAAGTTTGATAACTCAGCACAATCGTTTCTCAACGGCGAATGGCCAGATGCAGAGAAGCTTGGGAATGGCTTCCATATCCTTCCTATTGGATCTAAGGAGTTCTATAGGAAGGGTGCATTATCTGATGCGGCATATTCTGTTGGCAGTTGCCCTATTCAAGAGCCCGGGACGGGATTCTGCCTCTATAATCATTTCCACTGACAGCATCGGAACTGAGAAAGATCAAGGAACTAGCATGGATGTCATCAATAGAAATATACCATACACGGGACGCTGGCCACTCGCTGCCAGCTCTACTCTCTATGCATCAAGAACGCCTCATTTGTTAAACAAGCAGAGTACACATGTTTCAGCCAGGGTTTGGCCGCAAAAGCTTCCATCGAGAACCTCCAGATGCCCCACACCCCCATTCCCATCACCAATATTCACATGTAATTGCAGGGGAGAAGAATATTCTCAAATTGTCATTGGCTCTCCCCTCTCATTCCCACGTGGATGGCCCGATTTAACATGAGACGTCCAAACTAGCCTTCGAGTTCATGAGAAGGGCAACGATCAGACCGTAAAGACCTGGAATAGTTAGCACAAGCGAGCAGACTATCCAATTATACACTTACCCAAGACTTCGGCGAAAATGAGAATGAGAATCATTCCAACGAAAAGTCGAGGTTGCTGTGCAGTGCCCCTAACACCAGCGTCTCCAACGATGCCAATTGCGAACCCTGCAGCCAGACCGGCCAGTCCGACACTCAGTCCTGCGCCGAGTTGGATGAAGCCTGTGTACAGTGGCAGTTGTTGTTTAAGCCCATCGGAAATCAGGACAGACACGACCAGACCGTAAATACCGATGATACCGGCCATGATAACTGGGACAATGTCTGTTGCCTAGTCAGCAATAACACCCTTGAGTATCGAGATTGCCAACCTACTCTTGACGATCAAATCAGGCCGGAGAACACCCATGGCGCAGATACCGACACCAGATTTTGCGGTTCCATAAGCAGCACCGAAGCACGTGAATACGATGGCGGCGGTGCAGCCCATAGCACCAAAGAATGGCTACATATCAATCAGTATGATGCTTTCGATGACCTTAGGTTGAGCTCTGATTCGTTGGTCTTGCACGATGAGGTTGTGGAGAGAGCTCTACGACTGAGGGGTTACGAACCGCGTACACCGGGCTACAGGAACAATATTAGCATGTATGCCAAATTGACTCAAGATATTTCAAGTTGCTACGAGCTTGCATTGCGTGCAAGGTGAAGGTTATCTCGACCAGGGCAAAAGAGACCTCTTCAAACTCACCAATAGATCAATGTGTCTCCGAATTCAGACATCTTGGTGGTCGGTTGAAGCTGGAGTGGAAGGATTGAAGATAATCTTGAAACTCGATGGGTTACTCGAAGGCGGATTGAAGGCTTGGTTGATGCGTTGAGCTTGCAGTGATGTTGCCGTGAAGGCGATGATGTTCAGTTGCCCTAGCTCGGAAAAACTGCTAGTCCGTTTTGGGCACGCTAGCGACCGCCGGAATATCTTTGAACAAAAGTTTTGAACATGAAGCAGGATCAGAATCACTCACTCAAGTATTCCACAACGCAACAGCAACAGGGCGAGCCAACGCAAGGAACCCTGCCAGCTTCAATCTACGCTTCCTCGAAATCCTCTCTCTTCCAAGGTATTGCCGATCCGCGAAGCGCAGAGGCGCAATGCTTAAGCTTTCTGTAACACTTTCTAGGTCTCCTACCTCGAAATCATACTCAAAGATGGCAGAAGAACAAAATGGCTCCGCCGGTAAGATCTATATCATACTCCCAATACTTTGCTTTGGCTGCAGTGTTAGGATTATTGCTAATAGCTTTTAGCATGGCCTGTCGCTGACTCAGGACTTACCCAGGAGATTCTGGACATCATTCAGGTAAGTCCTCTACGAGAAATCAATTCTTATTCTTGGAAGCCATGTCCTTACTTTAAATATGACATGGCGATTGTGCGAATGCAACGAATTCTTAGAGCAGCTGCTGACTGTTTCAAAAGCAAGCCTCCCACTATAGACAGTTGAAGAAAGGTGCCAACGAAGCAACGAAGACCCTGAATAGAGGTATCTCTGAGATTATCATCCTTGGTAAGTCCAAGTTCTCGGAGTTCTAGTTCCTAAGCACGTTTTGGCGACGATTCATTGCGGGAATATTTCCTTAGAGCAGATCCTTCGACAGGCACTGTCTTAGCTTTGAGTTCTTTACTAAACAAGACTAACCCGACATCGTGGGATTTAGCCGCTGACACTGCTCCTCTCGCCATTCTCCTACATCTCCCGCTTCTCTGCGAAGACAAGGTCAGTGCTGAATTAATCTAACTTTCCAGAACGGGCACTAATTCTATGTCACAGAACGTTCCATACGTATATGTTCCCAGCAAGACAGCTTTGGGTCGTGCCTGCGGTGTTAGCAGGGCCGTTATTGCAGCTAGCATAACCACGAACGAAGCCAGCGACTTGATGAACCAGATCCGGAGCTTAAAGGACAAGGTCGAGAGACTCATGATCTAAGGCATTGGGCTTGGAAATACACAGGCATATTGCAAAGTAGGGCAGATGGAGTTAAGCTGGGACTGAGGAGTCACATGCTTGTAGATATTCACTCGACCGAGAAAATAGATCTCAAAACTTACACAAACTGATCTGTGCACTTTGAAAAACGTCGAAGTGTCCACTCAAATCCATCCACAAACTGAAAATCATGTGAGGCCACCACTGGTTATTTTCCTATACATGGCGTACTAATTATGAGCGGCCCGGGGTCAATCCAGGAAGCCGAACTCAAAGCTTGACGAGCCTATCAAGATTTTCGACGGAACTAACTTCTGTCGTCTTTCGAGATCGGAGGAAGCTCAAAGGCAAGCCTAAGTAAGAATTGTATTGAGGGCAACGAGGTCGGAGTCAGATCAAGTCTGAACAAGAAGCTTCTTTTGTTCGCACGGGCAATGAGTGGTTCTCTATTTGGACGCTCTTAATGACTAAACAGTTGGTTGTGCTTGTAGAAATTGTCCGTGAGTAGACTAGCGCACCACATACTAACCGAAGTCCCTCACCAAAGCACGCTCCGCACCAAAGCACGCTTATTTCGCAGCACACCATCAACTTTAAAAATTAATTATTAAATAACTATACAACCATTTATAATAAAATTAAAAATAGGAATAGAATTAATTAAGATCTTAAGATCGTACGATTTAGAATTTTTATTTAAAGCGTTATAGTAACTTGATTATAAACGTATTTAATTTTTATACTATAATCCCCTTCACGACGTTCTCTTATAATTACTTTATTATTATAATTTTTATTAACGCTTT
>Ga0302325_10007025_pt1 | contig 25120 bp, 23 predicted proteins | sample Palsa_T0_2_FD_201948 | JGI IMG/M metagenome (GOLD analysis project Ga0302325, IMG submission 201948) | Peat permafrost microbial communities from Stordalen Mire near Abisko, Sweden - Palsa_T0_2 | ecosystem: Environmental > Terrestrial > Soil > Palsa > Peat permafrost | place: Sweden: Abisko... | reverse complement strand
CGCCGCGTGCAGGCTGCGTCGGTCCCGGTCTTCAGCGAAGTGGAGGTCGCCTACCGCATCTGCAAGGCGCCGATCGTCGCGGTCACCGGCACCAAAGGAAAATCGACGACGACCGCGCTCATCGGCGCGCTCTTCACCGCGGCCGGAGAGACCGTGCACGTGGGCGGCAATATCGGCAACGCACTGATCGGGGAAACGGCCTTTGCCGAAGCCGGCGACTGGGTGGTCGCCGAGGTCAGCTCGTTCCAACTCGAGTCGATCCGTTCGTTCAAACCGCGTATCTCGCTGATCACGAACATTACGCCCGACCACTTGGATCGCTATCCGTCGATGGACGAGTACACCGAAGCCAAGTTCCGCATCTTCGCCAACCAAGGGCCGCACGACACGTTCGTCGGCAACCTCGACGACGAGCTGATCCGGCGTGCGCCGGGTGAGGAAGGGAACCGCATCAAAGCGCAGCAGCGCTGGTTCGCGCTCGAACCGCATCGTGGCACGACCTTGTACCTGCGCCGCGACACCACGATCGTGTACGCGCCGCCGGCCGGCGACCCGCGCCCGCTCGACGTGATGCCGGTCGACGAGATCCCGCTGCTCGGCAGGCACAACGTCGAAAACGTGATGGGCGCGATCCTGGTGGCACTCTCGGCCGGGCTTCCGATCGACGCGATCCGCGCCGGCGTGAAAGCGTTTCGCCCGCTCGGCCACCGGCTGGAGCACGTCGCGGAACGTCAGGGCGTGGCCTTCGTCGACGATTCGAAGGCGACCAACCCGGGCGCGGTCATCGCGGCGATGCGTTCGTTCGAGCGGCCGATCGTGCTGATCGCGGGCGGCAAAGCCAAAGGGACGGAGTTCACGGAGTTGGGACGCGTGCTCTCATCGCGCGCGAAAGGGGTCGTGCTGATCGGCGAGGCGGCAGACGCGATCGCCGCGGTCGTCAAGCGCGCACGGGTCGAACGCGCGAACTCGATGGAGGAAGCGGTGCGCACGGCGGCCGCGATCGCCGAACCGGGCGACATCGTCCTCCTCTCGCCGGCTTGTGCGTCGTTCGACATGTTCCGTTCGGCCGAACATCGCGGCGACGCTTTCGTCGAAGCGGTGCGCGGCTTGAGCACGGTGGCCGGTGCTCGGTAGCGCGCGCGCACCGCGCTTCGCGGCGCGCGCGGCCAGCCTTCGGCGCAGCGCGCTGCGCCCGCCCGATCCGCTGCTGCTGGGCGCGGTCGCGTTTCTGGTCGCGATCGGCTTGGTGATGGTGTTCAGTGCGTCGAGCGTCGCCGCATATACGACCTATCACGACAACGCGTACTTCTTGAAGCACCAGCTCGTGTATTTGGCCGCCGGCCTGGTTTTCGCGTACGCTGCCTACCGAGTCGACTACCGCAAGCTCAAGCGGCTGGCAACCGCTGCCGTCGTCGTGTCGCTGGTGCTCTTGCTGCTCACGCTGATCCCGCACGTCGGTTTCGCGACCGGCGGCGCGCGGCGCTGGCTCGGATTTCACGCGCTCTCGTTTCAGCCCTCGGAGTTCGCGAAACTGGCGCTGGTCGTGTTCTTGGCCGCCAAGCTGGCACAGCTCGGCGAGGACGTGCGCTCGCTGACGCGTGGCGTCGTGCCGGCGCTCATGGTGACGGCGATGCTCGCAATTCCGATCTTCTTGGAACCGGACATGGGCACCGCATCGCTGCTGCTGTTCACCGCCTTTGCGATGATCTTCGCGGCCGGTGCGCGGCTCGAGCATCTCCTGTTGTGCGGGTTCGCGATTCTCCCGGCGGCGGCGATCGCAATCGGTTCTTCCCCCTACAAGCGGGCGCGCGTGTTCGCGTTTCTGGATCCCTGGAAAGATGCGCAGAACACCGGCTTTCACATCGTGCAGTCGCTGCTCGCGCTGGGCAGCGGCGGATTGCTCGGTCTGGGCCTGGGGGCATCGCGGCAGAAGTACTTCTACCTGCCCGAAGCGCACACCGACTTCATCTTTGCGGTGCTGGGCGAGGAGTTAGGCCTGTTGGGCTGCCTCGCCGTCGTGGCACTGTTCGTGCTGTTCGCAGTGCGCGCGATCGCGATCGCGACCCGCGCTCCGGATCGTTTCGGCATGCTGCTGGTGCTCGGCTGCACGTTCCTAATCGTCATTCAAGCTTTCATCAACATCGGCGTCGTCACCGGATCGTGGCCGGTCACGGGCGTGCCGCTGCCGTTCATCTCGTTCGGCGGCACCTCGCTGATCGTGTCGCTGGTTGCCGCCGGCTTGATCGCCAACGTCGGCCGGCAGCGATGAAGTTGACGGTCGCCTTTACCGGGGGCGGCACCGGCGGTCACATCTATCCGGCGCTCGCGATCGACGATGCATTGCGCGCCGCGTACCGCGACGATGCCTACGAGCCGCGCTTCTTCGGCAACCGCGACGGGCTCGAAGCGACGCTGGTCACCGGCATGCCGCTGGTGTTCGTGCCGAGTGCGCCGCTGCAGCGCCGCCTCTCGCTGGGCACGCTGGGCACGCTGGTCGCAAACCTGCGCGGCATCGTCACGGCGCTGCGCGAACTCGCCGCTTTCCGCCCGTTGATGGTGGTGGCGACCGGCGGCTACGTGTGCTTTCCGGTCGTCGTTGCGGCGCGCATCCTGCGCCTCTTGCGGGTGCTGCACTGCGGCATCGGCCTCTTGGAGATCAACGTGACGCCGGGCCTGACGAACCGGCTGCTGGTGCCGCTGGTCGACGAGGTCTGGACGACCTACGCAGCGTCGACGGAATCGTTCGGCCGCAAGGCGGTCCTGACCGGCGCACCGGTGCGCGCATCGTTGCGCGCCGCCCGCGACGCGCAGGTGTCGCGCGAGCGGCTCGGCCTCGACCCCGAGGGCACGACGGTCGTGATCATGGGCGGCAGCCAGGGCGCGCGTTCGATCAATGAAGCCGTCGCGGCGCTGGTCACGCGCCGTACGCTTCCGGCGAATTGGCAGTTGCTGCACGTCAGCGGCGAGCGCGACTTCGCCTACATGGAGGCCGAAGAGCGCGAACCGGCAGCCGGGAACCGCATTCGGCTCATCGCCTACCTCGAGGATCCGGCCGATGCCTACGCCGCCGCCGACGCCGTCGTCGCACGCGCCGGCGCCTCCACGCTGGCGGAGCTCGCGGTCAGCGGCACACCGAGCGTGCTGATTCCATATCCGCACGCCGCCGATGCGCATCAGCAGCACAACGCGGAGGTGTTCGCGCAGGCCGGCGCCGCCGTCGTGCTCGACGATGCACGCCTGGACGGCGATCTGCTCTGGTGGACGCTGCGCGACGTCCTCGAACCCGAGCGCCGTGCGGCGATGGCCGCCGCCGCGCGCGGCCTGGCGCCGGTTGATGCGGCCGCGGCGATCGTGGCCCGCATCGAGCGCGCGATCCCGGCACGGGTGGCTGCGGACGCCGAAGCGAACGGGGTCCGCCCGTGACCCAGACGACGACGTATCATCTGGTCGGCGCCGGCGGGATCGGGATGAGCGCGATCGCGCGACTGCTGCTCGCGCGCGGCGCTCGCATCAGCGGCTCCGACGTCGCGCGCACGCCGCTGATCGATGCGCTCGAAGCGGCGGGGATGCGGACCGCGATCGGTCACCGCGCGTCGAACATCGGCGACGCCGAGGTGGTGGTGGTGTCGTCGGCGATCGCGGTCGACAATCCGGAACTGATGGCGGCGCTGGCGGCGAAGCGCAGCGTGCTCACGCGCGGTCAAATGCTGGCCCGGCTCGCCGAAGGCCAGCGTGTCATCGCCGTTGCCGGGACGCACGGGAAAACGACGACGACCGCGATGCTGGCCTCGATCTTCGAGGAAGCCGGCTTCGATCCGACCGTCGCCGTGGGCGGGATCCGCGTCGGGGCGGAAAGCAACGCGCGTCCCGGCGGCGGGACCTGGTTCGTCACCGAGAGCGACGAGTCCGACGGCTCGTTCCTGCACTTGCATCCGACCATCGCGGTCGTGACGAACATCGAGAACGACCACATCGCCTCCGACGAGGAACTGCCAAAATTGCTGGCCGACTTCGCACAGTTCGTGGCCAAGGTTCCGCCGGGCGGCCGCGCGGTGATCGGCACCGACAATCGCGCTAGCGCCCTGATCGCAAAACAGGCGAACGCGCCGGTGACGACGTTCGGCGTGCACACGCCGGCCGATTTGACCGCCGACGGCATCACCTACGCGGCGCTCGGCTCGCGCTTCATGGTCTTCGAGTTGGGCACGCCGCTAGGCGAGGTGGAACTGCGCGTCCCCGGCGAGATCAACGTCGCGAACACCTTGGCGGCGATCGGCGCGGCGCGTGCCGTGGGGATCACCTTCGCGCCGATCGTGCGGGCCTTGGCAGGCTTCGGCGGTGTGCGCCGCCGCTTCGAGCTCGTCGCCCGCGGCGCCCTCACCGTGATCGATGACTACGCGCACCATCCGACCGCGATCGCGGCGACGATCGCCGCGGCGCGCGATTTTGCCGGCGGCGCGCCGGTACTGGTGGCCTTTCAGCCGCACCGCTACACGCGCACGGAATACCTCAAGGCCGATTTCGCGCAGGCCCTCGGCGCCGCCGATCACGTCTTTCTGACGCCGGTCTACGCGGCTTCGGAGAAACCGATCCCCGGCGTCTCCGAACGCTCGATCGGCGAGCTGCTGGCCGGCGCCGGCACGCCGGTGACGTATGTGAGCGAGGTCGACGCGCTGTTGGAAGCGATTCCGCGCGAGGCGCCGGCGGGCGCACTGGTGCTGATGCTCGGCGCCGGATCGATCTCGAACGTCGCGCATCGGCTCGGCGAGCGGCTCACCGGAGCCCTTGTCCGGTGAAGCGCGTCGCCCTGCTCGACGACGACGACCGCGCGGCGCTGCGCGAACGCTTCGGCGACCGCGCGCGCTTCGACGAGGCGCTCGCACCGCTGACGTGGTGGAAAATCGGCGGACCTGCCGACGCGCTGGTCGAGGTGCAGAGCAGCGACGAACTCGCCGCGGTGCTGCAGCGCGTGTTCAAACGGCGGCTGCCGATGTTCGTGTTGGGGTCGGGCTCGAATCTGCTCGTCGGCGACGGCGGCATCCGCGGGATCGTGGTGCGGCTCGAGGGGGATTTTGGGGCGCTGAAAGTGCGCGCCGACGACGAGGGCGTGCTGGTCGACGCGGGCGGCAGCGCATCGCTGCCCGCTCTGTGCGCCCAGGCGGCGTCGCTGGGGGCTGACGGCGTCGACGGTCTAGCCGGAATTCCGGCCACGGTCGGCGGCGCGGTGCGCATGAACGCGGGCACCGATCGCGAGATCGGGGAGTTCGTCCGTTCGGTGAGCGTCCAGACGCCGGCCAAGCCGGAGCCGCATCCGATCCCCGTCGGCTGGCAGTATCGCGGGAGCTCGATCCCGAGCGACGCGATCGTCGCCGGCGTCAGCATGCGCTTCCCGTTCGGCGACCCGGCCGCGATTCGCGAGCGGCTGCAAGCGCGGCTGGTCCGCCGCAAGGCCACCCAGCCGGTGGCGATCCCCAACTCCGGTTCGTGTTTTCGCAACCCCGACGGCGACCGCGCCGGGCGCCTGATCGAGGCCGCCGGTGCCAAGGGCTGGCGCGAAGGCGGGGCCGAAGTCTCGGGTGTGCACGCCAACTTCATCGTCAACACCGGCAGTGCATCGGCACGCGACGTGGCCACGCTCTTAGCGCGCGTGCGGCGCGCGGTCGCCGAGCGGTTCGGGGTCGAGCTGCAGCTCGAGGTCCACTTGGTCGGCGAATTCTCGGAGACCGCATCGTGCCCGGTCTGAAGGTCGCGGTGGTCATGGGCGGCCCGGGCGCCGAACGCGAGGTATCGATCGAAAGCGGAACCTCCGTGATGCGCGCGCTGGCCACGCTGGGCTACGAAGGCCGCTCGCTCGACTTCGACGGCCGCTTCATCGAAGCGCTGCGCGAGATTTCGCCCGACGTCGTCTTCAACGCGCTGCACGGCGTCGGCGGCGAAGACGGCACCATTCAAGGCGTGCTGGAATGGATGGGCATCCCCTACACCGGGAGCGGCATCGCCGCATGTGCCGTGGCGCTCGATAAGCATCTCACCAAGAAGCTGCTCGCCGCCGAAGGCCTCCCGACGCCTGCCTGGGACGTGTTCGATTTGACCGGCGGCACGCTGCCGCTGCTGCCGGGTTCGCTGAACCTGCCGCTAGTGGTCAAGCCGCGCGCCAGCGGCTCGAGCGCCGGCGTCGTCATCGTGCGTTCGCACGAAGCGTGGTCGAAGACGATCCTTGAGGCCGCCGAACGCACGCCCGAGATCCTGGCCGAAGAATTCGTTGCCGGACGCGAGTTTTCGTGCGCTGTCTTAGGGGAAGAAGCGCTGCCGATCGTCGAGATCGTCCCCAGCGACGAGTTCTATTCCTACGACGCGAAGTACAAACCGGGCGGATCGCGCCACCTCGTCCCCGCGCCGATCGATCACGACCTCACCTCGCGGCTGCAAACCCTGGCCCTCTCGGTGCATCGTCTGCTGGGCTTGCGCGACTACTCGCGCACCGACTTCATCGTCTCGAAAGAGGGACGGCCGACGGTGCTCGAGATCAACGCGCTGCCGGGGATGACCGCCACGAGCCTGCTCCCCGACGAAGCGCTGCAGGCCGGCCTCTCGTACGAAGCGCTGGTCGACCGGCTGGTGCACTACGCCCTCGCCCGCGGCACCGAAACCGGCGTCCTCTCCCCGTAATCTCGAGGCCTAACTCGTGAGCGCCGCCTCGAGTGCGGTGCCGTTGGGTGAGCCCAGGCCCGTGCACGCGTCCCAGCCCGCGTGCGCGGAATAGGCGCCGTTGGTGCCGCTGGTGATGTCGCGCAGCGCTTTCGGGTTGGCGTACAGCGCCGGATTCACGAAGCCCAGCGTCGTGCCGCGATGCTGGTTCAAGAGCGCAACGAGTCCCGCCCAGAGCGGTGCGACGGCGCTGGTGCCGCCGAAAACGAGGCTCTGACCGTCGACGACCACGGCGTAGCCCGTTTGCGGATCGGCGTCGCCCGCGACGTCGGGCACTCCGCGACCGACGCGGCCGCCGGGATTCGCCGACTTCGGAACGCCGGCACTCGTTTGCCAAGCGGGTACGTCGAAGACGTCGCTGACGCCGCCGCCGGTCGAGCCGCCGTTCGCGCCGTCGTTCCACACGGTCTCGGCGGAGATCGTGGTGCCGGAAGCCACGACGCTGGTTCCGCCGCAGGCGAGCACGTGCGGGCTCGAGGCGGGAAAATCAACGTGCGCTTTGCCGTCGGTTTCGCCGTCGCTCGAACCGTTGTCGCCGGCCGCGACCATCACGGTCACGCCGAGCGTCGCGGCGTCGGCGAGGGCCGTATCGTAGTTCGTCAGCGACTGCTGCGTCCAGGTCGATTCGGCGCCGCCCCAGCTGATCGACACGATCGTCGGCGCATTGGTCGTATCGTGGATTGCGGTCGTGATCGCATCGAGAAACCCTTGATCGGTATTGGGCGCGAAGTAGACCGCGATCTTGGCGCCGGGTGCGACCGCGCCCGCCACCTCGATGTCGAGCAGCACTTCACCATCGGCGCTGTTCGGATCGCCGGCGGGCGTATTGGCTCCGCCGTCGACGCCGACCGCGACGACCGTCGGCGGCGCGATCTTCAAGCCCTGGAAATAGGTATTGAGATCGGCCTGTTTGTAGCCGCCGCCCAGCTCGATCAAAGCGATCGTTTGGCCCTTCCCATCGAGGCCGCTCGGAAAACCGTAGAGTGCCGCCAACTGCGGCGCGGTGAAGGAGCCGCCTGTCGCGCGCGGCTGACGATGGGCGCGGAAGTGCGTGCGCGCTTGCGGCCGCGAGTCCAGACCGTGCACGCCGACCACGATGCTCTTTAGCGACGACGGCACGCTCAGCGTGCCGGTGCGCACCCGGATCGTCGTGCCCGCATGACTGTAGTGGCGCAGGTGCGTGCCGAAGGCGGCGTTCATCGCGCTCACCGTACCGCGCAGCACGATGCTGCGCCGCGCGGCGTCGGCTTGGACGACCGTCAGGCTGTGTTCGTGCGCGAAGGCTTCCACCGCGGCGATGTCGCTCGGCGACGCTCCGTAGCGCTGCGCGAACGCTTCCCGCGACATGCGCTTTGCCGCGTCGTTCGCCGTCACCGGCGAGGGCGGCGCTTCGCGCGGGCGAACGACAACCGTGACCTCGAGCACTTCGCCGGGCGGGGCATCGCCCAGGGGTGCTGCGCCTTCCGGTGCGGCGCGCTCGGAACCCGGAACCTGAACGCGATCTTCAGCCATACGGCATGCTAGCACACCGCCGGAGGTTACGCGAAGCGCTCAACCGGCGGCGGCGTCGAGCCCCATCAAGGTTCGGATGCGATTGCGGTCGGCGGCGAGTTCCGCCGCCGGACCGCCGTGCACGATGCGGCCGCTGTCCATCACGTACGCACGGTCCGCGATGTGCAGCGCAAGCAGCGCGTTCTGCTCGACCAGCAGGATGGCGACCCCGGTCGCCTTGAGCTCGCGCAAGATCCGGTAGACGTCCTCGACGATGAGCGGTGCGAGGCCTTGCGAGGGTTCGTCGACGAGCAACAGGGTCGGGTTCGATACCAGCGCGCGCCCGATCGAGAGCATCTCCTGTTCGCCGCCCGAAAGCCGTCCCGATTTGCGGCCGCGCAATTCACCGAGCTTCGGCAGCTGTTCGAGGACACGCGCGATCGTCCACGCGCCGCCGCGTCCGTTTTCCGCCAGCTGCAGGTTCTCGAGGGTGGTCAAGTCGCGAAACATCCGGCGTCCCTCGGGAACGTAGCCGACGCCGAGCCGCGCGACCTTGTACGCCGGCCAGCGGGTGATGTCGCGGCCGCCGTAGCGCACGTGGCCGGCCCGCGGCGGCGTCAACCCGATGATGCTGCGCATCGTCGTCGTCTTACCGGCGCCGTTGAGGCCGAGCAGCGCTACGACCTCGCCCGGTGCGACCATCAGCGAGACGTCGCGCAGGATCTGGATCTTGCCGTAGTTCGTGTACAGCCCCTCGACCGACAGCAGCGGCTCAGACACGTTCGAGGACCTCGCTGCCCAGGTACGCGCGGCGAACGGCGTCGTCGCCCGCGATCTCCTGCGGGCTGCCCTCGGCCAACAACTTGCCGCGATCGAGAACGGTGATGCGGTCGGCGAGCGCCAGCACGACGCGCATGTTGTGCTCGACGAAGAAGACCGTCAGTCCGAGCCGCTGCCGCAGGTCGCGGATCACCGCCACGATGCGGTCGGTCTCGGCTTCCGCCAGTCCCGCCATCGGTTCGTCCAGCAGCACCAGAACGGGTTCGGTCGACAGGCTCATCGCGATCTCGCACAGGCGCTGCGACCCGTGCGCGAGTTCCGCGACCAGACGTTCGCGCTGCGCGGTGAGGTTGACGAAGCCCAGCAGCTCGTTGACCCGGGCGTCGACCGCCGCTGCCGCCTCGCCGCCGGGCGCGCGCAAGCGGAACGCCAGCTTGGCGTGCGCGCGGACGCCCAGACGAATGTTCTCGTCGACTGTCAGCTCGGGGAACACGCTGGGTGTTTGAAACGTGCGTCCCATCCCCATCGTGATGCGCCGCCAATTCAGCGTGCGGGTGACGTCGGTGCCGCGGAACGTCACCCGCCCGTGGTCCGGAAACGTGAAGCCCGAGATCGCGTTGAAGAAGGTCGTCTTGCCGGCGCCGTTGGGGCCGATCAGCGCGTGGATCGTTCCCTCACGCACCGTGATCGAGACGTTGTCGACCGCGCGCACGCCGCCGAAGGCCTTGGTGATATCGGTCGCTTCGAGCAGCGTCGCCTCAGACACCGCGGCCCACCTCGATCGGCGCGTTGACGTCGAACGCTTCGTTGGAGGCGGCGTCCTCGGGATCGGTTTGCGGGCGCCGGCGCAGCGCGCCGAGCGTGCCGACGATGCCGCGCGGAAAACCGAGCACGCACGCGACGAACAGCGCCCCCAAAAAGATCTGCCACAGCGGCGTGATCGTCGAGATGATGTCTTTGCCGATCACGTAGATCAGCGCGCCGATGAGCGAACCCCAGATCGTTCCTGCACCCCCGAGGATCATCATCAGCACGAAGTTTCCCGACTGATGCCAGTCCAATTCGAGCGGATATGCGAAGTTGATCAGCAGGCCGAAGAACGCTCCACTCACGCCGGCCATCAGCGCCGAGATCAACAGGGCCACGAAGATGAAACGATCGGTATCGAGCCCGAGGTACCGCACCCGCGCCTCGTTCTGCCGGATCGCGATCAGGGTGCGCCCGAACGGCGAACGCACGACGGCCCGGAACGCGATCATCGCCACCACGAACACGGCCAGCACGATGTAGTAGAACTGCGTCTCTCTGATCGCGACATGCCCCAGACCGAACGGCGGACGCGGAAAGTTCATGCCGTCCTCGCCGCCGGTGACGTCGGTATACCGGTAGGCGATGAAGTAAAAGACTTGTCCGAATGCGATCGAGAGCAAACCGAAGTAGATGCCGCGCCGGCGCAGCAGAAACGGCCCCAGGATCAGGGCTCCGGCGACGGCCGCCGTGGCGCCCGCCAGGACGGCCGTCACGAAGTCAACGTTGAGATACTTGACCGAAAGCGCGGCGCCGTAGGCACCCAAGCCGAAGTACGCGGCGTTGCCGAACGCCGGCAGGCCGGTGTAGCCCAGCAGAAGGTTGACGCTGAGCACGGCCAGGGTCGTAACCAGCACTTCGCTGAAAATCGAGATGTCGAGATGGACTAGCGGCGAGATCAGCGGGCCGCACGCCAGCAGCACGACCGTGCCCACGAAGACCGCGAGCTCGCGGCGGCGCGTCACCCGAAGATGCCCTCTTCACCGAAGAGTCCGCGGGGCCGTACCGAGAGCACGATCGCCATCAGCACGTACATCGACACTTCGCTAGCGGCCGGAATGAAGAGCGTGGTCATCGAGATCACGATCCCGATCAGCAAACCGCCGACGATGCTGCCGAAGAGGCTGCCCATGCCGCCGATGATCACCGTCACGAAGGCGGGCATCAGCAGCGCGTTGCCGCTCGTCGGCGAGAGTCCGAGCATTCCAGCGGCGAGCACGCCGGCGATTCCGGCGAGAAAGATCCCCAGACCGAAATTGACCGCGTACAGCAGCTGCGTGTTCGTGCCGAGCGCTGCGATCATCTCGGTGTCCTGCACCGCCGCCCGCAGCCGCAGACCGAAGCGGGTACGCGTCAGGAAGAACGCGAGTGCCGCGATCGCGATGATGAGCACGACCGCGATGAAGATGCGAAAGGTCGGAAACGGCATGAAACCCAGGCTCAGCGTCCCCGAGAGGGACGCGGGCGGCGAGAAGGGCACGCCGTTCGCGCCCCAGATGAGGCGGAAGATCTCCTCGGCCATCAGCGAGAGGCCGAAGGTCATCAGCAGACTGTAGAACGGCTCGCGCGCGTAGAGCGGACGCACGAGCGTCCGCTCTACCAGCACACCGACGATGACCGCGATCAACGGAGCCGCGATCAGCGCGAACCAGAACGATGTTCCACGCAGCACCAGCGAATAGGCGAGGTAGCCCGCCAAGGTCATGAAACTCCCGTGCGCCATGTTGATGGTGCCGGTCAGGTTCATGATCAGCGAGAGACCGATCGCGACGATCGCATAGAACGCCCCCAGCACGAGCCCGTTGAAGAGCTGGGGCACGAGATCGTGGAGCACCCGAACTCCTACGGATAGCCCAGCTTACAGACTTTCTCTTTTTCGGCGACGGTCTGTTCGACGGCTTCGGCCGCCTGAATGTCGGTCACGTCGAAGAGGTCGTACTTATCGCCGCCCGGACCTTCGGGACGAATCTTCGCGACCCACATCGGCCACATCAGCTGGTGGTCTTCCTTACGATAATAGGCGGGGCCGTTGAAGATCGACGAAAAGCGCGTATTCTCCATCGCGTGGGCCAGCTTGACCGAGTCGGTCGTCTTCGCTTCGACGATCGTTGCGATCATGCGGTCGGCGGTTACGTAGCCGAAACAGTTGCGCGCCGTCGGCGGGCTTCCGTACCGCTTGATCGTATCGGCGACGAATTGGTGTGCGGCCTTGTTCCCTTTGCCGAGCGTCTTTTCGCTCTTGTAGTACCACTCGACGCCCCAATACCCGCCGCGCGCTTCGGGCGGCAGGCTCAGCACAGGTTCGAGCTCGACTTGCGGGCCGCCGACCGCGTATTTCTTGAGCAGGCCGAACTGGTTCATCTGTTTGAGGCAGTTCGTGTAGTCGTCGCCCTGCACGAGCACTAAGACGACGTCGGGCTTCGTTTGATCGATCTTGGTCAAGTACGAACTGAAGTCGGTCGTGCCCAAGGGCGTCAACGCGGAGCCGACGATCTGGCCGCCGATGCGAGAGAGGACGTCTTTGAATCCGGTTTCGAGTGCGTGCCCGAACGCGTAGTCGGGCGTGATGAGATACCACTTCTTACCGAACCGCTTCGCGAGCGCGTAACCTGTCGAGTGCGTTTCCATCCAGGTACTATGGCAGGTGCGAAACGTGTTCCAATGGCAGCTCGCGCCGGTGACGGCATCGCTGTGTCCGCCCGAATCGATAAAGATGATGCCGGCCGTGCTCGAGACGCCGGCGACCGAGAGCGAGACCGCGCTGTTCACGGTGCCCATCAGGCCGACGACTTTATCTTGATTGATGAGTTCGCGCGCTTTTTGCGCGCCGACGCCGGGATCGTTCTGCGTATCTTGCTTGACGAGTTCGATTTTGCGGCCCATCGCGCCGCCGCGTTTGTTCCACGCATCAACAGCCATCTCGTAGCCGCGCGTTTCGTTGTCGGCTTCGGCGGCATAGACGCCCGTATAGGGTTCGAGTAGACCGAGTTTCAGCGTGTCGGCGGCCTCGCCGATGCGCGGCAGGTACGCGGGAATACCGAAAGCGGCAGCAGTGCCGGCTCCGGCAAGCGTTACGAATGTGCGACGATTGATCACGGAACGTTTCACGAGGGCCTCCTCCCGATAATGGCGTGTGCCGCTGTGCGGCGCCTCACACAGTTACGACTTCTGTCGCGGGTGCCTTCTAAGTCGCAACGAAGAATTCGCCGCCTTTTGGCCTTCCGGCCCTTCAGACGGTCGTTCTCCCGGGCTATGCGGACTTCGCGATCAGCGCTTTTTCGGCGGGTCGGCCGCGTACAGCTGGACCAGCGCCGTGGCGCCGCCCGGCTCATGACCTTGCGCGACCAGCAGCCGGTAGAGCGTGGTCACGATCGAGGTGACCGGCATCGGCGAGCCGCTCTCGCGCGCCAGATCGCCGACGATCTCGAGGTCCTTGAGCAGCAGGTTGCCCGGCGCGCGCGTGAACCGGCCTTCGGCGAGCGCGCGGCCATGCGCTTGCCGAATCGTCGAGTCGGCCCAGCCCCCGGCCAGCGCCTCGACGAGCCGGGCCGGATCGAGCCCGCACTTGCGCGCGTAGTTCAAGACCTCGGCCCACAGTGCGATGGTCGTGCCTACAATCGCCTGGTTGCACGATTTGGTGATCTGCCCGCTGCCCACCGGACCCATGTGCGTCACGTTGCCGGTGTAGGCCGCCATCCACGGCCGCGCCCGCGCGACGTCCGCGTCGCTGCCGCCGAGAAAACAGGCCAACGTCCCGGCGGCGGCACCGGACGAGCCGCCCGAGACCGGTGCGTCCACCCACCCCACGCCGCCGGCGGCGAGCCGTTCGGCGGCGCGCCGTGTCGTCGGCGGATCGATCGTCGAGTGGTCGATCACCAGCGTGCCGGCGGGCGCGCCCGCCGCGATCCCGTCGGGACCAAAGACGATCGCGTCGACGGCCTTGCCGTCGGTCACGCACAGGAAAAGGGCTTCGCTCTGCGCCGCGAGCGCACGCGGCGATTCGACCGCCGTCGCGCCGGCGGCGCAGAGGGCGGTCAGGCGCTCGGGATTGCGCGCCCAGACGTGCAGCGTGTGCCCGGCGGCCAGGAGCCGTCCGGCCATCGGCGCGCCCATATCGCCCAGGCCGATCCATCCGAGCGCGGCCACCGGATCGCGCTCCTACGCCGAGTCCGACTGCGCGCTGTGAATCCGTCCGCGTTTCGCGTCGGCCAGCGCCGCGCGCACCGCGTCGAGCATCACGCCTTTAAGGTATTCCTGCGTCCGCGGCGGCTGTTCCGCGACGATCCGGAAAACCTCGAGGACGACCGGGTCAGCGTCGACCGTCTCGTTTTCCCACCAGTGGTTGTCGCCGACGGCGCGCTGCGCGTACTGCTGCACGTAGGCGTCGAAGATCGTGGGCGAGACGCGCAAGAGCGCAGCCAGGCGCGCGATCCGGTTGTACGCCGGAACGTAGCTCTCGCGCAGGATCTTCCCCGCGTAGACCTCGTGCAGCCCCAAGCCGTCGCGCACGCAATCCTCGATGGTCAGGGTGCGCACAGGATGCTCGGCATTCCACTGCTCGAGCAGCGTCAAGAGCTGCTCGCGGAACGTCACCATTTCGGTTGGTCGGTTCGACGGCGAGCCTGTCGCGCACCCGCCCGGGCCAAGCTTTCGGGGGTTCCGACAAAAGTCGCGCCTGGGGAGAAATCGGCCGCTCGGAGAAACCTGCTGTGTTATGGCGTCCACGGTCGTGAACCCCGGTCTGGAAGGCATTGTCGTCGGGGAGACCGTGCTCAGCAACGTCGAGGGAGACGTCGGCCGCCTCACCTACCGCGGTTACGACATTCACGATCTGGCCGAGCACGCGACCTTCGAAGAAGTCGCACATCTGCTGCTCTTCGGCGAGCTTCCGAGCTCCGCCGAATCGGCCGACTTTTCGGCCCGGCTGACCGCGCGACGTGCGCTCCCACCCCAACTTATCGCGATGCTTCGCGAGATCCCGCGCGACGCATGGCCGATGGACGTGCTGCGCACCGGCGTCTCGGCGGTCGCGCACTTCGTCCCGCACCGTCCCGACGGTTCGCACGAATCCAACGTCGACTCAGCGATCGACCTGATCGCGAAGTTCCCAACCCTGGTCGCGGCCTGGGATCGGCTGCGGCGCGGGCTCGCAACCGTCGATCCCGACCCCGCGCTCTCGCATGCCGCCAACTTCCTTTGGATGAAGGACGGCGGCGTGCCGATCGCCGAGGCCGAGAAGGCACTCGATATCTACCTAATCCTGCTGGCCGACCACTCGTACAACGCATCGACGTTCTCGGCCCGCGTCACCGCCTCGACCGGCGCCGATATCTACAGCGCGGTCACCTCGGCGGTGGCGACCCTCGCCGGCGACCTCCATGGCGGCGCTCCGAGCAAGGTCATGACCATGCTCGAAGAGATCGGCTCGCCGGAGAACGCCGAGGACTACGTGCGCGCGCTGATCGCCGCCGGCGGCAAGATCATGGGCATGGGACACCGCGAGTACAAGATCCGCGACCCGCGTGCGGCGCAGCTCGAACGCATGGCCAAAAACCTGACCGAGAAATCGCACACCACCTGGTACCTGATCGCGCGCGCGCTCGAGGATGCCGCCGACAAGGTGCTTCAAGAGAAGAAACCCGGCAAACCCATTTACGCGAACGTCGAGTTCTACACCGCGCCGACGCTCTCGAGCCTGGGGATCCCGAGCGATGAGTTCACCTGCGCGTTCGCCTGCGGGCGCATCGCCGGCTGGTCGGCGCACGTCCTCGAACAAGGTGCCCACAACCGGCTGATCCGGCCGCAGGCGACCTACGTCGGGCCCGCGGTCCACCGGTACCTGCCGGCCTCCGAACGCCATAGCGGCCGCAACGGAGAATCGGGCGGCAACGGGTCGAGGCCTCGCAGCTGAACGAGCGGCGCGCGCACATCACGCGCGAAACGCGCGAGACGCGGATCGACCTGCAGCTGGCGCTCGACGGCGGACCGATCGCGATCTCAACCGACGTCGACTTCTTCACGCACATGCTCAACGCGTTTGCGACGCACGCGGGGGTCGGCTTGGCGCTCGATGCGCACGGCGACGGCATGGACCACCATCACCTGGTCGAGGATGTCGGCATCTCGCTGGGTCGCGCGATCGACGAAGCACTCGGTGACAAACGCGGCATCGCGCGCTTCGGATCGATCGCCGTGCCGCTCGACGACGCCTTGGTCCAGGCGGCGGTCGATCTGAGCGGGCGCCCGTTCCTGAACTACGACGTACCGCTGGCGCTCGACCGGCTCGGCGCACTCGAAACCGAACTGGTGCCGCACTTCTTCCGCAGCGTGGTCGACCATGGCAAATTCAACTTGCACCTGCTGCGTTGGGCCGGCACCAACAACCACCATCTGTGCGAGGCGGCGTTCAAAGCCTTCGCGCGCGCATTCCGTCAGGCCAAGGCCGTCGACGGCGACGCGATCCCCTCGACCAAGGGCAGCCTCTGACGCGCTGATGTCCGGTATCGAGCCTCCCACCGGCGCAACCTCTGCCGTTGCGGCCGGTAGGAGACGGGGGCTCGGCCGTACCATCGAGCCTCGGGAGGAAGCGTTCTTGTGACCGTCCGGCGCATCGTAGGGCCCCTTGCCCTCGTCGTCTTGCTCTGCGCGGTCGCCGTCGCGGTGTATTTTTCGACCCGTGATGCTGCACGCCAACGTGCGGCAAGCGCGGTCGTCATCGTCCACGGTCTGGTAGGTTCAGAAAAAGAAGCCTACCTGCGCGACCCGCTGGTGCTCGACGAGCTGCGCAAGAACGGCTTCGACTTGCGCATCGAGACGGCCGGATCGCGCGACATGGCGACGCGTGCCGACTTGAAGACGTACGACTTTGCGTTCCCGGCCGGGGCGCCGGCGGGCGCGCGGCTCAAGACGTTGGTCGGCGCCCACGACGTGTACACGCCCTTCTTCACCCCGATGACGGTCGCGTCGTGGAAGCCGATCGCGCAGATCCTGATGGTCAACGGGATCGTGCGGCGCGAGGGCAGCCAACTGATGATCGTCGATATGCCCAAGCTGCTCGCCGCCGAGATCAGCGGGAAGCGCTGGCACGATTTCAAGAGCTCGCAGGCCTACGACGTCGACAAGTCGGTGCTGGTCTCCACGACCGATCCGCGCAAATCGAACTCCGGCATCATGTACGCCGCGCTCGCGTCGTACGTTCTCAACGGGAACCAGATCGTCGACGACCGGGCCAAGATCGCGCGGATCCAGCCCGAGATCAACGGGCTCTTCCTGCGTCAAGGTTACGAAGAGTCGTCGTCGGCCGGGCCGTTCGAAGACTACCTCGAGATCGGCATGGGCAAGGCGCCGCTGGTCATGATCTACGAGTCGCAGTTCATCGAGTACGAGCTCGCGAACCCCAGCGACCGCAACGGCGACAAAGTGCTCCTGTATCCCAAGCCCACGATCTACACCAAGCACACCTTCGTGCCCATCAGCGCCAACGGCGACCGGCTCGGCCAGCTGTTCGTAAACGACCCGGTGCTGCAGCACCTGGCCGTCGATCACGGCTTCCGCATTCAGGACACCGCCTACTCACGCGCCTTCTGGAAGAAGAATGGGATCGCTGTCCCCGACGAACTGATCGACGTCGTCGATCCGCCCTCGTACGAGTTTCTCGAAACGATCATCACCGGCGTCGAACGCGCTTTCGCGCAGAATTAGGAGACTTCACGTGAGCGAGCAGATCGCGCCTCCCTCAGCGGCGTCGCCGCCGGCCCCGCTGACGCCGCCGGCACCGGTGACGACCGTCACCCCGCAGGCTGCAGGCTCGATGGTGCAGCCGCTGAGCGCCGACCAGGAAGCGAAGCTCGACGCGCAAGTCGCCGACTTCGCCCAGCAGCTGTTGACCTCGCCCGTGCACGGCGACGATTTCAAGACCCGCGTCAATGCGATCTCGGCGCTCGGCAACGATGCGATTCAGCGTGCCGCGAGCGTGTCGAACCGGTTGCTGGACCGTCCCGTTCGGGCGATGGGCGGCGGCATCTTCGACTCGGGTTCCGACGTTTCGAAACAGCTGCTCGACCTGCGCAGCACGATCGAGAAGCTCGATCCGAGCACGCAAGGCGATCTGCTTTCGCCGCGCAAGCTGCTGGGCTTCATCCCGATGGGTCCGCAGATCCTCAACTACTTCCGCTCCTACGAGTCGTCGCAAGCGCATCTCAACGCGATCATCAACGGCCTCTACGCGTCGCGCGATCAGCTGCTGCACGACAACGCCGATATCGAGCAGGAAAAAGAGAATCTCTGGACCTTGATGGGGCAGCTCGAGCAGTTTGCCTATCTGGCGCAGAAAGTCGCCGACGCGATCGACGCGCGTATTGCGACCGTAGCGACGACCGATCCGGAACGCGCCAAGATCCTCAAAGAAGACGTGCTCTTCTACGCGCGTCAAAAGCAGCAGGACATCGCGACCCAGCAAGCCGTCAACGTCCAAGGCTATCTCGCGCTCGACTTGATCCGCAAGAACAACGAAGAACTGGTCAAGGGCGTCGAGCGTGCGACGACCACCACGATCGCCGCCCTGCGGACGGCGATCATCGTGGCGCAAGCGCTGACCAATCAGAAGCTGGTGCTGGACCAGATCACCGCGCTCAATGCGACCACCAACCGGCTGATCGCCGACACGGCGATGATGCTCAAGCAGAACACGCAGCGCGTGTTCGAGCAGGCGACCGCATCGAGCGTCGATCTGAGCACCCTCAAGCAGGCTTTCGCCGACACGGAAGCCGCGATCGACGGCATCTCGGCCTACAAAGCCAAGGCCCTCGAATCGTTCCAGCAGACCGTGGCCGCGCTGCAGCCGATGATCGCCGAGGCCAAGCAGTACGCCAACCGGCAGGATACCGCCGAAGCCGAAGCGGCCCAATTGACGAGCGCCTCCACCATCGACGCGTCGGGCACCGCGCGTCTGATCTGATGCGCGCGCGGCGGATCCTCGGTCTGGCGGGAGCGGCGGCGCTCTGCCTCGCCGCCGTAGGCTGCGGCACGCAGACGGCGTCGACGCCGGCGGTGACGCTCGACATCATCGCGGGCTCGGAACTGAAGGACATGGAACCGATCCTCGCCGACGCGCAGCGCGCGACCGGGGTCGCCACGCAGCTGACCTACGTCGGAACGATCGCCGGGATCGATGAGCTCGCCGGCGGTCAGCACCACGACGGCGCCTGGTTCGCGCAAGACAAGTATCTCGCACTCTCCAGCGCTGGAAAGTCGGTGCGGGAGCGCACCCGCATCATGCTCTCGCCGGTCATCGTCGGGGTCAAGCATTCCGTCGCCCAGCGGCTGGGCTGGACCGCGGGCCATCCGGTGACCTGGAAAATGATTCAGCACGCCGTCGCGGCCGGACAGTTTCGCTACGCGATGACGAACCCGTCGACGTCCAACTCCGGCTTCAGCGCGGTGCTCAGCATCTCGACGGCGCTGGCCGGCACCGGCGACGCCTTGCGGCCCTCGCAAGTCAATCGGGCTGCGATAGCGGCCTTCTACCGCGGCCAAAAGCTGGTCTCCGGGAGCAGCGGCTGGCTGAGCGACGCCTACCTGGCCTCGCAAGACAGCGTCGACGGGATCATCACCTACGAAGCCAGCATCGCGGCCTTGGACGCGAACCCCGCGCTCAAGGAGCAGCTCGACCGCGTCTATCCGACCGACGGTGTCGTGACCGCTGACTATCCGCTCGATCTGCTCGACGCGACCAAACAGGATGCGTACGACAAACTGGTCGCCTATTTGAAGAGCCCGGACGTGCAGAAACGCATCGTCGAGACAACCTACCGGCGCCCGACGGATCCGGGCGTTGCCTCACCGTATCCGCCGATCGTCAGCGAAACCTCGTTCCCGGCTTCGGCGGGCGCGGTCCAGCAGCTGCTGCTGCGTTTCCTCAATCAAGACCGCGTCCCAGCGCATTCGTTCTACGTGCTCGACAAGACGGGTTCGATGCAGGAACAGGACGGGACCGGGCGTTCGCGCATCGATCGCGTCCGTGAAGCGCTAGGCGTTCTGGCCGGCGGCGACGACACCCTGACCGGGCAGTTCGCGCGCTTCAACGACCGCGAGCGCATCACCATCATTACCTTCAGCGTGCACCCCGAGATCGACCAGACATTCCAGATGACGCGCACCAACGATCCGGCGGTGTACGCTGCCGTGCGCAACTTGGCGGCCTCGCTTCAGCCGGGCGGCAACACCGCCATCTACGATGCGCTCGAGGCCGCGCTTGCCGAAGCGGCTCGCGACCAGACGGCCGATGCGGGCCGCTACGACTCGATCGTGCTGATGACCGACGGCGAGAACAATACCGGCGACGGCTTCGACGCCTTTCAGGAGAAGTGGCAGCAACTGCCCCCGCCCATTCAGAAGATTCGCATCTTCCCGATCTTCATCGGCGAAGCGAGCCCGGCCGAACTCCAACGCATCGCCGATCTGACCGGAGGCCGCGCCTTCGACGCGCGTAAGGAATCGATCGCCGAAATCTTCAAGGAGATTCGCGGGTACCAGTGAGGCTGCCGCTCTACGTCTACAGCAACCGCAACATTGCGGGCAGCATCCTCGCGCTGGCCGCGGTGGCCGCCTATTTCGGCGGCATCATTCACGAGTTCTGGTATGCCATCGTCGCCGGAAGCTATGGCGTGGGGGCCCTGGTGGCCCGCGACGACGGCGCGCTCGAAACGCACATGAGCGTCGAAATGAACGTGACCGACGCGGTGGCCGCAGTCCAGAAACTCGCGGCCGAAGCGCAGAAACGGCTGCCGCCCGATATCGCCGCGCAGGTCGCCGACATCGCGACCGCGGTCACCGAGATCCTGCCGCGCCTCGCGGCGCGCAACGTCGTCGACGCAACCTTCGCCGACGTCCGCTCGACCGCGATGAGCTACCTGCCCGACACGCTCAACGCGTATCTTGCGGTTCCGGCAGCGTATCGCAACACGGCGGTGATCCGGGACGGCAAGACCGCGCGTCAGATCGTCGTCGAGCAGCTGACCGTCCTGGCCGGCAAGATGCACGAGATCGCGCAGGATGCGGTGCAGGACGATGCGCAGGCGCTGCTCGCGAACGGGCGCTTCCTCAAGGAGCGCTTCGCCTCAGCTCCGCAGCTGCGTCCGACCTGAACGACTGCCCGGCGGAAGGCGTCGCAGTACCGCTTGCACGTGTGAGCCGCCGCCCGCGCGGGAGTTGACCGCGAACTCTCCGACCATCAACCCGATCAACGCCAGACCGCGGCCGTGCTCGGCCCACGTATCCTGCTCAGGCGAGCTGTCGTAGGGGAAGCCGCAGCCTTCGTCGAGCACGTGCAGGACCGCTTCAGCATCAGTGGTGTCCAGGCGCACCAGCATCTTGCCGCCCGCATGCCGGACGACGTTGCCGAGCATCTCGCCGAGCGCCAACTCGGCCCGGAAGCACGCTTCATCGGTGTAGCCGAGCGCGCGCAGATGATCGACGAACGCGTAGCGCACGCGCCGGCCATCGAGCGCGTCGTTCGCGTCGAGCCACCAGCTATAGATCGAGCCCGGTTCGCGCTCGAGGCCGAGCGGGGCGGGGCTGTAGTCGCGTTCGGTGTTGGCCATCGTCGGGGGCGAGCGCACGCGGCCCGCACCTCCGGTTGTACCCAGTCACCTGATCGCCTTACCGCTGCGAATGAAGTGGACGGTGAAGACTTGGTAAGAAGTGCAGCGCCGGGCGTGCTTACCGGGTCGTGCGGCGGACGTTCGCCGGGGTACTCCCCGCCGGACGGATGCGATAGATGTGGCCCGTCTGATCGTCTGCCACGAACAGGCTGCCGTTCGGTCCCACGGCCACGCCGGTCGTTCGACCGATGCGATTGCCGGCACCGTCCTGAAAGCCGGTGAAGAAATCATTCCATTGCGCCGTCGGATCGTTCCAGTTCACGGCCTTTGCCGGCGCGGCACCGCTGAACGGAACGAAGGCGACGTGCGGCGGATCCACCGGGACGCCGTTGGATGCGTGCCACGATCCGTGTGCGCTAACGAAGATACCGCCCCGCCACGCGGCCGGGAACACGTACGTACCGGTTTGCGAGGCCGGATAGAACGCCGCGCCGATCAGGGTCGAGTAGGCCGGGAATTCGATCGCCGGCGCCACCGTGTTCGTGCAGTTGGCGCCGCTGGTGTACGCGATATGGTCTTCTTCACACGCCGGCCAGCCGTAGTCGGCCGGCGCCGCGTGTGTCGAGACCGCGTCGAGGAATTCGAAGGGATGCGTGAACGGGAGATTGTCCTGGCCCGCGCCGCCGGCCCACACGATACCGGATGCGGGATCGACCGCGAACGCCATCGGATTGCGAATGCGCGTCGCTTGCGTCGTCATGGCACTGCCGTCGATGCCCATCTTCTGAACCGTCGCACGCGTCGGATCCGTCTCGGTGCAGGCGTTGCACGAGGAGCCGACACCGACGTACAGCGTCTGCCCGCTCACGCCGACCGAGCTCGTATGATGCACGTCGCCGTCGGAATTCGGCGCCACTCCCCCGGTGCGAACCGCGGCGATCTTGGTGAAGGACCCGCTCGTCATACCGGTCGTGTACGCACTGCGGTAGACGCCGTATTGCGTCGCGACAAAGACGAAACCGTCGCCGAACGCGACGCCTTGCGCCGGACTGTCGGGCAGGTTCGCAAAGGTCGCCGGGTTGCCGGCCAGTCCGGGGCCGTCGGCGTTGGGCACGATCGCCACGCTCGAGCCGCCGGTTCCGACCAGCAGATCGCCGTTGGGCAGGGCGGCCAATTCGCGCGCGCTGCCGACCGTGGCGATGACGTTGGCAACAAAACCGGCCGGAACGTGCAGCTGCGCGACGACCGGCGGCGGCGTCGGCGCCGCGGTCGGAGGCGGCGTCGGTGCGAAGGTCATCTGCGGCGGTGCCGGCGTCACGACCGGCGTCGGCGTCGGTATGCTCCCGCCCCCGACCATCGTCGCGATAGGTCCCGGCATGACCGCGTCGGGCGCGACTGCGGAGCCGCCGCCGCCCGCGCACGCTGCCAATGCAGCCACCGCCGTGGCAAGCACCAGCACCCCGGTGAGCGAACGCGACCAAGGATGGCGCGGATCGCGGTGATCGACTATGGAGGCGGAAACGTCGGCTCGCTGATCGCCGCCCTCGAGCGCCGCGGCGCCGACTTCGAACTCACCGGCGATCCCGCGCGCGTCGCCGCTGCGCACGCGGCAATTCTGCCCGGCGACGGCGCCTTCGCGGCGACCATGGAAGCGCTCATCGCGCGCGGGCTGGACCGGGCCGTCCGCTTGACGGTGGAGGCCAAACGCCCGTTTCTTGGGATCTGCGTCGGAATGCAAGTGCTCTTCGACTCCAGCGACGAGTACGGCGGGGCGGCGGGTCTAGGGATTCTACCCGGCGAGGTACGCCGTTTCACCCACGCTCCCCGCGTTCCGCACATGGGCTGGAACGATCTCGTGATCGAGCGCACCCATCCGTTCGTGTCCGGGATTGCGACCGGCGCCTGGGCCTATTTCCTGCACTCGTATCGGGTCGCGGAGTCGGAGGCGCTGCTCGCGTCCTGCACCTACGGCGAGCGGTTCGCCGCGATCGTGGCCAGCGAGAACGTGATGGCGACCCAATTTCACCCCGAGAAAAGCCGTGCCGCCGGCGGCCGGCTGATCGATAACTTCCTGGCGATCGCCGCCGGGTGAGCCGCGAGCTGCTGCTCGTGCCGGCGATCGATTTGCGCGCCGGCTACGCGGTGCGGCTGGAGCGCGGCGATCCGACGCGCGAAACACGCTACGACGCCGATCCCGTTGGCCGCGCGCGCGCGTTCGTGAAGGCGGGGGCGCGCGCGCTGCACGTCGTCGATCTCGACGGCGCGTTTGGGACCGGTGAAAACGGTGCCGCGCTGCGGGCGATTTGTGCGGCCGTCGACGTGCCGGTGCAGACCGGCGGCGGGATCCGCGGCCGCGATGACGCGGCGGCGCGCTTCGCCGCGGGCGCGCACGCGGTCGTGATCGGCACGCTGCTGGTCGAGCGTCCCAACGAAGCGCGCGCGCTCGTCGCTGCCTTCGGCGAACGCGTCGTGGCCGGCGTCGATGCGCGCGGGGACGAGGTCGCGACGCGCGGATGGCAGTCCAGCGGCGGCGTCTCGCGCGATACGCTGGTGCGTACCGTCGCCGAGTGGGGTGTGCGCCGGGTCGTGTACACCGAGATCGCGCGCGACGGGATGGGAGCGGGTTACGACGTCGATGCGCTCGCGCACGTCGCCGCGCTCGCCGATATCCGCGTCACCGCCAGCGGCGGGGCGCGCACGCTGGACGACCTGCTCGCGCTGCGCGACGGAACGCCGGAGAACGTCGACGCGGCAATCATCGGACGCGCACTCTACGCCGGTACGATAGACCTCGCGGCGGCGGTCGCCGCACTGGTGTAACGGGCGCTTAGGCGCCTGGGCCGCCCTCGTAGCGCCGCGGTACCGCAGCCGGCAGCCGCGCGACGATCTCGTAGCCGATCGTGCCGCAGGCCGCGCCCAAATCGTCGGCCGAGATCGTCGTCGAGCCGTCGCGTCCGATCAGCGTCACCCCGTCGCCGGCGAGCGCGCCGGGTACGTCGGTCAGATCGATGAACGCCATGTCCATGCAGACGCGACCGATCAGCGGCGCGCGCTGACCGCGCACGAGCACGGTCGCTGCGCCGCCGGCATTGCGCGGCAAGCCTTCGGCGTACCCGATCGGCAGCGTGCCGACGCGGGTGGGACGCTCGGCGCGCCAACTGCGGCCGTAGCCGACGCTCGCGCCGGGTTCTACGGCGTGCTCGGCGACGATGCGCGTGCGCCAGGTCAGCGCCGGTTCCAAGACCAAGCCGCGACCGCGCATCGTCGTTTCGGTCTGGGTGCTGGGCCAAATGCCGTAGAGGCCAATACCGGCGCGCACCAGGTCGAGCCGGGTCTGCGGCCACAGCATCGCCGCCGCCGTCGCCGCGGCATGCCGCTCGACGCCGCCGGCGAGTTCCCGCGTCGCGCCCAGGAATCGCGCCAGCTGTTCGTCGGTAAACGACGAATCGAGTTCTTCCGCCGCTGCGAAGTGCGTGAAGGCGCCGCGCAGATCGAATTCAGGCGTGGCGGCGTAGGCCGCCAGCGCTGCGCTCGCCCGCGCATACGGCAGCCCCAAGCGCGCGACGCCGGTATCGATCTTGGCCTGAATCGCAAACGGCGAGCGGCGGCGACGCGCGACGCTCGCCGCCTGACGCGCGTACGTCGCATCGTCCCAGAGCGTGAGCGCAACGCCGGCGGCGTGCGCGATATCGAGGTCGGCGGCGGGCACCGGCCCGAGCACATGCAGCGGACAA
>Ga0302325_10007023_pt1 | contig 25122 bp, 24 predicted proteins | sample Palsa_T0_2_FD_201948 | JGI IMG/M metagenome (GOLD analysis project Ga0302325, IMG submission 201948) | Peat permafrost microbial communities from Stordalen Mire near Abisko, Sweden - Palsa_T0_2 | ecosystem: Environmental > Terrestrial > Soil > Palsa > Peat permafrost | place: Sweden: Abisko... | reverse complement strand
GACAGCCGTGTCGCTCCTGGCACGGAGTGACACGCTGCCAGGCGATGACGAGATCGGGGCACTCCGTGCAATTGGCTCGCAGGGCCCGAGAAACATGAGCGGATCGCGGGGCGACAGGTGACTTAACACTACTGTCGCAGCTTTCTTGGCCCGCGCTTGCCGACTCTGCGAAACGACGGCATGGCCTACGAGCTTGATGCGGGCGGGCAGGCCCGACTCGATCGCTATTTCGACGGAATCGGTGGGATCCTCGGTCGCCGGGACCGACGGGAGTCCTTTGCGCTGTACGCGCTGGGGCTCTTCGGAGAGGGTGAGCGCAAGAGTATCGAGCCGATCGCCGCGCGCGTGTGCGGCGACGAGGAGCTTTGCAACGCCTACCACTACCGGCTGCTCCACTTCTTGGGCATCTCGCCCTGGTCGGACGAAGAAGTCCGCGAGTACTCGGCTCGATACGCGATCACGGCGATGATGACGCGCGAGGCTGTCAGTGACTGGATCGTCGACGACACCGGCTTTCCGAAGCAGGGGAACAAGTCTCCTGGCGTGCAGCGTCAGTACAGCGGGACGCTTGGGAAGACGGGCAACTGTCAAATCGGCGTGAGCGTGACGGTCGCGACGCGCACGATGCACCTGCCGGTCGACATGGACCTGTATCTTCCCCAGAGCTGGGCCGAGGATCGCGCTCGTTGCAGGGCCGCGCACATCCCCGATGACGTCGTCTATCGACCGAAGTGGCGCATCGCGCTCGACCTCATCGAGCGAAATGTCGAGGCCGGCGTCCCGCTTGGACTCATGCACGCGGACAGCGCCTACGGCGACGTCGGCGACTTCCGCGACGGCGTGCGGGCGCTCGGGTTCGACTACGCGGTGGACGTCAAGAAGCACACACGCGTCGTCATCGTTTGCGACGATGGTTCGGAGACGGCTCCGATGAGCGTCGAGACGGTCGGGGAGATCGTCGGCGATCGCAGCTACCGGAAAGTCACGTGGCGAGAAGGGAGTCGGCGGGCCCTGAGTGCACGATTCGCGACGCTTCGCGTTCGCGTGGTCAGCGACAAGGACGCGCGCGGCGAGGAGCAGTGGCTCGTCATCGACAAACTCCAACGGGGCGGTCCCATCGAACACTACGTGCTGACGACGCTGCCGAAATCGCTGTCTCGTAAGCAGCTCGTCCGAAGAATCAAGCAGCGCTGGCGTACCGAGCGCGCATACGAGGACCTGAAGGGCGAGCTGGGACTGGACCACTTCGAGGGGCGCTCCTACATCGGATGGCAACACCACGTCAGTTGCGTCCTCGCCTGCTACGCCTTCCTCGTCGCCGAGCGCGCACGAGCGTTTCCCCCCCAGACCGGACGGGCGCGTCGTGACGACACGTTCGAACGCGCGGCCTGAACGACACTTCGACGACTCCATCATCACCTTCCGGCTCGCGGTCGCACGCGCGCTCGTGTTCTGGCTTCCGAGGTGTCCGTACTGCCTCCACGAGCACGAACCGCGCCCCCCGCCGGTTAGACTGCGACAGTAGTGTTAAAGAGGCCATCGGACGCCTCCGTGGTAACAGCGTGGTAACAGAGGATTCCGAGCCTCAGGACGAGCGGGTCGAGGAAACCAACACAGCGAGCAATTAGACGTACTGGAGGAGTGACCGCGTGGTCGAAGGCAGCGGTTTTGAAATGGGAGAAGACCCTGCACGGCCCTTCCGACAAGGCGTCGTCGCAACCCCCCGAATTTAACCAACAACGTTGGCATTCTCGTGCACTTGGGAGGCACCTCGGGGGACGCGAAGCTAGAGCGCGGACGCGACACGAAGACACGCAACGGGACGCCACGTTCCGTTGAAGTGGTCAACAGATGGTCAACGGAATCCAGCCGAGCAGGGAAGTCCAGGTCACCTCTCGGCGCGGGCATCTACCCCGCAGGCGAGGCAGCCCCTGAAGGCGCTCGACTACGACTGTACGAGGGTACGGTCTCGGCGTCTCCAGCGACTTCAGCTTCCGCCGGGGAGATATTTCCCCGGGGCCTTCGAGAACCGCTCGAAGCACGTGTCGCTGCAGAAGTAGTACGTCTTGCCGCGGAAGGTCACGTGCGGGTTGGCGTCGATGGCAACGACCTTCATGCCGCAGACCGGATCGATCGCCTGCGTGAGGGCAGCGGGAGCCGGCTCGGGCGCGCTTGGCCCGGAAGGCGCCGGCATCGAGCGCAGGTAGTCCACCACGTCCGAGACCTGCTCGGCCGAGAGGTGGTCGCGATAGCTCGGCATCAGCGTGCCGTAGCCCGCGACGATGCGCGCGCCGGGATCGAGGATGGACTCGCGCGCATAAGCTTCGTCGGCCAGCGTCGCTCCCCCATCCTCGAGGTGCACCGTCCGGCTCCAAAGGCCGCCGAGAAGGGGCGCGACCCGCACGTCGGTGTGGCACGCGCTGCAACCGATCGTGTCGAAGAGGGCACGCCCGCGATCCACGGACGAGCTGCCCGGCGCCGTCGCGAACGTCGCCTGCAGCGCGGCCCCGGAGGTTCCGTCGAGTCGCTCCGCGTCGTGAATGAGACGGCCGACGGCCTGGTCGTCGAGGCTGTCGTAGATGCCACGCACACGGCCCGAGGGGTCGACGAGGAAGAAGTACGTGGTGTGCAGAATGGGGTTGATGGGATCGCTGCTGCGCTCGATCGGAACGCGCATGCCCTTGGCGATGTCCTGGACGTCCTTGCCGTGCGTGTTGAGCAAGATCCACCGCGGGTCACCGCTCCAGCGCTCGGCGTATTCCTCGAGCACGGCGGGAGTGTCGTGCGCGGGATCGACGGAGAACGACACGAACCGGACGCCGGGGCTCGTGATGGCGTTGCGCACGAAAAGAAGCTTCGCGGAGATGAGGGGGCAGGCTGTCGTGCATCGCGTGAAGATGAAATCGGCGATCCACACGTGGCCGCTCAAAGTTTCGCCGGTCGTGGCTCGCCCCTGTTGATCGACGCCCGAAAACGGCGGCGCCGGCCACAGGACCGGCAGCGATCCATCCTTCTGCGGCTCCATCGTCAGCGTCTGGAACGCATCCGCGTTTCGAACCGAGAGGCGCTCACGCGCGATGAACGCGAAGAGGAGCAGCCATCCCGCCGCGAGGGTACCCAGGCCAACCCGTAGAAGGCGTCTGCCTTTGGCATCCATACGCGCTCCAAATATGGCCTTTTCATGGATCGGACCATGAGGCAAATGGTCGCACCGCCGGCTCATCCGCGAGCCTCTTGGTTTTGCGTTCGATGCGCGTGCAGAGCCAAGCGAGCCGCGCGGGGTTATGTTTGCGTGTTGTGACGGCCCCCAGCGAGACATCCGCAGGCGACACCGGCAGGGAGCCGGACTCCGAGAGAGCTCCTCCGGAGACCGGCGAGACGCGCACCGGGCTTCTCTGGGCTGTCGGCATCGTCGTCAGCGCGGGGCTTCTGGTGGCGCTCGGGATGAACGGATCCACGCCGCCTGGGCCGTACTTCGGAACGCGCCTAGGCATGTCGGAAAGCGCCGTCCGGGACCGCTTCGCCGGCTCGAGCCGCGGGTCGTTCGAGGCCTCGCAAAGGCAAGGGCTGAGAATCCTGACATGGACACCGAAAGGCTCAGCTGCAGACCTTCCGCGCGACGCCACGTTCGAGTTCAACGACAATAGCTTGGTCGCCATCCGCGCGGATGTCCCAGTGTCCGAGCCGATAGCGTCGGGACCACCGGTCGACGCAGAGCTTTACGAGGTCATCGGTCGCGATGTCCGCGGTCACATGGTGCACCTGACGGTGCTTTCGCGCACGTGCTCCGAGCACTCGGCCGAGACCGCCGGGCTTCTCGCCTCGCGGCGTACGAGCGCGATTCAAAGCGTCGGCGAGCCCTAGCCGATGCCGCTAGTTGTCGCAGCGGCGCGCGGGCATGCGCTGAGGCGATTCAACCGACGGTCGTTGCTGCGTCGATTTGCCGCATGGCCCTTTTTCAAGCTCGGCCCCACTATCGCGCGATGACGCGCAATGCCTTGGTGCTCATCGCTCTTTTTCTCTCGGCGTGCAGCTCCGGTCCAGGTGCCGCCCCGACGGGGCCTGTAACCTTTTCGAGCGATCCCATGATGACGGAGACCAGCAGCTCGGGCCGTCTTCGCCTCGACGTGCGCACGGCCCCCGAACAACCTCCATCGCGCGGCATGCAAACAATACAGCTCGTGATCTACGACGCCGCGACGGGAGCTCCCGAAACGGGGCTGACCTTGGGGGTCTTGCCGTGGATGCCCGCGATGGGTCACGGAGCGCCGGTCACCCCGAACGTGAGCGAGGGCCCGCCGGGCACCTACGTCGTCGGCGACGTTGACTTCTTCATGCCCGGTACATGGGAGCTTCGCACGAGCATCTCCGGGCCCGTCACGGATCATGCGGCCCCTTCATTTCAAATCCCTTAAGCAACTGCTCATCCTGTGCGCTTCTTCGGCGTGCGCGACCCTTCCAGGCCGCGCGCACGCCCAGGCGTGCTGCGCGGGAACGGGCGCCGTGACTCCTGGTCGCCTTGCTCTCCACGAGGTGGCCCTGGTCGGCATGCAATGGAAGGCGGGAGACGTGCTGGGATCGTTCGACGCGAACGGCCACTACACGCCCTCGCCGTCTGGAGCTTCCGAGCTCGACCTCGAGCAAGACATCTTCGGCGCGGTGCGCGTGCTCGGCCGGGGGCAGGTAGCCCTCCTCGTGCCGTTCATCGAAACGAGGCGCACCAGCCAAGGCGAGTCCGACTTTGGCGGGAACATCGGCGACGTGAACGCCAGCCTTCGATACGACTTCACGCTGGCAGGCGCTTCGACGGTGATCCCCGGCATCGCTGCGCTCGCGGGTCTGACGATTCCTACCGGAACCCCTCCGGACGCGCCGAGCCTCGGACCCTTGGCCGCGGGCGCAACGGGGATCGGCGCATACCAGATCAATGCGGGCGCTGCGGTCGAGCAGGCTTTCGGCCCTTGGCTGGTCAACGCCACGGGAATCGTCGCACAGCGCACGGCACGCACGGTAGGAAGCGCTCCGAATCAGGTCGACGAACGCCTCGGCTCACAGTGGACACTGCTTGTCGCGGTCGCCTACACATTCCCAAGTGAGGTCGCGATCGCCGCGAGCGCCTCGTACCTCATCGAGGGCGATGCAACGATCAACGGTGTGGACAGCGCGGGCACGGGGCACCGTCTGCCCACGCTCACGCTATCCGGTGTCGTTCCGCTCAGTGACACCTGGCGCCTCCAAGGAGGCATCTCCGACAACGTCCCGATTGCGTCTTGGGGCTTGAACCAGCCGGCGGCCCTGGGACTCTTCGTGACGGGTGTGCGATCGTGGATATGAGGCGCGCGTTTCTTCTCGCTCTTCTTCTGAGCGGCTGCGTCTCATCTCGACCCGCGGTGTCCCGCGTCCCCACGCTGACCCTCGCGGGGACTGATGGCCGATCTCACGCGCTCGTGGCGGATGTCTCGACGTCCGCCCTGACCGTGTACGTATTATTCTCTGCGCATTGCCGATGCCTGGCTGTCCACGAGCCGCGCCTCCGAGCGCTCGACGAGAGTTACGCGCCTCGCGGAGTGCGGTTCTTCTTTGTCGACTCGGAGGCAGGCGCGAGCCTCGACCGGGACCGCGCCCAAGCCCGTGCACGCGACTACTCGTTCCCTATCCTGGTCGACTCTGGTGCTTCCTTGGCTGACTCCCTGGGAGCCGAGTACGCCACTTACACGGTCGTTGTGGATCGCTCTGGATCCATTCGCTACTACGGAGGAATCGACTCGGACCGGAGTCACCTACGCGACGACGCGCAGCTCTTTCTACGCGACGCCCTCGATGATCTCCTGGCTGGCCGATCCCCGCGCGTGGCCCACGGTGAGGCGCTAGGCTGCGCGCTCGAAAAAGAGTGACCGGCACGTCGCTACAGGCTGCCCTATGCGAGATGTGTCGCCCGTCCTGGGGCTTCAGTTGTTGTTCGCTCCGCAAGCGATCCAGTCGACAAGGAGAGCGCGATCTTCGGTCGAGAGCGGAGCGCCGCCGCCGTCGGCGGGCGGCATCGTGCACTGCTGCACGGCCGAGAGTATCAAGTAGGCCCAGTCGCGAACGTTTTCGTAGCCAACAAGCGGCCACAACGTCGACCCGGGCGTATGGCACGTGTTGCAATCGCGATTGAGAAGCGGAGTGATGTCGCGCGCGAAACTGGGCTGCGGCTGGAGACACGCGGATGCGTCCATCACGCTGCAGCTCTCTAGCGACTCATTCGTCTTCGAGCTGCCGCCTCCCTCTGGAGCGGAGCTCCCGGCGCATCCGGTCAACCCCCAAAGGACCGCCCAGGCGCAAACGAACGCGGCTATTCGCAGCGGGCGCATGGCTTGCCGAGACGAGCACCGGCCGGCAGCGACACCACTCTGTTGCGGCACGATCTATCGCCTCCGGCGGCGCGCGAGCCACGCCGCCAAACCGAGCCCGGCGAGTCCCGCGGCTCCGAAGGATGCTCGATGCGGCAGGATGGAGCATCCGCTGCCGGAAGACGGAGACGCAGCGGGTGTGCCGCCAACGCTGGTCGTTCCAGATGCACTTCCGGATGTCGACCCTGCCCCCCCAAGCGATCCTGTCGAGATCGTCGAGCCCGTCGCGGGTCCCGTCGGCGCGCCGGTCTCTGCCATCGTTCCTCCGGAGCCGACGGATCCTGTCGAGACGGGCGTGCCGGAGCTCTCGCCGCTCGCCTCTCCACTCGACGTTCCGGACGACGGGCTGCCCGACTCCGACCCTCCCGCATCGACGGGCACGCTCTGGCCCGAAATCGAGATGTTCGCACAATGGTGATAGAAGCAGCCGCCCGGCACGTTGAGCCCGTGGGCGGACATGAACTCGAGGACCTGGATCACACACTCTTTGCAGGTAACGCCTGCGGGAAGGGCGACCGTGACCGTCTGCGGGGTCGTGAACGGGTCGCAGTGTTCGAAGACGTCGTCCGCGAGGATCCACCCAACACCAGGCACCGCGACGGGCGTCTGTTGCACGATTGGAACGCTCCCGCAGGAGGACATGACGTCGGGCTGGCACTGCATCGTGCCCGAGTTCGTGTCGCCCGGCGTCACGACCGGGTCGTCCGGAAAGCCCGCCTGAACCGAATCGCCCGCATCGGCCCAGTCCGTTGAGAGCGAGATTCGATAGTGCCCGGGATGGAACACCACTTCGGTGATGGTGACCGTGATCTTGTCGCCTTCCCGGAAGGCCGTAACGATCGGCTGGCCGGCGTCGTTCACCGTCAGCGTCGTTGGGCCCTCATTGCCGCACGGACCGAGCTTCTCGGGCAGGCCACTGGTCTGGTCGAGGACCGACCAGGAGGCTGGCGCGTCGAGCACGAAGTGCGCATGTGCGGACGTCGGTAGCAGTGTGCAGATGGCAGCGAGGACCAAAGCCTGCGCCAATGATCGCTTCCCCTTACGCTGCCTGCTGTGCATAGAAACCTCGCGAAATTTCGGTCTGGTTGGTGCTAGCAGTGTGGCCCGGGTCGCAAGAGAGAACCGCCGCACCGAGGGCCCCTCAGCCTGAGGGGTTTAGGCCGGCCGAACAAACCGAGGCCCCGGCGGGCGGTAAGAGAAACAATCAAAGCATAGTTGGCGCCTACCGAGACGCGCTGCGACAAAAAGCCGCAGGACTAGGTCACGTGGTGGCTTTGTCCGCGGCCCAATACCCATGCATGAATCGTCCATGAGCTTCCTGCGGCAGATGGGTTTTCTCTCCACCTCAGGAGCCCGACCAGACGAGGGCGACGCCTCAATCCAAACGGAGACCGTGCGTCACGTTGTTCGCGCTGCCCTCAGGCCAGCGCTCACGTGAGCTCCGGCACCGTGAGCGCCAGAGCAGCGCCGAACAGCGCGCCCAGAAAGCCTGGAACGGCTCGCAGGCGCGACGGGCCGTGGCCGTGGAGAACGGCTCGCAGGAGGGCACCCATCCCAGCGGCCACTGCCAGACTGAGTGAATCCCCGTCGATGCGTTGCAGAAGTTCGCGCCCACCCGCGGCTCCAGCAAGTGTCGTGATGGCGAGTAGCGCCGCACCCGCAGCGGCGACCTTGAGCCCGTGCCGAGGAAGGAGCAGCGCTCCGATCACGAGGCCTTCCGGCAGGCGGTGGATGACGAGTGCAGCGATCAAGATCGCAGACGTTCGCCCCAATCCCAGCCGCTGCGCTACAGCCAGCGAAGCTCCATCGAGCAGAGAGTGGAGAGCCAAGACGCTCACAGCGACGCGCGCATGAAGCCTCTGGTGTTCCGCAGCGCGCTCGATCAGCCAGAATAGGCCGTAGCCCGTCGCAACGAGGCACGGAGCGAGCACGCCGAGTCGATGCCAGAGGTGCGGCAACACGTCCACGACGACGAGCGTCGGCACGACCCCGACGATGAACCCCTCGATGGCGAGGCGCAGGCCGGGGCGGTCCCGGCCAGCCACAACGAGCCCAAGTCCTCCCGCTGGAGCGAGCATGGACAGCACCAGAGCCATCATCACGAGCGTGCCTGGTGCCCGCGCTCAGGATCCCCCGGCGGGGGCCGGATACTGCCGGTCGATGTAGCAGAGCCCCTGTGAGTTTAGGTGCCCCTGCGTCGACTGGGTGTAGCGAATGAAGTCGTAATAGTCGCGGATCGACTTGCAATTCGCCGTGGTGAAGTCCTGACCGATCGTGCCGGCGCAGGTGCCGTTGGGATCGATCGGCACGCTCAGCGTGCTGAAGGACATCGCCCCGTTACCCGGAGGCGAATACGCGGTCTCGCACCACTGCCACGGCATGACCACGCCGTTCTTATCCGTGAAGGGACTGAACGGTACGCCCACGAAGTCTTCCAGATGTGCGGTGGGGTTTGTCTGACCGATGTACTGCGCGGCGATCTGGTTCCAGTGCACGGGCGTGTCTTCCTCGAAGCTCTCCCAGAAAGGGTGATCCATGTGCACGGTGACCTGCTCGATCTCGGCCTGACTGTTCGACGACTGGACACCGCGGACATCGTGTCCGGCGAGCTCGCTCGCCGAATAGTTGTCGCAGTTGACGTAGTTGGTCGGCGTGGGGAACGCGAACTGGAAGGACATGGTCTGCGGGAGCTTGCTGAAGTCGTAGATGTTGGGACAGGTCCCCCCTCCGCCGTTGCCCGTTCCAGCTTCACTGGCCGTTCCGCCGTCGTCGCTCGCTCCACCTTCGACAGCGATTCCACCGTCGTCGGCCGTTCCAGTCTCGGCGCCCATTCCGGCCTCGCCAAGGGTTCCAGCTTCGCCAGGCACTCCAACCTCACCGGCGGTTCCACCCTCGCTAGCCGCTCCGGCTTCGCTGCCCGAGCTTGCAGTTGCGGATGCGCACGTCTGGGCGCCGTTGTTGTAGTCGGTCTGCGGGTCGCTCGAGCAAATTCCGAAGCCCATCTGACCACCCGATTGGGTGCCGGCCCACGTCGCCGTCCCATGGTAATAAACGCTCGCGCCCTTCTGCACCATGTACTGGTAGTCGGCCTGCTCGTCCATGGTGAGGTTGACATTGATCGCGCTTCCATCGCTCGGCGCTTGCACGGTGCTAAAGCCAAACGCGTACGTCGTGGAAGGGTCGAGTGCCACGCCGCCCATATCGTTCAGGTTCTTAATAGCCGCTATGGCAAGCGCCTGCTCACCCGCGCCACCCTTGCCGTCGAGCGGGCCGCCTTTGTGCAGGTCCACGACGAACGGGCCGTCGACGTGGGCGACCTGGGCGCCATGCTGTGACTGGTCGGACGCGCTCATGTTCGGGTTGGACCACAAGGTGATGTGATCGATAACGACGATGTACTTGTCGATCTTCCAGTTCCAGCCGTCGACCATGTAGGTTGCCGTCGTAAGGTCATAGGGCGGGTACGCGTAACCTAAGATCGCGTTCGCCTCGCCCGAGGCCGAGAACACGAATGTGTTTGGCCCCGTATCGTTGGGAGGGGCAAAGGTTTTGAGTGTGTGGCCGTTGCCATCCTGAATCGGGTCCGCGGGCGGCGTATAGGCGAGTGGAGACGTGCTTCCGCCCTCCGGGGAATTGCCGGTGGCCGACGGGCTCGTAGTCGAACAGGCCGCCGGGAAAAGGGCAGCGAACCCGGCCCAGACACTCCCAACAACAATCCTTGTTCTAATCATGACATGGCTCCTTGATCCTTCGTTCATGGTGACGAGTAACTGAGGGTGAATGCCGCGTTGCCTGCCGTGAAGATTCCCGTGTACAGGTTGATCCCTTGCTGTGAGCCCAAAGCGGCCCCCGAGAGATTGCTTGCGTCGGGGATGCAGTACTCGGCGTCGCCGTACATCGAGCTCTGATCGAGCTGGCACTGGCTGCTCGCAACCGAGGGCAGCGCCGAGAAATCAATCGGCAGCTTGAACCAGCCGCGTGGGTCGATGGTCAGGAGCATCGAGCCCCCCGGAAAGAGCTGGAGATCGATGCCGCCGAGGTCGATGATGCGCTGCTTGCAGATGGGGTTAAGGCCGGGCTGCCCCGGCTCCTGGGCGGGCTCGCCGCGATTGCTCTGGTTGATGGTCACCGTCGCCGCCCACGAGAACACCTTGCCGTCCGACTCGCGTATGGCGGTGCCGATGAGGTCGGCGGTGTCCGGGACGCCGAAGCCGGAGTTGTCGGGAGCGTTGACGTCGCCCTGGGTGAGATAGAGCTCCCAACTAAGCCCCAGATCCGCGGAGCCGCTTCCCTGCACGGGAAACATTTGCCGATGGCTTGAGAGGAGATCGACGTCGACGCCGTCCGGGACCTGGGCGCAATAGACGCCTTGGCTGATGCAAGCGGGGGTGTTGAACGTCCCTCCGGACCCCGCCGGCGCCTCGTTCACGTAGATCGCGCCGACGTACATGTGCGCGTACGTCAACTGGATCGTGTACCCGTTGACCGAGAACGGATCGTCGGCGCCCTCGGCCCCAGCCGCGTAAGCAGGGAACGAGACGAGCTCGTCTCCCGTCGTCCCATTGCACGCGTCTATGCCACCCGCTGCCAGGACGAGCGCGAAGATCGGGATGATGGTCCGTCTCATGACGGACCTCCCAACGTCATTCCGATCGACAGCGTTATGACTCTCGGCGCACCTGCCGTAAACGAGCGCTCGGGCGCGAGCGTGGGTTCAGCCTGGGAATGGAAGTCCGAGGCGTAGTTGTACTCACCCAGCTTGTACTTGGAGTCGAAGAGGTTCGTCGCCGCGAGGCGCACGTTCCAGAGGCGCCACGCGAGGCTTGCCGATGCGTCGGAGACAAAGATGACGTCGCTGAGCTGGCTGTAGGGCAGGGGCCGCTGCCCCACGTAGCTCACTCCATATCCGAGGGTGCCACGGATAGGCTTCTGGTCGATGTGCCACGGCAGGTCGTGGAAGAAGGCCAAGTCACCCCGTAGGACGAGATCGGGGACGTAAGGCACCAGCAGATGCGTGTCGTCGAACGTCGCCTTCACCGCCGTCGCATTGGCGGCGATGTCGAAGAAGGGGCCCTGCCCGCGCACGGATCCGGACCATCCGGTGCGCGTCGAACCGCTCGCCAGCGTGCTGCGTCCCTCGCTTGGATCGAACAGAAGATCTTGGCCTGAGTGCGTGCTGAAGAAGACCGACTTTGCGGCAAGCGCCACCGACCCGATCCGGTCGTTGTACGAGGCGCCCAGGTCTTCAGACTGGATCGTAACGAATGGCGTGAGCAAACCCTGCGCGACGTAGCTGGGATCCACCGAGCGGACGCCCGTGCCAGCGCTCAACGCGAACTCGAAGTGATCGAAGGGCCCAAGCACGAGTGTGCCGCGCGGCATGACCGCGCCGTCGCCCGTCGAGGAGCGCTGGATCGGCTCACGGTAGACGCCGTGCTCGAGCTCACTCAGACAGGGCTGATCGACCTCGGGATTCTGGTTGGACGGACTATCGACGCCGACGCTCGAGTTGACGGCGCAGTTGTTGAGAACATCGAAGAGGAACGCGTCGGCTCGCACCCCGCCGCGAAGCGCCAGCCATGGGATGGGGTGCAGGTTCGCGTCGACGTAGACACCGACATCGGCGAGCGTCGACGTGAGACTCGCGTCGGTGAGGTAGGGGGCCTGATTGGCCGCCATGTCGCGGTACTGCGTTGATGTCGCCTGGTCGATGCGCGCGAAGTAGCCGACCTCGAACTCCTGCCGCTGGCCCAAGGCCTGACTGTGCCAGCGGGCAAAGCCGCGGCCCCCGAGCGTCTGCTCATCGAAGTGGAAGTCGATCAAGTCGCCGCGCTGGACGTGCGGCGTCTGCGTGGGCAATTGGACGTCGTTCAGGAAGCCCGTCCAGTCCTCGAGCAAGTGCATCGTCCGGTCGACGAGGAAGAGCTGTTGGTAGACGTCGATGTCTTGGAAGTGATTCTCGTAGGTCGCCGAGAGCGACGCGCGCGTCGACGTGTTGCCGACCAGGTTGGGGTCCTCCGTGCCGTAGAACCCAACGCGACCCGAGGCGTAGTCGTCTTCGCGGACGACGCCTGCCGAGTTGTACTCCGTCGCATAGGCGGTGGCGTTGAGCCGAAGGACTCCCTTCTGCCCCAAAGGGATCTCATATTGCCCCATGCCAGTACCCCGCTTGGCCTGGCGGTTCGTACCGAAGCCGTCGGTCGTGAAGTACTCGGCTCCAGCGAACGTGCCGGAAGGCGCGTCGTTCGGACCCCAGAGGACGAGCAATCGCTGGGTGTTGAAGCTGCCGTACGTGTACTCGGTCGTGAGGCCGCGTCGATCGAGCCCCAGTTGGTAGTCCGCGCTGCCGGCCACCGCGAAGTCCCCTTGCTGCGGCGCGTACGGTCCCTCGAGCACCCGCACCGAGTGAATGAGCTCGGGGATGATGAAGTGCGTGTCGGCGTAACCGTTGCCGTGGTAGTTGCCCGCGTCGTTGATGGGGACGCCGTCGACCGTGAACTCGAGGTCTTGACCCTCGTGCGCGTCGAAGCCGCGTAGGAAGACCTGCTCGGCGTGTCCTGAGCCCCCCTCGTTCGTGAGGAGAAATCCCGGCGCGAGCTTGAGAGCATCCGAAGCGTTCGTACGTGGGATAGCCTTCAGCTCGCCGACGGTCTCCGTGTAATCCGAGCTGCCATGCGACCGAGCCTCAAGGTGAATTTGCCCCCGAACGTCGACTTCCTGAATGGTTTGGGCCTTGGCGCTCCCCGGTGCCGTTGCCACGGGAGTCGCGGTCGGTCTCGCTGCGCCTACCGGAGTCGCTGCTGCTGGGACGGAAGCCTGGGGAGGGAGCACGTTGGGCTTCGACGTGTCCACGAGCTCAGGAGGAGGCGCGGGCGGCGCGAAGTGGAAGGGCACTCTGATCCGGCTTGCGACGGGCTTGTCGCCGCGCATGGCCGGCACGAACGTCCATTGCCGGACGGCGATGAGCGCAGCCTCGTCTAAGTCGGCGCCACCGGACTCGGCCACGTCAACCTTCGACACGTGACCGTCCACATCGACCGTGACGACGAGCACGACGTCGGTGTGCTTGCGCTCAGCGAGGGCCGACGGGGGATAAACGGCATCGACATGCGAGAGCACGACGGGCGGCCTCACCTCGCTTGCGGGTGGCGACTGGGCCCAAACCGATCCAGCAAGGCCGACGAGAGCGGCCAGGGTGAGTAAGGCAGTTCCTACTGAGAGTCGGTTGCACATGGAAGGCGTAGATGTCCCTCGCCAGCTCGCTTCGTCGTTTGTGCAATCGACGAAGTGACCGGGCCGTGATCGTGACTTGTTCGCTCGCGTCGCGACGGCGACGCTCAGTCTTCGTCGGGGGCAGGCGGCCCTTCGGAGGCGTGCTCAAGGGCGTTTCGGAGAAGATCTCGGATATGGCCGTCAGCGAGCGCGTAGTACACGTGCTTGGCGACGCGACGGCGCTTGACCATCCCCTCGGCCCGCAGAAGGCGCAGCTGCTGCGAGATCGTCGGAAGCGGAACGCGCGCCGCTTGCGCAAGCTCAGTGACGCACCACTCTCCGCCGTCGGCGAGCCTCGTCAGCAGCTTCAGTCGGGCTACGTCACCGGCGGCGCGAAAGAAGCTGGCAGCGCGCTCGTAAGCCTCTTCGCTCACGCGCGGGCCGACCGGCGCCCTCACATCGTGCTCGGTCGGCTCGCACGCGGGAAGGCTCGACGGTCTGCTGCTGTTCGACATGCAACTGGTTTGCATGTTGTAGGCCCACGTTCTGGGGATCCGCAACGTCGGACTGAGTCACCCGCGTCCATTTGCTCTTACGTCAATTGCACAACTGATGAAGTGACCTCGGTGCGCCGATACGCGCCGGGGGCGAACATCGCGAAGCTCAGCCAGCACGACGTGAGCTGGACGTTTCGTTAGGGACTTGCTCGACGGTGGCGCCGCCCCCGCTACGGTCCAGAAGCTCGCCGGCCGCGCTTCGCAGACCACGATCTCGCGTTATGACCGACGCGCCATCTGTCCAGGCCTGCTGCGTGGCCCGTCCCCGGCGGCCGTAGCTTCCCCATGATGGGAGAGCGTCCCTCACCTGGCAATAGAGCCAGCCTCCGGCTAAAGTTTGCTGAGGATGCGAGTGTTTGCCGGCTTTGATCGAATCGTGGTTGACCCCGAGATCTTGTCGGGGAAGCCGCATGTGCGCGGGACGCGGATCAGCGTGTCCCGAGCTTTGGAAGTGCTCGCCCAGTATTCCGACCGCGAATCGCTGCGTTCCGACTACCCCGGTCTCGAAGACGAAGCGATTCGACAAGTGCTCGCGTTCGCTGCGGCTTCGGTGGACGGCCGTGTTATCTCGCTGGATCGCACCGCGGCGTGATCGGTCTCTTGCTCGACGCGGGGCTACCGCGCGGGGCCGCGGCGGACTTGAGCTCGGATGGCTGGGACGTTCAGCATGTGACGGACCTCGGGCTGGGTGCCGCGAGGGACGAGGACATACTCGCGACTGCCGAGCGACAACGGCGTGCGATCGTCACGCTCGATCACGACTTTCCACACCTCCTATTTCTCGAAGCAGCCGCGAAACCGTCGGTCATTCTCCTGCGCATGGAAGGACTAGACCGGCGCTCAGCCGTCGAGATCCTCCGCACTTTGCTGCCGCAGGTCGATGCCGAGCTGCGCTCAGGCGCCATCGTTTCCGTGGATTGGTCAGGGGCTCGCGTGCGGCTACTGCCGGTGCGCTAACGGCGCACTCACGCTTGCACGCGGTGGCCGGTGTGGTCGACTACGCCGGGGCCGTCGCCGCCGTCTTCTATCGAGCTAGCTAGCTCTCTCTTGGGACACTCCGGTACTCACTTCGGAGTCGGATCGCGCCGTGAACCCGGTGTCGGTTTGCAGGGTCATGGGGCCACCTGGCGTAGTTTTTTGCAGGGTCATGGGGCCACCCCGTTTGCAGGATGATGGGGCCACCCGCGAGGGAGCCGTGACGGAAGTTTTGCAGGGTCATGGGGCCAGCTCCGAGGAGGTTTTTGCAGCCTCAAGGGGCCAGCACGGACGGAGCGACCTGATTGAGCCAGGGTTCTCTCGAAGACGGCGCGGGTCGCCGTCGGGAGGACTCGATGCCCTACAGGGAGCTAACCATGATCGACGTAAAGGAAGTGCTTCGCCGCTGGTCGGCGGGACACGGCGATAGAAGAATCGGGCGCGACGCAGGGGTCGACCGCAAGACCGTGGCTCGATACACGCAAGCGGCCGAGCGTCTCGGTCTCACTCGCGGCGCCGAGGTGACAGACGAAGAAGTGCACGGCGTCGCGCAGTACGTGCAATCGCGACCGATGCTCGAGCCGAGCGGGGAGCAGGCGGATGTCGCGCTCCATCGCGAGCGCATCGAGCACTGGCTGGCGGGCAATGCCGAGACGAGGCCGCTCCGCTTGAGCAAGATCCACACGCTGCTGGTGCGCGACTACGGTTTGCGCGCGAGCTACCACACGCTCTGGCGCTTTGCGACGCAGCAGCTCGGGTGGCACAAGAAGACCGAGACGGTGAGGGTCGACGATCCTCCGCCGGGCCAGGAGGTTCAAGTCGACTTCGGAGAGATGGGACGCCTGCTCGACGTCGAGACGGGCAAGCTTCGCAAGCTGTGGGTGTTGATCGTCACGCTCTGCTTCAGCCGCTACCAGTTCGTCTGGCCAACCTTCCGTCAGACGACCGAAGCCGTATGCGAAGGCCTCGACCACGCGTGGTGGTTTTTCGGCGCGATGACCACGTGGATGATCCCCGACAACATGTCGGCGATCATCAAGGACGCCGACGCCTTGAGCCCGACGCTCGTCGCACCGTTTCTCGACTACGCGCAGGCGCGCGGCATCTTCGTCGACCCCGCTCGCGTTCGTTGTCCCAAAGACAAACCTCGTGTCGAGAATCAAGTGCCGTACGTGCGCGAGAGTTGGTTCGACGGCGAGACGTTCACCGACATCGAAGACGCGCGACGCAGCGCCGAGCATTGGTGCCGTGATGTGGCTGGCGCGAGGGTGCACGGCACCACGCGCCGTGTCCCGCGCGAGCTGTTCGAGTCGGTCGAGAAGGCCGCGATGCGCGCCCCACCCGACGCGCCCTTCGACGTGCCGATGTGGTTCGAGAAAGCGAAGGTGCATCCCGACCATCACATCCAAGTCGCCAACGCGCTCTACTCGGTGCCCAATCGCTATTTGCGCAAGTACGTGCGCGTGCGAGCCGACAAGACGCAGGTGAAAATCTACTTCGGCACCGAGCTCATTAAGGTGCACCCTCGCAAAGCGCCCGGCGGACGGTCGACCGACGCAAACGACTACCCGGCAGAGAAAGCGGTGTACGCGCTTCGCGATGTCGACTCACTCATCGCCAAGAGCAAAGACAAGGGCGTGCACATCGGCATATACGCCGAGCGACTGCTCGGGGGTCCACTGCCATGGACCAAGATGCGCCAAGCGTACGCGCTTCTGGGGCTCTGCCAAAAATACGGCGAGGGCCGCGTCGAAGCGATCTGCCAGAGCGCTCTGGCGTTCGACGTCGTCAACGTGTCGCGCATCGCCGGCATGCTCAAGTCGGCGGCCAAGCCCACTTCACCTGCCCAGATGCAAGGCAAGGTCGTGCAGCTCGCGCTGCCGCGCTTCGCCAGACCCGCGGGTCACTTCGAAACGCTCACGCGTTCGAGCAAGAAGGAGGAAAGCTGATGGCCACGCAAACGCCGCAGATTAACCCCGAGCTCATCGACGCGCTCAAGCGGCTGCGCCTTGGACGCATCGTGCTCTCGCTGCCCGAGCGACTCGTTCTGGCCGACAAGCAGGAGATGTCGTTCGATGACCTGCTGCTCATGATCCTCACCGACGAGATCGCCCGGCGCGATAACACCGCCGCCGACAATCGCGCCACCGAGGCACGACTCGATCCGTCCATGCGCCTGGAGCTCTGGGACAAGACTGCAAAGGTCAGCTTCGACAAGCGCATGCTCTCGGAGCTCGTGAGCTTGCGCTTTCTCCAAGCCCATCGGCATGTCGTCGTTCTCGGCCCCGTCGGTGTGGGAAAAACGTTTATCGCCCAAGCTCTCGGTCACATCGCTTGCCGACACGGCTACCACGTGCGTTTTACTCGTGCTGACGAGATGCTTCGCACGCTCAAACAAAGTCGATTCGACAACTCGCGCGATGCGCAAATGGTCTCGCTCACCTCGGTCGATCTTCTCATCGTCGACGACTTCGCCCTCGAGCCGATGAGTAAGGAGGAGAGCAAGGACGTCTATCAACTCTTCCTCGAACGCACCGGACGCGGCTCGATGATCGTCTCGAGCAACCGCGACACCGCCGAGTGGCTCGCGATGTTTGATGATGTGCTTCTCGCGCAGAGCGCCGTCGATCGATTCAAGAACGCCGCCTACGACTTCGTCATCGAGGGCGAGTCGTATCGGCCTAGACTCAAACCGACTCTCGACGCGAAAGATCCGCCCCCCGATACTCCGGCCACCAAGCCGCGACTGCATCCTCGAGCGCGAGCGCAACGCCGACCCTGACCCCTACCCGATGCCGGCACGGTCGACTTTCCTGTCGACGTGCCTGGCTCGGGTGGCCCCATGACCCTGCAAAACTTCCGATCTTGGAATTGTTTGAAGCGACGATTTCGACCGGTGGACGCGAAAGCCATTTCGAGGCAACCTCACCTGCGGTTGCTCAATCCGTCTCCCTGGCCCCATGACCCTGCAAAAGGGTGGCCCCATGGGCCTGCAAACTGGCAACCCGGCTCGCTCATGGACAAAAGTCGCGCTGCGTACGCCATGACAACGGTACGGGTTCGTATCTATGACGGTACCTATGCCGTACCTATAACGGTAACGGTGCGGTACCTACGCGGTAACGGTGCGGTATCTACGACGAACTCTTCCCTGGATAGTTTCGCTGTCGGCTATTTTCTAGCAACGAGTCGACAACTCAGTAGGTACCGACACGGAGCGAACGGTAGACCAAGTTCTTCCCGGTCTTCTACTCGAGCTAGGTATTGAGAGACTCCGGGAGTCACTCAGGAACGGGTACCGCGGTGACGCGGTCGTCACTCCTGGATGGCGTTCGATATAGCTCCATCATGACTACGGTATAGGTCCGTACCTGTGGCGTGTGTCTCTCCTGAACAGAAGCGAAGAGCAGACCAAGTTCTTCCCGGTCTTCTACCCGAGCTAGGTATTGAGAGACTCCGGGAGTCACTCAGGAACGGGTACCGCGGTGACCCGGTCGTCCCTGGATGGCGTTCGACATAGATCCATCATGACTACGGCATAGGTCCGTACCTGTGACGTGAGTCTCTCCTGAACAGCCTCAGGCTTCACTCTTGGGTAGCAACGAATCAACAACTCAAAGGTACAGACCCGGAGCGAAAGCGTAGGGCAAGATAAATAGCCGGCGCCTGAGTGTTGTAAGTTGTTGGAAGCGATATATATTTAGGGCGTCACTCACGACTGACGTGGATCCACGAGATGGATAACGCGTTGATTCAATAACCGAAAAGGTGGTGCCACATTGGATGCCATCGACGATTTACCGGTATTTCGGCCTCGTCTCGGAAAGCGGGCGGGGCGGGGCGCCCGTGCGGGTCCGCGCACCTTTCGCAACGCTCTTCTCGCGCAGGTCGCGCTTCGAGGTGGATTGCGACGGCGCAGCTCCGTGGGCGCGCTTCGCGCTGGGGCCCATCGGCCCGACGCACGCCGCGTAGTCATCAAGGCTCGGGTGGTTCGGCTGACCGCTTACAGCGCGAAGGCCGCGGCGCTCCATCTTCGGTACATCGAGCGTGATGGCGTCGAGAAGGACGGCTCGAAGGGCGTGCTCTACGGGCCAGACGGCCCCGTGGAGCGCAAGACGTTCGAGGAGCCGCGGCCTCGCGAGAAGCACCAATTTCGGTTTATCGTCTCGCCCGAGGACGCGGGTGATCTCGATCTGACCGCGTACGTCCGGCGCCTCATGACCCGCGTCGAGCAGGACCTCGGGCGCAAGGTCGAGTGGGCCGCCGTGAACCACCACGACACGGGCCATCCGCATGCTCACATCGTGGTCCGCGGGGTCGACCGCGCCGGCCAGGAGCTGCGCTTCGAGCGAAGCTACATCGCGAGCGGGATGCGCTGGCGAGCGCAGGAGATTGCTACGCAAGAGCTCGGACCCCGCCACGAGTTTGAAGTTCGACGTACCCACGCAAGGGAGGTGACCCACGAGCGCTTCACGTCGCTCGACAAGGAGATTGAGCGGCTCGCGGGTGGTGACCGCATCGACGTGCGCACTCCCAAGCCTCGCACCAGGGTCGACCCGTCGATCTTGCTCTCACGCCTCGAGCATCTGGAGGTGATGGGCCTCGCGGAGCGGCTGTCGCCAAGCACATGGTCGCTCCAGGAAGGTTGGCAGAAGGAGTTACGCGGCCTCGGCACGCGCGGCGACATCCTCAAGCAGATTCACGACGTTGTCCGCGGCGATTCGTCCTTCTACCGCGTCGTGTCTGCGGGCGAGCCTCTGCTTGCAGCCGCTCGTGAGGGACAGCACCTGGTCGGCCGCGTCGCAGGCAAGGGACTTTCGGACGAAATGAAGGGGACGTTTTACGCCGTGCTCGAGGCGCCCAACGGCTTTGCCTACCACGTGCCTCTCGACGCCCGGACCGCCGAAGCCATCGCTCCCGGGGACTTGGTCTCTTTCGGGACGCGTCCGGAGCTGGCGGTTCGGCCGATCGACAGGCACATCGCGGAAAGGGCCCGCGAGGCGGGCGGAGTCTATGCAGTCGATCCTCGGGGCGACGAGCGCGACCGTGCCAACGAGGCCCGCCGGTTGCGTGAGCTCGAGCGTGAGGGGTTCGTGACAGCGAAGGCCCCGGATCGGTGGCTCGTGCCATCAGACCTGCTCGAGAAGCTCGAGAGTCGGCCGAGGAGCGAGCCGCCGCGCGAGCGACTGTGGCTCGAGAAGCTGCCCCTGCCGCTCGATAAGACGCCCGCGCACCGCGGTCCGGTCTGGCTCGACAAGATCGACGAAGCTTCGCTCGCGTCCTGGGGGTTTGGCGCCGAGGTCGCGCAGGCTTTGAGCCAGCGGCGCGAAGCTTTGCGCGCGTTCGGCATTGCCCCCGAGGATCCCCGTCGGGAAGGCAAGCTCCGAGAGATGGAAAGGCGGGCGGTAGGAGAGGGAATGGCTGCGCGCACCGGCCAGCAGTTTATCGCTAACACCCCTGAGCGATTTCGCGGCAAGGTGCGCGCAGGCCCCGAGCTGCCGTATGCGGTCGTGACCGACGGCGTGCAATTCATTTTGGTGCCGGCGTCGAGAGACTTGCGCTCCTTGGCGGGCAAGGCGGTTGAACTCATGCGCGATCCCCAAGGCCGGCTTTCCGTTCGGGCGATCGACAGGGACCTCGGGCGGTGAGGCTCGTGCCCGCATCAAAGCCAGCGCTTTAGTGCAGACATCCCGTAAGCCGTTTGGAGTCCTTGATGGCCGCGACCAAAGTGAGACGTGTTCGGGTTGGCACGCGACTTTCGCTGGAATTGCGAAACCGCCTTACCAAGTACTGCGCCGCTAGCGGGATCTCCGAACGCACGATTATCGAAGACGCGCTGCGCAAGTACCTCGACGGTACCGACGACTCTGCGCTGATCTTGCGTCGCTTCGACCGAGTGGAGCGTGCACTGGCACGCGACAATCGCGCTCTGGAGCTTCTATCCGAGGCTTTCGGGCGCTACATGCGGATGTGGCTCGCAACGCAGACGCCGAGCATGGCAGAAGGAGGCATGGCCGCGACGCGTGGAGCAGCGGAGGCGCGGTACAAGCAGTTCGCGCAGCACTTGGGCGCGCAGTTTGCGCAGGGTCACCGCTTCATTGATGACTTGCCCGTCGAACCATTTTCGGGCGAGGACGACGACAAGTAACGTCGCGAAGTCCCTGAGCGCGTCCTGGGCTGTACGTCGCCCACGCGAATGTGCACGTACACCTCGGCGAGCACATACCCGAAGGCAAAGTGGCGAAGAATGCCGTTGACCAGGTCGAGCGCGCCGCAATCGGCACACGCCCTGTCCGGCTAAGAACTAGTCGGCGCTCGCGTCGGCCGGCGCGCAGACGGAGGTGCATCCGGCGCATGCCGTCGGAAGCGATGCAGATGCGGAGTTGCAGGTTGGGACCGTACCGCAACCGCTGGCATCCCTCCCGACTGGGCAAATGCACTGAAAGATTGTGGCGCAAGCGTGGTTGACCGCGTCCAACGCGCCGGGGCATTTGCTCTGGATACAGGGACCGCAGGCCGGAGGGAATCCCAAGCCGCTGGGGCAGTTCAGCAGCGAATAGCCCCCGCCTGGACTGCTCGCGTCGCCCCCCTCGGCCCCGCCTCCGCCGTCCGTTCCGGCATCGCCCGCTGCCGCGAGGGCAGAGGAGCACTCCACATCCCACTGGCAAGAGCCGTTTAGACAGCAAAAGTTGTAGGTTGCACAATTGCATCCGAGATGACCGGTAGAGCAGGACGCGACGCGCGTCTTCGCAAGGTCCGACTGATACTGAGCGAGGGCAGCCTTACTGATCGTCGCGTTCGCACAGCAGGGGAGCAAATCACACGCGTTTCCTTCGGATATCGGAACGCAGTCCGTATCCGTCTTGCAGGACTGGTCGTAACTCGATGCCTGGATGAGCTGCACGTTCGCGTCCGTGCAGTCGCCGGGTTGGTCGGCAACGCAAGCATTGTCCGTGCAGCAATAGACCGAGTTCGAGGCCGTCGAGAGGGCGTTGCAGTCTTGCGCAGTCGCACACACCGTCATGACATCGACAGCCGAACCTCCGTCGGGGCCCGCATTGGAGCTGGCATCGCTAGGTGTCACGCGTGGCTCGCTGGCACGGCCCCCACATCCAGCGCAGGCCGCACCGACGAGTTGAAGACCCACGAGCAGCAAGGCTCCGCCTCCGGTGATTTGGTCGCGCACGGTTTGAGAGTGTATCCCCGAGAGCGGCGGGACGGTCACGCGTCCGCCGTCGTTCGGGCTGGCCACAGCGATCGCTTGTAGGCAGTTAGAGTGCATCCCCGGGGGGGATGCCGGCAGCAGCGGATCCTCAAAAAAATCGACAGCTGAGGGCTACCTTTTCGGCAAGTTCCGGGTGGTGCTGACCGATTAAGCATTTTCGTTGGACGACGGCTGAATCGACGGTGACGGTGCGGTTGACGCCTGCGCAGCAGCCTGTAACCCGTCTCTTCTACACGCGAATCTCTCGAGCGGACGGACCGAAGAGAAAAATCTCAAGGAGCCTGCCGAAAGTCGGCAAGTCGCGTGCGCGGCTCACCGAGAGATTACGCGGGCCGGACGATCGCGTGTCAGCGTGCGCTGGCGCGAGGACGCGCCGTTCCGGGAAAGATCGGTAGTGCGCGCGGTGGTCAGTGTCAGTGGGAGTGTCCTGGCGATCGGGTGGTCAACAATTGCTGACCACCCCCCGTGGTCAACTGCTGACCATCCCGGGCCGCGATCGGGCGTATCGCGAGCCTCGTCTAGGACGTCGACCCCCACGTGCCGCTCGGCATTAGGCACGGCGATTGCGCAATGGAGGAGAATGATCGCCCAACGCGAAGAGCGACGACACCCTGGGCAAGCCGGGCACCGGCGCATTCGAGTTCCAATCGACCCCATGCGCGGCCTGGCTGCCCCGGCGCGTCGTGGAGGCCGTGCCCCATGAGCAAGATGCTTCGGCCTCAACGCGTTCGGCTCCACCCGTACGTTGAACAGGCTCTCGCCAAGCGGCTTTCCGCTCATTGCGCTGCGACGGGTATCCCATCGAGCTCGGTGGTCGAGGCGGCACTTCGGCAGTACCTCGACGGGACCAGCGACAAGACGCTCATTCTCCGGCTCTTGAACCGGCTCAGTCGTGCCGAAGCCCGCACCCAGCGCGATCTCGAGCTTCTATCAGAAGCCTTCGGGGTCTGGGTGCGGGTCTGGTTTGCGCATACGCCGTCCATCGAGGGGCCTGCGAAGGAGCTCGCTCGCCGTACAGCCGAGAGCCGTTTCGCCCAATTCGTCGAGCACGTAGTCGAGCGCCTTTCGGGTGAAAAGCGCTTTCTCGACGTTCTGCCACGCGAAGTGCTCGCGGATGAGGTCGAGCTAGCGAACTTCGCGGCCGACGCGCCGCCGGCACCCCACGCTCGCACTACGGTCGCCGATGGCGAATAGCCGCGAGCGTGATTCCCTGGTCGAGATGGCTCCGGAAGCTTCGCCTTCCTACGGCCCCGAAAACGGTTCGCGCGCGACCCAGTCCAGCGCTCTCCTTCTTACCGCCGATGAAACTGCCGCCCTCCTGCGCACTTCTCGCAAGGCCGTCTACGCGATGGCCGAGCGCGGGCAGTTGCCTGGCGTCACACGCATTGGGCGCCGGTTGCTCGTGCGTCGGGATGACCTACTCTCGTGGCTCGACGAAAGACGAGCGGCATCGCCGGGAGGTATTCGGCGATGACGATCAAGATCAGAAAGTGGGCGAGAGGAAAACGAATGGGCTTCGAGGTCGACATTCGATTCACCTACCCGGACGGCACCCCGTTCCGGCGGCGCATCAAGGCGCCGGTTGAATCGAGGTCTGCCGCCAAGCGGTGGGGCGAGGCCAAGGAGCGCGAGCTTCTCACGCAGCCATCGCCCGTCTTCTTGGAGCAGCAAGAAGAAAATCGAAAGGAGGTACCAACACTGAAAGAGTTTTGTCCGAGGTTCATCGACGGCTATGCGAAGGCGAACCGCCAGAAGGCCAGCACTGTGTTCACCAAGGAGAGGATCCTGGAGCTGCACCTTGTCCCCTCACTTGGAAATCGAAAGCTGGACACGATCACGAATGAAGACATCGCGCATCTGAAGGCAAGGTTCGCGAGCTACGCGCCGAAGTCGATCAACAACGTGCTCAACGTGTTGAGCAAGCTTCTCAACGTAGCTCTCGAATGGGGTGTCATCGAGCGCCGCCCCTGCACGATCAAGTTGCTCAAGACCATCATCCCGATCATGAGCTTCTACGAGGACGATCAATACGAGCGCCTCGTCGACGCTGCGAAACGGATCGACGGCCGTGTGCACTTAATGGTCTTGCTGGGCGGCGATGCGGGCTTGCGCCGGGGAGAAGTTGCCGCACTCAAGCAGTGCGACGTGGATGTCCGTCGCGAGCAGGTTCACGTTCAGCGAGCGGCCTGGCGGGGTATCGAGGATTCGCCAAAGGGCGGGCGCGGTCGGATCATCCCCATGACCGACGCATTGGCTTCCGCGCTTGGGGCAAATCGTCACCTCCGCGGGCCGTACGTCCTTTGTACGGACGACGGCACCTCAACGAGCGAGAACCTACTTCAGGATTGGATGGAGCAAGCAACGCGCAGGGCGGGGCTGAACGTGACGCGCTCGCTTCACATACTGCGCCACACGTTCTGTTCACGGCTGGCAATGAAAGGTGCTCCCGCAAAAGCCATCCAAGAACTCGCGGGTCACCAGAGCCTCGGCACGACACTTCGTTACATGCATCTCAGTCCTGCAGCGCGCGAGAGCGCGATCCGTCTGCTCAATGGATCGACGCGGATTTTTGGAGAAATCGTGGAGACGGCGCTTCCGGCCGTCGCGAAAGCCTGAGAAACTAGGCTTTCTGCAGTTCCGGCGTAGGGATTCGAAAAGCAAGAGACGGCGCGCAAAAACCCTAAGCGGGGCGCGAACTTGACCCGCATCGTCTCGAAGTCACTCGCGATTCGCGTTGCCACGCCGGTCCCCCTTGTTCCGT
>Ga0302325_10007022_pt1 | contig 25123 bp, 24 predicted proteins | sample Palsa_T0_2_FD_201948 | JGI IMG/M metagenome (GOLD analysis project Ga0302325, IMG submission 201948) | Peat permafrost microbial communities from Stordalen Mire near Abisko, Sweden - Palsa_T0_2 | ecosystem: Environmental > Terrestrial > Soil > Palsa > Peat permafrost | place: Sweden: Abisko... | reverse complement strand
CCGAGCGCCTCTACCGCCGCGCCATGAACATGGATCCCGCCGACCCCGCCGCGCCGTTCAATCTCGGCAATGTCTTGCGTGCGGTCGGGCGCAACCTCGAGGGGGAGGCCGCCTACCGCGCGGCCGTCAAGGCCGATCCAGGCTTCGCCACGGCCTGGTACAACCTCGCCGACATGCTTGACGACCAGCGCCGCACCAACGAGGCGATCGACTGCCTGCGCCGCGCGCTCGACGCCGATCCCACCTACCTCGACGCCATGTTCAACATGGGGCTGTTTCTCCAGCGGCTGGAGCGGCACGCGGAAGCGGCGCTGTGGTGGCGGAGCTATCTCGCGGTCGACGGCAGCTCGCCCTGGGCGGCGCGCGCCAAGCGGGCCTTGAAATATTGCGAAATCCAACTCCAGGGATCGGGCTCCTGAGTCGCCATGGGACCACGCCCAAAAGCAGCGAAACCAAAAGCGAAAGCGACGACGAAGGCGCGCAAGAAGCCGCTGGGGGAATACGCGAAGAAGCGCGATTTCGCCCGTACCCCCGAGCCGAAACCACAAATCGCTTCCAAGGCGACCGGCGCGTTCGTGGTGCAGAAGCACGCCGCGCGCAGGCTTCATTACGATCTGCGGCTCGAGCTCGACGGCGTTTTGAAAAGCTGGGCGGTGACCCGAGGTCCCAGCCTGACGGTAGGCGAGAAGCGCCTCGCGGTGCGTACCGAAGATCACCCGATCGAATATCTCAATTTCGAAGGCAACATCCCCAAAGGCGAATATGGCGGCGGATCGATGATCGTGTGGGATCGCGGCCGCTGGGTCCCCGACGGCGATCCCCACAAGGGGCTGGCGAAGGGGCACCTCGCGTTCACCCTCGATGGTGCGCGGCTGCGCGGGCTTTGGCATCTCGTCCGCATCAAGCCGCGGGCTGGAGAAAAGACCGAGCCGTGGCTGCTGATGAAGGCCGATGACCAGTTCGCGCGGCATCCCGGCGACCCCGAGATCACCGAGGAGGAAACCACATCGCGCATCAGCGGCCGGACCAACGAGGAGCTTGCCGCCGCGGGCGGGCTGCGCGAAGACCACAAGGCGCGGGTGAGCGCCGGCAAGCGCCGCAAAGTCCTTCTGCCCGACATCGGCAGGATTTCAGGCGCGCGGAAGGCCCTGCTTCCGGCCTTTCTCGAGCCCAGCTTGGCGGCGCCCTGCGAGAAGCCCCCGAGCGGCCCGAATTGGATTCACGAGATCAAGCATGACGGCTACCGGATCCAGGCGCGCATCGACGGCGGCAAGGTCCGGCTGCTCACGCGCCATGGGCTCGACTGGACGGCGCGCTTTCGCGGCATCGCCGATGCGCTCGCGCAACTCGGTTTGGGTTCGGCGCTGATCGACGGCGAGATCGTGGTCGAGGACGCCGCCGGCATCTCCAATCTGAGCCATCTGCAGGCGGACCTTCAGGCCGGCCGCCGCGACCGGTTCCGCTACTTCACGTTCGATCTGCTCTATTGCGAGGGATACGACCTCACCAAGGCTGCCTTGCTCGACCGCAAGGACCTGCTGGCGCAGGTCATCGCCGGGCTCCCGCAGAGTTCGCCGATACGCCTGAGCGAGCATCTCGAGACCGATGGGCCGACCATGCTCGCCCACACCTGCCGGTTCGGCCTCGAAGGCATTATCTCCAAGCGGAAGGATCTGCCCTACCGGCCCGGCCGCGGCCACCACTGGTTCAAGGCGAAGTGCATGCTCAGCCAGGAATTCGTGATTCTCGGCTATGTCCCTTCGACCGCCGCCAAGGGCGCCGTCGGCTCGCTGCCGCTCGGCTACTATTCCGACGGCGCGCTCGTCTATGCCGGCCGGGTCGGCACCGGCTGGTCCGCAGACCTCGCGGCGTCGCTGCGCAAGGACCTCGACAAGATCAAGGCCGGCAAGCCGGCGCTGCGCAAGCCTTTGCCCGCCGGCGCCGAGAAGGGTGTCGTCTGGGCCCAGCCAAGCCTCGTCTGCGTGGTGGATTTTAGCGGCTGGACCCGCGACGGGATGATCCGGCACGCGTCGTTCCGAGGATTGCGGGACGACAAGCCGGCGCAGGACATCGCCCTGGAGGCGCCGCAGAAGCGAACGAAGACCCGGGCCGATGCCGCTGCGGCCGGCGTCAAGCTCACCCATCCCGAACGGATCCTGTGGGCGGAGCCGGGCATCACCAAGCAAGGGCTGGCGGATTTCTACACCGACATCGCCGACTGGATTCTGCCCCATGTGACCGGACGGGTCTTGAGCCTGTTGCGATGCCCCAGCGGCACCGGCGCCAAATGCTTTTTCGCCAAGCATCCCTGGGCGGGCCTGATCGACGACGTGCGGCGCATCGAAGTCGGCACCGAGGAACCGATGCTGGCGATCGACGGCCTCGAGGGCCTGCTCAGCCTGGTGCAGGCCGGCGTGGTCGAAATCCATCCCTGGGGATCGCCCGCCGACGATCTGGAGCGACCGGATCGCCTGATCTTCGACCTCGATCCCGGCGAGGACGTGCCGTGGGCCGCGGTCATCGCGGCGGCGCGGGAGGTGCGCAGCCGGCTCGAAGCGCTGGGCCTGAAGAGCTTCGTCAAGACCACAGGGGGCAAGGGGCTGCATGTGATGGTTCCCCTCGCGCCCGGCGCCGGCTGGGACGAGGCGAAGGCCTTCACCAAGTCGATCGCGGAGGCGATGGCGAAAGACGCGCCGGACCGCTACGTCGCCACCATCGCCAAGCGCGCCCGGCACGGACGCATCCTGATCGACTACCTGCGCAACGACCGGGGCTCCACGGCGGTCGCCGCCTATTCGACCCGAGGCTCGCCGCAGGCCACGGTCTCGACGCCGCTCACCTGGGACGAGTTGTCGGAACGATTGCGGTCCGACCATTTCACCGTCGGCAACCTCCGGCACCGGCTCGAATTTCTGGAGCGCGATCCCTGGCAGGGTTTCTTCAAGGTGCGGCAGCGAATTCCGGTGAACCGTGGTGCGTGAGTGTACTTAAGAGTCCCCTCTCCCGCTTGCGGGGGAGGTGCAAAAAAGGCCATTCGATCCTGCGATCGAAGCGACAATTCGCGGACCAGCACTTGGGGATCAGTCGAGCTTGATGTCGAACTGCTTCACCAGCGCGCCGTATTTCGCATAGTCGCGGCGGATCAGGGCGTCGAACGCGTCGGGCTCCAGGATCAGCGGCTCGAGGCTGCCGGAGACGTTCAACTTTTCGGCGAGATCGGGGCGGCGCAATGCGGCGTGCACGGCTCGCCGGATTTTGCGGACTACGTCATCCGGGGTCCCGGCCGGCGCGAACAGTCCCAGCCAGATGTCGACGTCATAACCGGGATAGAATTCGCCGATGGTGGGGAGATCGGGAAATCGTTTGGACCGCGCTTTTCCGCTGGCCGCCAGCGGCCGCAGGTTCCCCGCTTCGAACTGCCCCGCGCTCGAAGCGCCGGCGAACAGGACCTGGGTCTCGCCGCCGATGGTCGCGGTCGCCGACGGCGAGCCGCCGCGATAGGGCACATGGAGCAGGTTGATGCCGGCGCGGCGCTTGAGCACCTCCATGGCGAACTGCTGCTGGCTGCCGACGCCGCCCGACGCATAGGCGAGCGGCGGATTGGCCGAGCGCGCATAGTCGATGAATTCCGGCAACGTATGCACGGGCACCTTGGGGTTGACCGCGAGGATGAACTGGTTGGTGGCGATGCTGGCGACCGGAACCAGGTCCTTCAGGGTGTCGAAGCCGAGCTTGGTGTAGACGTGGGGATTGATGACGATGCCGCTGTCGGCGCCCGACAGCAGCGTGTAGCCGTCCGGCGGCGCCTTGACGACGGCTTCCGCCGCGAGATTGCCGTTGGCGCCGGGGCGGTTCTCCACGACCACGGGCTGCCCGAACGCCTCCGACATCGCCTGCGCCACCAGCCGCGCCACGATATCCGGCGCCCCGCCAGGCGGGATAGGCACCAGCAGCTTGACCAGGTGGTCGGGATATTCTGCCCGCGCCTGTGGCACGGCGGATGCCAGCAGGACCGTGGCGATGGCTACGCTGCGCAGAAAGTAACGCATGAGGCTCGCCCTCCTGCTACGAAGCCTTCAGGCCGAACAGAGTTTCGGCGTTGCGGTGGCAGATCTTCTCTCGGTCGTCTTTGGTCAGGTCGAGGCTCTCGATGACGGCGATGGTGTCGCGGATGTAGCCCTTGCCTTTTTCGGGATCGAACGGACAGTCCGAGGCGAACACAACCCGGTCGGCGCCGAAGAACGAGATCCCGCATATGGTGGGCGCGCGGGCGCCGGCGAGCGCGGTGTCCCCGTAGAATTCCTTGAAATAGTCCAGCGGGCGCTTCTTTAGGCGCTTGAGCAGGGAGGCATAGTCCTCGTCCGACGTGCGCGCGCCCAGCTGGTCCCAGCTGTGTCCGACCCGCCCTTCGAAATAGGGGATGATGCCGCCGAGGTGATGGGTGATGACCTTGAGGCCGGGAAACCGGTCCATGATCCCGGAGAACACCAGACGCGCCAGCGCCGCACCGGTTTCGAACGGCCAGCCGATGACGCTGTTGATCTCGTATTTCGACGTGGTCTCGGTGCGGTAGTCCGCCATCTCGCGGGTGCGGATCGGATGCAGCAGGATCGGCCGTCCGGACCGCGCGATGATCTCGTAGATCGGCAGGAATGCGTCCTGGTCGATCGGGGCGCCGTTCACGTTGGTGTGCAGCTGGATCGCGTTGGCGCCGTTGCTCAGGACCCGCTCGGCCTCCTTCATCGCGGCCGCGGGCGCGTTCATCGGGAGCGAGGCGGCATAGCCGGGGAACCGCCGCGGATATTTCGCGGCGAGCTCGGCGAGTTCGTCATTGCCGATGCGGGCCCATTCCGGCGCGTGCTCGGCGTCCCACAGGCGGTCGATCGCGGGCATGGCGAGCGACAGGATCTGGCTGTAGTCGGGGAATGAATCGACGATTTCCAGGCGTTTCCCGAGATCCCACAGCGCCGGGATGCCTCGGATCCGCTTGCCCATGTCCTTCTGGGCGGCCGGCGTGTCGAGGACGCCGGCGAAAAACCGCGGCGGGAAAAAATGATTGAACGCGTCGACGTATCGCACGAAATGTTCCGGTCCCTGGGCGTCCACGTATGGGTTGGACGCAGATTGCAGGGCCGGAAGCCGGCGTCAAGATGCGACCGCGGCGCGTGGTTTCAGCGAAACGGCCCGGCGGGAGGCAGAGGATGACATCGGACGGGAGTTCCGTTTTCGCGACCTCGGCAGAACGCCGGAGACTGCGTTAGACGGGCAATCCTGTTATCGCGCCCTAAGCTCATTGCTGAGGGCGTCAGGCAACCTCCACCCATCGGTGAAGTCGAATGATTGCTGGAATCGGATGGCGTCCGCGGTCGAGCCGCCAGCAGGCACCGTCCCCTCGATCTGATAAAGCCGCCGATTGTGAAAGAAAACGGAAGCATAAGTCTGGCTGCCGTCCACCCCGTCGATGCTGGCTTGCCGACCAATGATCCGACGCGTGCTATGGGGAATATCGATTTTTATCTCACCGCCTCGCGAGAGCATCAGTACCGCGTAGGCCATGACGTCGCCCTCTGACATATCGGTATGCGACAGATCGGCGACCGTGACCTTGAACTCGCCGCCCTCCTGCACGACGGAATAGACGCGCGCTTCGACCAAGCGGCCGCCGGAGGCTTGGTAAGACGTGGCTTCGACCTTGGGCCCGGCCGGAAAGGCGGCCGTAAAGCCCTCGTTCGGATATTCGTATTCCCTCCAGCCCTGCGCACTGGCTGGGGCGCTTGCGGCAATCATGGCGACGATGAAGATGATGAGGCGCATTTTCGATGTTCTCAGGCGAGATCGGCAAGCTTGCAGCCACGAACATCGTACGCAGTTGCCCGGACGATTGGAAGCAGGGAGATGGCGAAGCACTCGCGCGCTGGGCAATCCGAAGCTTTCGGAAGCCCGGCAACGGGCCGTCGCGACGACCTCTATCGCGCAATCGCCCGGGCGCTTAGCGAACGTGAAATCCCGCCGGCGAGGGGGGCGCCTGGACCGGCGTGCAAGTCGAGTCGCTGCCAAGGCGGATCGGCGGGTTCGAAATCGGCGAGGCCGTTTCCGAGTCGGTCGCGCGCTTGCGCGGCCCTCGAAGGATGCTGTCGAGGCCGTACTCGGTGCACGGCCGGAGCCGCCGCCCTTCGCGGGGCTCGCGGAGCCTGTCAGCCGGCCAAACGCCGGCCCCCTTGGCTCACGCGTCAGGGCGACGGGTCCAGCCCATCGGGATGCGCTTTAGAAGTTGAAGAACTTTTTGCGCAGCGCGTCTTCGTATTGCAGCTTCGCAGCCTTCACTTTGCTGCGAATTGCGTCTTCCTTGAAGTGCGCCGCCTCCCATTGATCGACTTCGGCGATCGAATGATCGACGGACGCGAGCGCTTCTTCCTGCTTGATCGCAGCTATCCATTCCTCGACCGCCGCCTGATAGGCGCTTCGCATCTGATCGAGTTCCAAAGTGTCCAAAGTGTCGTTTTGCATTCCGCACCTCTCCGGTTCGTTCATAAATCAGCGAGATGAACAAACGAAGACACCGCTCGGCCGTGGCTGTTCGGAACACGCCGGCGCCACCCGGTGGCGACGACCGCAGCGGAGAGGTCCGCCACCTACATTGAAATGACTTGAGTTTTCAGCGCCCTGATGGTTCTTGCCCCGGCTCAATGCTTTCGCCGCGGGTGCTCGGGCGGATCGACGGGCTCGGCTTTCTTCGCGCCCTGAAACAGCCGTCGGGCCGCGCCGACGCCGAGAAGAACGCAGATGACCGCGCCGACCGCGAGATAGAGCACTCCGGAATCCAGCATGGCCCCAATGGCGTTGCTCATCGCATCTTCCTTCGTCTCTGATCGGCGCCTTCGCGGGCGTGCCGCGGTTCGGACCATGACACCGTCGCCGACGGTTGTCGAACCGTCGCGGCGGCGGGGCATTGCGCAGTGCACACGGAAACCGGGTACCTCGTCGTCCCGATCGCGCAAGACACCCGAAGGACGCCCCGGCGGGATTCCGCCCGAGCGTTTGCGAGACCCTGCCGGGACGCTGTCGCAACCCTGGCGCAGCGCTTCTCGCATGCACGGTTCTACGTGGTGACGCACCAGCATCGGAACGGACTGCATCGCGTGAGGTATCCGCGCGGACAGTAGTTCGGCCATACCGGACACGCCGCCTGGTGACGCGGCGTCAACCTTGCCGCGCGCGGCTTCGCGTCCGCCGCCGCCAGGGACCCGGCGAACAGCATCGCCGCCGCTGCAGTGAGGGTAACCAGTCGTCGCACGGCTTTCTCCCGGCCTGCCGGCCTGATTCGTCGCCCCTGAGAGGGTGCAGTGTACATGAGGATGGCGGTCGCCGCACCGAGGGCGCCATCTCGCCCGCAAACGGGGCGCTTCGGCCGAGCAGCCGTGTCTCCATGTTTGGCACTCCCGAACGATTATCACCTTCAAGGCGAGTCAAACGTCGCAGCGGTAGACGACGACGCTCGTGTGCGCCCCGACCTGCCGGATGCGCCTGAACCGGCCAGTCCGGAATAAGCTGGTCTCTAGCGGCTCATAAAAGAAAATCATGGGATTTCGTTGGATATCCTCGGTGTCCGCCGAGTATCCCGATACCAAGAGCGAGCCGAGCGTATTCTCGGCGAGGAACGCTATCACCGCCCGATAGCCGGCCTCGGTCTCCTGGTGAATGAGGACCTCCAAGCACAGCACCATTTCCGCAGGCTGGACGTCCGGCTCCGGCCCCAGGCGGAATTCCCAGTCAGGCCGGGCGCGGCGCGCGAGGGCGAGCGCCTCCGACGACTGGTCGATGCCGACGTATCGGCAGATCGCCAACTCCTTGACCACTTCCAGGTCGCCGCAGCCGAAATCGAGAACGCTCGCCGCAACCTCGACCCCCTGCTCCTTCAGGAGTCGCCGTTTGTAAAGGAGGTTGTCGTCACGCGAACCGACCCCCGAGCCACGCTCTGGGAAATGTCGGTAGCGGACCTCCCAGAACGCCCGATTGTCGAAGCCCTCGCTGATCTGCTCATTGGCGAGGGAAACGGCCCCGCGCTCCAACGGACTTAGCCCGGCCGGAGGCTCGAGCATACCAAGAACGTTCAAGCTGACATTGTGATAATGCAGCAGCGCGATCGGGCGCGTCGCATCGAAATAATGGTGCTCACCCGTGAAATGAACGTAATAGTTCGCGTTGGAAGCTGCGGCCTCGAATGGCAGGTCCGCCTGATGCACGGCGAGCCAGAAGCTCACCTGATCGACGTGGTTCTGATTTCCGGTGCGGCTGAGCGGCTCGATATTGTCGAGGAGCCAGAGCGCCCACCGGCGCCATTCGACCGACAGCCGGTCGCAGCAGGATTTCGGAATCGAATAGAATCCGCCGTTGCAGTTTCCCACATAAGTGTCTGCATCGATGGCGTCGGCGCGGCAAATCGGCGGCCGGTTCAACATCCCGGCCGCCTCCGCGATCTCGTCCAGCGCCGCAAGCGGCGGCAAGTTGGCGTCGACGGTTTTGCCGACGATTGCCGCGTTGCTCAGAAAGGGCCGGAGATCCGACACTGCGATGGTGTCGGTATCGAGCAGCACCGCCCGATCGAAATCGACCGTCCGCAAACTCTCCAGCTGATTGAGCTTGTTGCAATAGCGTCCGTCGCCGAAGCGGGCGATTTGATGGATGTGGCAGCCGAGCTCGCGAAGCAGGTTGCTCCGGCGCTCATCGACTTCCGGCGTACACTGGACGTGGATGGCGGCGGAATCACTGCAGCAATGCTGCATCAGCGATCGCGCGAGGTGCCAAGCCTGATAGGCGAAGCGCGGATCATCGTCCAGGACGAAAGAAAAGATGGTTCGATCCGATCCCGGCATCTCCCGCCGTGCTCCTGCCGCTCGGCCGGCGGCCATAGCCACAGCTGTTCCGTCGGCGCGAGACCCATGCTGTTGGGTGGAGAGCCGACCATTCATCCGGATTTGCCCGCCTTCGTTCTCCTGGTCCGGCGTCACTGGCCGTCGGCCCACATCAAGATCGTCACGAACGGCTTTTTTCTGCACAAACATTCGGATTTGCCCGCGATCCTCGCAGCAGATCACGATGCCGAACTTTGCCTGACCGTCCACCATGATTCGCCGCAATACAGCGAGAGGCTGCGCCCGATATTCGATCTCGTTGCGGAGTGGCGGGAAAGGCATTCGTTTGCGCTGCAGGTTCGGCAGTCGCACCTGAACTGGACGCGCCGCTATATCGGACACGGGGCTTCGATGCGGCCGTTCGAGGATGGGCGGCCGCGCCAAAGCTGGGAGATCTGCCCGGCACGGCACTGCAAGCAGCTCTTTGGGGGGAAAATCTGGAAATGCGCGGCACTAGCCTATCTGCAACTTCAGCAAGGCAAGTTTGGTTTGGCCGAACAATGGAACCGCTACCTCGAATATGAAGCGCTGGACCCGGGCTGCTCGGACTCGGACCTCGACGCCTTCCTGGCGAAAGAGGACGAGGCGTACTGCGGCATGTGCCCCGCGCAATCACGACCATTTCCGCTTCCCGTGCCGTTTCGCACGCTTGGCGGTAGCAAGTCGTGAATGCTTCGAGAGAAAGGTGACCACAGCAAAAAGCCCCGGGCAAGGCCCGGGGCTTTCGCACCAACCGCTGTGCGTTCAGAACTTGTAGCTCATGCCGAACCGGGCCACGCTGACGGTCGTCGGGCTCCAGCTGAAGCTCGATGGTAACGCCGCGGGAATACCCGTGCTCAAGGTATTCTGGCCACTGCTGAAATCGTAATAGAGGTATTCAACTCTCAACAGCAGGCCGAAGCCTGTGAAGGGCGCCCATTCAAGGCCGCCGCCCGCGACCCAACCGCTGGCGGTATTGTCGTATGCGACACCCGAGGCGTAGGGGCCCCCGGTGAACAGGGCGCTGGCGCCGTATTGGATTTTGCCCCATGCGCCGCCGCCGGTCCCATATACGAGGAGATTCGGCCAGATGAGATAGCCGAGGCGGCCACGGAGCGACAGCGCCCATTCCACCTCCGAGCTCATGCTGGTCGACGAGCCGGGCACCGTAATTCCGCCGGCCGTCCAGGGCTCGGTGAAAGCGCCGCCTGCCCTCATCCCGGTCCAATCACCCTCGATGCCGGCCACAAAGGAAGGCGAAAATTGCCAGTTGTAGCCGGCAAAGAAGCCGCCGGCGAAGGCGGAACCGCCCGTGCCGCCCGAAATCGGAGCAACCGGGACCCCAGGAAGCGTCCACGTCGCGTTGTCCTCCGAGAATGCCCCGCCGACGTCGCCGCCGAAGTAAAACCCCGTCCAGCTCCAAGCCGGAGCGTAGGGAACCTTGTAATACGGCGCCAGATCGGCCGCCATGGCGGGCATGGCCAGGGCGCCCAAGGCCAAGGCGGTAAACAGCAATTTTCTCATGTGGATCCCCTCTTCGGCCTGGGTTCTTCCGCGATCGGTGCCGCCCCACCAGAAAAGGCACACCTCGCCGCGAAGAGTGACCCAGAGCCCTTCCAGTCGAATAATGGAACGGGCCGGCTCAGGGTGCGAGCCAAAAACTCATGCAAATTGAATTATTCAGGAGACTGTGGCGCCGCGGACACACCCCGAAAAGTAACGGCACCGGTTGCGAAATGCGGTCCGGCCGCCCACCGCTTTTTCACCCGCATTGCACTGCACAGCACGCCCGATTTCCTGGTGTTTTGATTCTGACGGTTCATACCGTTTCGGTGTCATGCCCCGCGGAAAAGCGGGGCATTCGGCACCCCCTGTGTCGACGGTGGAACCCACGCCGTGCCTAATCATCCTTTTCGGCGGGCTCAAATACGGGCGTTTTGCCAATGTGCCGCCGCCAGATTTCGGCGAAGCGCTGCTGATCGGCCGACCTGTCGAATGTGCATTCAAGCTTCTGGTGACGGTAAGCGACGTGCCCAAGCTGGCCAGCTTTCTCGAGCGCATACTCCCATCTCACCGTCATGCCGGGCAGGCCGAAGGTTTCCCAATTGCAGTAGACCGGAAAGGCCGAGGTCTCCGTGCAATCGACGACCCTGACCTTTGCGCCCAAAACCTGATCACCGTGCCAACCAACCCGGATGTGCCGCACGGAATCCTCTTGATCGGACTCGATAACGGGTGCCGGCAGGTCGAAATCGGCCACTTCCTTGAATAAGATTGCAAAAAAATCACCTATCCGCGGGGTGTTGCAAATGGCGTCCCAGTCGCCGGTGTCCGGTTCGTCGGGCGCGCCGTCTTTCAGCCGCAGACGCTGCATGGCTTGGTGCTCCCGGCTTCACCGGTTCTTTCGTAGCTTTCGGCTCCAAGCGGTGCCCCGCGTCGCCGTGCCCCAGCGACGCGGCTCACCCTGACGTCCACGCGTAGCTCGCCTTTGCCTCGTGGGCAACCGACTTCCAAGGCGTCACAGTGCGACCTTGCCCAGATCGCCCACAGAAACCGTGCAGACGCGATCCTGGCGAGGCCGCTTTGTTCCCTCCGCCAGCACGCTCATTTCGCGATATAGCTGCGGTGCAGCCAACCGTCGGCGGGAGCGGCGGCGGGACGCGATTCAAGCGACATGACTTTCGGACTCTCCATGACCCGGATACGCGTCCGCTCGCCAGCGCGGGTTTCGATGACACGGCCATTGTTCGCCGGTTTGATGAAGCCGCTGACGGCGGCAGCCGGTGGTGCCGGATCGTTGGCGGCGTCGCGCTCGCCGATCGCCTCGGTAATGCTGGCGCGCAACATCTTCGGCCACATCTTCCGGAACAGGCCGTTGGACGGATAGATGTCGGCGCTGTTCACCTTGCCGTTGACCGCGAAGACGAAGCCGACGATGTCGTCGTCTTGCTCGCCGCGCAGCTGCAGCGCCGCGAGATACTCGGCCTGCTCGCGCTCGAGACGGCCGTTCTCCAGCGTCAGCTGCAGGCTGCTCTGCGACCGTGGTGCCGCGACCGAAGTGCCGAGATTGCTCGACAGCTTGCCCTGGATCTGCGCGACGCTCTTCCAGATCTCCTGCTGGCGCGAACCGACGGGCGCCGCGCCCGCGCCGTCCGGCCGCGGCGCGGCCGAGCCGGCCATCTCGAGCTTGGCCCGGCGTGACGGCAGGGCCGCATTTGCGCTCGAGAACGTATGCGCATCCTCGCCGTCGCGCGCCGACCAGCGGCCGCTCTCCACGCAGAACGAGGCAATCCGCGTCGCGCCCGAATGCGGCGGCAGCTCGAGGCTGACGCTGAGCACGCGATCCTGCTGACCGCCCTTCACGATGTCGCCGCCCTGGATGAAGATCTCCTCGTTGCCGGTGTTCTCGACCTGCAGTTCGTTGACCTGACCGATCTCGCGCACCTCGACGACCTTCTTGGCCAGCGCCTCCTGCAAGGTGAGCGGCACGGGTCCGCTGCGAGACTTGCCGTGCACGAAATAGATCGCCAGGTTGCCGTGCGACACCGGATCCGACAGCCGGTAGCCGTCGGGATTGTCGGCTTCGGCGCCGGCTCCGCCGCCGTGCAGCAGGAAGAGTGAAAGTAAGGCCGCGAAAGTTTTCCATCTCGTGAACATTGCCAGCTCCTGCATTATCGGCGTTGGGTTTTGCAAGTCGTCGTCCGCCGGATGCGCCGCCGGTCGGTCCGGCTGAACCGTTAGACGGCCACGGGAGAATTTTTCACCGCGATCGCGGAGCCGACCGGAGGGGCTTGAAATCTCGCCGCGTTTGTCCGCCACTGTCCGCACCGGCCTTGATGGGGAATTCGTGACCGCACATTCCGATCCGGATCGAGAGATACTGAGAGCCGCGCTGCGGGCAGACGCCGGGGCGGCGGAGGCACTGACGCGGACTGCCGCCGATCTGGTGTGGAGCGCGTGCGTACGCGTTACGCGCGGCGGCGCCGAGACCGAGGAGGTTTTCCGCGACGTGATGACAGGCCTGCGCGCCGACGGGTTCGCGCGGCTGCGGGGCTACGACGGGCGCGCGCGGGTGCGCGTCTACATGGCGCTGGTGGTGCGAGATCTGTTGTCGGAACGGGTGGTCAAGCTCCTGGCGCTCGATGCTGACCGCGGCTGGCGCGCTTTCGAGGCGTTCTTCTCCAACGACGTGCGGCGCATCGTCCAGCGCATGCTGCCGGGCGACGACCACAAGCAGAACCGGGAGGACGCCTACCAGTCGGTCTGCGAAGCCCTGCTGAAGAATGACATGCAGCGGCTGCGCGCCTATTCGGGGCGCGGCAGCCCGTCGGGCTTCATCCTGCAAGTCATCGAGAACCTGGCCATCGATTACGTGCGCACCATCATGCCGCGCCGGCGCCTGCCGGCCGCGATCCAGCGCCTGGCTGAACTCGATCAATCGGTCTTCCGCCTGCTCTACTGGGAGCGCCTCGTGCCCGATCCGTCGATCCTGCTCGTCCATCTGGCCCGCGCCGAGGCGTCGCCGACCGCGACCGCCATTGCCGAGGCGATCGCCCGCGTCCGCGCGGCGCTTCCGCCCGGTTTCCATGCGGAGGGGCACGGCCAGGGCCAGACCATCGACATTTCGGCGGCCGATGAGGTCATGCTCGCGGGCGGCGCCGAAGATTTCGCCGTGCCGACGCCGGAGGACGAGCTGGTCGCGCGCCAGGCGGCCAGGCTGCTGGACCAGGCGCTGGCAGCCTTGCAGCTCGCGCTACCTCGGCTGGACGCCGCCGAACGCCTATATCTGCAGCTGGCGCTCACCGGCCAGCCGGCGCGGGAGATCGCCCGCCTGCTCGGCCTGCCGGTGGAGAACGTCCATAAGCTCGCCCAAAAGGCAAAAAAACGATTACGTGAAGAAATCGGCGCCGAGGACGCGGTGAATAAATGGCGGCTGTCCGTCTGATGAATGGATAGGAGTGTTCGACGGTGGAAAAGAAGCACATCGCCGCCCTGCTGGAATCCCTGTGCGAGCGCCCGTTGTCCGACAGCCACGCGGAGCCCTCGGCGGAGCTGCAGGCATTGTGTCGCGAGGCGGTAAAGGCCTTGTCACAGGCCGGGGATGCGCAGGCCTGTCCCACGGCGGAGGTCGCCGATGCCGACCGCCTCACAGCAGCGTTGGCGGCTCTGTTGTCGGGCGTGGACGCCGACGCAGCCCGTCGCACGGTCGAGGACGCGGCGCTGCAGTCCGCCGCCGTGCGCCTCGACGCGCAGTCGGCGATCGCGTTCGTCGATGCCATTGAACAGTCGCCGCTGTCCGCCCCCGCCCATCTGGTCGACGAGATCCTGGCGTCCGACGGTGTCCGCGCGGCGCGTTCGCCACGCCCGAGTGCGGGAGCTACGAATAGCTGGTCGCTGATCGCCGGCGCCTCCTGGTCGGCGCGGCGCTGGCGCATGGCGGCCGCCTGCGCGGTGCTGCTGGCAGGCGTGGCGTCGTGGTCAGCCTACTGGCAGCGGACCAATCCGGCGGTAGAAGCCGGTCCCCTGCGGCCGGCGGCGAGCGACCGGTCCGCGGTCGCCGACGCTCCGGCACCACCGCGACCAGCGCTGGCGACAACGCAACCATGCGAGGAACATAGGCCGACCGGCGAAGTCACCGTGGCCCAAAACAGCGACCCGGCCGGGGGGCCGAAGCCCGCGGAAGCCGCGGCCGGCGCCGGCTGTGCCCCGGCGCCCGACGGTCGGCTCGCCGATCGCCCGGCCGGCGAGACCGAGGCCACGCGCCAGCGTGCCGAGGCAGCCCGTCAGGCTGCCGACCCCAATCACGGGCCAATCCGGGCCGATCGCTCGGGGCCGACATTCGGAGCGACCTATCACAATCCGCCCGCGGCGGCACGAATCGCCCCCGCCGCAGCGCCCGCCACGCCCCCGTCGCCTCCGGCCGCAACACGCTAGGTCGCCGGGTGCCGCGACTAAATCGAAAGGAAATCCGCGCCCGAAAACTTCGGCCCGTCCGTCAAAGTCATTGTCGGGCGCAACGGCCGACGCGCCGCCGCAACCGGCCGAGTTCAAAGGACATCATGACGCTGAAATCCATCGCACGTTGCACAATGCGGGCCGCGCTCGTCGCGGCGGCAGCGCCGTCGTGCACGTCGCCCTTGCACGCGGATTCGCCCGCCGGGGTCGTGACCATGCAGCTCGCACCGAAGGATACGGACACGCGCCGCCCCACCGTCTGCACCGAGCAATACGCGCCGGTGTGCGGGCGGCTCGGCAACGTCGTCGACACCTATTCCAACCAGTGTCGCGCCCGCGCCGCCGGCGCCGAGGTGATTGCGCAGGGCCGGTGCACCGGCCAGGCCCTGCCGCCTGGTCCGCGATGAAGCGGCCACCACCGAACCGAGCTTCGGCTCCACATGAACCATCGCAGCCGGCAACCGCAAGCTTCACCGGCATTTGTGCCGGTCGTATCACGGTGGGGCCGGGATGGAGTAACATCGACATCGCGTACACGTCTGTCGTCATCGCTCATACATCTTTCGCCTTGCTTTGGGCCGCCCGCGCATGATCGTCGGCATCGATCTCGGAACGACCAACAGCTTGGTGGGCATCTGGCGCGACGGCGCGGTCGTGCTGGTCCCGAATGCGCTCGGTCACACGCTCACGCCGTCGGCCGTAGGACTGAGCGACGACGGGGCGATTCTGGTCGGTTTGCCGGCACGCGAGCGCCTGTCGACCCATCCGGCGCTCACCGCCACCGCTTTCAAACGCTATATGGGCACCGATCGCCTGCTGTTTCTCGGCGACAAAGGCTACCGGCCCGAGGAGCTTTCCGCGCTGGTGTTGCGATCGCTCAAGGCCGACGCGGAAGCGTATCTGGGCGAGCCGGTCGAGGAGGCAATTGTCACGGTGCCGGCCTATTTCAACGACGTGCAGCGCAAGGCCACCAAAGCGGCGGGCGCGCTCGCCGGCCTGAAAGTCAACCGGCTCCTGACCGAGCCGACGGCGGCGGCCCTGGCCTACGGCCTCGATGCGCAGACGGACGACGAATTGCTGCTGGTGGTCGATCTGGGCGGCGGAACGTTCGACGTGTCGCTGCTGCATCGATTCGAGGGCGTCGTGGAGGTGCGCGCGACCGCCGGCGACACCTGGCTGGGCGGCGAGGACTTCGTCGACGCCATCGTGACGGCCTTTCAGGCGAGGCCAGGCGCCGCCGATAGGCCGGTGGTCTCAGGCGCGGCGGCCGCCGCGTTGCGGCGCCAGGCCGAGCTCGCCAAGCGCGCGCTGAGCGTACGCGAGACCGCGACGATCTCGCTCGTGCACGAAGGCAAATCGGTCGAATGGACGATCGGGCGAGAACTGTTCGAAACGATCAGCGAACCTCTCCTGGTTCGTCTGCGCGCGCCGATCGAGCGCGCCCTGCGCGACGCGCGGGTCGATCCGGATTCGCTCTCGCGGATCATCCTGGCCGGCGGCGCGTCGCAGATGCCGATCTTCCGCCGGCTGATCGCGCGGCTGTTCCGCCGGCTGCCGGTCCACCAGATCAACCCCGAGGAAGTGGTGGCCCGCGGCGCCGCGGTTCGTGCCGGCATGATCGCCCGCGACGCCGCTCTCGAGGAGATGGTGTTGACCGACGTGGCGCCGTTCACCCTCGGCATCGAAACCCTGGTGCAGACCGGCGAGCGCGCGAGCGAACGCTCCTACGGCATCTTCCTGCCCATCATCGAGCGCAACACGATTATTCCGGCGAGCCGGAGCAACGTCCTCACCACCGTCGACGACAACCAGCGAGCCATGTTTCTACGGGTATTTCAGGGCGAATCACGGTTGGTCAAGGACAATGCCTTTCTCGGTGAACTCAAGCTCGCCCTGCCGCGCGGTCCGGCTGGTCGGGAGAAGGTCGAGGTCCGCTTCACCTATGACACCAGCGGCCTCTTGGAGGTACAGGCGACGACGCTGAGCACCGGGCGTCTCGAGACGCTGGTGATCGAGGGCAATCCCGGCGTCATGGCGCCGGACGAGATCGCACGGCGGCTCGCGGGTCTCGGCAAGCTCAAGGTACATCCACGAGACGAGACGGAGAACCGCGCCTTGATCGCGCGCGCCGAGCGCCTGTTCGAGGAGCGGCTGGGGGACGCGCGCCTCGACATCGGCCGTACTCTTGCGATCTTCACGGGCGCACTTGCGCGCCAGAATCCGGATGAGATCGGCGCGGCACGCCGGAGGTTGTCCGAACTGCTCGACGAGCTGGATCACAGCTTCTTCCTGTAGGGGTCGGCGATGTGGGATGAGCTGGGCATCGATCCCTGTGACGATCCGAAAGCGATCCGCCGCGCCTACGCGGTGCGCTTGAAGCGGCTGGACCCCGACCGCGATCTGCACGCCTTCACGCGCCTGCGCGAGGCGTTGGAATGGGCTTTGGCGCAGGCTGAGGACGGCGCGCCGTCATCGCCGCCGGGGAGGGCGCGGCCGCCCCTCCAGCCGGATGCCGGACAAGGCCCTGCGGGCGCTTTCGACCTCCCCTCTGCGCGGACGCGGAGCGACGATCCGGCGAGCGATGGCCGGCCGGTCTCCGGCCGACCGGCTGCCCAGAACGGCGTCCCCGCGGTGCCCGAATGGTTCCAGAGCGCGGCGGCTGACCGCGCCCTGCTCGACGCCCTTGATACCGCCCTCGGCCGGCGCGACGCGGCGGAGGCCGTCAAGCTGTATCATCGCGCGGCCGCGACCGGAGCGGTCCGGTTGCAAGCCGCGCCGTCTTTGCTCGATCGGGTTTTTGCCGTTCTGATCGAGGACAAGACGGTCGGAGGCGCGACCTTCCGCGAGTTCGCCCGCACCTTCGGCTGGGACAAGCCGGCGCGCGATTTGTCCGAGCCTCGCCGGCGCGTGCTGGCCCGACTGGCGGCGGAGGACTGGTACGGGTCCCTCCTCGCCCTCGCCGACGGACGTGGCCGGGCGAAACGCAAACCGGCCAAGCTGGCCCGCCTGATGCTGGGACGGATCGGCCGACACTGGATGCCGCGTGTCGACCGCGCCGCGCTCAAGCGCCACCTCGACGCATACCGCACGCACGAGACTTGGCTGCGCGACCGTATCGATCCGGCTTGGGCGCGCGCCTTGGAGACGCGTTGGCGGCGGCGCGAGATTGCGGTCAACGCATTCTTCGCTTTGTTCCTCGCCGCGATGTTGATCAACGGCGTGCGCGTGTTCGTCATGGAAGCCGTCGCCGGGACGCTTTCGATCGGGCTTTCGGTCATCGGGCTGTGTTCCGCGGCGTTTCTGCTGTGGCCTCTGAAGCGGCTGGTGACAGAGATCCTGCGCCTGGCGCAGCCGTCGTCCAGCGTGTCCGGCTCGGAGCATGCAGACGATCCGACGTCCAGGGTCTCCGGCCCGGAGCACCCGGACAATCCCGAAGCGCGGCTGCGCTGGCTCGAACAGCAGGCCGAGCTTGCCTATGAGGCGATGTACGACGCGCCCCCGGGCGCGGCGCTGGCTGGCCGCTACAACGACGTGAAGGAATTCCTGCACGATGCGATCGCGCTCGCGCACCGGCTCGGCTACGCTGCGACGGCCGAGCGCCTGTCGAAGCGGCTCGCCGAGATCAAGGCGGTCTTTCGCTCGCAATTTTCGGCATGAGTTACCGCGTCCGTCTGAAGAGACGTGGCGTAAGAGATGTTCTCGGTTCAGCCATTTTCACAGGTCTTTTACGAAGGAGAAAACAATGTCGGAAACCAAAGTACTCCTGGCAGCGATCACCGCCGTTGCTCTGTCGGCGTCGATTGAGGTGTCGTCGGCTCAATACAACGGGCCCCCGATCATCATCCAAACACCGCAGCTTACGCCGCCGTCGAGAACAGACACGCTGAAGCCGCTAACGGGAACAACCCTGCCGGCAGCACCCGCGGCGGCGGCGGCCGCGCCTGCTGCGGCTGCAGCACCCGCGGCGGCCGCACCGGCACGACCCTGCGCCGCCAACACGAAGTGCTGAAACGACGGCACCTCTCGGCGAGTTCCGGTCGCAACGGACGGCTCTGGTGAGCCGTCTTCCTCCGCACGGTTGATGTTTCGCCGCCGCCGGCCTTTCAGCTCGGACTGGCCCACAGTAATGCGTCTGCAATCGCTTCGGTGATGGGAGCCCCCGTAAGTTCCTCGATCCAGAGATATTGCCCGCCGGGGTTGCTTTCGAGAAACACGTACTTGCCATCGGGGGTGACGATAAAGTCCAAGCAGCTGTAAATCAGCTTGAACTCCGCCATGAAGGCGGCAACTAAATATCGAATGTCCTGGGGCACATCGATCAGATCGTATTTCACTTCGTAGGGAGCGACGCGCCAATCGATCTTGGTCTGATCCTTGTCTTGCGAAAAAATCCGCGCTGCGAACATCTTGCCGGCGACCACGGTCAATCTGATCTCGTAGGCCTTCGGAATCAGCTCCTGGAAGATTCCGGGTGTGTGTTTGATGAGATTGAGGGATGATAAGGTCTCAGGGGTAACCAGCCCGGTGAAGATGGCTTTGCCGGGCGCCAGATTTGAGGACTGCGACAGGGCCTTGTAAATAATCCCCGGGTCGAAACGCTTGCCGAACGCTCTGACCGCGTCGGGATCGTTTGAAATCACTGTCTGCGGAATGGAAAATCCTAATTGGTGCGCAATAAACAGCTGGGCAGGTTTCCATCTCGCTTGCCGGTGATGTCGCGGATCGTTGATCCACTGCCAATTTGTCACGGCCGGCAGCGCCTCGAGAACCATCTCGGCTTCCTGCTCGGCAAATTGGCGTTGGTCGGAGTTCAGGCCTGCCGGGAATCCGCTGGCTTGATACGTGCGATACCAGACGCTGCCGATGTCTTGAAACGGAACGACTCGGCCCTCCGTTTCGATTGTTCCGTCAAATCCCGTCGCCGTCGCCCGAAAGGTCAGGGAAGAATCCAGCGGGAAATGATCCAAGTTCCATCGCACATAGGGTGCGCCGCGATGCCTCAATTCTTGGATCAGATTATCCGCGTTGGGATCGAGTTGCTCCGTGATCACAAGAATGGATTTCATGTCGAAAGCACGCGATCCTCAGCCTGCATGCCCGCGGCCGCGTTTACCAGCGGTCGCCACCGGCGTATCCGGCTCGGCTTGGCCCGCCACGCTTTGCCCTTCCTGGAGGCGGAGCGCCATGGCGAAATTCCTGTAGAGCAGGAACCGAGAGCGCGCGCCTGCGTCAGAAATCGGAAGGCGGGTCGGCACCCCCTGCCCAGTCAGCGTGGAAGTACGCCGTCGCGGATTCAATCCGACCGTTCGGGTTCAATCGGCGTGCGGCCCCTGTCCGTTTCTACCGCCGCCGGGTGTGACCCGCGATCGCGGAGGCGCAGGGGGAGGCGGAGCAGGAGGTGGTGGTGATGTTGTCTTGGTCACGAGCGGAGCGACCATGTACTCGCCGTTCGCGCTTCCGTGCAACATTCTTTTCGAATTATAAAAGACAGGATCTTCGGTACCCGGCCGAACCATCAGCTGCAACTTGGGGTCGTATACCATCTCGGGATCTGTGACCGATACCATGTCCTTCAGGAACAGGCTCGCGAATACCTGATGATCGGTCACGGCGGTCGTAACGCCGGCACCCGCGGCACCCAAACTGAGGATTCTCACAAAACGTCGGAATAAGGAACGGCACAGCCTCGTCGCATCCATGTCAACGTCTCCCCCAGATGGACTGATAACGCCCACAATGCAGATTGAAACTTGAAGTTAGGCCAGCCGCAATGGCATGTCAATTCAGCAGGGTCACTCGACGTCCCTCAGGAAAGCGAGCGCCAAATTCCAGCGGCCATCGAATCGATCCCGAAGTCGCAGGCGAAGTGCGCGCAACATCGCAGGGACGTCGATGAAAACGACCGCAGGCACGCGCGGCGCCGTCACGCGGGTGCATCAGGCTTGCGATGCCGGCGGTCGACAAACTCCGCCAGTTCCAACTTGACCTGATGTTCGCGTGCACGTGCGTCTCCGGGCGCGCGTCCCTGAAAATAGTCTTTCTCCCAACCGCGCCTTTGCGCAACCGAACCGGCTGTCGTGAGATCGGTCAGAAACCGCGCGCGGCCTTGCGCCCAATGTTCGTGCTGCCGAGCCATCTCTGAATCCGCATCGAGCGTGCGGGTCTCGGGCCGGAACGCCTCGAGCTCCCCGCGCCGCTGTGGCACGAGCATGCATATCGGCTCACCCACTAAAAAGGTGACGGGGACATTGGCTTGAAGGAGCTTCCAGTTCATCGTGAAACTTGCGACCGACCAATCGGTCTCCACAACGCCCTCGAGCGGACAGACGCCGGCTTTCAACATGTTTGAGGGGCCGCGGACGAGCAAATTATAGCCTGGAGACGTCCGGAAAAGATACGGCAGTGTCCAGGTGAGTATACCTTGGCCGAAATGGCACGAGACAGGATGCGGCTCCGAACCCTTAAGGTATTCTATCCTCACCCCGGAATTGTCGACACGGCCATTCCAAGTGGCACGAAATTCATGGCTATTCAGGATGAACCATCCGCTCTGATTGGCGATCAGCAACGGCAAGCAACGGTTGGCAAATTTCTTCGGAGTGGCATCCATCCAGAATCGTGATGAAGACGCTGGAACCAGCGGCATCCGCGGAGTTTCCGCAATCTCATACGCGATGAGAGTCGGAGGATCACGCTCGTCGCCGTCAAACGCCGTTGCGGCTCCTGCATCTGCGCGTTCCAGCTCTCGGTCGTGGCGTTTTCCCGGTGACGGCAATTTCTGTTCCCCATTGATCGACATAGGCTCGATGCGCCGAAGCTACGTGGACAGTAGCCCTTTTCTGGAGATCCGGGAACCGAATCTGACACCGGCTTTTTCCTGTCGGGCGGATGCGGTTGGCGTCAATGCTCCGGGGCGATGATGGAGAAGGACGTTGAGGAGCCTTGAGCTCCTCCGGCACGGCCTGAGCAGCCGCATTGCGGCCGGGCGCCGGATCACGGATGCGACGGTGCGGCCGTCCCGGCGGAACTAACTGGTCAACGCGAACGTTTGTGAGTTGGGGCCGGCAAAGGAAAACCCATGATCCGCACCCTGATCGTATCTTTGATCCTCGCGGGAGGCGTCGCAGCGCTGGCGGCACCGCGTGCAAATGCCCAGTCTCCAGATCCCGCGCTGCTCGCGCCGGGGTCATCAAGGGCGATGCTGACGCCGCGCACCGCCATACCGCATACGGGGGTCGCCCCGAGGCCGACTATGCCGGCTCATGCCGAAGTCACTTCCCGCAGGTCGGGGCTGGCTTCTCAATCGCACGCCAGGAGGTAGCCCTGGCGGCGGGATGGAACTCATTCGTCTTCTGCGGCCGCTGGGATATATCGATGTCCGATTCTGAACCCGTTCAAGAAGCAAAGGATGAACGTGTCGATCCGCGTAAGACTGTGCGCCGATGCGGCTGGCTGTCCCGGACTAGGGGAGAGCAACTGCAGGAATGCATTGTCTTGGACGAGTCCAAAAAAGGCGCCCGCCTCGCGGTCGATGGACCGAGCGAGATTCCCGACCATTTTTATATCTATATGACGCTTGAATCCACGTCGCGCCGCCAGTGCCGCGTGGCATGGCGTTCGGGCAAACATATCGGTGTCGAATATCTGGATTGATATCATACTCGTGCGATGGCAATTCTCTGTCCCAACGCACCTGTTGCGATGGCGAATTCGATGAACGACGAGCCGCCGCCGACGGCTCACCAAGTCGCGCGGAAAGGCGAGCGAGATCAATGGCGATCATCGCTTGAAGCCGCGTCGAACCATTTCCGCGTCCCCATAATTGGGCGGAACATTGTACATCGAAGGGAGTTGCCTATCGTGTGGGTCGATATGCGTGCCGCCACCTCCTTCGGTCCACGCGCCCCGAATACCGACTGCCCTACGTGAATGTGGGGCTTTTCTTTGCATGGCCAGCTTTGACGATCGAACCCAACCGGTCGCGGCCACGACCGGATCAAGGCGTTTCGCAGGAATGATGGCATGAGCGCGTGGAAGGCCCTCCAGCGTGATCATGTCTCTTTGCGAGGTTCAGCCTGACTGGTCGCCGTTGCGCCACACGTTCTTCATCTCGGGCGAATCCTTGAGGAAGTCGATGAACGCTCGCACGGTCGGAGATAGCGCGCGACTACTCGGGTATACGACGCTTACCTCCAAGGACGGCATCTTCCACTGCGGAAGCAATCGAACGAGGCGACCATCCTTGAGATCGGACGCGCAAACAAATGCCGACAAAACGCCCACGCCGCCGCCGTTCAGAATTAGGCGGTGGATCGTGACCGCGTCATTGCTAGTGAGGCGCGGCTTTTCCTCAAATCTTACAGTTTGACCGCCCTCATTGCAGAAGAGCCAAGCTCGTGGCCGCTGGTCATCACTGGGTGTCTCGATCCGGTCGTGATCTCGAAGGTCGTCGAGCGTGTGCGGCGTGCCGCGACGTTCAAGGTATGAAGGCGCTGCACACAAATATCGTTGCATAATTCCCAGGCGGCCGGCGATGAGTTGGGAGTCCGGCAATGGTCCCATGTGTATCGCGACATCAATGCCATCGGCCACTAGGTCCATTGACCGGGTTCCTATGCGGAGTGACACCTCAATCCCCGGGTTATGTTCAAGAAATTGCGGCAGTACCGAGCCCAGCACATGGACGCTAAAGCCAATGCCGGCGCTGATCCGAAGTCGGCCGCGTGGCGTAGCCGAAAAGCCGGAGACGAGGTCAACTGCCTCTCCGATCCTCGTTAGCATCTCGGCGCAACGGCTTTTGAGCAGCATCCCGGCCTCGGTGAGGACGGCCTGCCGAGTCGTGCGCTGCAGCAGCCGTGTACCAAGCTCGGCCTCCAAACGAGCGACGCTACGGCTCACACTCGATTTCGGCAACTCAAGCGCGCGCGCCGCCGCCGCGAAGCTCCGTAGCGACGCGACCTTCTCGAAGATGCGCAGGTCGTTGAGGTCCAACATTAACACATTGTCCCACCATAGGAATGGTGTGTCCAGAAGGCGCGTCAATCGGTGGGGCCATTATCGGGATAGATTTCTACATTCATAGCCAAGCCCGGAGTGCGCAGGCCGACGTCTCGCGTCTCGGGCCTGAAGCCGCTCCCCACCGCGGCCAGCCCGGAGGACGATCATATGCCTTTGATAACAGTGCCTCACGTTGTCGCGATCTTCTCGGTCTTCGCCATAGGCCTAATTGCCGGGCAAATGCTTGCGATCGCCATTGCTAATTATGCGGCACGTGAACTCCCAGAGACGAGTTGGACACTACGATTCCAATCGGAGAACACCCTTTTCACTAAGACGATGCCGCCATCTTTGTTGGCGCCAGTAATTGGTCTGATCAGCCTTTGTTTTCTGACGCGTGGCCAGGCGCGTGAGATGTTCGCCATTGCGACGTTGCTGGGCTTCCTTGTCCTAGCGCTCACGATGGCGATCAATGTTCCGATTAATCGACAGGTTCAATCGTGGACTGCCGGAGCCGCCCCGGCGACTTGGATGGCTACTAGAGACAAATGGCTTTGGTTTCACGTGGTCCGTACGATTGCGGGACTACTGTCGTTTGTGGTGGCTGCAATCGGCCTAAGTTGCTTGTAAGGCATGCCAGACGACGGGCCATCTCGGCCGGCAACCAGCCTCCACGGGACTGTCTCCCCTAACAAAATAAGCTCTCCTACTGATCTGCAACGATTGTCCCCACAGAGGATCAGTGAATCCAAGATGCGCACCAATCATACCGCCATTTCGAGAGCGGAAGGTGAATTCGCACTCTAAGGTGGCTCGTGACTTCCCCATCGGCACCGTCGATTGGGCCATTGGTGGAGACTGCGTGGCTATGGGGTCTTTGACGAGCGCGGGCATCGACTGGTTGCTATTGGCGGGCCGTGTCTGCCTCGCGGTCGTATTCGCGGCGAGTGCCTACACCAAACTGGAGCGCCAATCCAACGAGGTTCAGGTGATCGCAAATCTCCATATGCCTGTGCCTGCGACGCTCCTGTTGCTCGTTGGAGTATTTGAGACGGCGGGCGTTCTAGCTCTCGTCCTCGGTGTTTATTCACGGGCGGCTTCAGCGCTGCTCGCTTTGTTCATGATCGTGATCTCTTTTGTCGTACTTGGATTCTGGTCTTCAAAGGATCCACCCCAGGTGCGAGCGCAGAAGCGGAACGCATTTATTTCCAACATCGCGATTATCGGAGGGCTGATCTACGTGATCGCCACCGGTCCGGGCCATTTCGCGCTGTCGCCCT
>Ga0302325_10007021_pt1 | contig 25128 bp, 18 predicted proteins | sample Palsa_T0_2_FD_201948 | JGI IMG/M metagenome (GOLD analysis project Ga0302325, IMG submission 201948) | Peat permafrost microbial communities from Stordalen Mire near Abisko, Sweden - Palsa_T0_2 | ecosystem: Environmental > Terrestrial > Soil > Palsa > Peat permafrost | place: Sweden: Abisko... | reverse complement strand
ACGCTTCCGGCTGCAGCACGTTGTAAATTCCCGCCGAGCCGCAGCATTGATCCGCCCGCGCCATTTCCATCAGCGCGATGCCCGGAATTTGCCGCAGCACGCGCCGCGGCGCTTCGCGTATCTTCTGCCCGTGAAGCAGATGACACGAATCCTGCATCGTGACGCGCATCGGAACCTCGCCCAGCCGCGCCGTCATTCCCAGCCCATCCAAAAATTCGGAAACGTCGCGCACGCGCTTTTCGAATTCCCGCGCCGCAGCAAGTTCCGGCTCGCCCTCGCGAAATAGTTGCGAGTATTCCTTCAGCGTCGATCCGCACCCCGCCGCGTTCGTCACGATGGCATCGACGTGCTCGTCCCCGAGCGCCGCAAGATTCGCGCGCGCCAACGCCCTGGCCACGTCGCGCATTCCCGCGTGCGCCGCCAATGCGCCGCAGCAAAGCTGTTCCGTCGGGACCCACACTTCGCAGCCGTTGGCCTGCAGCACGCGCACTGTCGCCTCGTTCAACTTCGCGAACGCCACCTGCGCGATGCATCCCGCAAAGAGAGCCACGCGCGCCCGACGCTTCCCTTCCGCAGGAAAGGCCTTTCCCAACCGCGAAAAAAAGAATTCCGAATCCACCGGCGGCAAAAACCGTTCGCGTTCCTCCAATCCCATCAACTTCAGCGCGCCCGTACGCCGCGCCAGCCATTGCGCTCCCGAGCGCTGATAAGCGCGCACTGCACACCCCAGCGCGGCAATCCGTCGTGGATACGGCAACAGATGCCGCAGCGCCGCGCTGCGAAACAATCGCGCCGTCAGCGGCCGCTTGTATTTCACTTCGATTTCGGCGCGCGCGCTCTCCACCAGCCGCCCATACTCCACTCCCGAAGGACACGCCGTCTCGCACGCGCGGCAATCCAGGCAGCGGTCAATGTGCGTGACAAAACTTTCCCCCAGCGGCATCGCGCCATCCGCCACCAGCATCATCTGGCGAATGCGCCCGCGCGGCGAATCCGCTTCGCGTCCCCACAGCCTGTAGGTGGGGCATTCGTTCAGGCACAGCCCGCAATGAATGCAGCGCAAAAAGTCTTCCTGCGTCGGCTGGTCCCGCGCGCTCCATTCGTCGGCGGCCAAAATTTGCAACGCCACTCTACAGCCCTCCCACGAAACGGCCCGGGCCGAAGATTCCGTGCGGATCGAAAGCCGATTTCACTTTTTGCATCAGCGGAAAATCATTCTCCGCGCGCCCCCAAATGTTCAGCCGTGACTTCAATTCCAGCGGGCACCAGGGAACAACCGCGCGGTACCCGTCGTTTTCCGCACCTTTGAAAATTTCCTCGCAGGCACCGGCCAGTTGCTCGATACTCTTCGCATCCTTAGTCACAGGAAGCAACGCAAAGTAAATCACGCCCGCGGCGCGCACCAACTTTGCTGTTTGAAGCGCGTGCCGCTCCGCAATTTGACGCACCTGCTCCAGCACTTTTCCAAATTCCGACGGCACGGTGGTGATCTCGATAATCGTCGCGGCCGGCGAAGATTCCAGCAGCAATGGAATCGCTTCGCTCAGTCGCGCCCACATCTCGGCTCGTTCGCGCTCGTCCGCCACACGGCAAGCGGACGCCTGCGTCTTCTCCGCCATGCGAGTCAAATCTCGTGCATATCGTTCCAGAACTTCGCCGCGCCCGCTGAATCCGGCAAGCAGCGCCCACCCCGCAGCTGAAGACCGATCGCCGCTTCCAATCAGCAGATTGCGCGACAGAATCTCCGCCAGCCGCAAATCGGCGACCTCCAGCGTCTCCGGCGCGAGCGGCGACTCCGCAATTCGCCGCAGCATGGCCAAAGCCTGCGCCGCCGCTGGAAATGCAGCCATGAATCCGCGGCGCTCTGCCGGCATCGGAAACGTCTTGAAATTTACGCGCGTCATGATGCCCAGCGTGCCCATCGAGCCAATGAATAGTTTGTGCAGATCGTAACCGGTCACGTTTTTCACCACGCGTCCGCCACCCTTTGCCGCCACGCCTTCGCCGGTGATGAATTCCATGCCCAGCACAAAATCTTTCGCCGTTCCATAAAGCTGCCGCAGCGGCGAATCCACGCCCGTCGCCAACGTGCCGCCCACTGTCGCGCTGCTCGCGAACGGCACCGTCAGCGGCAGTTGCTGCCGATGCGGCGCAAGAATCGCCTGTAAGTCTCGCAACGGCATTCCAGCACTCACCGACACGGTCAAATCCGCGGGGTCGTATGCCACCAATGTATTCAGCCGTGAAACATCAATCGCCAGATCGTATTGCCGTGGTGGCATCGCCATTCCCAGCTTCGTCCGCGCGCCGCACGGAACTACGGCCAATTTTTCCGCAATGGCGTAGCGGACCAACTCCACGGCTTCTCCTTGCGACGCAGGCCGCGCCACGGCCGCCGGCCTCATGCCGTCCACCGCGTAAGCGGCAAGCTCGCCCGGCTCGATGGAACAATTCCCGGCGCCCACTACGCCCGTCAATTGCGATAACGAGACTTTTCGCGAATCGCTCACGCGGTTCTCGCGTCCGCTTGCGGCAATGGACGAACATGAATTTCGCCGCAGCCCTTCCCCGACGGAAAAATCTTGCCGGGATTCAGCAGATGGCGCGGATTAAACGCGTCGCGGATTCCGGTCATCAACGCCAAATCTGCTTCATTGAAAAGCAGCGGCATCAGGCGGTCCTTTTCCATTCCGACTCCGTGTTCGCCGGTAATCGCGCCGCCGACGGCTACGCAATGCTCGATGATTTTATCCGCCGTCGTCACCGCGCGCTGGAATTGCAGCGGATCGCGTCCATCAAAAAGAATGATGGGATGCAGATTGCCGTCGCCCGCGTGGAAAATATTGCCGATCTCGAATCCCATTTCGTGCCCAATTTCGGCAATACGCCGAAGCGTCTCCGGCAGCTTGCTTCGCGGAATCACTCCGTCCTGGACGTAATATGTGGGCGATAGCCGGCCCACCGCGCCGAAGGCATTTTTTCTGCCTTTCCACAGCAGGTCGCGCTCGGCTTCGTCGCGGGCGCGCCGCACTTCGCGCGCATGATTGGCGCGGCAGACTTCGGCAATTTCGTCCGCGTGCGGGCCGACGGCTTCGCGCAAGCCGTCCACTTCAAGCAGCAGCACTGCCGCAGAATCCATCGGGTAGCCGGCGTGAATCCATTCCTCGACGGCGCGCAGCGTCCACCCGTCGAGCATTTCGCAGGCCGCCGGAGTGATACCTCGCGCAGTGATGTCTGCTACCGTTCGCGTTGCGTCATCCACCGCGTCGAAGACCGCAAGCAGCGTGGCCACTGCCTCGGGTAGTTTCACCAACCGCAACGTGGCTTCCGTTACCAACGCCAGCGTGCCTTCCGATCCCACCAGCAAGCTAGTCAAATCGTAGCCCGGCGTTTCGGCGGCTTTTCCGCCAATGCGCGCGACGCTGCCATCCGGCAACACGAGTTCCAATCCCAGCACGTGGTTCGCCGTCACGCCATAGGCCAGCGTGTGCGGCCCGCCAGCATTTTCCAAAACATTTCCCCCAATCGTGCATGCGCGCTGGCTGGAAGGATCTGGCGCGAAATGCAGCCCGAAGGGTTTCGCCGCGGAGCTCACGTCCCAATTCACCACACCCGGCTGCACGATTGCGCGCTGATTCTCCGCGTCAATTTCCAGGATGCGATTCATCCGCGAAAAAACGGCCACAATGCCGCCTTCACGCGCCAGCGCTCCGCCGGAAAGTCCCGTGCCCGCTCCACGTCCTACCAGCGGCACGCCGTGACGATTCGCGAATTCCATCACCCGCATCACGTCGTCGCGGTCGCCGGGAAACACAACGCAATCCGGCCCTGCCTGCTCCACAGAGCCGTCGTATTCGTATAGCCGCAGCTCTTCGGGCGTAGTGAGGACGTTCTCCGCCCCCAGCAGTCTTTCGAGTTCACGTTGCAGTGCAGATTGCATGGTTGGCTGTGCGCGCGAAGACTCGCGCCACGACTCTCGCGAGCAACGCTCGCATCGTGAGCTTCACCCCGCGAGTTCACGCCACGCGCCACTATAGTCACGCGCGGCGAAGCCCGTCAATGCGTTCATTGCGGCGGCGTAGAAGCAACTAAGTTCACACCGACACTAGGGCCGAGTTCGGCGGAAGTCCGCTGTTGCCTGAGTGGAGTTCCAGCGGGATAATGGCTAACGATCAAGGAAAAGATGGCCTATTCGCTCAGAGCCGCCACAGGAGACGACGCGGAGTTCGTTCGCGTCGCGGACCACATTCTCAGTGGAATGCTTGACGAACTTAAACCGCAAGAACTGTATCTTGTCGCCATCGACAACTGGTTTGATCACAAGTGGCTGGGGTTTTCCGGGAAAGGCATCATTGATTTTGAGTTTCCCGCATATATGAACCGATATGACGGGGCGATTGCTGAGTTCCGTCAGGACCAATTGACGATCCCCCCATTTTCGCCGGGCAGGGTGGTTAGCCAGCAATATTTCCGCCGAGACCATGCTGGAGCCTACCTCGAGGGAAAACCGAGAGTTCCACTGCACCGGAAAGAGCGCGAGCATAGTGAAAACAACCTTCACCGACGGATCAACGCCATCTCTGGCTCGGGCGTCTTTGCCTGGTACAGTGCGAGCACTCTCGTAAATGCAAAAGCCAGCTTACTCGTCTCGACGGTTCAGGGCGATCGCGTCGAAACATGGTATGCGTCTTTTAGAAGACAGAAGGAATGGAAGTTGCACCTCACCAAAGGCATTGATCGAGATCGCGTTCAGGAATTGTTGGGTCGCACGGATGACGACGTTCTCTTCCGGCGGATGGAATCCAGCACCGAGCCATCTAGCAGCCGGTGAGGACTCGGCACTTCATTCCCGCATCCCCAGAAGCCCCCTGCGGGTGTATTCTGTTTTGCGCCGTGAAATTGTCGCCGAGGTGAATTGTGAGTCGTCCCCGCATACTTTCCACGCGGCCGCTTTTTGAAGCGGCGCGCGAGTTGCTCAATCAACGTTTCGACGTGGATTATTGGACCGCGCCGGAGGACATCGGGCGCGACGAACTGCTGCGCCGCGTGGCGGATAAGGACGGCCTCGTCTGCCTGCTCACGTCGAAAGTGAATGAAGAACTGCTGGCCGCCGCGCCGAAGCTGCGCATTGCCGCCACGGTTTCGGTGGGCTTCGATCACATTGATGTGGCCGCGTGCACGCGCCATCGCGTGGTCGCCACCAATACTCCCGGGGTGCTGGACAATACTACCGCCGATTTTGCCTGGACGCTGCTGATGGCCATCGCTCGCCGCGTGGTGGAAGGCAATGCATGGATGCAGGCAGGAACGTGGCCCGGCTGGGACCTCGATCAGCTCCTGGGCGCGGACGTGCACGGAAAGACGCTGGGCATTCTGGGCTTCGGACGAATCGGCCGCGAAGTGGCCAAGCGGGCGCGCGGCTTCAACATGCGCATTCTGTACAATGACGCGTTTCGTCCCGGCGAGGAAGTGGAGCGCGAGCTGCACGCCGAATTCGCGCCGCGCGAACGAGTGCTCGCGGAAGCCGATTTCGTCACGCTGCACGTTCCGCTGCTTCCCGAGACGCGCCACCTGATTTCGGAAGTTACGCTTTCGCAGATGAAGCCCACCGCCTACCTGATCAACACTTCGCGCGGGCCGGTGGTGGACGAAGCGGCGCTGACTGCGGCGCTCGATGCCGGGAAAATCGCCGGCGCGGCGCTGGACGTTTTTGAAAACGAACCCAAGGTGCATCCCGGACTGATGGGGCGCAAAAACGTGGTGCTGACGCCGCACATCGCCAGCGCGTCCACCGAAACGCGCACGAAAATGGCGGTGATGGCCGCGGAAAATGTTATCGCGCTTTTTGACGGAAAGAAGCCGCCCAATGCGCTGAATCCTGAAGTTCTGGAGGCTCGCCCCTGAGTTGCGGAGAAGCTTAGCCATGCCATTCGTTACACGCAACCATCCGAAGCTGACGCTCGAGGGCGCGCGCGCCGTGCTGGCCGCCGCGGAACGCCGCGCCGTTGAAATCAATTGCCCCATGAATATCGCCGTGGTGGATGATGGCGGGCATTTGCTGGCATTCGAGCGCATGGACAATGCGAAACCCTCGTCGATCGAAATCGCGCAGGTGAAAGCAGTGGCCGCCGCGCTTCGCCGTTCGCCCACGGGAGCGGCGCAGATGGGCGGCAATCCCAATCCAATTTTGTCGCTGGGACTTGCGAACGCCAGTCCCGCACAGCAAACTCCCATTCGCGGCGGAGTTCCGCTTACTGTGGATGGCGAGGTGGTGGGCGCCATCGGCGTCAGCGCGGGATCGGAAGATCAGGACCTCGACGTGGCGACTGCCGGCGCGGCGGCGCTGGAAAAGGCGTGACGCAATCGCCGCAAATTTTCGGCAAAATTGCGGCGCGGAATATTTTTCAGCAGATACTTGCCAATCTTGATTTGCGCGCAACTCTCGCAGCTGCGATGGCGCGAAGCGGCAGCCGGATTCACTGCGGCGATTTCTCCGCCGATCTCAGGAACTTCAGCCGCATCGTCGCCATAGCCATCGGCAAAGCGGCCGCGCCAATGGCGGAGGCCTTCGACGCCGTGCTGGCGCCGGATTTCCATGCCGATGGAATTCTTGCGGCGCCCGTCGCGCCGGAGAATTCGCTGCCCCACTGGCGGATATTCGTGGGCGGGCATCCCGTCCCCACGGAGGAAAGTTTTCGCGCCGGCCGCGCCATTCTGGATTGTGTTGCGCGCGCGGATGACCGCATGCTGATTGTTTTTCTGCTTTCGGGCGGCGGCTCGGCGCTGGCGGAGTTCCCTCTTCATGACGGCTTTACGCTCCGCGACGTTCAACTCTTGAATCATGTCCTAGTGACCTGCGGCGCGCCCATTGAAGAAATCAATATCGTTCGCAAGCACCTTTCAGCGCTGAAGGGCGGACGGCTGGCCGCGGCCGCGCCTCTCGCCACCAAGCTTACCTACGCCGTTTCGGATGTTCCGCCAGGATATGAAAGCGCGCTCGCTTCCGGCCCTACGTTGCCGGATCCGACATCAATTGAGGACTGCGAGCGCGTCATCCGGCGGCACTCGCTGCTGCACAAACTTCCGGCGTCGGTGCGGAAACTTTTTGACGCTCGCGCGATCGAAGAAACACCGAAGCCCGGCGACGCGGCATTCAACCGAGCATACTTCCAGCTAATACTGGGCCATCACCAACTGACGCACGCAGTGCATCACGCCGCGGAAGCGCTGGGCTATGCTTCGGTGTGCGTGGATGACACGGACGGCTGGGCGCTCGAAAAAGCAGCCGACCATCTGCTGGATGTGCTGGCGCGCGCGCACACAGGCAATCCCGGTAAGCGTGTTTGCGTGATTGCCAATGGCGAAATCAGCAGTCCGGTGACGGGCGACGGAATCGGCGGGCGAAATTCCGCCTTTGTGCTGACGTGCGTGGAAAAAATCGCGGGATCATCCATCACCGTTCTAAGCGGCGGCACGGATGGAGTGGACGGCAACAGTCCTGCGGCGGGCGCGGTGGCCGATGGAGAAACTCTGGCGCGGGCACGGCGCGCAGGTTTATTGCCGGGCGATTATTTGGCGCGCAGCGACGCTTACAATTTTTTCCGCCGCCTTGATGACGCCGTCGAAACCGGGCCCACCGGCAACAATCTGCGCGATCTCCGCGTTCTGCTTGCGGAGTAATCCCAAAGACGCTTACCGCCGCTGACCCGCACCGTTTGACTGCATCTTCTTCATTTGCCCGCTCAAGTCTGTCACCTGTTTTTGCAATGACTGGATTGCGTCCATTAGATCGGCATTCGTGGCTTCGGAAGGCTTGGCTCCTGCTGGAGTTTGCCTGCCATTGCCCGGCCCCGCAAAACTGAGATCCGCCGGCTTGCCTTCTTTCATCTGCTCGATCACGCGGCCAATCGTGGGACGCATTCCAATGGGCACGGAATCGCTCTTGGCGAATGCTTCAATCGCGGGAATGGAATCCTTATCTCCGCGGGCCGCCAGCGCCAGGAAGGCCGCGCGCTGCACATCCAAATGCGTGTCCTGAAGATAGCCTTCGAGTTGTTGCGTGATTTCCGTGTTTTTCTTGTCGAGTTTTCCGAGGCTGCTGATGGCCGCGCCGCGCGTGTCAATCGGTTTCCCTGGGGCAGCCCAGGTCTGCAACATCGGGACGGCCTTATCGTCGGCGGGCGAACCGAATCCGCGCAGCGCCGCGTTTCTCAGCACGTTATCCGGCGAATCCGATCCCACCGCCGTTTCCAGAACCGCGTAAGCGCCCGGAGCTTTCATTTCTCCCAGCGCTTCGAGGGCTGCGCCGCGCACGCGCCATGCCTTGTCGTGCTCCGCCACATCAGCGATTTTTTGCGCCAGCGTTGCATCACTGGGAAAATGCCCCAGTTGCTCGACGCCGGTCTGGCGGACCCACGGCCAGGGATTCACCAGCGCCGCGAGCATCTGCTTTTCCGCGTCCGGGCCGCCGATAGCTCCGAGCGCAGTGAGAGCCTCCTGACGGACGCCCCAGAAAGCGTCGGTCACGGCCGTATGGCCCAGCGCCGCGGTCACCTCGGCATTCTCTTTCACTTCGCCGAGCGCCGCCGCGGCATCGGCGCGGTCGGGCACCGTCTCCGCATGCTGGAGTTGATAGATCAATTCCGCGGGCGTTCTGTGAAATTCAACAGACTTGAGGATTTGATTGCCCTTGTCGAATATCACCATGCGCGGCTGTCCGTCAATGGTGAATGTAAAGGTCTCCTCGGCCTCTTGCACATCGATGGGATAGGTCGTCTGGCCTCCGTCCGTGCCCACTTCCACTTGGATTGGGACGTGGAACAATCCCACGCGGCCCTCTACCTTCTGAGTCTGCTTGACGGTGAGCTTCAACTGGCTTGACGGCGCGTCATACTCGTAGCTCACGGTGAATTTCGGCGCGCCCGCGCCAAACACCCATTGGTGAAAGAAATCGTCCACACTCGTGCCCGTGGTTTCCTCGATGGATTTCACCAGGTCGGCCGTGACCACATTCTTATAACGGTTGGTGTCCAGATACACTTTCAAACTGCCGAAGAAATCGGCGTCTCCGAGTTTTTCTCGCAGCATGCGCAGCACCAGTCCGCCCTTGGTGTAGATATTGCCGCTGAACTGCAGCGAGTTGTCCTGGTTGTAATTGACGATGGGCGCGGAAAACAGGCGCTCCTGCCGGAACCAGCCGCGCGAATCCCGCCAGAATTCATAATCCACGGCATCCTGCCCGTAGTGCGTTTCGTTCCAGTAGTGTTCAAAGTAGGTAGCGAATCCCTCGTTCAGCCAAAGATCGGCCCAGTCCTTGCACGTGACCAGATCGCCGAACCATTGGTGGGCCATTTCGTGCGAAACGAGCCCGTCGGAATCCTCCGGGGTTTCTCCAGCCATGGCAGGATTCACCAGGCCGCGAGTGGTCAGCGTGGTGGCGCTGGCATTTTCCATTCCGCCCACAACGAAATCGTTTACCGCTGACTGCGCGTATTTCACCCAGGGATAGCGGACGCCGAGGCGGTCGGAAAACGTGCTCAGCATGTCGGGCGTCCGCACATAAGTGGGCTGCAATTTCGCTGAATCGCCTTTGGGGACCAGATAGTTCAGCGGCATATCGCGCCACGCAGCGTCTTTCTGGTCAAACTGTCCGGCAACAACGGAAATCAGGTATGTCGCAATAGGCTCCGACTGCCGCCAGTCCCAAGTTTTCGTTCCGTCGCTTTCATTCTTAATGCCCACGAGTTTGCCGTTGGATATCGTCACCCAGCCCGCGGGCACCGTGAGAATCATTTCCGAAGTGGTGCGATTGTTCGGATAGTCGTAAATCGGAATGTAGTAGTGGGTGTCTTCGTCTTCGCCCTGGGACCATACTTCGATCGGCTGGTTGGGATAGTCCTTATCCGGCAGGACGAAATAAAGGCCCTTTTTTGGGAATCCGTGGTAATGAATTTCGATGGTGTGGTCGTCGCCGCGCTTGGCCGGTTTCGACAGCGTCACACTGAGCTTGTCGTCGGTGTTCGTGAATTCCGCCGGCTTCCCGTCGACCGTTACCTGATTCACTGTCAGCTCGGAACAATCGAAATGGAGCGCTGTGATTCCTTCGCGTATCACGGAGACGGTGTGCGTGACATCGCCCATAACTTCGCGGTGGTCTGTATCGAACCGCAAATGCGTCTTTATATTTTTGAGCTGATATTCCTTGCTGCGGGAATAGGGGCTGACCGCGCTCCGGCCGGCGGGCGAAAACAGCAGCGCCGTCATCACTGCGACGACGGCCAAAGCAGCCTGCGAACGGCGTCTTCCCCTGCTGGACATCACGGCTGAACGCAATAATTTCCCCATGTTTTCTCGCCTCCACTATTTGGTGCACAACGGGATCAAATCTTGTTAAGGGGACGACACACTCGAGCGCGCCAAAACGCGTCAGCTCTCGCGATCCAGAATGAAATCGGGCAGAGCGGCCAGCGCGCGGCTGAAGTCGGAAGGCCGCCAACCGTCGAGCGATATTCTGGATTTTTCCGCATATTGCAGCGCCAGCCCGCGTGCGCGATCGAGCGCGCCCGTCTCGGCGACCAGCGCGGTAATTTCATCGGGCCGCACGCTGTGAAATCCCTTTTCTTCCAGCACCTTCGCCACCAGCTTGCGCCCGTGCGTATTGCCGTCCTGCATGGCGTAAATCAGCGGCAGAGTAACCTTTCCTTCCTTCAAATCGCTCAGCACGGGTTTGCCGAGTTTTTCCGGCGAGGCGGTAAAATCCAGCAGGTCGTCCACCAATTGAAAAGCCAGTCCCGCATACAAGCCGTATTCGGCGAGCGACTCTTCTTCGTCGCGGGTCACCCCGCCCAGCACCGCGCCCAATCGCGCGCAGCCGCTGAAAAGGCACGCAGTCTTGCGGTAGGAAAGATCGGTGGCTTCGGCTTCCGAGAGATCAATGCGTCCAAGCCCGGCCAATTCGAGCAGCTCGCCTTCCACCATTTTTTGCGTCAACTCGATCAGAATGTCGAGGACCGCGAAATTGCGCTCTTGGAGCGCCATCTCAAACGCCTGCATATAGAGCCAGTCGCCCGCCAGTACGCTCATGGGATTGCCCCAGCGTGCATTGGCGCTGGGACGCCCGCGCCGCGTATTGGCGCCGTCAATCACGTCATCGTGGATCAGCGTGGCGCTGTGAATCAGCTCGACCACCGCGCCCAGCCGCACGGCAGAATCGCCCGCATGCCCGCAACTGCGCGCCGCGAGCAGCAGCAACGCAGGCCGCAGACGCTTCCCGCCGCCCTCACGGAGGTATGCGCCGATTTCAGCGACAGGCTGAATGCCGGAGCCGGCCTGCGCCGCAATTTCCTGCTCGACGCGGAGCAGGTCTTCGCGCACCAATTCAAAAATCTCTTTTACGGTCAAGAGGGAGATAGCCGGCCTCGTTTACGCTGGTCCCGCCATTTTAGCCGCTGCCAGTGGGAAGAACCGCCGGAAATTGCCGCTGGTGGCCCGCGCGATTTCGTCCGCGGCTAAGTTTCTCACATTCCCCAGCATGTGCGCCACTTCCGCCACGAAGGCAGGCTCGTTCCTCTTGCCGCGCCTGCCCTCGGGCGCGAGGAACGGCGAATCGGTCTCAATCAGGATGCGGTCGAGCGGCAAGCGCGCCGCGATGTCTCGCAACGCTTGGCTCTTGGGATAGGTGACATTGCCGGCAAAAGAAACAAGGAAGTTCATGTCCAGACCGCGCCGCGCTTCCTGCTCCGTGCCCGAAAAACAGTGCAGAATTCCGCCCAGTCCCGTGCTTTTCCAATCCTGTTCGAGCACGCCGAGGCAATCGTCCCAGGCATTGCGGCAATGAATGACAACCGGCAGTTTCGATGCGCGCGCGATTTCCAATTGCCTGCGAAAAACTCGATCCTGAACATCGGCGGGAGAATCCTTGTGAAAGTAATCCAGGCCGATTTCACCGACCGCGATGACGCGGGGATGCCGAGTCAGAGCCTCCAGCTCGGCGAAATGGGCATCCGTGGCCAGCCGCGCTTCGCAGGGATGGATGCCCGTGGTGGCGAAAATCCAGTTGCGCGACTCCGCATATGGAATCGCGGCGCGCATTTGGTCCGGGCCGTTGCCGATTCCAACGGCCAGCAGCGTCCCGACGCCAGCCTGGCGCGCGCGATTGAGCATAGCGTCACGGTCATCGTCAAATTGCGAAAAATCCAAGTGCGCGTGCGAATCAATCAGATCCACGAAGCAAGCTCCAGAAGTGCACCTGAGTCCGAAACCGTCCGGCTTCGGTTATTTGACCTTCGCGCCGGCGGGAATTTCTTCCGCGAACGTACATAACACCGGCCGCCCGGTCGGGCCGTCCGATGCGGCAAGAATCATTCCGTTGGATTCGACGCCGCGCAGTTTCCGCGGGACGAGGTTCATCACCACCACCACGCGCTTCCCGGCGAGATCTTCCGGCTTGTACGCTTCGGCTATGCCGGCAACTACCTGCCGCACCTCCCCGCCGACGTCCACCATCACGCGCAGTAATTTGTCCGCGCCAGCGACGCGCTCGGCGGACTGCACGATGCCGACGCGCAGTTCCACCTTCGTGAAATCGTCAATTCCGATCTTCACGGGCCCGGCTGGCGCTGGCGGCAAGCCGCCGGGAACTGCCGGCTTCGCCGGCGTGTTTGCACTATCGGCGAGCTGAGTGTCCGATTTCCCCGCATTGTTCATTTCTTGTTCCATGGCTTCCATCCTTTCGAATGCTTCCTTGTGATCGACACGTGGAAAGATAGCGGCGATTTCACCAATGCGCGCACCGGAACGAAGTTCGCCCCATGCGAGCGATTTCGGTAAATGCGATTCCATCTTTCCCGTCAGTCCAAGCTGATTCCAAATTTTTTGCGTTGACTGCGGAATCGCCGGGTGCGACAGAACGGCAATAAACCGCAGCGCTTCCGCGGCGTTGTAGAGAATTTCGCCCAAGTGTGCGCGTTCTTCGGCGACCTCAGCCAACTTCCAGGGCTTTTCGGTGGTGATGTAATTGTCCGTCAACGCGATCAACTGCCAGACGCGTTGCAAAGCCGTCGAGAAGTTAAGAGCTTCATATGCCTCGCAGACAATATCTCGCTCCGACCGGCAGGCCATTCCCAAAACGCCGCCGTCTTTCGCGCCTGGCGGAATTTCTCCGCCGAAATACAGCTCGATCATCTTCAGCGTGCGGCTGGCCAGGTTTCCCAAGCCGTTGGCGAGGTCGCTGTTGTAGCGCGTCAGCAGCGCGTCGCGGGTGTAATTTCCATCCTGACCAAAGACCATGTCGCGGAGCAGAAAATACCGGAGCGCGTCCACGCCCAGCACGCTCGCCGCGGGCTGCGGGCGCTGCATGTTGCCGCGCGATTTGGACATTTTCTCTTCCTGAAACAGCCACCAGCCGTGCGCGAAAATCTTCTTGGGCAGCGGCTCCTCGGCGGCCATCAGGAACGCGGGCCAATAAACCGCGTGAAAGCGCAGGATTTCCTTGCCGATCAGGTGCAGATCCGCCGGCCAGTAACGCTCCCACTGCAGTTCATCGTCGCCGTAGCCGATGCCGGTCATGTAGCTGGTGAGGGCGTCGTACCAAACATAGAAGACGTGCTTCTCGTCGTCAGGCCAGGGAATGCCCCACTTTACCGAGGTGCGGCTGACTGAAAGATCGCGCAGCCCTCCGCGGACGAACGCCAGAACTTCGTTGCGGCGCGCTTCCGGCTGGATGAAATCGGGCCGGCTCTCGTAGAGATCGAGAAGGCGCTGCTGAAACGCGGAGAGCTTGAAATAATAGTTCTCCTCGCGAACTTTTTCCGTGGGCCGCTTGCATTCCGGGCACAAACCGCCTTCGAGCGGCTCGTCCACGTACGTCTCGTCGTAAACGCAGTACAAGCCTTCGTAAAATCCCTTGTAGACGAATCCCTTGTCGCGAGCCTGTTCGAGAAGGCGACGTACCGCCCATTCGTGGCGTGTTTCCGTGGTGCGCACGAAGCGGTCAATCCCCAACCCCAGCGAATCCCACAAGCGGCGGTATTCGCCGGAAATTTCGTCGGCATAGGCCTGCGGAGAGATGCCCCGCGCCTTGGCCGCGCGTTCCACTTTCTGCCCGTGCTCGTCGGTTCCCGTCAGCAGGACGACGTCGTAGCCGCACATGCGTTTGTAGCGCGCGATGGTATCCGCCACCACCGTCGTATAGGTGTGACCGAGGTGCGGCCGCGCATTGACATAGTAAATCGGCGTGGTGAGATAAAATTTCGGACGCGGGTCCTGGTGCATTTTTCAGTCTCTTGTAACGCGCTGTCGGTGAAAACAGGAAAGCGCCTCGGCCAGCACGTCCTTCAGCGGCAGATCCTTTTCCTGCGCGATTCGACGGCAGTCTTCATATTCCGGCGCGGCATTCAGCATGTTCCCATTCGCATGCGAGACTTTGATGCGGATGCGGCCGTGCGGGGTATCAATTGTCAGCGTTTCACGCTCCAGCGTTTTGCGCCGGACTTCGTGCAAGCGCACCCCAATTGTGGTCGTCTCGCGGAGTAACAGCTCGCAAAGACGATCCCGCGCGTCGCGCTCGCAGAGCAGCGTCAATAGCAGGCCAGGGCGATTCTTCTTCATCTGCACCGGCGTGGCGAACATATCCAGTGCGCCCGCTTTGAGTGCGCGTTCCGCGAAGTAGCCGTAGATTTGCGGATTCATATCGTCAATATTAGTTTCCAGGACGCATATCGGGGCATCCCATCCCTCGCTGACTTCGCATTCGGATTGCTGAACACTCTCGCCTACCAATATTCGAAGCACGTTGGCTTGTTCTTTGGGGTCCGCAGTACCCGCGCCGTAACCAATGGCTTCCGTGCGCATGGGCGGCTGCGCGCCGAAGGCATGCGCGAGAGTGGTGACGATCGCCGCGCCGGTGGGCGTCACAAGTTCCAATTCCAAGCCGCTCGAATATGTTGGGACACCTCGCAGCAGAGCCGCGGTGGCCGGTGCAGGCACGGGCAGAATCCCATGCTCGGCTTTCACCTGCCCCCCGCCGACGTTCAGGGGTGAGCAAGTCAATTCTTCGATGCCCAGCATTTCGAATCCGATTGAAGCGCCGAGAATGTCCACAATCGCATCTACCGCGCCCACTTCGTGAAAATGGATGCGCTCGACCGGGACATCGTGAATCGCCGCTTCGGCTTCACCCAGGCGGGTAAAAATCCGCGATGCACGCTCGGTCACGCTGGAAGAAAATCCTGCGCTGGAAATCATGCCGAGAATTTCCTGCAAGCCGCGATGGGCATGATGCTCTTCCGATTCCACCGCGACTTTCGTGGCGCGAATTCCGCGTTTCCTTACCGTGTCCGCGCGCATCCGCCAGCCTGTGAGGGACAGGCGGCGCAGATCCTGCTCAAGGCGCTCGAAGCTGACCCCAGCGTCCACCAGCGCGCCGAGAAGCATGTCTCCGCTGACGCCGGAAAAGCAGTCCAAGTATGCAATTCGCATAGGGAGAAGCGCCTTTGCGCCGCCTGTTATTGCGCGGCGTGCGCAGCAGCGCATTCTAAAGTGTACAGGAATTTACCAAGGCCCGCCGTCGGAGAGACTCCGGCCAAACGCAACGGTTCGATGCTCCGTCAGCAAGAAAAGTACGGCTGGTTAGATTCGCTTGGTCCGCGCCGGATGCGCCGTCGCTATGGCGTCTTGGTCACAGGCAGGCCGTATACCACGCCGGTGAATGACGTACCGTTGAACGAAGTGCCCGCGCACCATACCGTCAAGCCGCCGGTCACGGGCTTGCTGGTGCAGGACTTCATCTCCGCGCCGGTGCTGATGTCGACGCTCCACGTCTGGCCGCCGTCGGAGCTGAAATCCATTCCGCCGACGTTTGTGTAGACGTTGCCGCCCGCCGCCCAGCCGACTTTCGGCGTCAAGAAATAGATTTCGCGGATAGGCCACGGGCCGTCGAGCGTTCGCCCGCTCCACGTGTTGCCGCCGTCGGTAGTGGTGTGCACCCAGCCTTCCACGTTCGGCGAAATCTCGCCGCCGCCAACCCACCCGGACTTGTCATTTACAAAAAACGTGGGCCCATCGAACACGGAATCGATGGACGGCCCGCAATTCCACACCTGGCCGCCATTCGCGCTGGTGCAATAGTTGATGCCGGACGCGCGCGTATGCAGGTTGGACAGCATGCTGAACTGGTCGCCGAACCATCCGCCATCGGCGTCAGGGACCACTTCGGTCCAATCCGTCGCGGTCTGACCGCCATCGGTTGTGTAGTGCGCCGCATTGGCCGCATTCAGATTCAACTGATCCATCACCAATCCATCCTGCTTGTTGGGGAAATGAATGCGGTCGCTCCAGCCCGATGTTGTCAGCACGACGTCGGAAGACCACGTCATGCCGGCATCGTCACTCCAGCGGATGATGCCCTCGAAGTTGCTGTCGTTGAATCCGGAAATCACCACGTGCGATCCCGCCGCCTGCACGCCGTACCAATAGTAAGGAAAGCCGAGGTTTAGTATTTCCGTCCACGAGTTTCCGCCGTCCGTTGTCTTCCATACCTGCCCCAGTTCCGCGGCGACGTAGCCGGTGGTTGCGCTCGAGAATGAAATGTCGTGAATCACCGCGCCGGGAAGGCTCGCCAGCAATTGCCACGGATTGGGATTCGGATTCGCGGAGATGAATGCGCGCGGGCCTGACGCCACCAGGCGCTGCGCAGCAAACTCGCGGCTCTGACCAATCGCGGGAGTCTTCAGCGAAATCTGCCGCACCAACGCATCGCGGCCCGGCGAGGCCGCGTCGCCGGAATGCGCCGCGTGTGTCACCGCCAGAATCAGCGCGGCGCTGAAAATAATCGCACAACCTACATTACGAATGGCCTTCATTGTTGCCTCCCAGTAAAAAAGTGTCATTCGTCGCGCTCTCCGGGCTTGGTCAGCAATGGGCGAGGAAGCCGCAGTCGAATATGGCGATTGTCGTCCTTCAAAGAGCGATGGTCAAGACAAGAATCGTGCAGACGATCGCGCGGGGTGGCACTGCTTCTTTTGACGCTCTGCGTCGCGTCCCCTATAATCGCGAGACTCGCGGTGCGCCGCGCGTAACCATGCTTCAGCCACTGGAACAGAAAATCCGCACGGCTCTGGGCCGCTTCATTCGCGAGAAGTACGGCGTCGACGCGAACGTCACGACGGAGCGTCCGCCGAAAATTGAAATGGGCGAATTGGCGTCGCCGGTCTGCTTCGAACTGGCCAAGAAACTGAAACGCGCGCCCCGCCAGTTGGCACAGGAAATCGCCGCGGAAATCGCTCCGACTCTCCGTGCGGAAGCAGGCGTTGAGCGCGTCGAAGTGGCCGGCGGCGGATATTTGAACATTTACTTGGACCGCGCAGCTTTCTTCCGCAACGCGCTCGCGCTAGCCGGCTTGGAAGCGATTGCCGCAACGCATCAGGACCCGAAGATCATCGTCGAGCACACCTGCATCAACCCCAACAAGGCCGCGCACATCGGTCATCTGCGGAACGCCGTACTCGGCGACACGTTTTCACGCCTGCTCCGCCACGCCGGGCACCGCGTGGAAGTGCAAAACTATATTGACAACACCGGCGTGCAGGTGGCCGACGTGGTGTTCGGCTTTCTCCATATTGAGCATAAGTTCGCGGACGAAGTGCGCCGCGTGGCCGCCGAGCCGCGCTTCGATTATTACTGCTGGGACCTTTACGCGCGCGTGACGCAGTTCCTCGAGCAGGACAAGTCCTGGATGGACGTGCGGCTGCAAATTCTGAAAGACATCGAGGAAGGAAACGCGCCTTCCGCCGAAATGGCGGAAATTGTTTCCACCGCCATCGTGCACTGCCATCTGCGGACGCTCGACCGGCTGAGCATTGATTACGATTTGCTGCCGCGTGAAAGCGAAATCCTGCGGATGAAATTCTGGGATGCTGCTTTCGCGCTGCTGCGCGAAAGCGGCGCGATTACCCTGGCCGCATCGGGGAAAAATGCTGGCTGTTGGGTGATGCAGACGCAGCCGGAAAGCGCGCGGATCGCGGAAGTCTCCGCGCCGGACGCGGAAGCGGCCGCGGATGCCAATGCTCAGGAAGCCGAAGCGAAAATTATCGTACGTTCGAACGGCACCGTCACGTATGTGGGCAAGGACATCGCTTATCATCTGTGGAAATTCGGCCTTCTCGGACGCGACTTCGCCTATCGGCGTTTTCACGCGCATCCCGACGGGCACATGGCGTGGGTGACCGCCGAATCCGGCGGTGATATTGACGCGCCGCAATTCGGCCGCGCGCAGCGCGTCTACAACGTGATTGATTCGCGGCAAATTTACCCGCAGATGGTGGTGAAGCACGGCCTGCGCGCGTTGAATTTCGACGAGCAAGCCGATGCTCTCACGCATTTTGCTTATGACGTGGTGGCGCTGACGCCGCGTTGCGCTCTGGATTTGGGTTACACGATTTCCGAGGAGGACGCGAAGCGCGCGTTCGTGGAAGTGAGCGGCCGCAAAGGGCAGGGCGTGAAGGCGGACGATCTGCTCGACCAACTGGGATCGCACGCCCGCGCCGAAGTGGACTCGCGCCATCCCGATTTGCCGGAAGCGGAACGCGCCGCCATCGGCCATGCGATTGCCGTGGGCTCGCTGCGTTATTTCCTGCTGCGCTTCTCCCGGACGACCATCATTGCGTTTGACCTGCGCGATGCGCTGGCGTTTGAAGGCGAGACGGGGCCGTACGTGCAATACGCCGCGGTTCGCGCGCGCGGGATTTTCCGCAAACTGGCGGAGCAAAAATCGGAAGGCGGTTCGGAGAGCAGCCTGGATGCTTTGGCGGGCGCGCTCACCGATGAATCGCTTGCGGCGATTCTCGCTGCACCCGAGGGAAATGATTTGTGGAGCGTGGCGCTGCTCGCTGGGTCACTTGGCGAACACGTGGAATCGGCGTTGAAATCGCAGGAGCCTGCGTTTGTTGCGAAATACGCGTTCCAACTGGCGCAAGCCTTCAACCTTCTCTATCACCGCCATCGCATTCTCGCCGAGGAGGACCCACAGCGGCGCGCGTTCCTGCTTCTTCTCGTGGACCTGGTGCTGCGCCAGTTGATCACCGCGCTGGGACTGCTCGGCATGGAAGCTCCCCAAATGATGTGAGCCACCCGGCGATTTTTCGCGCCGGTCAGAGATTCATGGCGAAATCCACGATGCTGCGCACGGCGATGCCCGTGGGGCCTTTGGCCAGCCAGGGCTTGGCGTCGTCGTTCCAGCAGGTAGACGCAATATCGAGGTGAATCCAGGGCATCTCCTCGGCAAATTCCTTCAGGAACCATGCCGCGGTGATGGCTCCGCCGCCTTTGCCGCTGCCGGTGTTGCGAATGTCGGCAATGCTGCTCTGGATCATTTCCTGATATTCGTCGTCGAGCGGCATGGGCCACATTTTTTCGCCGGCGGTGCGCGTGCTTTCGAGGAACTTGTCGAGATATTCGCGCGGCTGGCCGAAGACGCCGACGTTCACGTTGGCCAGCGCGACTTCAATGGCGCCGGTGAGAGTGGCTGCGTCAATCAAATGCGTGGCGCCGAGGCGGCGGGCGTAGGTGATGCCGTCGGCAAGGACCATGCGGCCTTCCGCGTCCGTGTTGATTACCTCGATGGATTTTCCGCTCATCGCGATTTTCACGTCTCCCGGCTTTTGCGCGCGGCTGCCGGGCATGTTTTCCGAGGATGGAATCACGGCAATCACTTTTACGGAGGGCTTCAGGGCGGCCAGCGCCCGCATCACGCTCAGCATCGTGCCGCCGCCGCCCATGTCGTACTTCATTTTTTCCATTCCGTTGGCGGGCTTGATGGAAATGCCGCCGGTATCGAACGTGATGGCTTTCCCGATCAGTCCCAGGACGGGCGCGCCGGGCCGTTCGTGTTCCGGCGTGTAAGTAAGGACAATGACGCGCGGAGGTTCCGCGCTTCCCTGCGCCACGCCGAGAAGCGCGCCCATTTTCAGGTCGGCAATTCTGTTTTCATCCAGAATTTCAACCTGCAGCCCGCATTCCTGGGCCATGGATTCGGCGCGGTCGGCCAGCATCCGCGGAGAAAGATAATTCGACGGCTCGTTAATGAGGTCGCGTCCGAAGTTCAGTGCTTCGCCAATCGTGCGTCCGCGCGCGATGGCCGCTTCCACTTCACCGCGGTTGGCTGCGTCCCATCCCCCCAGCGACACTTTTTCGATGGCTTTGCCGTTTTTCTTTTCGCTGCGGTATTTGTCGGATTCAAATTCGGCGGTCACCAATCCTTCCGCGACGGCCTGGGCATCGGCCGGAGTGCGCTGGCCTTCGCGCGATAGAAAAACAAAATTGCGCGCGCCGCGGCTTTTCAGGTTGCGCACAGCGGCGCCCGCAATTCGCCGCAAATCCGCGCGCGTGAACTTTTGCGGCTTCCCCGCGCCAATCAGCAGCAATCGCCGCGCCTGCAATCCGGCAGGAAAATGCAGCAGCGTCATTTCCATGGGCTTTCCTGTTAATTCGCCGCTTTCCGCGAGAAGTTTCAGTTTTCCGCCGGTGGCGTGGTCCAGTTCGGCAACCATTCCTTCGAGGCGGTCATCCGATTCAAAGAGATAAGTTACCAGGGCATCGGCGGAAACCGATGCGCAGGGCTGAGACTCCCACTCAATATGCATAGCCTTCCTTTTGATGAAGAGTTAGCGCCGCCGATGGCGGTACATGGCGTCGTCGGCCTCGCGCCGCGCTTCCCGGTCGCGTTCGGCTTGCCGCCGGTCGTGCTGTTTCTTTCCGCGAGCCACCCCGAGCTCGCATTTGACGATTCCGTCCTTGAAATAGAGCCGCAAGGGGACAAGCGTGAGACCCTTCTGCTGGATCAGCGCGGAAAGCTTTTCGATTTCCCTCCGGTGGAGGAGCAGCTTGCGGGCGCGCAGCGCGGCATGGTTATAGGGTCCACCGGGCTGGTATTCGGGAACGTGAGAGTTCTGCAGCCAGATTTCTCCGCCGCGGGCCTCGGCATAGGCCTCGCGGAGGGTCACCTTCCCTTCGCGGAGTGTTTTCACTTCCGTCCCTTGCAGCACCAAACCTGCCTCATACCTCTCGAGGATGTGGTAATGATAGGAAGCGGAGCGGTTCTGGGCAATCAGGTGGATGCCCTCGGATGAAGCGTCTTTTTTCCTCACCGTTGCTTATGATAACCGTCAAAAGGAAAGACAAGCAAGCCATGCGACTTTTGTCCGTCGCGGCATCGGATGCTAAACTGAGAATTCCATACACGGAGGCCACGTTGCGCCGTATCTTCGCCCCAATATTCCTGTTGACCATTGTTCTCTTTATGGCCGGATGCCCCAGTTCCAAGTCCAACCAGAACTTTAACCAGGGCATGAAAGCCGAGCAGATGCATGACTACGACACCGCGCTTGCTTACTACCAGAAGGCTTTGGCGCTCCATCCCAGCGATGCGGAATACCAGATTCGCGTCGGTCAATTGAAGTTCGAAGCCTCCCAATATCATTTGGAGCAGGGGAACAAGTTTCTCGCCAACGGAAATTTAACCATGGCTCTGGCGGAATTCCAGAAAACCAAGTCCGTGGATCCCTCGAACGAAGCCGCGGACCAGCAGATTCAGCGCACTCTGAATTTGATCGCCGTGCAGCAGGGGGCCCCGGCGCCCTCGACCGCGGCGCCCGGACCCGATGCCGATCTGCTGAACCTGCCGCCGCAGTTGAAGCCACTTTCGATCGAGCCGATCAATCTGAAAATGACCAATGACGCGCGTGTTGTCTTCGAAACCGTCGGCAAGCTGGCGGGCCTTTCGGTGATTTTCGATCCCGATTTCGCGCAGAACTCCAAGAAAATCACGGTGGAATTGCCCAACGTCACGCTGGAGCAGGCATTGGATGCAGTTTCCCTGGAAGCGAAGGCCTTCTGGAAACCAGTTACCAGCGGAATCATTCTGGTAGCGCCAGACCAGCCGCAGAAACGGCGCGATCTGGACGATGAAGTCGTGCGGACGTTCTATCTCTCGAATACGCTCACATCGCAGGACATCACGGAGATTGTCACGGGACTCCGCCAACTGCTGGACCTGAAGCGGCTCCAACAGGTGAACGCGCAGAATGCCATTGTGATTCGCGATACTCCGGATAAGCTGATGCTGGCGGCGCGCATCATTGATAATATTGACAAGGCCCGGCCCGAGGTTCTCATCCAGGTGGACGTGCTGGAAGCGCGGCTGGACAATATGAATCAGTTGGGCATCCTCCCGGGCCAGAGCGTCGCGTTAGCATTCACACCTCGTACTTCCGTGCAACCCAACGGTGGTACGTCGAGCACAACGTCTTCCACCAGCACCACAACGACGTCCAGCACTGCAAACCAGATTACGCTGAACAATTTGGCGCATCTGTCCTCGGCGGATTACAGCATCACGCTCCCGGGAGCCGAGGCAACCGCCTTGTTGACCGACACCGGAACGAAGATCATTGAGGATCCGGAAGTTCGCGTCTCCGACGGGCAGCAGGCCAAACTGCGCATCGGCGATAAGGTCCCCATCGCCACCGGCAGCTTCCAGGCCGGCGTCGGCGTGGCCACCACGGGAGTCAATCCGCTGGTCAATACGCAATTTCAGTACCAGGATGTGGGCGTGAATATTGATGTTACGCCGCGCGTGCATCCCGACAACGAAATTAGTTTGAAACTCAAAATCGAGGTTTCTTCGGTCACGGGACAAAGCAATCTGGGCGGAATCGAGCAGCCCATCATCAGCCAGCGCACCGTGGAGCACGAAGTGCGGCTGCGCGAAGGCGAGTCCAGTATCCTCGGCGGCCTGATGAGCCATACCGTCAACAAGTCACTGAACGGCTGGCCGGGTTTTGCGAACATTCCCATATTCAACTATTTGTTCGCCCAGCACATGGACGAGGTTCAAGACGATGACGTGCTGATTGTCATCACGCCGCGCATCATTCGCATGCCGGCCATTACCGCGGAAAACCTGGCGTCTATCGCTACGGGCACCGATACCAATGTCCGCATTTATCGCGAGCAGTTTGAAAATCCGGCTTCGCCCGCAACACCCGCAGGCGCTACGGGGGCGCCCGCAGCAGCGCCCGTTATTCCGAGTGGCTCCTTTGCGCAACCACGGCCGACCACGCCGGGAGTAAATACGATTCCAAGCCAGCCTGGGTTAGCTCCGCCATCCGCGGCTGCCGGCTCGCAGAGTCCGAGCATGGCTTTGCAATTTCAACCGGCTAACATGAACATGCATCCGGGCGACACGGCGACGATAGGGCTGGAAGTGCAGAACGTCCAGGACCTCTTTTCCATCCCGCTGCTGGTGCAATATAACCCTGCGGTAATTCAAATTGATGACGTGCGCAATGGTGGATTCCTTTCCGGCGGCACACAGGACATTGCCATCGTTCATAACGTGGATCAGCAGCACGGCCAGGCGATCATCTCAGCCACGCGGCAGCCCGGAACCCCCGGCGTCAGCGGCAGCGGCACTTTGCTGGGGCTGGTGATCCGGGCCGTGGCACCCGGCAACTCGTCGGTGCAGATTGTCCAGGTGAACGCGCGCGATTCGCAGCAGCGCGATCTGCCGTTAAGCGCCGGAACGGCCACCGTTCTGGTGAAATAAGTCATGTTGTCGCGCCCTTCATTCTTCAAGCGGGCGTTGGCGGCCATACCGCCGCAGCTTGAACTGCGGGCTTCGGATGTCAGCGGCGTCATCCGCCGCAGCGGGGATGCAGGCATGACGCTGATCGAATTGATCATCGCCACCGGCATCCTGCTGATTCTCACTTCGGCGGCGCTGCCCATGGCGCGCGTGGTGGTGAAGCGACAGCGCGAGCAGCTTCTCCACGAGGATTTGCGCGAGATGCGCAATGCCATTGATCGCTACAAGGACGCGGCTGACCAGAACCTGATCCGCACCGAGGTGGACTCCAACGGCTATCCTCCCGACCTTGACACGCTGGTGAAGGGTGTACAGCTCGCCGGAGCGCCCGACAAGAAGGTTCGGTTTTTGCGCCAAATACCCGTTGATCCGATGACGGGAAAAGCCGACTGGGGCGAGCGTTCCGCCCAGGACGAGCCCGATTCCGATTCCTGGGGCGGGCAAAACGTCTATGACGTGTTTTCCAAGTCCGAGGGAACGGCGCTGGACGGCACGAAGTACAAGGATTGGTGATGCCCGGCGCGCGCACCGAAAGCGAACGTTACGACCGTCTTGGTGTTTGGAGAAAAGCCGCGGGAGAATCGTTGGCAAAGGCTGCGGGATAAAATTGATCGCATGAAGCGGGAATACAACACGAGTTTTCTCGGCCGCCTCCGTGCCTCTCGCGCGGGCCGGAACCCGCGCGGATTCACCCTGCTGGAATTGATGATCGTGATGACGATCATTCTTATTCTGGCCACGATGGGCGCCGGACGCTACGAGCAATCCGTGCAGCGCGCCAAGGAGGCGGCGCTCAAGCAGGATCTATTCGTCATGCGGCAGGCCATCGAGCAATACACTCTCGATAAACAAACGGCTCCGCAGTCGCTGGACGATCTCGTGACTGCCGGTTATCTGCGCGAAATTCCCACCGACCCCATGACGCGCGCGAAAGACTGGAATACCGAGACTTCGGATTTGCTTCTGGATCCCAATCAGACCGCCACCGGCATCATTGACGTCCATTCCACTGCTCAGACCAACTCTCCCACCGAAGGAACCGCCTATAGTTCCTGGTAGCGCGGGCCCGTCCGCGCATATTTGCGCTCCTGTGGCGCAGATATGACATATTTGACCTCTGGTTTGCCACGCTACTCGTGTTTGACGACCCCGCGCCTTTCGCTTATCATCAAATTGCGGGGTGGAGCAGTCTGGTAGCTCGTCGGGCTCATAACCCGGAGGTCGTCGGTTCAAATCCGACCCCCGCAACCACCTTTCTTCCACTGCATCATCACTTTACGCGGCAACAGACGATTCCTGATTTTGGGTGCAAATGAACCGTTTGGGTGCAACATCTGCACCCAACACCTCGATTTTGAATCCCAAACCAGCTTTCTCCGCCCACTCTTTTCTGAATTCGACATCTTCGTCGAGCTTGGAGTAGACGTCAGTCACCGTCTGTTTTGCGTGGCCGAGCCAGAATTGGATCAGGTCTCCCGGTGTGTGCATCC
>Ga0302325_10007020_pt1 | contig 25130 bp, 26 predicted proteins | sample Palsa_T0_2_FD_201948 | JGI IMG/M metagenome (GOLD analysis project Ga0302325, IMG submission 201948) | Peat permafrost microbial communities from Stordalen Mire near Abisko, Sweden - Palsa_T0_2 | ecosystem: Environmental > Terrestrial > Soil > Palsa > Peat permafrost | place: Sweden: Abisko... | reverse complement strand
GACGCCTCGCTCAAGCGGCTGCAGGCCGCCCGTAAGTATTTGCCGGACTGTGGCGTGGCGGCGGAATGCGGTTTTGGCCGCGAGCCGGTCGAGAAGATTCCTGGTCTGCTCGCGATACACAAGGATCTGGCCGCAAAGCTGTAATAGTCAGTCGTGGTTTGCGTCAGTCTTTGGACAAGCCTATAAGGGACTTCGTTTCGCAGGGGAATTCGCTTCGGCGCACAACTGAATAAATTTTCGGGGGAGAAGATTGATGAACTTTGGCCTTATATTAATTATTCGCAATCCGCCCAAATGGCACCGCTCCGATCATGAAGTTTACCAGGGCTATATCGACAACGCGGTGCTCGGCGAGAAGCTCGGCTTCAGCCACCTCTGGACCAGCGAGCATCACTTCATGGAATGCGGATGGTCGCCGTCGCAGTTCCCGATCCTGGCGTCGATCGCGGCGCGTACGGATCACATCCGGATCGGCACGCTGATCTATCTGCTCGCGCTGCATAATCCGGTTCAGGCCGCCGAAGACGCCGCGACCGTCGATATCCTGTCCAACGGGCGCCTGGATTTCGCAGTCGGCCCCGGTGGCAGTCCGAATGAATGCCGCGCGTTCGGTGTTCCGTATCCCGAGCGGCGCGCCCGGATGCATGAAGGCCTCGCTATAGTCCGCAAATGCCTGGATGGAGAAAGGTTCGATCACAGCGGAAAGTATTTTCAGTTCAAGAGTATACAAATGACAACGCGGCCGGTGCAGAAGCCGCTGCCGTTGTGGGTAGCCGCCTTCGGGCCCAAGGCGCTGACTGAGGCTGGCGCCGGCGGCTATCATCTCGCTGCGACGCCGCCCGCCGAGACGCAGAAGTACTACGATGACGCGCTGCGTGCGGCCGGCCACGATCCGCGGAAGTTCCAGCGCTCGATGCATCAGATCGTCCACGTCGCCGAGACCGATGAGAAGGCCTGGGACGAGGCTGAGCCGTTTATCCACTACTACATGGAAAAACACTACGCGATGATCGAGGAGGATACGTTGCTGCGCAGCACTTCGGCGCCCCTGGACAAGTCGGGGAAACCCAACTTAAGCGTTCCCCCGATTGGCGAGTTGCGCAAGACCGACCGCGGTCCATACGGCCCGTCCTTTATCGGTTCGCCCGATACGATCACGAGGAAACTCGAGGATCTCTTCCGGACGCATCCAATGGACGAGATGTCACCGTCGCTGGGGCTGCCAGGAATGGATCCCAAGATCGCACGGAAGTCGATGGAACTTTTCGCACGCGAGGTGATGCCGCACTTCAAGAATTTCAACGGCCGCAAGTAAGTAGGCGCCAGGTGAGTAGGAGAGAGACGCAATGCATCAGGCGCGTACTGCAATAGCCAGTCGCGCCTGAATACCTTACTCACTATCCGCGACGAGAGAGTGCAACCGTAGCCAGCAGGTCCACCTGTTCGAGATTGGGTGAACCGGGAAGCATCACGACTTCATCGCAGCCGGCCTGTTCGAGACCTGCGATCCGCTCAGCTATCTCGGCGTCGCTCGTAAGGATACCTTTGGCGACCTGCTCGGCGTATGGACCGGCGAAGCTGTAGTAGTGGCGCACATTAATCCTCGCCGATTCGGCGGCGTCGGGGCCGATTCCGAAATAGTTCAACGCCATCAGACGGGGCCTATCTTGGCGGCCGTGCGCGGACCAGACCTCGTTGAAATGCGCGGCGGCCTTTTTGAAGCCGTCGGGAGTCGCGCCGCCGCCCATGATCCAGCCGTCGGCAAGACGCGCGGCCCGCTTTATCGCTCCCTCCGAATGACCGCCCATGATGAACAGCGGCTTATGCACCGGCTTGGGACCAATCGCGCCAGCCGTCCCGCGCGATTCACCGGCCCAGATCCGGCGCATCTCATCGATTTGCTGGTCGAGAATTTTGCCGCGTCCCTTCAAATTCACACCCGCAGCGGCGAAATCGTCCTGGCGCCCTCCAACCGCGATTCCCAGAACCATGCGTCCGTTCGACAGCGCGTCGATACTCGCGACCTGCTTGGCGAGCAGGGCAGTGTTGGTCCTCAGCGGACCAATCAGAATCGCCGTCGTCAGACGCGCCCGCTTAGTTACTGCCGCGGCAGCGGCCAACACAGTCAGCGGTTCGTAATTGTCGTAGATGATCCGATCGATCACGGCGACGCTGGCAAAGCCATGCTCATCGGCGCGGCGCGCCCATTCTATAATCGTTGTACCATCGACACCCGGAATATGTGACGGCAGGCCGATTCCGACATCCATTTTATGGCTCATGACAGGGTCTGCCTCCTCATTCGAGGTCGTTACCTTGGACTTCTCCTTTCACTTTATCGGATCAAGCAATTGATTTCACAACCCGAAGGCGACCGATCGATCCCAGGGCTTTGCGATTGAAGTCGATCGGGGGTTGATGCGAATCTAAAGCAGGACTCCAAACGGTCCTTCGAAATTAATAAGATAAGTGAAAGGCGAAAGGAGCCTCGAAAAAACATGAAATCGAAATTGCTCATTGCCGTATTTGGGATCACGCTCGCGGTTCCGGCCCTGGCGATCGCCCAGTCCGCGAGCGACTCGATGCATCAGGCGGGACAGGCGACCGAAAACTCGGCGAGCAGCGCCGGCCATGCGGTCGTCGACGTGTATCACGGGACCAAGACCGCGACGGTGGACACCGCGATCACGGCCAAGGTCAAGACCGCTCTGGACAAGGACACTATGACCCGGCATGAGGATATTCACGTTAAGACGGTCGACGGCGTGGTAACCCTGCGCGGTCACGTATCGTCGTCCGATGTGGCCGAACATGCGGTGCATCTCGCGGAGCAGACCGGCGACGTCAAGCGCGTCCGCAACCGGCTGAAAGTTGCCGCGAATTAGCGCGGCGAACGTTCAGTGAGTATCGAAGACCGCCTGATACTCTTTCAGCTTGTCCAAGGTCGCCGCGAAGTCCGCGTGCGTCGGATTTCCTGGATCGGCGGCCACCGGCAGGCTGCCGAATTTCATCAGGCACGCCATCAGCAATAGCCGCGCCTTGGTGGCGGTCAGATTGGAGCCCGACAGGAACGGCGGAATCCGCGACGCGAACCCCTCGGCGTTGCCGCGCCCGACTTTGACCACCGGCATGCCGCTGAAAACGGCTTTGCGCAGGGTCGCGTCGACCGCCACGACCATGATGCCGTACGGTGCGAGCCCCTCGCCGACAAAGCCGGCCAGCGGCGCCCGTCGGAGGTTATCCTCGATCCGGGCGATGATATCGGCCTCGCCGATCGGATCATCCGACGCCGGATTTCCCGCATATTGATAGGATTCCTTGACGATCGTGACCCTGGGAATCGCGGTGGGAGGCAGGTTGCCCTCGGCGTCTTTGATCCGCACCGGCACCGGCACAATCCGAGCTCCATCGCGCCGGACTCCCGACACTACATCCGGGAGCTGGCTGAAGTTGACGGCGGAGTTCGACGTATGGCGTCGGGTCGGCACAAACGTCAAGACGGTCGGAGTCGGCGGCATCGGGTCACTGATACGCCCGAGGATACCGCCGTGACCGCCGGTCGCGACGTAGCCGCCTGGGCGAGCATCGCCCTTCTGCACTTCCCGCGCCGCAAAAATCTGCTTGTTCTGGATCGCAACGGCGCCGACCTTGTCCCGCCCGCTCTCATCGGCCCAGACGCGTGAAACGATGTAGTCGACCGAATCGACGATGTTCTGGTCGCCGTCGTTGCCGGCCCCGCCGTGAGGATGCTGCGAGGCATTGCCGACCATTGGCACTGTCGTATCGATCAACAGATTCAGCCAGTAGATCGTCTCCTCGACATTCGGGCTGCCCTCGAGCCATATGAGACCCGCGAATTCGCCGCCCCCCAACGCCCGCCGCACCATGTTGGTCACCCGCGCCAGCATCGCAAGCGGAGGCTGCTTGAAGAGCCATAAGGGACGATACGGGAAGAAATCCTCGCCAAGCGTCTCAGGCGCGATATCGCCATCGCCCACGTCGGTTCGATCTTCGTGAGGCAATCCTTTCTTGTACCCACCGGGTGGTGCGGCACGATAGAACGAAAAGTCGGCCAGGGACGAGAGCAAATTGCCGACGCCGGCAAAGCCGACGGTGAACCGATCGATCTCCTCGAAGATGCGCGACGCATCCGGATAGAACGGCTGACGGCAGCGCTCGGCGGGAACGAACGGATCGGTGCCGTCATCCTCCCACGCGCGCTCGTCGGCCTGACGAGCCATATAGGGGAGCATGAATAGGCCGTCTTCAGGACGGAGTATCGCTTCATAGACCGCGACGTCGCTGGCGTTCTGGCGGGTCTTGTGAAAGGCGCCGTGCGAATCGACGTAGCCGTCCGGCAGCGTGTAAAGCTCGGCGGCGTCGCGCTCTAGTGGATGGGCGCTGAACTGCTCGATGTAGACCGTCACGGGACGGGCCAGACGCTGCGGCCGCAGCGCGTCCCATCGCATCGGAGAGCCGTCCGGATTGGCACGCGGCGGCAGCCCATGTTTCGCCCTGGCCTGGTTACTTGTGACCAGCGGTGCGCTGTTCGCTATCGTCGCCACGGCACCGGAAAAGACCGCTATCCGGGGTTTCGAGGATCGCTTGGAAGAAGGCGTCGCGTCGCTCATAAAAAACTCCCTCCGTCGCGCAAAGCGCGTGCCCGATGCGCCTAAATTCGGCGTATGTTTCTCATGCTTTGCGGCACATCGCAATCTTTCCTTTCACGTCGGTGGTTGTCGTAGCGTATTCCGACGAGGATCCGTCCAGACGTGCTCAGAACGAATCTGATAGGGGGATATGGGAGTTATGCGGCGGGAGACTATGTAAGATGCGGACCACGAATCGAAATTCCCTAATCCGCTTCAGGCGCTTTCAATGCAGGAAACGCGTGAGTTTGCGTTCTGTCTGGAGCACTTCGCGCCGCCGATCTTACCGTCTCCCTCATGGGAGAGGTCGCGCCGAAGGGTCCTGACCATGAGGCGCGGGTGAGGGTCCCTCTTCAGAAAGGAGCGGCCATCTTCTTTTTAACGATCCCTCACCCGCTACGCGCCGTCCTCTCCGGCCAGGAGAGGATCAAAAGCGCAGAGCAGACAAATCCGAATGCCTCGGCAGCAGGTCCGCATTCACTTTACGACTGCCGGAGCCGGCGCGAGACGCAACTCGGGCACCGGAATGATGCTGTCGGGTAGCACCGGCGCCGACACGATCGTCTCTTCGTCGAATGTGGCCCATCGTGCCTTAAAACGCGACAAAAGCTGCGGATGACGGTATTCGAAGTAGCCGAAAACCGTCGCCAGCGTCATCACATTGGCGATCACGATTTTCCACGATCCGATGACGCCGAGCGCCGAGGCGTCGATCGCGATGACGCCGGCAAGGAAGCAAATCTCAAAGCATGCGTAGAGCATCAGCGCACCGAGTATGAACAGCGGTTCCAGTTCGGCGATGGCGATCACGATCGCCGAGGCGATACCGAACACAATGAACGCCGCGAAGTGAATCGCCGTATAGCTCACCACCGGCGCGAGCGTCGCCGCGGCAATATCGTGACCTCGCAACCCTTCGAAAAATATCGCGCCGAGAACCGCCGGCGTATGAAACGGGCGGCCGCCGATGCTGTCGCATAGCAGGTACCATAGCGCCACGACGCCGCCACCGAGCGCGCCGGCTACGACACCCTCGCGCAGGATCGTTATCCATGATTCCAGCCGATTCAGAGACCGCCCCAGAGCGGCACCTGTCCTCGTTATCATCGTCCCAATCGTCATCTCGTTACTCCTTTATCGGTCAGATCGATCGCCGACGCCGTCCGGTCAGCTCGGGGTCCCGATTACGGAATGAGCCGGAAGAGCAGGCTCGGAACCGGCGATCCCGGCAGCCGCGATGCTGCGTAGCATGCCCGCGAAAACCACCTGGTGTATTGGCATCGACAAGTACCAGTAGAGCAGTCCGGATAGCCCCGCCGGATCGAAAATGGCGGTCTGCCTGATCGTCGAGCCGGTCCCATTTGGTTCAACTTCGAAATCGAGCCAGGCGCGGCCAGGCACCTTCATTTCGGCCGCCAGCGTAAGTTTCCGATCCGGTTCGAATGCCGACACCTGCCAGAAATCGATCCGATCGCCGACGTTCACCAATTCCCCGCCGGATTTCCGGCCTCGCATACCTGGGCCGCCGACGATTTGATCGGCAAACGCACGCATCGCCCACAACCAGCGGCCGTAGTACCAGCCGACGGGACCGCCGATACGCCTTATCGGTGCGAAGGCCGCCGCGGGTGCTGCCGTTGTATCGATAGTCTGCGAGACAACCAGACGGTTACCGATACGGACGCTGCCCAAGTGGGAGGCTGGGGGCGTCGCGGACAGCGCGTGGGACCATCGAATTGCCGCAAATTTCTGGTCCTCGGCGCGCAGCGCATCGGAGATAGCCTTACGTATTCCAACCGGCCTGATAGAAAAGCTGCGCGCCGCGAGGTCGTCGGTTACGACCGTCGCCTGGCGCACGCCCTCGATAAGCTCGCGGCCCACGCGCGCCTGCAGCGGCGTTACCAGCCGAAGCCACCAACTCGAGAGCCTCGGCGTCAGAACGGGTACGCGAATCATCGCGCGCCGCAGTCCACGCTGGCGGGCGTACTCGCGGAGTAGGCCGCCGTATGAAACCCGTTCGGCGCCGCCAATTTCGAAGACGGCGTCCTTAGTGGTCTCGAACGCAAGCCCGGCCATCAGGTAGCTGATGACGTCGTCGATTGCGATCGGTTGCGCCTCGATCGTCACCCATCGTGGCGTGATCATCACGGGCAGGCGCTCCGCCAGCGCTCGCACCATCTCGAACGAGAGGCTGCCAGCGCCGATTATCGCCGACGCACGAAACTCGATTACCTGCGCTCCCGACGTGCGCAGCAAATCGCCGACCTCGAGGCGGCTGCGCAGATGCGCGGAGAGGGTGGCGTCGCGGTTGCCGAGGCCGCCTAGATAAATGATCCGCCTGACGCCGGCCTTGCGCGCGGCGTGCGCAAAATTGCGCGCCCCTTTGCGATCGTTCTGCTCAAAAGATCGTCCCGCATTCATCGAGTGGATCAGATAGAACGCAGTATCGACGCCACGCATCGCCGCGCCGATACTGCCGCGGTCGAGCACATCGGCACCGACCACCGAAATGCCGGCTGCCGCCTGTATCGTCTCCGGACGGCGAACCGCGCATCGAACCCGATAGTTCCCCGCTATTAGAGCTTTCAGCAGAAGGCTGCCGACGTAGCCGCTGGCGCCGGTCAGAAGAATCACGTCCCCCGCTACTTCCGCGGTCGTATTTCTCTTCTTCTCGTGAGGCGGCATTTTTAACTTTCCTCGCGCCTTCGTCATATTCGGCGGCAATTCCGCTATTCGCTGCGGACGGTGCGCGGCAGCATGGCCAACTGGGTGAGACCAGCGATTCCAACCAACCCGTAAACGATAGAACTCAGCGCCGACGTCTGCCCGAAGCTCATGCCGAGCAACGCGGCCACCAGGTCGAAGTGCGCAAGCGCGATCAGACCCCAGTTGAGCGCGCCGACGATCACCAGCACCGCGGCAATCACCTTGAATGTTTTCATGTTCCCTTCGGTCTCCTTTATTTTTCGCGGGCGGCCTTCGGGCTCTTGATTGAGCTGACGCCATCGCTTAGTTGTAACCATAGTGAAAAATATTTTACCTTGATAGATAAAATTTGCCTTCTAAGAAAAGTTAATTAATCGTTACGACAAGAACGCAGCGTTTGTTTCTCCTCAATTAAAAGAGATTTAACCCAGATGCTCTCGGACACACTCACGGAAGGGCTCCAGAAATACGCCATCGGTGAAAAGCTCAAGCGGCTGCGGCTCAGGAAGAAAATGGGCTTGGTCGAGCTCGCCCGCCATACCGGTCTCTCGGCCCCGATGCTGTCGAAAATCGAACGCGGCAGGCTGTTTCCAACCTTACCGACCTTGCTGCGGGTCGCGATGGTCTTCAACGTCGGACTCGATCACTTCTTCACAGACGGGCGCCACGTGGTCGCCGTCGCGGAGAAGAAAGACCGGCTGTCATTCGAGGAAAAATTCGGCAGCGGCGATGTCGTTTATCGGTTCGAGTGTCTCGATTTCCAGGCCGGCGATCGCAGGCTTAATGCGTTCTACGCCAGGTTTCCGAAGCCCACGCCGACGCGCGTTCGCACTCACGAGCATGAGGGCGTCGAATTCATCTACCTGACCTCAGGCAGTCTGACGGTATTTATTGCCGAAAAGGAAAATATTCTGCGTAAGGAAGATGCGATCTATTTCGATTCGAGCGTGCCCCACGGCTATCGGGCGGTTGGAAACGCGCCCTGCTCGGCCGTGATCGTTACGCTGACTTCGTGAGTGCGGCGCTCATTTGTCGGAATCCTTTCGATTCCCACGGGCGATCAGGCGCTCGACATGAACGCGGCGGATGCGCCAGAAGACCCCTATGCGGAAGGCAGGGAGCTCACCGCGCATCACCATCTTGCGAACCGTTACCCGATGCACACGGATAAGTGCGGCGACCTCTTTGAGCGTCATCAGTTCGTTCGACGAGGCGGATAACTCGCCCGGCTCAATCGTCGGGATGTTTTCCTTGGCGCGCCCGACTGGCAACCGTTTTGTCGGTGGACGCGTCATGTAATCGCACCGGCGCGCTCGCGCCGGGATTAGTCCGCAGTGCCTTGCTCCCCTAAACGCCATCGATCGATGGATTCCAGGTGGAAGCGCCAGTCGGATCCAATCTTGAAAGCAGGAATTTTGTGCCTCTTGACCAGCTTGTAGACGGTCGAGGGATGAATCCGCAGATAGCTCGCGACTTCCTTGATGGTCAGGATCACAATCGGATTCCCCCATGGATCCAACGCCGGAACGGTTGCCATAACACCCCCCTCACGCTTGCAATATGCTGATTTCACCCATTTATATCACAGATCTTCTATTGGATGCTAATAGGCCCTCGATCTAGGAACATTAAGCAGCGAGATCGTCATTGTGGCGCTTGGATGGGGACCTGACTTGTCAAAGGACGAATCTGGCGCGTCTTAGTTGCGCAGGATTTTCGTGAGCACAATTATTTAAATTCGAGCGTGCCGGACGGCTATCTGGCAGCTGGAAAAGCGGGCAGATCGACGGTGCGCGCGAATCGACTGCGATCGCTAACGCGGGCTTCGCAACTCGTGCGGCGACACCGATGGTCTTAATCGAAGCTTGGGTCGAAGGCCGGGTGGAAGCTCTGGCGGAGAGGGGGGGATTCGAACCCCCGAAACCCTTTCGAGTTTACACGCGTTCCAGGCGTGCGCCTTAAGCCGTACTCGGCCACCTCTCCGCGGCTCTTCAATATGCCACCGCGCCAATCCGTCCGCGAGTGTGCCACGCGCCTGCCGCGCGCCTTCGATGACCGATACTCATGTGTTTCGCAGCTTTAGGCTGTCGGATCCGGGAAACGGGCCGCAAAATGTTGTCAGACAAATCGCTTCGAGTATTTGAGTCAGCGCGTATTTCCTGCTATGCGATTATTTAAGGACTTGGGGGTCCAAAGATGAAATTTGTATTCCACATTCTCCCTGCATATCCGGCGACGCCCGAAGAGCGTCAACGTCTCGCTCCGATCGCGCATCGGACCGACAAGACCCAGCAGATGCTGGATGAGATGCTCGATATCACGCAGCATTGCGAGGATATCGGCTTCGATGCCGTCACCTTCTCCGAGCATCACTTCTACACCGAAGGATGCGAGGCTGGTGCGACGCCGACGCCTCATCTGATTCGGCTGCTGCTTAATACCAAGCGGATCAAAATCGGACCCCTGGGTTTCGTGCTGCCGACGTGGGATCCAATCCGCCTCGCGCTTGATGTTGCCTGGGCCGACCAGATGAGCAAAGGACGCGCGCTCTGCGGACTTGCTCGCGGCGTCTTCCCGCGCTGGGTCAACGTGCTGGGGCAGCATTATGGGGTCGAGCCGGGTGGCGTAGGAGCCTCGGCCGACGAGCATAATCGCGAAGTCTTCGAAGAGCTCTTCCAGGTCATCAAGCTGGCGTGGAAAGAAGAGCCCTTCTCATTCAAGGGTAAATATTATCAGGTCCCATTCCCCGCCGAGGGCCATTATTGGGCGCCCCATGAAGCCACCAATCGATATGGCGCGAAGGGCGAAATGGAAGGCGAGATGCTCCGCAAGCTGTCGGCGGTGCCGAAGCCCTATCAGAAGCCGCATCCGGAAGTATGGCAGGCCTTCACCGCCAGCGAACGGACCATTCGATGGGACGCGCGCGAGGGCGTTCGCCCGATGGTTTTCGCGCCCTTCCCGGACGCCACTTTGAAGGTTTACCGCGCCTATCAGGAAGAGGCGGCCAATTTCGGACGCACCTTGTCGCTCGGCGAGAACATGGGCACCTGCCAGTTCATTTATATCGCCAACGAGCGCGCCGAAGCGCGTCGCCTGATGGATGCCGGCTCGTACTTCGTCTTTCGGAACTTCCATTCCAAGGTCGACAAGAACATCCCGCCCACGATCGATACGCTGCTCGACCTCAAGATGGCGGTGGCCGGGACCGTCGATGACGTTCGCCGGCGCGTCGCGGAGATTCAGGAGACGCTCAATCCGGAATACATGCTGTGGCTGGGCGACCAGGGCTATCTCACACGCGACGAAATGAAGCGCGAGCTCGAGTTGTTCGCCACCAAGGTGATGCCGGAGTTTCACGAGCGGCACGAGCAACCTGCTCCTGCCCCCGAAGCAACGATGGCGAAATAGATTCGGTTTCGACCGCGGGACGAAGATCTTAATGGCTTCGTCCCGCGGTTTGTTTTTTTCTCTCACGCCCAAAAGTCGTATCCGGATGGGACATCGCCTCGCCGCGATGGGACGTAGCCTCGATGGATCGGATCGCGATGCGCGTATGGAATCGATAAAGCCAGTCGGGCCGTTGCGGCCATTAAGGGTAGTCCACTACCTCAATCAGTTTTTCGGCCAGTTGGGCGGTGAAGACGCCGCCGGCGCGCCGCCGCAGATTAAAGCTGGTCCTGTCGGACCCGGCCGGCCTCTGGCGAGTCGTCTGGGCGGCGACTTTGAGATAGTGGCGACGGCGATTTGCGGCGACAACACCGTCGCCGACGACCCCGAAGCCGCGATCAGCCGCCTGCTCGAACTCATCAGACCGTATAGCCCCGATATGTTGATCGCGGGCCCATCCTTTACCGCCGGCCGCTACGGTCAGGGCTGCGGCGAACTTTGCGTCGCGGTCAGTCGCGAACTGGGGATTCCCGTTTTGACGGCGATGAATGAAGAGAATTCGGCGGTCGCGCAGTTTCGCGATCGAGTGCTGATCCTGCGCACCGGCCCAAGCGCAGCTCATATGACGGCGGCGCTCGACGGCGTCGCGGCCCTCGCGAAGCGTCTTGCGTCCGGCGATCAGCGCCTGATCGATCGTCCCGCCGACGCCGGCTGTTTTCCGCGCGGACTCAAGCGAACGGTCGTGCATTCCCATAACGGGGCGCGCCGCACCGTCGATATGATTCTCGACAAAATTGCCGGGCGGCCATTCAAGACGGAGGTCAGCGTGCCGACGTTCGAACGTGTCGCGCCGGCCCATATCGGCGGTCCGATTCGTGAAGCTATCGTGGCGCTCGTCACTGACGGCGGTCTAATCGCGAAGGGCAACCCCGAGAGGATGCCCAACGGGTTCACCGATCGCATGACCGAAGTTTCGATCGCCGGCCACGACCGTCTCGACGGGGATTTCGTCGAGGTGCATCACGGCGGCTACGACACGCAGATCGTCAATGCCGACGCTAATCGGCTCGCTCCGATCGATGTACTGCGCGACCTCGAACGCGAAGGCGGAATCGGCAAACTTCATGAGACGATTTTTTCGACGGCGGGTCTCGGCATGTCGCTGTCCAACGCGCGGCGACTCGGCCTCGAAATCGGCCGCAGGCTGAAGGACGGCGGTGTACAGGCTGTAGTTTTAACCTCGACTTGAGGGACCAGTACGCGCTGCGGTGCGGCGCTCGCCAAGGAGATTGAACGGATGGGGCTGCCGACCGTACAGATATGCTCGATGAAGCAGGTTGCCGTAACGGTCGGCTCGCCGCGAATCGTCGCCGGCCGCAGCGTTCTGCATCCTACCGGCGATCCGTCATTGAACGCCGACGAAGAGCGTTCGCTGCGGCGCCGGATCGTCGAGGATGCGTTGCGGGCGCTGACGTCCACTGGCGACGGGCATGCGGCTTGAGTTACGCTCCGCGCGGGTCGAGCGCGCGGCTTTCGGATCGAAGACTCACATCGCCGACAATCTGCTGCAGATCGATCGAGATGAGTTGCGTGACCTCCTGAGCGCCGATTCCCGTCTCCGTGACATTGAAATCGAACTGGCGAATCCGGGCGACGACTGCCGGATTATCGATATTTTCGACATCTTCGAGCCGCGCTCCAAACTTGACGGCAAGCCGAATTTTCCCGGACTGATCGACGCGCCGGGACGCGTCGGTGACGGCGCGACCGCAGTAGCCCGTGGCGCAGCCGTTCTTGTTATCAACGCGAACGACGACCGCTTCAACACGGTGGTGGACATGCGCGGGCCGGCGGCCACACTCTCTCCATACGCGAGCACGGCGAATGTATGCATCCGGGCGCGGCCGGCCGAAGGTGTCGATCGTTCGAAATATTATCTGGCGCTGAAACTGCTCGGCGCGCGGGCCGCGGTTTATATTGGCGATGCTGCCGCGCGATCGGAGAATCCGGCCGGCGAAATTTTCGATCTCGCGCGCCCGTCGAATCACGACGGCGGCCAGCTTCCCCGCGTTGCCTACATCTATATGCTCGCGTCGCAGCAGGTCCCGACCGAGCCCGACGAGCCGATTCTCTACGGCGACAACGTCCGCCATCTTGTGCCGACGGTCCTGCATCCCAACGAAATTCTCGACGGCGCCGTGATCGCGCCTTACTGGAACTTCGGCGCCGAGACTTTCACGGTGCAGAACCATCCGATGGTCCTCGAGCTCTACCGGCGCCATGGTGTCGACGTTGATTTTGCCGGCGTCATCGCGATCATCGCCGCCGAGACCGAGGCCGCGCGCTCGCGCACCGCGCTGATGGCCGCCAACCTCGCCCGCTATACGCTCAGCGCCGATGCGGTCGTGATTACCAAGTATGGTGGCGGAATTCCCGAATCGGCCGTGATGGAAACTTACGACGCTTGCGAAGATGTGGGGATGAAAGGCGCGATCGCAATCTGGGCACATGGCGGCGACGGCCGTATCGAGGGGACGCTGACGTTCATGTCGCCGCGCGCCGACGCTGTTGTGAGTTGCGGAATCAGCGATGATCCGGTCGAGATGGAACCGATGGCCCGCGTGATCGGCCGCGAAACGATCGGGCCTCTGATCATGGAGCGCGAGGACGACGCCAGACCGTCCGGCGGCGCCTTGACGCTCAGGTACCAGCATATCGCCGGCGGGATCAATCAGCTCGGCGGCGGCTTCCTGTCGAGCGAGGAATATTAATGGGCCGGCCGGTCCTGCTTGCCTCGGCGTCCGCGCTGGCTCACGCGCCCGGCCTGATTCCGATCGGCTCGCGACCGTCGCGCCAGCTCGCGCGCGATGCCGGGTTGCTCGATCGCATGCGCGCGAGTTGGCGCGGCTACAACGAAGCCGTCGGCTACGCGCCGAATCAGGCATTCATCGGCGCGATTCATCCGCGTGCGATGGGCCCGCGGCCGCACGTCGGCCGTGTGAGCGAAGGCGCCAGTCGCTCCGCCGGCGACGGCGAGGTGATACCGGAAGCCGAACTCTTCGGGCTGCTGGCGATCGCGGATCAGTTCAAACGCGTGACGCTCACCGAACGCGCATCGAGTCTTGCCCATGAAGCGCTCGCGGTCCATCCGCTGAGCCGCTTCTTCCCGATCAACCGCTCGACTTTCACGATTGGTGACTGCGATTCCAAGGTCAAATCGGGCGCGCTGGCGATGGATTTCGGATCTGGCGAACTCGCGGGTGCGATCGAGGCCGGCCACGACGAAGACACGAGCCTCGCCCCGTCCGTGTTGATCGAAAACCTCGCCTGCAAAGCGACCGGCGCGCTGGCGCTCGCGCTTCTGCTCGATCGGCATGCGATCGATCCGGCGGAAATTGATTTCGTGATCGGATGCTCCGAAGAGGCCGTTGGCGATCGCTATCAGCGCGGCGGCGGCAATCTCGGCAAGGCGATCGCGGAAATGACCGGATGCCTCGAAGCATCGGGCGCCGACGTCAAAAATTTCTGCGCGGCTCCCGTGCCCGCGATGGTGATCGCGGCGAGCCTGGTGGCCGCCGGCGTATTCCGGCGCGTCGCCGTCGTCGGCGGCGGCTCGCTGCCTAAGCTCGGCATGAAATTCGAGGGCCATCTCAAGCACGAGATGCCGATTCTTGAAGATATGCTCGGCGCCGTCGCGGCCGTGATCGGCGAGGATGACGGCGTCTCGCCCGTTATCCGGCTCGACTCCGTCGGCCGCCATCGCGTGCGCGCTGGTTCTTCCGCCGAGGCGATCATGGACGAGCTCGTGACGGCTCCTCTGGCGCGGCTGGGTCTGCGCATGACCGACGTCGATCAGTATGCGACCGAGTTGCACAATCCGGAGTTGACCGAGCCGCAGGGCGGCGGCAATGTGCCCGAGCGGAATTACCGGATGCTCGCCGCAATGGCGGTGCGGCGCGGACTTATCGGGCGCGACGAGATGGCGCGCTTCGTCACCGATCGCGGGCTGCCCGGATTCGCACCGACGCAGGGCCACATCGCATCGGCCTTCTGCTATGTATCTCACGCGCGGCGCGCGTTGACTGACAGTTCTGACGTGAATCGGATTATGATGCTGGCCAAGGGCTCGCTTTTTCTTGGCATGATGACCGGGCAGTCCGACGGCATGTCCTTTTTACTCGAGCGCAATCGTGGCTGACTTTAGCCGGCCGCGAAAATATAGAGGTGAAACAATGTTCGCAGGCAAGAAAATTATCGCAGTGGGCGAGCGCGACGGTGTCGCCAGCCCCGCTATCGCGGTTTGCGTGGAAGCGGCCGGTGGCGAGGTCGTGCTGACCGCTACAGAGTGCTTCGTCTGAACGAGCGCGGGCGCAATGGATCCGCAAACGCAGCAATCGATTCTCGATGCGGTCCGCCAGTTCGGCGCCGCCAACGTAATCGTGCTGCTGGGAACGCCGAGCCCGGAAGCCGCCGCAATCGCCGCGGAGACAGTTGTCAACGGCGATCCCACTTACGCGGGTCCATTGGCCGAGACCCAGTTGGGTCTCTCCGTTTATCACGTGCTTGAAAATGATGTCCGCAATGCGATCGATCCTGCCGTCTATGATGCGCAGGTAGGCCTGATGGCCGAGACGCTCGACGGCGCCGCGATTGCCGAGGCAGTTGCCCTGGTGCGCAACGCCGGCACGCGATCGGTTTCAAATGACTAACGGCTCCGCTGATTCGCCTGGGCGTTCGAACGCCCCGCTGGCCGGAGTTTCCGTCGTCGAATGCGGCGCGGGACCGGCGCCGTCGATGGCTTGCAAGCTGATGGCCGATCTCGGCGCGCGGGTGATCAAGGTCGAGCCGCCCGAAGGCGACTGGACTCGGCGCTACGGTCCATTCCCAGGGCATCGCGCCGACCCTGAAAAGAGCGGCCTCTTTATTTATCTCAATGCAGGCAAGCTCGGCGTGTCGCTCGATTCCAGCAGCCCGGCCGGTCTCGCGAAGCTCGACAGCATCCTCGCCGGCGCCGACATTCTGGTGCATAACGTCGCCGTCGCGGATCGGGCTCGTGCGGGTCTCGACGACGCGCGGCTGCGCAAGCGTTTTCCCAATTTGATCGCGACCGCCATTTCCCCGTTCGGCGACTTCGGGCCCCATCGCGACTGGAAAGCGCACGAACTCAATATCGTCAACGCCGGCGGATGGGCCCATCTGAATCCCGGCTCGTCCCATTTTCCCGAATTGCCACCGCTCAAATCGTTCGGCCATCCGGGCCTGTTCCACACCGGCATCCACGCCTGCGTCGTCGCACTGGCGGCGCTGTGGGATAGAACGCGCGGCGTCGTCGCGCGCCATAGTGAGATCTCCGCGCAGGAATGCGTGGCGGCGATGCTCGAGCTGAGCTTCGTCCATTACTCTTACGCCGGCCGGGAAGCATCGCGGCTCGGCATGCGGCAGGCGGCGCCGTGGACGATCCTGGAATGCGCCGACGGCCACATCATGGTGCTCTGTCTCGAAGAGGCGCAGTGGAAGGGACTGGTCGAATTGATGGGCAATCCCGACTGGGCGCACGAGGATATCTTTGCGGACCTGAGGACTCGCGCGCTCAACGCCGACGCGCTTTACGCGCTGATGGGCGACTGGATCAAGGATTGGAAGAAGGCCGACCTTTTCCGCGAGGCGCAGGTAAAGCGGATCCCGATGGCGCCGGTCAGCTCGATGGCCGACCTGTATGCGAGCGAGCAACTGCGCGCGCGCGAATTCTTCGTTCCCCTCGATCAGCCCGGCGTCGGACGACTGAGCGTTCCCGGCGCGCCGTTCAAGAGCACGGCCGGCGGATGGCGGATCGGCGGCGCGGCGCCTCGTCTGGGCGAGCACAACGAAATTATCGAGCCTCGCCGGAGCGCCGAACCGCGCGCGGCATCGACAGCCAAGGTTGATCACGAACCTCGATCGAAAAATCGCCTGCCACTGGACGGCATTCGAGTGCTCGATCTGACATGGGTATGGGCCGGACCTCATTGCACGCTGCAGTTCGCGCATCTGGGCGCGGAGATTATACGGATCGAGTCGACTCACCGCCTCGACGCGACGCGGCGCGTGCCGCCTTTCGCCGACGACATTCCGGGCGTGAATCGGGCTGGATACTTCAACCAGTACAGCCAGGGCAAGCGCAGTCTGACTCTGAATCTGTCTGACCCGCGGGGCGTCGAGATTGCGCGCGAGCTCGTGCGCCATTGCGATATCGTCGCCGACAATTTCTCGGCGGGCGCAATGGATCGGATGGGTCTCGGCTACGAGGTTCTGCACAAAATCCGGCCCGATATCATCGTGGTCTCGATTTCCGGATGCGGGCAGACCGGGCCGTGGCGCAAGTTACTTAGCTACGGACCGCCGTCGGCGGCGCTGGCCGGCTTTTGTTCGGTAACTGGCTACGCCGGCCTGGGCCCAGCCGAAACCGGCGTGTCATTTCCCGATCCTACCGCCGGCGTCCTCGGCTCAGTCGCCGTGATGGCCGCGCTGCACCATCGCGATCGCACCGGCGAAGGGCAGCATATCGATCTGTCGCAGCTCGAAGCGACCGTCACGCTGCTGCCCGCGGCGCTGCTCGAATATTCGCTCAATGGAGCGCCGCCGGCGCGCGACGGCAATCGCGACCCGATCATGGCTCCACACAACACCTACAAAGCTTTCGGCGACGAGAACCAGTGGGTCAGTATCGCCGTGGCGGACGACGACGAATGGCGCGCGATGTGCACCGTGATGGCGATGCCCCAGCTGGCCGACGATGCCCGTTTCCGCAAGCTGGCCGATCGCAAGGCGAATGAAGACGCGCTCGACGAAATCGTCACAGCATGGACGCGCGGTCGCGATCGATGGGAGATTACCGAGGCGCTTCAGCGCGCCGGGGTCGCGGCGTTTCCATCGATGAGCAACAAAGACCTTGCCCACGACACTCATATGCTCGAACGCGGCTTCTTCACCAATTTCGATCACCCCGAAGTTGGGCGGCGGCTCCATGCGGGAATCCCGTGGCGCCTGTCCGACGCGGAAAACCGCGTGCGCGGCCCCGCTCCTCTGCTTGGCGCCGACACCGACGCGATCCTCAAAACCATGCTCGGCATGTCCGACGAAAAAATCGCGGAGCTGCGGGCGCTCGATGTGCTCGCCTGAATAAGGCAAAGCTTCGAGGGAGATTAATCAATGAGCGCTATTATCGTTGAGAAGGACGGCTATCTCGCGACGATCACGATCAATCGCCCGCAGGTGCATAACGCCTTCAGTCCGGAATCGCTGGTGCGCCTGGCCGACGCGTGGCAATCGCTGGCCGCCGACCCAGACGTTCGCGTGATTATCATCACGGGCGCCGGCGGCAAATCTTTTTCGGTGGGCGCCGACCTGGGCCGGCTGACGCCGCTGATGAGCGGTGCGCGGCCGCCCGAGGACGAATGGGATCGCCGTCTGCTGGCCGACCCGAAGATTGGCGACCGCTCCGCGTTACGCTTCCCGCAACCTTACCCCAAGCCGATAATCGCGGCGATCGAGGGTTTCTGCTACGCGGGCGGACTCGAAACGATGACCGGCACCGACATGCGGGTGGCGTCGGAAACCGCCACCTTCGCCCTGCAGGAAGTTAAATGGTCGCTGATTCCCGCCAAGGGATCGATCGCCCGGCTGCCGCGTCAGATTCCTTACTGCAAGGCGATGGAACTGATGCTGACCGCCGATCGGATCGACGCCAACGAGGCGTTGCGGATCGGGCTGGTGAACTACGTCGTACCGGCCGGCGGCGCGCTGGCCAAAGCGCGGGAGCTTGCCCTGAAAGTCGCGGACAACGGGCCGCTGGCGATCAGCGCCGCGAAGGTTGCGGCGCAGGAAGCCCTCGGCAGGCCGCTGGCCGAGGCCTATGAGATTGAGGATCGCGCGTGGGCGAAGGTGCTCGCTTCCGAAGACGCCCGCGAGGGCCCGCGCGCCTTCATGGAGAAGCGCAAGCCCGTTTATCGCGGCAAATAGCAGGCCGGCTTCCCGCGAATTAAAGCATTAGATAAGGCCGGCGCGCTTGAGCACGCCGTCGAGGCGCAGCTCGAGCTCGCGGGTGGCCGGGACCATCGGGAGCCGATGCGAATTTTCCTTGAGCAGGCCTAGCCGCTTCATCATGTACTTAAGCGCGATCGGGTTGGTGTCGTAAAAAATCGACTGGTTCAACTCGAACAGCTCGAAATGCGCAGCGCGCGCCGCGGCGAGCTTGCCGTCGAAAACCAACTCGCATAGCTCGGCGATTTTGCGCGGCATCAGGTTGCCGACCGCGTTCATCACGCCGCACGCGCCGATCGCCATCATCGGGAAGCTCAGCTCCTCCAGACCGACGAAAATCCTGAACTCCGGCCCGATCCGGCTCAGCAGCTCGGTCACCAGCGTCAGGTCCTGCGTCGCATGCTTGATCCCGACCAGGTTGGGCGCGCGCTCGACTATCTGCTCGACCGTTTCGCAGGTGACATTGACCGCGGCGCGGCCCGGGATGTGGTAGATGAGCACCGGCAGGCTCGTGCGGCCCGCCACGTCGGCGTAGTACTCGACGAGCCCGCGTTGCGGCGGCCTGATGAAATACGGCGTCAGGATCAGCAATGCCGAGGCGCCTGCCCGCTCGGCGCGGCGGCTCAGCTCGAGCGTGTCGGCGTGCGACTGTGAGCCGGTCGCAGCCACCACGGGAATCCGTCCGGCGGCGGTTTCGAGCGCGACTTCGAGCAGCCGCGCGCGCTCGTCGATGGATAGCGTTGTCGGCTCGCCGGTGGTGCCAGCCACGACGATCCCGTGCGACCCATGGGAAGCCTGCCGTTCGACCAGCCGTGCATAGGTTTCGTAGTCGACGGTGTCGCCGGAAAACGGCGTGACGATAGGTGTATAGGATCCGCGCAGGAAATTCTTGTCGAGCTCTTGCACCGCCTGGCACCTCTTCTTCGGTCGATAAGCCTAGCAAAATGGCGGCGTTTCACGTGAACGCGTGTCGCCTGTCCTCGAGGTCACCTTGACTGCCGAAAAAGCCATGCTTATCTTCGAGTCAGGCCGGTCAGAGTTGAACGGCAAGGAGATTCCAGATGGCCAGCGCCAATGTTTCCCATGTAACCGACGCTACTTTCGAAGCGGATGTCCTCAAGTCGCAGACGCCGGTTCTGATTGATTTCTGGGCGCCGTGGTGCGGACCGTGCCGCGCGATCGCGCCGATGCTCGAAGAACTTGCCGATCAGTACGTCGGCAAGCTGAAGGTCGTCAAGATCAACGTTGACGACAATCCGAACACGCCGATGCGCTACAACGTGCGCGGAATTCCCAACCTGCTGATTATCAAGGACGGCCAGGTGAAAAATCAGATCGTCGGGGCCGTGCCAAAGAGCAATCTCGTCAAGGCGGTTGACACCGCTATAGCCTGATCACCGCACTATTCACCGGCCGCCGCGAGTATCAACCGCCGGCGGCCGGTTCTGTTTCCGGCATCTCTATTTCTCGGGCCCTTGCGGCGGCGGCGGATTCTGGAACCGGTTCGCGATCGCCTGGTTCTGCCACATCGCCAGGAGCTTGGCCCGTTTGTCCTCGTAATCCTGCTTGATCTGCGGCGGAATATAGTCGAGCAGCGAGTCGTTGTAGGCTAGCAGCGCCGGCGTCAGCCGCGAATTCTTGATCAGGTCGGCGTTGGCCGGCAGCAGGAACATCATCAGCATCACGCCGAAACCGAGTATCACGGCGGCAATCGCACCGCCGAAAGCAGCGCCGACGATACGATCGACCCATCCCATGTGCACGAGCTGAAGCAGCCCGATAATGACGTTGCCGGCCATCTCGATTGCGATGAACACGACGACGAACACCGCGATGTAGCCGATTACCGAGGCCGCCGTCGGACCGACGCCGAGCGCGCGATGGACCCATCCGGCGACGATTGCGTAATAGATCGAGGCGACGTAGAGGCCGCCGATCAGGGATAGCGCCGACGTGAGCATGCGCATCGCGCCGCGCGAAAGGCCGTAGACCGCGCCGAGCGCGACGGCGCCGGCGATCGCGAAGTCCAGGCCGTTAAATGTCCCCAGGCCGTTCATCAGCCACCACCCACCACGCCGCAAAGTTAGCATGGCGCGGTCCGACGCGCAGCCGTCTTTCTCGTTGATAGCGAGCGCGCCCTCGCCTGCGAGCCCGGTTATGTCCTACAACGATGGCATGAACCCGGTATATATCGAGGACCTGTCGCGTCACATTGACGAAGAAGTCACCTTGCGCGGATGGCTCCATAATCGGCGATCCAGCGGCAAGGTCCACTTTCTGATGATTCGCGACGGCACGGGGCTGTGCCAATGCGTCGCCTCGGTTAATGATGTCGGGGCGGAGAGCTTCGCGCGCGCCGACCATCTGGGGCAGGAGACCTCGCTCGAAGTGAGCGGCACGGCGCGGGCCGACAAACGGGCGCCCGGCGGAATCGAGCTGACGCTGAACCGCATCGATCCGATCGCGCTCGCCGTCGACTATCCGATCACGCCCAAGGAACACGGCGTCGCCTTTCTGCTCGATCAGCGTCATCTGTGGATCCGATCGCCGCGCCAGCGCGCGATTTTGCGCATCCGCAGCGAAATCGAGCAGGCCTCGCGCGACTTCTTTCACGAGCGCGGCTTCGTACTCTTCGACGCGCCCATCCTTACGCCGACGTCGTGCGAAGGCACCACCAACCTCTTCGAAATCGACTACTTCGGCGAGCGCAAGGCCTATCTCACTCAAAGCGGGCAGCTCTATGGCGAGGCGGGCGCGCTCGCGCTCGGCAAGGTCTATTGCTTCGGGCCGACCTTCCGCGCCGAGAAGTCCAAGACCCGGCGTCATCTGACGGAATTCTGGATGGTCGAGCCCGAGGTCGCGTTTTTCAACCTCGATGACGACATGCGGCTGGCCGAGGAATTCGTCGCCTATATTGTCGGGCGCGTGCTGGATCGGCGGCGCGACGAGCTAGCGGCGATCGAGCGCGACACGACGATTCTAGAGCGCGCGACGCATACGCCGTATCCGCGTATTCCATATGACGAAGCGATCAGCCGCCTCAACGCGCTGGGCTTCGCGATCGCGTGGGGCGACGATCTCGGCGCCGACGAGGAGACCGCGCTGTCCAAGGAGTTCGACCAGCCGATCCTGGTCCATCGTTATCCATCCGCATGCAAGGCCTTCTACATGAAGCGCGATCCCGCTCGGCCTGAGGTCGCGCTGTGCGTGGATATGCTCGCGCCGGAAGGTTACGGCGAGATAATCGGCGGTGGCCAGCGCGAAGACGACTACGAAACGCTCAAGGGACGGATTCTCGAGCATGGTCTGCCGCTCGAACCGTTCGCATGGTACCTCGATCTGCGCCGTTACGGATCGGTGCCGCACGCCGGCTTCGGCATGGGGATCGAACGCGCCGTGACATGGATCTGCGGGCTCCATCATGTACGCGAGGCGATTCCATTTGCGCGGATGATGGAACGTATCGAGCCGTAAGCCGCGCGACGCCGCGCCGGCGTCGCATGGCCTATGCTGACCTCGCATAAACGAGCATTATCGAAGTTGCTGTGGGTCACGCGGGCCGTGGGTTGTCAAGCAAACACGCTAATTTGATTCTTGCCGGGTTTATTGCCCGGCCTCCGCGCGCAGGATAAAAGGATCGAGGTTCGAGCCCTGTTGTAGGCTAAACGCCGCACGGCTCGACACGGCCGGGATAACGAATCGGCTACGATCCTGGCGGCGTCGACTGTGCGCCTCGGAACCATCGGATCGTCGCGAGTGGCTGAGCGGGTGCGGTGTGGAACGGGACGGCCGTGGTGAGTTGGTTGGCGGGACCGACTTTCATGGCGGATGCTGGCCGGGACGCAAGTCGTCCAATCGCTCCTTCGATCAAGGTCCTCCTGACGGGCCTGACGAATCTCAATTCAACTCGACATATGTTACGCGCAGTATCCCGAATCGGCGGATTAACCGCCGGCCGGCCGTCGGGCCAGCTTTCGATTCAGCGTCTCTATCGGAACCGTCGCAACAAGCCCCTCCGCGCAGAGGCTCGGCGTCATGCCGACGGACGGCTCTATCGTATCGCGCGGGCTTCTCGGGCAACTCGCGCATTCGCAATCGGGGGAGAGTGAATCTTGCGAAGTGGACAAGCCGGTCAGAGAAAAGCGTGTGTATCCCGTTCCGGCCATGGCGCGATGCCGACGGCACGGGGCAACGGATTAAAAACAATCGAGCGGATGATCTCGCCGTTATGCGGGTCGTCCGGCATCGAAACCGAGGCGGCCTGCGATCCGCGATCGATCTGCCTGTCGGCCAGTATCCCGATCAATCTCAGAAGTTTTTTGATCGAGCGGCTGGGCACGGCGCTGAGCACCGGCGACGGTGCGGATAACGCCAGTTCCATTTTTGGAAATGTTGATGGCGCCGGTCACGCCGCCAAGCACTCCAACGACGGCGAGCTGATGCGCGAGCTGGCGCGGGCGATCCGCAGCTTCTCCGCCATGCGCGCGCGCGAAAGCTGGTCGGAGTGCGCGGTCGGCATGGTGGCGCTCGAAGAGACGCTGCGCGCAGCGGCCCGCACGGGCCAGCCGGCGGTGCTATGCCTCGGATGCGCCGAACTTGCCGATTGCGCGGATAATCCGGCTCATGGCAACCCTGCCTGCATCAAGGTGACGCTGGGGCCGCCCAACGGCGAATGCGCGTGCCTGGATGCCGTCCGCGAGGCCGTGGAGAGCTTCCGCAGGACGCGCGCGGCGGCTGGCGCACCGCATCATGATCTCGATTGCTTCGTCGCGCAGGGCCGGATGATCTTCACCTGGCGGCGGCTCGGCGGTTCCTCGCTCCCCACGGTTCGAACAGCCTGACGGGTTCGAACAGCCTGATGTCGAGTCGACGGCGCACGGTCCGCGGCTCGTATTGGCGCGGCTCGTATCGAAATGAGGGCGTGTGGCCGACGGTTGGATTCCGGAAGTTGGGCGGCGAATTGCCGCGACCTCGCGACCTGATGACAGGACTATCGGCGGCGAGACAAACTGTCGGCGAAAGACAAACCACCGCCCACGCCGCATCAATTGAAGCGGCGAAGACCCGATTTGTCGTGAATAGCGGAGATTAGAGGGCTGACGCGCGGCGGCGACGCTGTTCTTTGCGGCGACGACGTTGTGCTTCAGAGCGCTTGCGCTTGCGGCGGACGCTGGGCTTCTCGTAGAAAGCCCGCTTCTTCATCTCTTTGAATACGCCCTCTTTGGCCAGCTTGCGCTTAAGCACGCGCATCGCCTGGTCAAGCGAGCCTTCGACTCTGATCTCCATGGTCCTCCCGATGGCTGCTGCCAAGACAGGAAAGCTTAAATCCGTCGCGTCGTACTGTCAACATCAGCACGGCTGGGCTGTATCTTTGGTATCCAGCAGAACGGGCTAATCTCGCCTACAGGGAGCTTACTTATGGAACTCGGACTGAACGGCAAGGTTGCGATGATAAGCGGCGGTAGTCGCGGGCTGGGGCTGGCGGCAGCGCATGCCCTGGGTGCCGAAGGGGCGCGGCTCAGTATCTGTGCGCGCGGCGCCGAGGGGCTCGAGCGGGCGGCGGCCGAACTCTCCGCGGCTGGTGCGGAAGTTATCGCAATCGCGGCCGATCAGACCGATCCGGCGGCTGCCGAGCGATGGGTGAATGCGACGATCGAGCGCTTCGGCACCATCGATATCCTGGTGAACAATGCCGGCGGCGCGCGGATGGGCGGGATTGCCGATCTCGGTGACGCCGACTGGCAGGCCGCCTTCGAGCTGAACCTGTTCGGACCGATCCGGCTGGCGCGGTTATGCGCGGCGGAGATGGCCAAGCATGGTGGCGGCGCGATAATCAACGTCAGTTCGGTTTACGGCCGCGAGTCCGGCGGTCCGATCAGTTATAACGCGTCGAAGGCTGCGCTTAACTCGTTCAACAAGATGCTGGCACGCGAGCTCGCTCCGCGCGGCGTCCGCGTCAACGCGATCGCGCCGGGATCGATTCTCTATCCGGGTGGCACTTGGGAGCGTATCTTCCGCGAGAATCCCGAGTTCGAGCGCGATTTCATCAGCCACGATTTTCCCGCCGGACGCCTCGGCCGTCCCGAAGAGGTCGGCTATGCGATCGCGATGCTGGCGTCGCCGCGCGCAAGCTGGATAGTCGGCGCATGCATTCCCGTCGACGGCGCCCAGGGCCGCTCGATTTTATGATTCTTATGTAATTCGCGCATGACTCGCACATGACTCGTTAATCGTGGGTAACTCGCGTTTGCGCGATCGCAGCGACAGCGATAGATGATCGGTTATCCGGCACGGTATGCCGCCTGATGGGACGGGTGGCAGATACGGGGGTATCGAAGATGAGCGCCGCGCGGATCGATTATCGTGAAT
>Ga0302325_10007018_pt1 | contig 25133 bp, 23 predicted proteins | sample Palsa_T0_2_FD_201948 | JGI IMG/M metagenome (GOLD analysis project Ga0302325, IMG submission 201948) | Peat permafrost microbial communities from Stordalen Mire near Abisko, Sweden - Palsa_T0_2 | ecosystem: Environmental > Terrestrial > Soil > Palsa > Peat permafrost | place: Sweden: Abisko... | reverse complement strand
AGATGCCGCGCGCTGACGAAGTTCGTCCAGTTGCGCTTCCAGCCTACCGCGCGAAGCAATCTCGGCCTGGTAAACGGCAGATTGACGAACCGCGTTGTTGATATCGTGGTTTTGAGCTGCAAAGAGCAGAATAACGGGCACGGCAGCGAGAGAGAGCGCGACAAGCGCCACGACCGCAAATATCGCCAGCGCCGCCTTCCGCCCCTTGAGCTTGCGCAAGAGAGCAGTCAAGGCGCACCCGCCTTGATGTCGCCCGCCTTGATGTCGAACGTGATGTCAAAGCGATCCAGCTTGCTCGAGCTTTGAACCACCGGTGCATTGAACTGGGCGTTGGCAAAACGCGGCGAGCGGTCTATCAGGGCGATGAGATCCGATGCGGAATGCGAATAGCCCTGCGCATGAGCTTTGCGCCCCTGCAGGCTCAAATCGCTCAACCAGGTCCCGTCCGGCAGGGCATCGCTGAGGGCAGAAAGCGTCGAAAGCAGGAATGGCTGCGCGGATTTTTTCGCGAATGCGAACTCGATCTGCGCCCGCGCGTCGGCAAGATTGTTTCTGACGCGTTCGACCTGTACCGCATCAAGTTGCTGCGTTTCGATCTGATCGTCGATGGCTTCGAGTACCTCCATCCCGCGCACATAGGCGGCCAGGACGATTGCGATTGCGAGAACAAGGCTCAAGCTTGCGAGCCACGCAACGCCATGCCGTCGCCAGTGCGCGCGCAGCAACGCAATACGGTCGACGGAAAACTGTCTCCATTCCGCCGGCGCCTCGTCACCCGGAAAACGGATCGCGTTCACCGAGCAGCCGGCAGCGTGAATGGCAGCCAGAGCCTTGTCGACGATGTCGCGCTTGACGATGCGCAAATCGACTTCCGTGCGGCCGGCTTTGCGATCGCGCGAGGCGAGTTGGAAGTCGAAGTAGAGTTCGTGGAGCGGCAACGGACTGAGGCGTTCGAGTTCGAATCCCAGCATCGGGCGTATCGCACGGCGGGCAACGTAAGGGAGCCTCACATGGGGGCGAAGAATTTCGCCGGCGGGAAGCGTGATCGTTACGTCACGCGTCTTGGCGCGGGCGCAGGCCTCGGATAGCGCGGAAGACAGAAGGCGTCCGTTTTCGTCCGTATCCGACATGATCGCAGCAATCGCGATCTCGCCGTTTGCTTCAACGTGTTCGACGCTGACTCCGAAATCCGTGAACGTGACATGGACTGCACGCGCGTTCTCGCGGGCCAGTGGCGTCCAAAACTCGTTCCAGGCAGCGCGGATTTCGCGAAACCACTCGCCCAACCATGTGGAGATGGTCTCTTGATCCGTGTTTTCATTGGCGACAATCAAGTCGGCGGACATCAGCGCTCGTGGCAAAAGCCGGTCGTTTGATCATATACACAAGACTGGTCCGCGGCTATATGCGGGGAGACGACGATGACGGGCCAGTCCACGCCTCTGGCGGGCAATGCGCTGATGCGTATCAAGCGTGGCAGGCGCGTTTGCCCGCGCCATTCGTCATGCCAGGATGCGTCCGCTTCTCCCTTGATCTGGCCGAAATAGGCGAAGCGCATGCCGCCCACTCCCTTCAGCGAGTTCACATAGGTGGCCGTCGTCAGGTTCGCGAGTTCCGGACGAGCGGCGATCATGGTCGTGCCCCCCACGCTGCCGACGACGAACCGCTCAAGCCCGCCGCCACCGTCGGGTGGCGGGGCGAGAAATGCGAGTTGCGAAGGGCCGCCGTCGAAATCGAGATGCGGATGCACGGGATCTTGTATGAACAAAGGATGGGCCCGCTCGATATTATTGCGGAGTTCATCCTGGAAGACGCGCACGGCGTTGGCGCTAACCGTTCCCTCGGCGGCAGTCTTCCAGACCTGGCGGCCGAACTTTAGTCCGCCGAAGAGGACGAGCGACAGAAAGGCCAGGAGCGAAATCGCCACCAGCAATTCGAGCAGCGAGAAACCCGCGTCGCTCTTCCGGACTGCAGGATTCATTTCGACCGCGCCTCCGGCATCAGGCGCAATGACGTTAACGTCATCGTGCGATCGCCGTCGTGCCATCGTACGCGGACCGTGATCGCCGCCAGACGCGGTGCGGCGGAATCCGTTCCGCCATAGGGTGAGGTGTCGATCTGCCAGGAAAACGCTCCGGTCCGCCCGCCGGTCGTTCCGGGAATTATCGAGGTATCGGTGCCCTGTTCGGCCAAAAGCGATTGCGCGAGCGCACGTGCGGCTTCCCTTTCGCGCAATGCCCGAACCTGCGTCAGGCTCTGGGAGAATATTCCGAGCAGGACGGTAAAGGCGACGCTCAGAATGGCGAGCGCGACAAGCACTTCAAGGAGCGTAAAGCCTTCTTCCAGTTGTTCGTCGTCCGACGCCACAGGGTTCACCAGTTGGCGATCGCGGGCTTTTCGGCGCCATGCCCGGTTTCCGCATTCGGTCCGTCGCTGTAAAGATCGTATGCTCCGTGCTCGCCCGGACAGCGATAGTGGTAGGGATGGCCCCACGGATCTTTAATTCCGGCCGCCTTTTTGATGTAAGGCCCGTTCCAGTTTTCGATTCCCGGAGGTGCGTTCAGCAGCGCGCCCAGGCCCTCGTCAGTCGTTGGATAGCGGTCTTCGTCGTATTTGAAGAGATCGAGACCCGCTTCGATATTGGCCAGCTCGGTTTTCGCCACGCTGACTTTGGCGCTGGCGAGATAGTGCAGCACGATGGGCGTCGCGAAGGCGGCCAGAAGACCCAGTATCGCCAGCACGACAAGAAGCTCCATCAGCGTGTAGCCGTCTTCGCACTTTTTATTGCGCTGCATGGTCCCTCACTGGACGGCCAGATCGTTGATGCTGAGAATTGCAACAAACAGCGACGCGATCAATGCCGCAACGATCATGCCCAGCACGATCGTCAGCGCCGGAACCAGGATGGCGAGGAGCCTGTCGATGGTCAGGCGAATGCGCTGCTCGTCCAGATCGGCCTGACGCAGAAGCATGCTCTCGAGCTTGCCGGACTCCTCTCCGATCTTCACCAGGTCGATCATGGCCGGCGGAAAAATGGCCGCCTGGTCCAACCGCCACGCCATGGACTTGCCTTCGCGCACGCCCGTCGCCGTGTCGCCCAGGGCTTTTGCGACCGCCGTGTTCTGCGCCGCATCCTTTGCCAGCTCCAGCGCTGCGGGCAATGCGACGCCATTGGTCAGCAAAGTTCCCAATGTCCGGCTCAGTCTCTCGGCTTCGATCTGTCCGATGAGACGGCCGAAGACCGGAATCCTGAGCACGAAGCGGTCCCAGCGCAATGCCACCTGCGGCCTTGAAAGCGCCCATCGGGCGAGGAGAATGGCGGTCAGGGCGGCGGCGAACAGAAGCCACCAATAGTTCCGCACCCCATCGCCCACGTCCATCACGATGCGCGTGGCGAGCGGAAGCTGCTTGCCGGCTTCCGCGAACAGCGGCTCGAATTCGGGCAGCACGAAAACGAGGATGATGACGATCGATATGCCGGCGGTGATGAGCAACAGAACGGGATAGATAAGCGCCGAAGTGACGGTCTCGTATACGGCCAGCGACCGCATCAGATAGTCGCCGAGCCGCTTCAGCGTCGCCTCGAGCGTGCCGCCATACTCGCCGGCGCGCACCATCCCGACATAGAATTTCGAGAAACTACCCTCTTGCGCCATGGCGTCGGCGAGCGAAGCACCGTCGCGCAACTTCGCACGCACGGATTGAAAGGGTTCGCGCAACGCGCCGATATCGCCGAGCTTGACGATGATCCCGAGCGCCCGATCGAGTTCGAGGCCGGCGCCGAGCAGAGCGGCGAGTTCCTGCGTCACAGTCGCCAACGCGCGCATCGATGGCTTGCGACGGAAGGGCAATTCGCGATCGAGCAGGCGGCGCAGTGCGTCGGTTCCGGACGCACGCAGCGTCAATGGATATTGGCCTTGCGCGCGCAGTTTTTGCGCGGCGGCCGATTCGGAATCCGCATCCATGACGCCGTTGACGGTGGCGCCCGAGGCAGTGACGGCGCGATAGCGGTAACGCGCCATTCTAGACTTCGCGCGTAACGCGCAGGACTTCCTCGACGGTTGTGACACCCGCCAGCGCCTTCTTCAGCCCCTGCGTACGCATGCTCTGCATGCCCTCCGCCGTCGCGACACGCTTGAGCGCGCCGCCGTCGGCGCTTTTCAGCACGGCCTGGCGGATCGCGTCGGTCACGGGCAGGACTTCCACGATCGCCGAGCGTCCGCGATAGCCGGTCTGGGCACATTGGGTGCAACCGCGTGCGCGGTGCAGGACGAGCGGGCCCTGGTGCGCGATTTCGCCGAGACCCAGCGCTTTCACGAGTTCCGACAAAGGCACGTAGGCCTCACGACAATGCGGACACAGCGTGCGCACCAGGCGTTGTGCCGCGACGCCGTTCAGCGTCGATGTGAGGAGGTAGTCCTCCACGCCCATGTCGAGGAACCGCATGATGGCGCTGGCGGCGTCGTTCGTGTGCAGCGTCGAAAGGATGAGATGACCGGTCAACGCGGACTGGACAGCAATCTGTGCCGTCTCCGTGTCGCGAATTTCGCCGATCATCATGATGTCGGGGTCGTGGCGGAGAAACGCACGCAAGGCGCTCGCGAAGGTCAGACCGATCTGGGGTTTCACCTGTGTCTGATTGACTCCGGGCAGCTGGTATTCGACCGGATCTTCAATCGTCAGAATCTTCCGTTCCTGCGTGTTCAGCTCGAGCAGAGCCGTGTAAAGCGTGGTCGTCTTGCCGCTGCCGGTCGGCCCCGTGACGAGCAGGATGCCGTAAGGATGATTGAGCGTTGCATGAAAGGCCCGGGCGATGTCTTCGTCGAAACCCAGCGAAGCGAAATCGAGCGCGAGATGGGTGCGATCGAGGATGCGCAATACGACGCTCTCGCCGTTGATCGTGGGCGTCGTCGCCACGCGCATGTCGATGTCGCGGCCGCGGACGGCAAGCGATATGCGGCCGTCCTGCGGTAACCGTCTTTCGGCGATGTTGAGTTTCGCCATGATCTTGATGCGCGAAATCACGGCAGGGCCCAGCCGCTCCGGCGGCGATTCGGCGGGTTGCAGCACGCCGTCGATGCGGTAGCGCACGCGCAGCTGGCCGGGCATTGGCTCGATGTGAATGTCGGAGGCGCGCGCTTCCACTGCGCGCGTGATGAGAAGATTTACCAGTCGCACGACGGGCGCTTCGCTGGCGATATCCTGCAGCTTCTCGATGTCGTCGCTGGCGCCGTCGCTGGTCCGGCCGTCGGCCTGCTCAGCGATCTGATGAAACGCGGATTTCCCTGTGCCGTAGAGTCGGTCGAACGCCGCTTCGAAATCGGCCGGGTAGGCGACATAGCGGACGATGCGCTTGCCGACGGCAAAGCGCACGGCCTCAGCGGCATAGTCGTCGAGAGGGTCGACCATGGCGACAGCCAGCGAATCCGCGCCTTCGTCGATCGGAATAACCTGGACCTTGTACAGGAACCGGCTGTTCAGCGTTGTCTCGAGCAGTGGCGCATCGGGGTAGTGCGCGCCGGCGGCCAATGCGATTCCGAGCAGCGTCGCCAGCAGCTCGGCGATATCGCGTTCGGAAACGAGGCCCAGGCGGGTGAGAATGAGCTCAAGCCGCTCGCCGCTCTCCGACGAAAGACGCAGCGCGCGATCGAGATCGCCGGGCGTAACCCTCCCGGCCTCTACCAGCTTCTGCGCCAGCGCCGCGCGGACTGGGTGATCGCGGTCTTCCCCCAACCTTTTTTCGGTCGATTGCGGCGACGGGCCCGACATTGGAACTCCCTGATTTCCAACTATAGGATCGGCAGCTGAGGCTCACAACACGACCGCGGGACCGCATTGCGGCTCGGCGTTGGCGCGTTTGCCGCACTGCGCTATCGTTTCGAATTCCATGTCGTCCTCTGCCGTCGCTGCGGCGCACTGCGTCTACTTGAAGGTCCAGATGCGCATTTTCGCCGTCGCATTCTTGTTGGCGCTCTGGTTCCCCCAGGCGGCGGTGGGATTGCCGATCGAAACGATCGCGATCGAAACGCATGCCCAATTGCAACTGTTGCGAGTGGAAGTTGCAGCCGACTCGGCGTCGCGGAGCAAAGGCCTGATGGGGCGAAAACATCTCGCAGCGAATGCCGGGATGCTGTTCGACTTTCGCAAACCGCTCATGGCGGGATTTTGGATGAAGGACACGCTGCTGCCGCTAGATATGCTCTTTGTCCGCGCCGATGGCACAATATCGACTATAGCCGCGAACGCGGTTCCCTTCTCGCAAAATGAAATCGATTCCGCGGAACCCGTCCGTGCCGTCATCGAAATCCCGGGCGGACGCGCCCAGGCCCTGGGAATCCAGCCGGGCGATGTCGTGCATGCACGGGCATTCGGCAATCCCTACCGCCGATAAGGCACGGGGTTCGCGGAGAAGGACCAGAAATCGTAGCGTACTACTTTTGCGAGTGTGTCGCAAATATTTGGCGTATGCAGCACAATATTGATCGCCAAATTGAGCACAAAAAGAGCAATCCGCCGCGTCTTTCAATGGTCTTTGTTCCAGGTATGTGTTAAGTATTTCCCGCTGGGTCGTGATCGGGGGATGAATCTGCCTTCAGGCTCTACATCCTCATAGTTGGGTTCTCTTTCGGGCACGCGCGGCTTTCGCGCGTGAATCAACATGGGAGGCATTCATGACAAGATTCTTCCGATCCGCGGGGTTGTTCGCGGCAGTAATTCTCGCGGCGCTCTACACGGCGGCGCCGGCCAATGCACAGGCAACGCGTACCTGGATTTCCGGCGTCGGCGACGACGCCAATCCCTGCAGCCGCACGGCCCCCTGCAAGACCTTCGCGGGCGCCATATCGAAAACGGCGACCAGCGGCGAAATCGACTGTCTCGATCCGGGCGGGTTCGGCGCCGTCACGATCACCAAATCGATCACGCTGGATTGCGGCGGCGGAATCGGCGGCGAGGTCGGCTCGATCCTGGCCTCCGGCACCAACGGCATCACGATCAATGCCGCCAGCGCCTTTGTCAAAATTCGCAACATGACGATCAATTGCGGCGGTCTGCCGGGCACTGCCTTCACCTGTCTCTCCGGGATCAAGTTGATCAATGGCTCCGGTCTGATCGTCGAGCATGTCGGCATCTTTGGCGCCGGCCAGACTAGCGGCAGCGGCACCTATGGGGGCGTCGATTTCGAACCCAGCACCGCCGCAACACTCGACATGGCCGATGTGGAAACTCAATTCGGTCTCGGTGACGGCGTTCTGGTCAAGCCGCAAGCGGGAGGAAGTGCGACCGTTTCGATGACAAATGTGCGGGCTCTTCGCAATAGCGGTGCCGGCATCCGCATCGACAGTTCCAACGTTGCCAGCGGTCGCGCCAACACGGTGTCGATCATTGACAGTGTCGCTTCAAACAACCTGTTCGGCATTTTCTCGGCCACGCAAACAAGCGGCGGTTCAACAAACCTCGTGATGCTGAACCACACGTCGGCGGTCGGCAACACCGCAGTGGGCGTCGACTTGAATGGCGCAACAAATATCATGCGGATAGGCTCTTCGGTCGTAACCGGCAACAACATTGGGGTCGCGAGCAACGGGACCGTGCTCTCTTACGGCAACAATCAAATTGACGGGAACACGACCACTGACGCACCGACCCTGGGATCGGTCTCGCTGCGTTAGAGCTTTTCCGGATTGAATGTTGGCCCCGGAGAACGAGAGTTCTCCGGGTTTTTTTTGCCCGGAAAGCAACCCTACCGAAAACGCAAAAAGGGCAGCCCAACCAGGGGCCGCCCCATCTCGCAAACACATGCTCATTCAAGCGCCATCTGCATCGCGAGCTTGGCGCGGAATCTTACAAGCCTCGATAGTCAGGAAAATCCAATAGTCCCGTCGAAGGTACCGCCGCCGTGGGCTTCCGCTTTGCCCATGTCGAGCTTGCGCAGCTGCGGGCGCTCCCATTCGGCGCGCTTTTCCCGAGGGGCGACCTGATTGGGTGCGATCACCTTCGTTTCGTTGAGCCGTTCCGTCATGACAACTTCCCCGCTGGTACGTGACAACAACAGTCAACGCATCATACCGCAAGGCGGTTCCCAAGAAAAGCCTCGATCACCATCTTGGTTAGCAAAGTAATCGTCTCGGTGCGGCGTGCGATCACCGCCCATTGTATTTGCGGATACGAGTGCTACCAAATAGCCAAAATGACGCCAGTTTCAGGAAGTTAGCCGGCTTTACTAAAGGGGGTATTGCTTCTTGTACAGCGTCACATTCCAGTGTCCGTCATCTGTCGGGGCCATAGGGCTGGTCTGCGGCGCGGAGCCCCCAAGGCGATAGGTCACCGCCGCGTGCTGGCAATCCGTACTGCCGACCCGCAAGACCACCACCTTTTGCGCCACTTCGTCGATCCCGTAGATTTGCCGCAACGCACTCTCTATCCCGTGCGCGATTGCTGTCCTGGCTGGAAGGGGCGGACATTCGGAAGTGGACGAAGCCGCCGTGTTGCCGGTCGAGGCGTCTGACGCTGCGTTGCCGGCGCCGCTGGAGGAATAATGGACCGTCGGCTTCCTGCCGCACCCCGACGCTGCCAGAAATGCCAAGCCGAGCAACGCAACGACCAGAAAATGTTTCATGGGATTCCGCAATCTCGATCGACGCGGCCAACAAATACCACCCCGGGGAGGAAAGCCAAATCCGTAACTTGAGCGTCCGCACCATGAAGATGCAGCGCCGATGAGCTTCACTGCTGTTCGGGAAGCGAGCCTGTTCGCTTTGCCGGTGATCCTGCTGTGCGTCGCCCCTTTTATCGGCAGCTTTTTGGCGGTCCTCGTTGTCCGGCTGGCCGACGCGCGACCGATATTGTGGGGGCGTTCGACCTGCGACGGCTGCGGATGCAGATTGCGAGCGCTGGACTTGATTCCGCTCGTCAGCTGGGCCGCCTCCGGCGGACGGTGCAGGCATTGCGGCGGGCGCATCAGCCCGTTCTATCCGCTCGTCGAACTTGCCGCAGTCGGGGTCGTCTTCTGGGCGGCGACGGAAACATCGGGCGTCGTCCTGGTGGCAAGTTGTGCGTTGGGCTGGACGCTGCTCGCCCTCGCGCTGATCGATTGGCGCGCTTTTCTCCTCCCGGACACCTTGACGGTCTGGCTTGCTCTCTCGGGTGCAGCGGTCGCTTACGCTCTGGATCGCGCCAATTTCGTCGACCATGTGCTGGGCGCCATCGGCGGCTTTCTCGTGTTCGCAGCAATCGCTCTCGCTTATCGCGCGCTGCGCGGGCGGGTCGGCCTCGGTCTCGGCGATGCCAAATTGCTGGCCGGCGTGGGCGCCTGGCTGACGTGGCAGGCATTGCCGTCGGTCGTCCTCGTCGGCGCAGCGATAGGGTTGGGCTATGTGCTGGCACGCGCGGTGACCGGCCAGGCGCTGCGCGCGACGGATCGGATTCCATTCGGCACCTTTCTGGCCGCAGCCGCGTGGCTCGTATGGCTTTACGGACCCCTGGCAGTCGCCTGAACCATCACAATGAGATGAGCCTGTTATGGTCTGTGAAGCGTCGAAGAAACGAAATTCTCGCCCGAATTCCCGAACCGCGCGAAAGGGAGGCGGCGTTAGCGGCCGAGGCTGGAATGTTAGCGCAGATTCGCAGACGCGCCGGATGCTTCGCGCAAGCTTCCGCGCTCCAACCAAAGGACGCGATCGCAGAGCGCAAGGCTTTCGCTGCGATGCGCGATCATCACAATTGTCGGCCGCGGTGAGAGGGTCAGCAGATTTTGAATAATCAGACGTTCTCCCGCGACATCGACCGCGCTGGTCGCCTCATCGAGAACGAGCAGCGCCGGTTTGCGCAGAATGATTCGCGCCAGCGCAATGCGCTGGCGTTCGCCGCCGGACACCAGCGAGCCGCGTTCACCCACAATCGTATCGAGGCCATGTGTCATTTGACGAACGAGGCCGTCGACGCCTGCGAGGTGCAGCGCCCCCCAAATGTCCTGGTCCGATGCTTGCGGACAGGCCCAGGTTAGGTTGCGCCGTAACGTATCGTGGGTGAGGTAGGGCTCCTGCGAAACATAGCCGACGCACCGTCTCCACCGCACAAGCACGGCATCGTCCAATTCCGTTCCCGCGATTGTAATCCGACCCGACTGGGGCGGAAACAGGCCGACCAGAATATCGGCGAAGGTCGTCTTGCCGGTCCCCGAAGGACCGGTCATGCCAACGAATTCGCCCGGCAGGATCGTGAGGTTCAGGTCTCGCACACCTCGCACGTCGCCCAATCCACCACGCATGTCCCCATACGAAAAGGAAACATTTTCGAACACGATCGGACCGAGGGTCAGCGCGCTGTCCGGCGACGAACGCACGTCGCGCGGAATTCCGACCAGTTCCGCTTCGAGATTCTTGACGGTCACATAAGCGGGAAGAGCGTGGGCCAATTGTTGGGCGCCTTGCTGAACTTGACCCGCCGGTCCGCTCATCCGGGCAATGATCAGGAGCAAGGTGACGAGCACTGCAGGCGGAGTGTGGAAACTGCCGAAGCCGATGAGCACGAGACCTGCGCCAACCAAAGCTGAAAGGGTGGTCAATGCGAGCCGACCGTTCGTCTGTTGCCTGACATAGGAAATCTGACGGTTGGTGAGGTCATGAAGCGTCGCCAGGAATTCGTCGACGAACTGGGATTGCAGGTCTTGGCTGACGGCGAGTTTGAGGCCGCCAAGGAACTGGGTCGTGCCGTCCAGTAGAATCAGATTGGCGCTCGTCACCAGGGCGCCCAGATCGCGCGCACGGCGCAGCACCGGGACAAGCGCAATGCCGCCGACAATCAGCAAGGCAAAAGCCAGCAGGGCTAGGGCCGACGAAAGCAAAAACGCCAGCACGCATTGCGCGAGCAGCACCGCGCAAGCCGTCATTCCCTGCAGCAGAAATTGTGCTGCGGCGCCCACGCGCAGGATGTCGCCGCTCATGAGATGGGTGACGCGGGCATGACGCAAACGCGCCACCTGGTCCCAGCGCGAAGCGCCAAGGCACTGCGCGACGCGCGCGCGCCGAAATTCGACGAAACCGATCTGCAATTCCGCCAGCGTGACGTCGCGAATTGAGATCACGACGGCGCGCACGACCATCAGCACGCCGAAGGTGCCGAGGAGGAGGGAGAGCCGACCGAACGCGGTGACTGCACCAAACAGGCCGAAAATCGCGGTCGCATAAGCTTGGAGCCGACCCGAGCCCGAACCGAACACGACGCCCAGAAGGGGGATCATGAGCACGAGTCCGATGCCTTCGAGGAATGCTCCCAGGATCACGAAAATCGCTGCCCGGACGCCCCTCCGCCCCGCGTAAGACGCAAAATCGTGCAGGAACGTCCACACCGAAGACGACAGATCAGAACGGCGTTCTGCGGGAAATTCGCTCGTCATCCTGGCATCATAGAGATCGGGCCGAGCAGAGGATACCAAAAGACATAACGGCGCCATGCTGTGCTCGGCGATAAGGCCGCGAATTCGCACCGCGATGCGAAGCGTCCGTTGCAGGCATGTGCGTCAGGCTTCCTTTCGGGCAACCGAAGAAGCAACGATGCCGCTCGCATGCCGCCAAATCCAGCTGGGAAGCCGCAAGGCGGGATAGAGAAAATCCAATAACAGCGGCAGAGGGTATTGCACGGCATCTTCGGGGTGGACGATTGCAATGCGGCACTGCGCCGCGAAGTAGGACAATCCTCGTCCGAGCAGATATTGGGTGAGATAGATGCGTCTCTGCATCCGGCGATCATCCAGAATTTCCGTCTCCGCATCCGTTCCGATCATGGCGATCAATGCGGTTGAGACCAACCGTTCGAGTCTGCGATTTTTCTTTAATGCGGCTTCGACCTTGGGTGGCAGTTTCAGGCCCCAAAACCGATCGCAGAGAAGCAGCGCTTGTCCTGCGCAAAGACCGGCGCCTCGCGCTTCCGCGGCGTGGAAAAGGCGCTCGATTTCTGTGTCATCCCGGTTCGCAATCAGGGCGTTGACATCGGCCAGCCATTTCAACCGGGCCCATGAATGGACGGCCCCATGCGCGCAGAGATAGGCGAAGAGTTCTTCCTCGCACAAGGTCCGTAACGGGAGGCCGCCCGATGTCACGACGTTACGTGCCGGCGAGCGTGCATCGACGCCCTTCAGGAGGAGCGGATTGTCCGTCAGATGCCAATGCAGCTCAACGCGAATGTTCGGCGTGCGATTGAGCAGTTCGAATTCCTTGGCATGGCGCATATACGCAAGCCGCTGCATCCTGCTGAGATGTTCGGCCGGTTTCACGAGCGCATATCCGTTTTGTTCGAGAATTCGCAACGCGGATTCCGCATGCTCCGGCAGGACGAGAAAGTCGATATCCTTGCTGTGTTTCAACGACAGCGAGCCGTAGGCGAGCTGCGCCAGCGACACGCCTTTGAAGAACACAATGGGGATATGCGCTTCGTCGAAAATTGTTTGCAGCCTCGCCGATTCGCCAGCCGATTGCACATTCTGAACGGCGATTTGCTGGGCGGATTGCGCGAGTTCGGCTGCGACGTCGGGCGGAAGCGCGATTGTCGCCGCCTTCAGCGCGGGCTGAACCAAACCGGCCACGCGCTGACGATTGACAACGCGCACGAAGCGACGCCAATCCACGACTGCTCGCGCGGCTTCGCGAACCGCTGCGTCGCGCCGATCCGAAGGCGGCCACCGGCAACACGCCGCCACAAGAAGGAACTCCGGCGGCGGATCGCAGTCGTGCTTCAAAGGTTCCCTCCGGTGGCGCCGTCGGGAAATTGCGCGAGAATCGGAAATCGCGGCGCTTCCTCGCAGCCGATGACATCGGTGTTCCCGTCGCGAACCCAGACATGGGCGGCAAGACCGCGTGCATCGTCAGGCGCTGCACCGAAGTAAAGCGTGGATGGCACGCCGCGCCGCCGGAGCATGAATTGCGCCGCCAGGGCCTGCTGAAAGCACACGGCACGGAACGGCACGCGTTTGGCGCCGGCGCGGATCGCCCAACGCACGCGGCGAATGGTGGCGAGGCGTGCGTCCCGCGGCAAAGAACCGGCCGCGCGGATGCCGGCAAGCCGGCCAACCGCGCGAAACGGCAGCAGCGCAATGGCGAGCCGCGCAATTGCGAGTACAAACACTGCTTCGCCCAGGAGCGCGCGGTCGGACCATGCCGTCTTGCGCCATTTCTCGATGAACGGAACGTGAGATGCAGTCATTGATTGCCGCCCGTGGCCTTGCGCAGGAAATGACCCATGGAAATGCCGCGCAACAGCGCCAGGCGGTAAGACTGCATGACCGAGCTTTTTTCCCAACCGTCGCTCGGCCAATGTTCGAGGAGTCCGCGCAGTCTCGGCAGATCGAGTGCGGCCGCCGCCGGCACGCAACCCGACAAGCGTTCAACCTCCTCTGCCGCCGTCGCGCGCGCGGCCGTGAGGCCTTCGTGCCAATCGACGGCCTGCAGCCCCTTGCGCGTTTCGGCGAGAACCTCCGGCGGCAGGCGATCGGCGAGCGCGCGGCGTGCCAGGCTACGCGGCGTCCCATTCATCAGGAACTGCTCAGTCGGCACGGAGAGACAATATTCGATCAAGGCTTTGTCGGCGGTCGGGTCCCGCTGATCGATGCCCCAGCCGCCCAGGATGCCTTTGTTGTAATTGCCCAGATCGACCCGGCGCAGAACCCAGAGCCGCATGGCGAAACCGTCGCGCCAGGGACGATAGGAAAAATCCAGATTGCGCTCGCGTGCCCGCGCGGGCAGGTCGAGTGCGGTCAGTCGCTCCTCGTTGATTGCCGAATAGCCCTGAACATCCTGACCGATCCCTCGAAACACCCGGCTCAGCCAACGCCAGAGCGGTGGCGGAATGAACGGGCCAAGCGTCGCCCCCGCAACACCACGCCAGCGCCATCCAGCGTTGCGCATCAGCGCGCGCGCAGCACCGAATAAATGGGTCCAGCGACCCGCCAGAAACAACTCCGGCAGTAGTTCGGCTCCGGAGTAGCTGATGCTCATATTGCCCATCTGTCCGTTAAGGACGACGCTCAGCTTGCGCGCCCGCGCCTCGTCGTTGATCGTGCGCGACCAAACATTGTTGCAAAGATTGAGCACGGGCCGCTCGAACAGATAAAAATCGCGATCCAGCGTGTCGAGCGGCGATTGCCCCGGCGTGCGGATCAACACGTGCTCGATATTGGAATACATGGCCGCGGTTGCCGCGGCCAGTGGGCCTTCATCGCCGATGCGGTTTTTCGGATCCGGGCCGTCATAGCCTTTCCGGGGAACCGACGTGAACGCGGTCACGCGTCCGCCATCCGGCGCCAAAATGCGGGCGGCGGTCGCTGCAACGGAGGAACTATCGAAGCCGGCGCTCAGATGCGCACCCACATGTTTGCCCGCGCCGCGCAGACGCGCGCGCACCGCGGCATCCAGTTGATGGCGCAGGCCTTCGACATAGTCGTCGGGGCCGGCGAGCGACAATTTTTGGCGCGAAGGTTCCCAATGACGCCGCGCCGTGAGCCCTTGCGCCGTGACCACGACGATGTGCCCCGCTTCGACGCGTTCGATGCCTGAAAAAAAGCTGCGCGAACCGCTCTCGGGCATGAGGGTCAGGAATTCGGCAGCGCGGTCCTCGTCCGGCGCACGGGCAATATCGGGCAGCGCGTGCAGCCCTTTGGGCATCGAGGCGAACGCGAAGAATTTTGCGCCGCGATGATAATGCAGCGGGCGTTGCCCCAGAAAATCGCGCGCCAGAACGAGCCGCCGTCGCTTGCTGTCCCACAGCGCGAATGCGAAATCACCCGACAGACGCGCAACCGCGGCATCGTCCCACCGCTCATAAGCAGCGAGCAGGATGTCCGCATCGCAGAGGTCGCGGGCCAGGGCCGGCGCAAGGCCGAGCTGGCGCCCGAGTTCGTCGCGATTGTCGAGCCGGACATCGGCGGCGAGCACAAGGGTGCCGCCGGCGCCTGGGCCGCGATCATGAATATCCTCCGGAAGCGTACGGAAGAGTGCGCGCCCGAGGCCAATCGTTTCATCCGACCATTGCGCCTTGTCATGGGGTCCGTAGACGGATTGCGCCGACAGCATGCGCGCGACACAGGAATCCGCTTCCGGCTTGCCATCGAACCGCCAGATGCCAGCTATGGCTGTCATGAGGCGCTTGTGCCGGGCTCTTCGTGCAGGATGATCATGCCCTCGGCGCGCAACTCTTCCAGGAGCGCGAGGACCTGCTGTTCGCAGGTGGCGCCGTCGACTTCGTATTCGGAAATCAGCGTTGTGCAGACTTCGCCGATGCGTTTCTGCTCGCCGATGAGGGCCCAGATACGCGAACCGACCTTGTTGAGTCCGTAGCATGTGCCCTTGTCGATATTCAATGCCACGACCTCGCCGTCGGCCTCGGCTTCGACGATGCCCTGGCTGCGCGCTACGATACTGACCATTGTCAAACCCGTCATATTCCACCGTTCTAGTTGCAGATCTATCCTTGGCGCAGGTGGCGCTCGAGCCTCTCGGCTTCTCGCGCAAACACTTCATAGCCCCAATCGCGCGGCGCGCGATAGACCTTGGCGTTTTTCAGAAGCGCGTCGGCGAGTTCGAAGTGGCGTTTCCTGAGATTCATCGGCGCCAAATATTCGTTGCGGTAGGTTTGAGCCATGATCGCCTCGAAGGCTGCCGCTCCGTAAAGCCTTGCGATGTCATTTGCCGTATCCATGCTGCCGGATTCCAGGACATAGAATCGACGCAGGGGAAACGGTCCCCGGGCGGCAACACGCGCGAAGGGCACATGGTATTTGTCCAATCCATCGATGGCCGGTTCCAGCGCACGGCTGTCGAAGCCGAACGAAACCGCGGCATCCCCCCACAGTTTGAGTCGCGGCAGGCCCGGCCAGGCGAGCGGGCATCCCTTCTCGTCGAAGCTCACGACGCAGACGTCGTCGCAGAGTAACTCGTATCCGGCGCGTTGGAACCAGGCGGCGAGGGTCGATTTTCCGGCGCCCGAATTTCCGCCGAAAGCGACGGCCACACCGTCCACCACGATCGCATTGGCATGCAGAGGCAGCAGACCTCGCTGATGGCACAAAATCCCGAAAGCCGAGCCGAGAAGAAACAGGCGCACATTGCGCTCGGAGCTGCTCGCCATCGGATCGATGACGATTTCGCGACCCTCGCGCACGAGATAGCGGGCTGTATCCCTGACCGTGAGCAAGACCTCGCCGTCTCCTACCTGCAGGGATCGGTTCGTCTCGTGCGCGAGCGGCAGTGCGTCCGGGAGCGGGCCGAAACGAATGTCGATGACGAACTCGTCGGAGAGAGCTTGCGACTCCGGGATCTCGGGCAGCGCAATGGCGGAGCGGATGCGCAGGCCGAAACAGGAATAGGCGTAAGCGAGCCCGTCGTGTGCTGTGCCATGCATGACGTTAACCATTGCCCCGAAACCCAGCCGGCGGACAGACTAGCGTGCGAAGGGGTCGCGGGGAAAGGCGGGCCCATGCGACCCAATCGGAGCTGAGCGATGGCGCCTGGAGTGGCATAGATGAGTTGCGATGCCGTCCTGCCACTTGCCAGCAAACTATTCTGCGGCGAAATCCGACTGTTCGCGGCCCCCGAATCCGCAGCCGGCGCATGGGCGTGACGGTACGCGTGCGGAGGCAAGTTCCACGGATTCCGTGCCTCCGTAGGTTCCCTGAGCGCCCGGATCCCAGGCGGGGAGAGAATTGGCGATCAGCGTCCCGACGAGAACGCGCCTGCGCGAATCGGGCAATTTGGTGGCAGAATGGTACCACTCTCTCGGGTTCGCGAAGGCCGGCTTGGGCTATGATGAGCTAAGGACCTGCCACCAAAACAAGGATTTGAGGCTCGCGGATCCGGAGGTCGGCGGTTTGAGGTCGCACTGGTTGTCGTATCCAGATCGATGCGGAAAATCGTGCGCAACGGCGTGTCGACGAAATAGAGATACCGGTCATCAGGGCTGAAGCAGATGCTATTCGAGATTCCGATTTCGACTGCATGATTCGTGACTTCGCCTGAGCCATGCAAACAGCAGAGCTTGCCTCGTGGCGCGCCGCCGCGTTCCACCATCGAGCCGGCCCAGAAACAGCCGTGGCGATCGACTCGGCCCTCGTTGAATCGGATGGAAGGTGCGTCGTGTGGAGGCCGGACGAGCCATTCGAGCTGCGTCGTCTTCGGCTGCTAGAGCGCGAAATCTGATTCGAAAGCGGCGACGATCTCATCGCTGCTTTCGACGAAGCCAAACGACCACCAGCCGCTCGGGGAGCGCGAAGCGTTCAAGCCGATGGCCGTTCGGCTCGCAGCGCAGCAATTGCCGCTCCTGAATGTCGGTCCACCACAGACGTTCTCCCCGCGCATCCCACAGGATACCTTCACCGAGCGTATTTCCCGCCGGAATGACGTCGACGAGTTCTGCCTTTTCACGCGAGGTCATTTGCCCCACCGAGTGGAAAATGCGCGCTTTCGCCGCGCCTTTCATGTTAGGGTAAATGTCAGACAAAAGACCGGCAACCCCGATGATCGATTTCTCTCGCCGCGCTTTGTTGAAATTGGGAGGCGGCCTCGCCGCTGGGTCCCTGGCCGGCAACATTGTGGCCGCCGCGGATACAACTGTTCCGCTGTCGAGGCTGAAACCGGCCGGCTATTCGGATGTCGACTTGCTCGACGGGCCGATGTGCGGGCAATTTCGGACGCAGCATGCAACGCTGCTCGCGCTGGATGAAGATGCCTTGCTCAAACCGTATCGCAGCGCAGCCGGAATGCCGGCGCCGGGCGATGATTTGGGCGGCTGGTACAATGCGTCGCCGGGATTCAATCCACCTTCGGATATGCACGGCTTCATACCGGGCCACAGTTTTGGTCAATATCTATCGGCCCTCGCGCGCGCCTATGCGATTACCGGCGACGATGCGACAAAATCGAAAGTGCAGCGCCTCGTTGCCGGTTTCGCGCCGACGGTGACGTCCCGCTTCTACGATGGCTATCCGCTGCCTTGCTATACATTCGACAAGCTCAACATCGGGCTTAGCGACGCATACGCGTTCGGGGGCGACGATACGGCTTTGTACGTCCTGAATGCGGCGACCGACGCGGCTCTGCCGCATCTGCCGGAAAAGGCGCTCACCCGACCGGAAATGGCGGCGCGTCCGCATGCGAATGTCGCATTCACTTGGGATGAGTCCTACACGTTACCGGAAAATCTCTATCTCGCATGGCGGCGCGGTGCGGGCGAACGCTACCGCTCGCTTGCCGCGCGCTTTCTGCTCGATCGGGACTATTTCGATCCGCTCGCCGATGGCGAAAACGTGTTGCCCGGCAAGCACGCCTACAGCCATGTGAATGCGCTCAGTTCGGCTATGCAAGCCTATCTGGTGGACGGCGACCCCAAGCATCTGCGTGCGGCCGGGAACGGCTTCGATTTTGTTCTGGCGCAGAGCTTCGCGACGGGCGGCTGGGGCCCGAACGAAGGCTTTGTCGTGCCCGGCTCGGGCGCGCTCGGCGACAGCCTCAATACGACGCATGCGAGCTTCGAGACGCCCTGCGGCGCCTACGGACACTTCAAGGCGGCGCGCTATTTGATGAGCGCTACCGCGCAAAGCCGCTACGGCGACAGCATGGAGCGGGTTCTCTACAACGCGGTGCTGGGCGCGCTACCCATGCGCGCGGACGGCACGGCGTTTTACTATTCGGATTACAACGTCAGCGGCTCCAAGACCTATTTCGAGTACAAATGTCCATGTTGCTCCGGCACGTTGGGGCAGATCGTTGCGGATTATGGGATCAGTTCCTATCTGACGAGCGAGGACGGTATATTCGTCAATCTGTACACACCTTCCATCATGCGCTGGCGGCGGCGTGGCCGCATCATCAGCGTGCGACAGACGACCGATTATCCGATTGGTTCCGAAATCGAAATCGCGGTGAGCACCGCAACGCCGAAAATCTTTTCGATCAACTTGCGCATTCCCGCATGGGCCGGGCCATGCACCGTGATCGCCGTCAACGGCCGTCGCGTGGATGAGCCGATCGCGCCCGGTCGCTTTCATGAAATCCGCCGGACCTGGAACAACGGCGACCGTGTCACGCTCGTCCTGGACATGCCGCTCCGTCTGGAAGCCGTAGACGAACAGCACCCCAATTTGCTTGCCGTCATGCAAGGTCCGCTGGCGCTGTTCGCCGTGGGCGATCGGTTTCTGCCCTTCAAGCGGCGCGATCTGCTGTCGATTCGGCAGACAGCCGCAAAATCGGCGGAATGGGTGGTAACCACGGCGGACGGCACGCAGAGATTCAAGCCCTACTTCGCCATCGGCGGCGAAACCACCCGGCTCTACCAACCTGTCTCCGTCTGACGCCTTACCAGAATTCGACGTAAAACAGCGCAACCGCGGCCAGGATGACGAGGCTCAAGACGACATCCCAAGCGTTCCAGCTCGCACGTGTAGCCGCCTTTTCCTGCGGCGTTGCGCCATACCAGGTGTAGCGAACGGTCTGCGCGTCCGGCGCCTTGCCGAGCAGGCTGATGGAAAACATCAGGACTGCGGTCATGACGAACAGAATCTGCGTCCAATAGAGCCAGTGGATGTTCCAGAAGTCGAAAACCCAGCCATGCCGGGCGCGGATCGGCGCGATGGAGGCGTTGAACTGACCGACAGTGATTGCGTGACGGAACAGCTGTTCCTTGAGCGTCGTCGCCGCCACACTGTCATTGCGCATGACGAGGTCGGCGGCGAGACGGGCAAAGCCTCCGATCACGCCGATCGTGAAAGCCCAGAAGGCCGCGCGCGCGGTTGCGCGCTTCCAGAATACGCCGAACAGGAAGAGCACCGCGATGGCGGGCGAAAGATAGCCCTGTACGCTCTGCAGATAGACATACAGATCGGAGTGCAGGCTCTTGATGACGAGCACCCAGCAGACGCCCATCACGACGATGGCCGTCGTGGCGATGCGGCCGACCACCACCTCGGTCCTGCCGGACGCATTCGGATACCATTCGCGGAAAAAGTCCATCGTGAAGAGCGTGGCCGACGCGTTGAACTTGGATGCCAGAGACGCCATCAGCGCCACGATCATGGAGCAGGCCACCATGCCGCGAAGACCGTGAGGCAATATCTGGGCGACGAGGGACGTATAGGCCGCGTCGCCGCTGGTGTGAAATCCGCTCCCCGGATTCTTCGTCAATGCGAACGCGACCATGCCCGGCACGAGAAAGATGAAGACAGGGGTCAATTTCAGAAAGCCGGCCAGAATGGTGCCGCGCCTTGATTCCTGCTGGTTCTTGCCGGCCAGCACGCGCTGCACGATGTACTGGTCGGTGCACCAGTACCAGAACCCGATGATCGCCGAGCCCGGGAGGACGGCGGTCCAGGACCAATCCGGATCTCCAAAAGGACGAATGAGGTGGATATTTGCGCCGGCCGCCGCAACGGTCGCGCGCCATCCCGCCATCAGATCACCGTGGCCGAGAGCGCTGAGACCCGAATAAAGAATGCAAAGCGACCCGACGATCAGGACGGGCGCCTGGAGAACGGCGGTATACATGATGACGCGCAAGCCCCCGAGAACCGTATAGAGGCCGGTGGTGAAAGCGAGGCCGAGTGCGATCACCCAAAACACGTCGATCTGGAAGCCGAGAATATTCACCGTGTCGATGCCGAGGAGCGTCCGCACCACGACGTCGCCGGCGTAGATCGTGACCGCGATCTTGGTCAGCACGAGGCTCACAATCGTGAGCAGACTGAGCACGTTTCGCGAACCACGGCTGAAACGCAGTTCCAGAAATTCCGGCATCGTGAAGACTTTGATCCGGTCGTAGAGCGGCACGAACACCCAACCGAGCACGAGGATCAGCCAGGATTGAATCTCCCAATGCGCAACCGCCATACCGGTGGCGAACCCTGCGCCGGCGAGCCCCACGAGATGTTCGGAGCCGATATTGGAGGAGAAAATCGAAGAGCCGATTTGCAGCCAGTTGCTGTCGCGGCTCGAGAGGAAATAGTCCTTCCCCGATTCGGCTTTGCGCCGCATCGAATACAAAACGACCGCGACCATTCCCGCTACGAACAGCGCAACCACGCACCAGTCGAGCGCGTTGAAAACGGATTCGTGCAACGGGGGCACTCCTGCGCTCGGCGCCGGGATTCCGACGTGAGCGGCTTTTGTCGCGTTGTTGCCCATAACGCCCCCTTCGTCTGTTGCCGAACCGGAAATCCGCGAAAACTACCACTCAGTGCTCGAACGGCTCGACGCCGGATTGTCTTGCGACCATGAAAATATCGGCGACAAGCCGGAACGGCGCCGTGTCAACGTCGGACTGCTTTTGCAATACAAGATCGGCAAAACGCGCATAGAGCGCCTCATATTCGCTCGCCAGCGCGCCGGGTTCGGGCGGCACGGGCGTGTCGCCGATCGTCAAGTTGCCGCCGCCGGCAGAGAGCTTCATCGGCCCGGCATCGGTCTCGATGTCGATATCCCAGGTCTGAACGCCGGTGTGACGGAAATCGAGAGCTGCGAAGATCTCCGCGCCGCTGTCGGTCTTGAACACGATGTCCGCCGCGATGGGGGCTGCATGGTTCGACGCAACGAACAGGTGTGCGTCCTGCACGAAGAAGGGCTCCGGGATGATCTTCGTCAGAATGGAGATCGCGTTGATGCCGGGATCCAGCACGCCGAAACCGCCGGCCTCCCAGATCCAGGTCTGGCCGGGATGCCATTGGCGCACATTTTCCTTCCAGGTCACGCGGGCGCCGCTGACCTTTCGCTGCTTCAGCCAGCGTTCCGCGGGCGCGACGCCGAGGGCGTACTGGGAATGCCAGGTCTGGAACAGAGTGCGCTCCATATCCCGTGCAAGGACGGCGAGCCTGTCCAGTTGCGCCGTCGAAGTGCAGGGCGGCTTTTCGAGCAGCACGTGTTTGCCTTTGCCGAGCGCCAGCTTTGCCGCCTCGTAGTGCACTTGCGGCGGCGTACAGATCGCGACCGCATCCAGATCGCAGCCTTCCAACATGGCTTCGAGTGAGGGGAAATTTGCCACGCCGTCCACTTTGCTGTGGCGGCTTGCACAAGCCTCGAGCGCGAATGCCGGGTTCGCCCGCAATGCGGGGATATGCTGATCGCGCGCGATCTTTCCGACACCGACAAGTCCGACACGAATTGGTTTCAACTATTCTCCTCCCGCGGCCCTCTGTCGGGGCTTAATTCAAAGGCTTCGCACGTCGATTTCGGGCGATGGCACGGTTTGCAAAGGGTTGCGAAGCGGCAATGAGAACGGGGGCGCTTCAATCTCGAAGACATCGCCGACGCACGCCTTGACGCCGTCCGCAAAAGATAGCGTGGCCGTTCCGAAGAAGTGCACATGCACATCGCCCGGCCGGCGGAACAGGCCGTATTTGAAATGATGATGCTCCAGATTGCGCAAGGTGTGACACATATTGGTTTCCCCGGTCAGGAACGGCTTCTCCCAGATCGTTTGACTGGCGCGGCGGATTCGCGCCGTGCCGCGTATGTCCGCAGGCAATTCGCCGACGAGAATCTCAGGTCCCAGCGCCGCAGGCCGCAGTTTCGAATGGGCGAGATAGAGATAGTTCGTGCGTTCTGTGACGTGATCGGAAAACTCATTGGCGAGCACGAAGCCGAGCCGGAACGGTGTGCCGTCGTCGCCAATGACGTAAATGCCCGCAATCTCCGGCTCTTCTCCGGCATCGAGTGCGAAATCCGGCGAGGGCAGCGCGGTTTCCGGTGCGACGATACTGCGCCCGTCGCCCTTGTAGAACCATTCCGGCTGGACACCCATCTGGCCCGGCGGCGGCTTTCCGCCTTCGAGACCGAGCCGGAACATCTTCATGGAGTCGGTCGCGTCCGCCGCCGTCGCCTTGGCGTGCATCTTGTCGCGCGCATCGGCAGAGCCGAGATGCGTGAGGCCGGTACCGGTCAGGAAGATGCGTGCATTGTCGGGATGATCGATCGGGGCGAGGACGCGGCCGCCATGCAGCGCATCGAGCAAGTCTATCTCTTCGCCCAGGCCGGCAACGGCGACTGCCTCCGCGAGCGTCGAGTTTTTCGCGATCGCAGCATTCGCCAGGGAATATGTGTCATGAATGCCGTTCACTTTACGTGCGGACCCGCCACCCGAACGCGCAGCGACGATGCGCTCTCCATTGGTGTCGTGCATTTGAACCAGCGTCAGAACCATATGCCGATCGAACCTCTAAGCGTCGAGTGCAATGACCATCATGGCGCAGCATTCACGCCGTCCAGCAACCGTTGCAGATTAAGTGGATTGCCGTCGCGCAACTCTATTGGAAGCAGCCCTTGCGGGATATCCTGATAGCAAACCGGTCGCAGGAATCGTTCGATTGCGAGCGTGCCGACCGATGTCGTGCGCGAGTCCGATGTCGCCGGGAACGGGCCGCCATGGACCATGGCGTGGGTGACTTCCACGCCCGTCGGCCAGCCGTTCGTCAGGATGCGCCCGGCTTTACGTTCCAGTACAGGCAAGAGACGCGCGGCAACGGGCGTGTCTTCCGCCTCCATCTGCAGCGTCGCGGTGAGTTGTCCCTCGATGTGTTCGAGAATCTCGGTCAACTCCGTAATGTCGGTGCAGCGAACGACGAGGGAAGCAGGCCCAAAGATTTCCTCGCCCAGCACCTTATCGCGAAGGAAGTCCCGCGCATGGGCGCAAAACAGAACGCTACGGCCGAGATTGCCGTCGCGAGATTCTCCGCCGCGCGCGACGACCGAGACCGATGGGTGCTTTTCCAGACGTTCGACACTGCTGCCGTAATTCGCACAGATGTTTCGCGAGAGCATCAGACCGGGAACAATATTGGGTAAGGCATCGGCGGCCGCGACCAGGAAGCGATCGAGATCTGGCCCCTCAAGCGCCAGGAGAAGTCCCGGATTTGTGCAGAACTGCCCGACGCCCGCCGTGAGCGACGCGACAAATCCTGCTGCAATTGCTTCAGCGCGCGTCTTGAGCGCGTGGGGCAAGAGGATGACGGGGTTGACGCTGCTCATTTCGGCATAAACGGGAATCGGCTCGGGGCGCGCCGCAGCAACTCGCACCAGAGCCATTCCGCCGGCGCGCGAACCGGTGAAACCCACAGCCCTGATGCGCGGATCGGCGACGAGCGCAGCGCCTAATTCGTTCGAGGGACCGGCCAAGTGAGAATATGTGCCCTCCGGCAAGCCACACTCTCGCGCGGCATCGCTGATAGCGCCGGCAGCCATCTCAGAAGTACCGGGGTGGGAAGGATGTGCCTTGACGATGACAGGGCACCCGGCGGCGAGCGCCGAAGCAACGTCGCCGCCGGCTGCCGAAAATGCCAGGGGGAAATTGCTGGCCCCGAAGACTGCGACCGGACCAAGCGCGATTTTGCGCTGCCGCAAATCTGCGCGCGGAAGCGGTTTGCGATCGGGTTGCGCCGTGTCGATGCGAAGGCCCAGCCAGTCGCCCCGCCGTATGACATCGGCAAAGAGGCGCAGCTGCGCCACCGTGCGGCCGCGCTCCGTTTCGAGTCTGGCACGGGGCAGGCCGGACTCTGCGCCGGCCCGTTCCAACAATGCGTCTCCGAGCGCCACAATATTGTCCGCACAAGCGTCGAGAAAGCGCTCGCGGAGCGCGAGGTCCGACCGCCTGTAAATGTCGAAGGCAGAGTGGGCCAGAGCGCAGGCCCGTTCGATCTCAGGAGAGCCTGCGATGCTGAAAGGCGGTTCGAGGGCTGCGCCACTCGTGGCATCCATGCCTTTGAACGTGTCCCGCGTGGAAAGACGGGCAAATCCGATTATCAGGTGACCGGTCAAAGACATGAATATCCGGAAGCGGGGCTGCGAAAGCGGCCGGACACTATATTAACTCAGACAATATGTCAGCCCCCTTTTACCCTTTCGCGTTCGCGTGCCTGAGCGGCATTCCTGGCGCGTTGCTGGGGGCGCCGCTTTGCGCCCGTCGAAATCGGCGTGTCCTTGCGCGCAAGCAGAATCAGTTCGCTCATGGCTTGCTGCGCCTTGCCCGGGTTTTTCTCTGCGATTGCCTCAAAGACTTTCAGGTGATCGGGTAGCGGATCGCGGCGCAGGGGACGCTTGCGCTGTTTGAACATCGTCGTGGTGCTGATGGCCGCGCTAAATCCGTTGGTCAGCGAAATAAAGAACGGATTG
>Ga0302325_10007017_pt1 | contig 25133 bp, 24 predicted proteins | sample Palsa_T0_2_FD_201948 | JGI IMG/M metagenome (GOLD analysis project Ga0302325, IMG submission 201948) | Peat permafrost microbial communities from Stordalen Mire near Abisko, Sweden - Palsa_T0_2 | ecosystem: Environmental > Terrestrial > Soil > Palsa > Peat permafrost | place: Sweden: Abisko... | reverse complement strand
CTCGCTCGGCCTCAAGCAGACGCAAGAGGACCCGTGGCAGCGCGTGATCGACACCTACAACATCGGCGACGAGCTCGAGGGGACGGTGACCAAGGTCGTGACCTTCGGCGCCTTCGTCGAGATCCTCGACGGCGTCGAGGGCCTGGTTCACATTTCCGAGCTCTCCCAGCAGCACGTCGAGAACCCGCGCGAGATCATCCAGCCAGGCGACGAGGTCCGCGTCAAGATCCTCGAGATCGATTCCGAGCGCCGGCGGCTATCCCTGTCGGTCAAGCGCGTCGAGGACCAGGTGCTGCCGGTGAGGCCGATCGAGCCGGGCACCGGCGACCTCGACGACATGCCCGAGCTCGGGCTCTCCGAGGATGTCTTTGCGGAATCGGCTGGGGCCGATTCCGTTGCGAGTTCGGTCTACACAGCGGACGGTGGCGGTGATTTCGACGCCGAACTCGCGGGTGCTGCTGGGACGGATGAGCCTGAGGTGGCTGCGGAGCCCGAGGTGGTCGTGGAGCCCGCGGAGCCGGAGGCGGCTGAGGAGCCCGACGCGGTTGCGGAGCCCGAGGTGGCCGAGGAGCCCGAGGTGGCCGAGGAGCCCGCGGTGGCCGAGGCGGCCGTGGAGCCCGAGGCGCCCGTGGAGCCCGAGGCGGTCGTGGAGCCCGAGGCGGTCGAGGAGCCCGCGGTAGCCGAGGAGCCCGAGGTGCCCGACGAGCCCGAGGCGGTTGTGGAGCCCGAGGCGGATGACGATGCCTCTGAGGTGCTCGACGGACCCGATCCCCCTGATGCCGAAGAAGCCGATGCCGAGCTCGAAGCGCCGGCGGGAGTGAGCACGTCCGGCCCCGGCGAGCCGACGGCCTGAGCGCTGAGCGGGTTCCCTTCGTCGCTTTGACCGGCGGCCTGGGCGCCGGTAAGTCGACGGCGCTCGAGGCCCTCGAGCGCCTCGGGGCCGCGGTGCTCTCCACCGACAAGGTCGTGCACGACCTCTACGCCACCGCCCAGGTGCGCGACGCGGTGGTCGAGCGGTTCGGGGCGGACGTGGCCCCCGGCGGGGTGGTCGACCGCCGAGCGCTTGCGGACAGCGTGTTCGCGAGCGATGAGGACCGCAAGTGGATCGAGGCGCTGCTCTGGCCCCAGGTCAGGGAGCGGATGGCGGCGTGGCGCGCGGAGGCCGAGCGCCGCAGCCCGCGGCCGCCGGCCTCCGTGGTCGAGGTTCCGCTCCTGTTCGAGTCGGGACTGGAGCGAGCCTTCGACGCGACGATCGCCGTGGTCGCGGACGAGACTGTGCGCGCGGGGCGGGCGGGAGCGCGCGGGCACGCGGCGCTAGCGGAGCGGACGGCGCGCCAGCTCAGCCAGGAGGAGAAGGCGGCCAAGGCGCAGTACGTGGTGGTCAATGACGGGACGCCGGCAGAGCTCGAGGCCGCTCTGTCGGGACTGCTTGACATGCTGAGGCGATGAGCTCGAGCTCCGCGGGCGTCAACGGACGCCGTGCCGCGGCCCAGCGCCGCCGGACGATCGTGGCGCGACGGCGCCGTCGCCTGCGCCGCGCCCTGCTCACCCTCGGCGCCTTCCTCGTTGCGCTCGTCGTGGTCACCGTCGGGCTGCCCTTGTTCGAGACCGCGTACGAGCACCTCACGCTCCCGCTCGAGCACGAGGACATCATCGTCCAGCAGGCGCACGAGAAGGGGCTCGATCCGGCGCTCGTCGCCGCTGTGATCTACGCCGAGACGAAGTTCGACGCGCGAACCTCCTCGGCGGGTGCCGAAGGACTGATGCAGATCCTCCCCGCGACGGCCGAGTTCCTCGCCCGCCGCTCGGGCGCGACATCGTTCAGGGTCGCCGACCTCTCCAGCCCCCAGGTGAACATCACCTACGGCAGCTACTACCTGCGCTACCTGCTCGACAGCTACGGGGACAACGAGATGCTCGCACTCGCCGCCTACAACGGCGGCCAGACCAACGTCGACGAGTGGATTGCGCGGGCCCGTGCGCATGGGCATGCCCTGACGGTGAACGAGATCCCCTTCCCCCAGACGCGCGCGTATGTGGAGAAGGTCATGAGCGCGCAACGGCGGTACCGCCGCACCTATCCCGGCGCGCTGGGATACGGCTAAGCCGCGGGAGCTCCGGCAAGATCCGTCCGTCCCCCTCGCTACGCTAGTCGGTCCTAGCGATGCCGCAGTTCGAACTCGAAGCCGCGTACCGTCCGGCCGCCGATCAGCCCGCCGCGATCGCCTCGATCGCCGAGGGGATCCAGGCCGGCGAGCGTTTCGTGACCCTGCTCGGAGCGACGGGCACGGGCAAGACGATGACCATGGCTGGCACGATCGAGGCGATCCAGAAGCCGGCGCTCATAATCGCCCACAATAAGACGCTCGCCGCCCAGCTCTGCAACGAGTTCCGGGCCTACTTCCCCCGCAACTCCGTCGAGTACTTCGTCTCCTACTACGACTACTACCAGCCCGAGGCCTACGTCCCCAGCAGGGATCTGTACATCGAGAAGGACTCGGCGATCAACCAGGAGATCGACCGCCTGCGCCACGCCGCCACCGCGGCCCTGTTCGCCAGGCGCGACGTGATCATCGTCGCCAGCGTGTCCTGCATCTACGGCCTCGGCTCCCCCGAGGTCTACGAGACGAACCTCCAGACCCTGAGCAAGGGCGAGTACATCGATCGCGACGCACTGCTGCGCAAGCTGGTCTCGATCCAGTACACGCGCAACGACACCGCCCTCGCGCGAGGGACGTTCCGGGTACGGGGCGAGACGCTCGAGATCTTCCCCGCCTATGCCGAGACGGCGTTTCGCGCGGTGCTCTTCGGCGACGAGGTCGAGCGTCTCCAGCACTTCGACCCGCTGACCGGCGAGCTCATCGAGGACGACCTCGAGCACGTCGGGATCTGGCCCGCGACCCACTACAACGTACGCGAGGGGATGATCGAGGACGCGGTCCAGCAGATCGGCGCCGAGCTGAACCAGCGCTGCGCTGAGCTCGAGGCCGAGGGGAAGCTGCTCGAGTCGCACCGCCTGCGCCAGCGCACCCAGTACGACATGGAGATGCTCCGCGAGCTCGGCTTCTGTAGCGGAATCGAAAACTATTCCCGGATCCTCGACGGACGCCGGCCCGGCGACCGGCCCTACTGCCTGCTCGACTACTTCCCCGAGGACTTCGTGTGCTTCATCGACGAGTCCCACCAGACGGTGCCGCAGATCGGGGGCATGTCCGAGGGCGACCGCTCACGCAAGCAGACGCTCGTCGACTACGGCTTCCGCCTCCCGTCGGCGCTGGACAACCGTCCCCAGACCTTCCAGGAGTTCCTCTCCATCACACCCCAGATCGTCTTCGTCTCGGCCACTCCAGGGGATTACGAGCGCACGCGTGGAGAGCGCGTGGTCGAGCAGATCGTCAGGCCGACGGGGGTGGTGGACCCGGAGGTCGAGGTCCGCGAGACCCGCAACCAGATCGACGACCTGATGAACGAGATCCGTGTACGGGTCGACCGCAACGAGCGCACCCTGGTCACGACCCTGACCAAGAAGATGTCGGAGGACCTCACCGACTACCTGCTCGAGTCGGGCTTCCGGGTCCGCTACCTGCACTCGGAGATCGACACCCTCGAGCGCATCCAGATCATCCGCCAGCTCCGGCTCGGGGAGTTCGACGTCCTCGTGGGCGTCAACCTGCTCCGCGAGGGCCTCGACCTGCCCGAGGTCTCGCTGGTCGGCATCCTCGATGCCGACAAGGAGGGCTTCCTCCGCGGCGAGACCTCGCTGATCCAGACCATCGGGCGAGCGGCCAGGAACATCGAGGGCAAGGTGCTCATGTACGCCGACCGCGAGACAGCGGCGATGCGGGCGGCGATCGGGGAGACCGACCGCCGCCGCGAGATCCAGCGCGCATACAACCAAGAGCATGGGATCACGCCCGAGACCATCGTCAAGGGGATCTCCGATATCGCCGAGTTCCTCCAGTCCGAGTCGAAGGTGCCTCGGTCCCGGCGGCGGCGGGTGCGCGAGAGCGACGGCATGGCGCCGGCCGATATCGAGCGCACCATCGTCGAGCTCGAAGAGGAGATGCTGGCCGCGGCCGAGGAACTCCGGTTCGAGTATGCGGCCAAGCTCCGGGACGAGATTCGCGACCTGCGGCACGCGCTCGACCGAGCCATCGCCGAGGGGCGCTCACCCGCCCGCTGACGCGCGCCTCGGCCGGCAGCGTGAGGTACCCTGCCCGGGCTGCCATCTCGATATGGAGGAACGCTAGCGTGGCCCTTGACCGACAGAGCATCGAGAAGAAAGACTTTCCCATCGGCCGCCGGGGCTACGACCCGGAGGCGGTCGACCTGCATCTCGGGAGCCTCGCCGACGAGGTCGACGAGCTCAAGCGCTCGGCGCGTCGCCGCAGCGAAACCCTTGCCTCGGCGGCGAGCGAGCAGGTGCGGGCAATCGTCGAGGCCGCCGAGACGAGCGCCAGCGACATCCAGCGCCAGGCTGAGGAGGACGCGCGTGACATCCGCGCCGAGGCGACATCCGAAGCCCAGCGCACGCGGGACCAGGCCTCCGAGCAGGCGCGTGACTACGTGGCCAAGGTCTCCGAATCCACCGCCGTCATGCTCCAGCGCCTCGATGCCATGGAGAGCGAGCTGGGTGCGCTCATCGAGTCGCTGCGGACCGGGTCGAACCGGCTCAACGCCGACGTCCAGCTCCTCGAAGGCAACCTGACCGATCTCACCGACGCGGCGACCACTCGCCCCCGCTTCGAGCCCGAGCCCGAGGGTTACGTCGAGTTCCCGCCCACGGCCGACGAGCCGGCCGTGGCCATCGTCTACGAGGAGGTCGAGGTCGAGACCGCGCCATCCCCCGAGGTCGTCGAGGAGCCGCTTGCGGTCGCGGAACGCGTCGAAGAGGCCGCCACCGAGCCCGCTGACGGCTCCGACGACACCGAAGGAGCTCGCCTCATCGCCCTCAACATGGCGCTCAACGGGACGCCGCGAGAGGAGACCGACCGCTACCTGGCGGACAACTTCCGCCTGGCGGACAGGCGTGGCTTGCTGGACGAGGTCTACGCGAGCGTGGAGTAGTGCTCGAACGTCTGTTCGGTCTCCTAATATGGGAGTTGTGGATCAGCTCGTCATCTCGGGAGCCCGGGAGCACAATCTGAAGGACATCACGGTTTCGATCCCGCGGGGGTCGCTGACCGTGATCACGGGCCTGTCGGGGTCGGGCAAGTCGTCGCTGGCCTTCGACACGATCTATGCCGAGGGGCAACGCCGATATGTCGAGTCGCTGTCGGCCTACGCGCGGCAGTTCCTCGGGCAGATGGACAAGCCGGACGTGGATTCGATCGAGGGCCTGTCGCCGGCGATCTCGATCGACCAGAAAACGACCTCGCGCAACCCGCGCTCGACGGTCGGGACGGTGACCGAGATCTACGACTACCTGCGGCTGCTGTGGGCCCGGGTCGGTCAGCCGCACTGCCACATCTGCGGCCGGCCGATCGTCGGCCAGTCGGCCGAGCAGATCATCGACCAGGTGATGGAGCTCCCCGACGGAACGCGCTTCATGGTCCTCGCGCCGATCGTCCGTGGCCGCAAAGGGGAGTATGGGAAGCGGCTCGAGGAGCTACAGGCCGAGGGGTTCAGCCGGGTCAAGGTCGACGGCGAGCTGCGGCGGCTGGACGAGGAGATCGTGCTCGACAAGAAGTTCAAGCACGACATCGGCGTCGTCGTCGACCGGCTGGTGATGAAGCACGATCTGCGCAAGCGGCTGGCCGACTCGATCGAGACGGCGGTGGCCCTGGCCGACGGTCTCGTGGAGATCGAGCTCGTCGACGAGGACCGCATCCTGACCTTCTCGGAGAAGTTCGCGTGCCCGGTTCATGGTCCGAGCCTGGTCGAGCTCGAGCCCCGCGTGTTTTCCTTCAACTCGCCCCACGGCGCCTGCCCGCGGTGCACGGGACTGGGGTCGCAGATGGAGATCGACCCCGAGCTCGTGGTTCCCGACCCGGCGCTGTCGGTCGGCGAGGGTGCCATTGCGCCGTGGTCGGTAAGCGCCTCGAACTATTACGATCAGCTCGCACAGGCGATCGCCGAACGCTACGGGGTCGACCTCGACACGCCGTGGCGCGACCTGCCCCAGGAGTCGCGCGACTTCTTCCTCTACGGGACCAACGGCGACCGGGTCCAAGTCTCCTACCGGAACCGCTTCGGCCGCAAGCGCTCGTACGCGACCAGCTTCGAGGGCATCGTGCGCAGCCTCGAGCGGCGCTACCTGGAGACCGACTCCGAGCTCTCGCGAGAGAAGATCGAGGAGTTCATGACGCTGCGGCCGTGCCCGGAGTGCCACGGGGCTCGGCTGCGCCCGGAGTCGCGGGCGGTGCTCGTGGCCGGCACTCCGATCCATGAGTTCACGGCGCTCTCGGCTCGGCGCGCGCTCGATTGGATCACCGGGCTCGAGCTCTCCGAGCATGATCGCCGGATCGTCCGACTCGTGCTCAGGGAGATCGAGGAGCGGCTGCGATTCCTGGAGAACGTGGGCGTCGGCTATCTCTCGATCGACCGGGCGGCGGCGTCCCTGTCCGGCGGGGAGGCGCAGCGGATCCGCCTGGCGACCCAGATCGGATCCTCGCTCGTGGGGGTGCTCTACATCCTCGACGAGCCGTCGATCGGACTGCATCAGCGCGACAACGAGAAGCTCATCGCCACCCTCGAGCGGATGCGCGACCTCGGCAACACGGTGATTGTGGTCGAGCACGACGAAGGCACGATGCGCGCCGCCGACCACCTCATCGACATGGGTCCGGCGGCAGGCGAGCACGGTGGCTACGTGGTGGCCGAGGGAACGGCGGCCGAGATCGAGAAGATGCCCGAGTCGCTCACCGGCCAGTTTCTGGCCGGGACGCGGGTGATCGAGATGCCCAAGCGCCGGCGCAAGCCATCGGGCTACGTGACTATCGAAGGGGCCACCGAGCACAACCTCCACGATGTGACGGTCAAGGTTCCACTCGGGGTCTTCTGCTGCGTCACCGGGGTCTCGGGCTCGGGCAAGTCGACCCTGGTCAACGACATCCTCTATAAGGCGACCGCCAACCGCCTGCACCGCGCCCGCCAGCGTCCGGGCGCCCACCGGCGCATCAGCGGGCTCGAGCAACTCGACAAGATCATCTCGGTCGACCAGTCGCCGATCGGACGCACGCCGCGCTCGAACCCGGCGACGTACATCGGGCTGTTCGATCAGATCCGCGAGCTCTTCTCGAAGACCCAGGAGGCCCGCGCGCGGGGCTACAAGCCGGGCCGGTTCTCGTTCAACGTCAAGGGCGGGCGCTGCGAGGTGTGCCGGGGAGACGGCCAGATCAAGATCGAGATGCACTTCCTCCCCGACGTCTACGTGCCGTGCGAGCAGTGCCACGGCAAGCGCTACAACCGGGAGACGCTCGAGGTCCGCTTCAAGGGCAAGACCATCGCCGACGTGCTCGAGATGCCGATCGAGGAGGCGCTCGAATTCTTCGCGCACATCCCGAAGATCCGCCGCCGGGTGGAGGCGCTCAACGACGTGGGGCTGGGGTACATGCGACTGGGTCAGCCGGCCACGACGCTCTCCGGAGGTGAGGCGCAGCGCGTCAAGCTCGCCGCCGAGCTGTCGAAGGTCGCGACGGGACGGACCCTGTACATCCTCGACGAGCCGACGACGGGGCTTCACTTCGCCGACATCCAGCGCCTGCTCGTCGTCCTCCAGCGTCTCGTCGACGCAGGCAACTCGGTTGTGGTCATCGAACACAACCTCGACGTGATCAAGGTCGCCGACCGCGTGATCGACCTCGGACCCGAGGGGGGAGAGGAGGGCGGAAGGGTGATCGCGACGGGAACGCCGGAGCAGGTGGCCGCCGTCGCCGACTCCCATACCGGGCGCTTTCTCGCGGACATGCTCCCCGTGCGGGTGCGGCGCGGGCGCAGGATAAAATCTGCTGCAATCGGGTAGTCCTTTCTCGGCAGTGACCTACAATCTCGGTTAGAGCAGGAACCGCTGATCAATATCCGCGGAGGTTGAGTTCTGGTAATCGTCGTCGTCCTCGTGTGCGTCGCGGCCGCAGGGCTCTCGGGGTGGCTCCTGCTCGAGCTCGCGGGTAGCGCGTTCCAGGATTCGGCGGTCTCATCCCGGCCCAATGACCTGTTCGGGTTCTCGGCCCGGCCGGTCGCCCCGCCCCTCGGCCTCGAGGCGGGAACAGCGATCCCGCCCCAGGTTCCCGTAGCCCCCCCGCCGTCGGGCTTCGCGGTCCCCCGGGCATCCGATGCGGCTCCCGCCCCGACGCTGGTCATGGCGCCCGTTGTTGCACCCGCCCCCGGGCGTGCCCGGGCGCCTGCCCCTCCAGCACCGACCGCTCCGCACAAGGCGCCCGAGCGCAAGGAGGATCGGGCCACGTTCTCCAATCAGGCTGGGCGACGGAGCCTGGACTTGGTCCCGCGCATCCGTCGCCGGCGGGCGACGCTCGAAGAGCCCAGCACGACTCGAAGCGCCCCGGAGCCCGTCGTCGAGGAGAGCGTGAGGGTCATATCGAGGACGCCCATGCGCCGCACCCCGGTCGCGCCGGCGGAGCCGAGCCCGGCTCCGGCCGCGGCTCCGCCGCCCGCCGCGCCGAGGCCCGCGGGGCCTGCGCCGTGGGAGCCGAGCCCGGTCCCCGCCGCGTCGTCCGTGCCCTGGCCGCCGAGGCCGCCCTCCGCCGCCGAACCTCCGCCGTGGCCGCCGCGGCCGGAGGCAGCGCCGCAGTGGCGAGGCGGGCCCGGGGGAGCTGACCCTGAGCACGATCGCGACGTGAGCGTGGGGGCGGTCGCGCGGAGAACCGCGATGATGGTGGGGTCGCGCGCGCGAGAGGCGCTGCTCGGATACCCGTTCCCGGCCACCGAGATCGTCACCGGGGCGCCCCGTGGCGGCGAGGAGCCCGCGCCCGGCCAGACCGTGGTGCTCGTGGGCGACGATGTCGAGAACTGGGTCCGGTCGCGGCTCTACGGAGGGAAGCTGCCAACCCGGTGAGCGGCGGCGCCTGCGGGCGACGGGTACGGTTGCTCTATGGAGCCGGTCGCCGCGCGGTCGAAGCTGTGGGTGCAGAAATGGCGCTGGTACGAGCGCAATTCGTTGCCGTGGAACCGTGCTCGGATCCACTGGGAGATGATGCGCCGTGGGGCGTTCGCGCGTTGGCCTCTCTACGGCAACGTGCTCGAGTCGCTGCGCGACGGCCGGCTCGAGATCGGCGAGAACACGCTGCTGGAACCGGGCGTCTGGCTCACCGCGCCCGCGCCCGCCCGGATTCGCATCGGCGCTGGCGTCTTCCTCAACCTGGGGGTCATGGTGGCCGCATCCGAGCTCGTCGAGATCGGAGACCATTGCATGCTCGCGAACGGATGCTTCGTCACCGACGCAAATCACCGGTTCGACGACCCCGACCGGCCCGTCCCCTGGCAGGGCTTCACCACCAAAGGGCCGACACGCCTCGGCGACAACGTCTGGTGCGGCGCCAACGTCGTGGTCACAAGCGGCGTCACCATCGGCGAACGCTGCGTGATCGGCGCGAACTCCGTGGTCAGCACCGACATCCCCCCGTTCTCGATCGCGGCCGGCGCCCCAGCACGAGTCCTCAGGACCATCGAATACCAGTAGCTTCCGGCAATATCAGCTGAAGGGTGGCCACCCTAGGAGTTTTTGATCACGATCCCTTCAAGGATGTTCGCCACGTGCTCGGCCGCGTCGATGGCCTCCTCGAGTCGCTCGAAGAGATCCTTCCAGCAGATCACCACCATTGGGTCGATCCCGTTCTGGAACAGGGAGGCGATCGCCTCGCGGGTGATGCGGTCGCCCTCGTTCTCCAGCCGGTTGATCTCGACCGTGTAGTGCGAGAGGTCGCGAAAGCCTCGCAGGCGGGGGATCGCCTCGGCGACCTGCCCGCTGGCGAGGAGGAGGACGTGAGCGAGGCGGATCGCCTGGTCCATGGGTGCCTCGATCTTGTACAGGCCGAGGTAGTCGGCGACCTCCTCGGTGAAGTCGACGATGTCATCGAGGGCCGAGGCGAGCGCGAGGATGTCCTCGCGGTCGATCGGCGTGACGAAGGTGTGGTTGAGGCGGCTGATGATGTCGTGGGTGATCCGGTCGCCCTCCTGCTCGCAGATCAGGATGTCGCGGGCGAGATCCTTGCTGTCCGGGTAGTTCCTCAGCATCCGATCGAGCAGATCGGCCGCATGGAGGATGTTCTGTCCGGCCTCCTCGAAAAGCTCGAAGAACACGCGGTCGCGAGGCGCGAAGACCTTGGACAGCCGTCCCATTCGATGATCGTACTTCCAAGCCCTCCGGCTACCCCATCTCGGCGCGGAAGCTCGCCAGTTCCTCCTCGTCGATCGAGTAGGTGTGCTCCGGGCCCGGGAAGGCGCGCCCCCGTACCTCGGCGGCGAACTCGGCGACGCCGGCCACCATTTCGGCCTTGAGCTCCGCGTAACGCTTGGCGAAGCGAGGGGCAATGCCGTCGTAGATCCCGAGCAGGTCGTGGAACACGAGCACCTGGCCGTCGGTGCCCGGTCCGGCGCCGATCCCGATCACGGGGACGTGGAGGTGGGCCATGACGTCATCGGCAACGGCGGCGGGGATCGCCTCGAAGACGATCGCGAAGCATCCCGCCTGCTCGAGCGCGATCGCGTCGTGCGCGACCGCGATGGCCCGGGCCGCGGTGCGCCCCTGGGCCCGGTAGCCGCCGAGCGACGTGGCGGTCTGCGGGGTGAGGCCGATGTGGCCCATGACCGGGATGCCGGCGTCGACGATGGCGCGGGCGCGGTCGGCGCTCGTGCCTCCGCGCTCGAGCTTGACGGCATCGCACCCGGCCTCCTTGACGAAGCGCTGGGCGGTGGCGATGGCCTGTTCGTTCGACGCCTCGTAGGAACCAAAGGGGAGGTCGCCGACGAGCAGGGGCGAACGCAGCCCGCGCCGGACCGCGGCCGCGAGCATGAGCATCTCGTCAGTGGAGACGGGCACGGTTGAGGGATAGCCGAGCACGGTCATGGCGCCCGAATCTCCGACGAGCACGACATCGACGCCGGCGGCCTCGGCGACCTGGGCCGAGGGGTAGTCGTAGGCGGTGACCATGACGATCGGCTCAGCGAGCCGCTTCTTCTCGGCCAGGCGGGGGAGCGTCATCGGCAGCGGTGCGTCCATGCCGTGGGGGATGGGGATCTGGGGGGTTGCGGACATTGCCTTTCGTCTCCTTTGCGGTGGTTGGCGCCCTGGCGGTCTCGGCCATCAGCCGAGCAGGGTCGCCACCTCGCGGTCGACGTTGATGATCTGATTGCGTGCGTCCACGTGGACCACGCGCGGCTCGTAGTTCTCGAGCTCGTCGGGGTCGTAGCCCGCGTAGGAGATGACGATGATCGTGTCGCCGCTGTGTACGAGGCGGGCGGCGGCACCGTTGATCTTCATCTCGCCCGAGCCGGGCTCACCGGCGATCGTGTACGTCTCGAAGCGGGCGCCGTTGTTGACGTCGACGACCGCGACCTGCTCGAACTCGCGGATGTCGGCCGCCTCCAGCAGGTAGGCGTCGATGGTGATCGACCCGACGTAGTTCAGGTCGCAGCCAGTCACCGTGGGCCGGTGAATCTTCGACTTCAGCATTGTGCGCTGCACGTCAAGGCCTCCCGTTCATGGTCAGGATCTCGTTGTCGATCAATCGGGCGGCGCCGACGTGCGCGGCAACGACGACGAGGACGTCATCGTCATCGTCATCGTCGATCACGCCCACCGGCGCCAGGGTGTCGGTGGCGACGAGCTCGAAGTACTCGGGCTCGACTCCTTCGGTAGTCATCTGCGCGCGCGCCTGACCGGCGATCTTGGCGGCGTCCCGCTCGCCCGCTCTCAGCGCCGCCCGGGCGCTCGCCAGCGCTCGGCTTATCGCCACCGCGCGGGCGCGCTCCTCGGGCGAGAGGAGGGCGTTGCGGCTCGACATGGCCAGGCCGTCGGGCTCGCGGACAGTGGGACAGATCTCGATCCGCGCTGGGATGTCGAGGTCGCGGACCAGGCGCTTGATCACGAGCGCCTGCTGGGCATCCTTCTGCCCGAAGTAGGCGATCTCGGGGCCGACGATGTTGAGGAGCTTGGTCACCACGGTCGCGACGCCGTCGAAGTGGCCACGACCGCGGTGCGCCCCCTCGAGCGTCTCGGTGATGCCGGCCACCGACACGGCGGTCACGAACCCCGGCGGGTAGATCTCGTCCACCGGCGGCGCGAACAGGTAGTCGACACCGGCCTCGGCGGCCAGCCCGGCGTCGGCGGCCTCGTCGCGCGGGTAGCGCTTCAGGTCGGCGGCCTGGTCGAACTGGGCCGGGTTGACGAAGAGCGACACCACGAGCACGTCGCAGTCCGCCCGCGCGCGGCGCATGAGCGAGAGGTGCCCCTCGTGGAACGAGCCCATGGTCGGAACGAGGCCGACGGTTTGCCCGGCGCGGCGGGGCTCGGCGAGCGCCGCGCGGAGCTCGGCGACGGTGCGCACGATTCTCATCCGCGTATCCCGGCGAGCGCGCCCGGCGCCTGGACGGCATCGCGGCGCCCGGACGGCGGCGCGGCATCGTGGACGAGGGCGCGCGTGGCCTCCGCGAGCGCGTCGAAGAGGCCGAGGAGCTCGGGTGTACGGGCCGCGAGCTCGGCTCGCTGGCGGGCGACCGTGTCCTCGTCGCCGCGCGCCACGGGCCCGGTGAGGGCGCGTTCAGGGCCGAGCGCCGCCCAGTTCTCGACCGTCGCCCGGACCAGCGGCGCGAGCAGCACCCGGTCGACGCCGGCGGTGGCGGCGAGGCGCTCGGCGGCGGCCTCCAGCGTGATGAGGAAGTTCGAGGCCATGCAAGCCGCGGCGTGGTAGGCGACGCGGTCACCCTCGGCGACCTCGACCGCCTGCATGCCGAGCGCGGCAGCGAGCTCTCGGGCCATGGCCAGCGCGCGCTCGGTGCTGCCCGCGATCGCGGCACCCGCGCCCTCGAAGCGCGCGCCCTGCGCCGTCACCGTCATCAGCGGATGCCACGAGAACGCCTCGTGGGGGGCGAGGGGCTCGAGGCCGGTCGCCCCCGAGCAATGGCCGACGAGCGCGCCGCGGCGGAGGGACGCGGCGGCCGCGGCGATCTCCCGGTCGGGGACGCAGAGGAGGACGACATCGGCCCCACAGGGCGCCGCGCCGCGACCGAGCGGACCCTCGACGGCGTACCCGACCTCGCGCAACGCAGCGACGAGCGCGCGGCCGAGTCGGCCCGCGCCGACGACGGCTACGTTAGAACGCGCGGATGTCGAAGGAAGATCCCGTTCCAGTTCCCTCATGGAGATACCGGTCGGTAGGGGGCAAGAAGATCAGTCTTTGAGTTCTGCGGTCCGTCCCCCTCGGGGTGACGGCCACGGCCCTAATGGTACCCGTCGGCTGCTCGAAATAACATGGTTCTCCTGTGACAGGCCCCACAGAACGTCGCGAGCTCCTCAAGGCGGTCTACGACGAAGCCATGGGCTGCGTTCGCTGCCCGCTGCACCAGACCCGGACCACCGTCGTCTTCGGTGCCGGCAACGCCGACGCCGAGCTCATGTTTGTGGGCGAGGCCCCCGGCGCGCACGAGGACAAGCAGGGGCTTCCCTTCGTCGGCCAGGCGGGCAAGCTCCTCGACAAGCTCCTGTCCGAGATCGGGCTGGAACGGCGCGAGGTGTTTGTCGTGAACGTGCTTAAATGCCGCCCTCCCGGCAACCGCGACCCACACCCGGGCGAGATCGAGTCCTGCCAGGAGTACCTGTGGCGCCAGGTCGATCTCATCGAGCCCACGGTGATCTGCACGCTCGGGAACTTCTCGACCAAGCTCTTGCGCGGCGACCCGACCGGGATCACCCGCCTGCACGGCGTGCCCGAGGTGCGCGTGGTCGGGGCTCGCGCCGTCCGCCTCTACCCGCTCTTCCACCCCGCGGCCGCCCTGTACACCCCGCGCATGCTCGAGACCCTGCGCGCGGACTTCCAGCGCCTGCCCGAGGTGCTCATGCTCGGCCCACCGCAGCAGCCCGAGCCGGTGGCCGCGCCGCCGCCGCCGGAACTGGAGATCCTCGAGCCGGTTCCGGAGCTCGAGCCCGAGTCGCCGCTGGCGCCCGCCGAGCCGGACCCGGCCGCGCAGCTCGGGCTGTTCTGAGGCGGCCGGGGGCGAACTGAGAGACCTAGACGAGCTCCGGGGTCGCCGCGCCGGCTGCAGCTTCGACCGCGGGGGGCGGTGTGCCGGCGTTCGGCGGAGCGCCCTGGCGTCTGAGGGCGATCGCGAAGGCGACGAGCGCGCCGGCGGCCTGGACGGCGAGCACGACGGCGGCGAAGCCGGCCGGCTTGCGGCTCGCGTGGAGCAGGAGGAAGGGCTCGGCCAGCGCGACGGCGGCGAGGGGGATGAGGAACCAGAAGCGCTTGAGCGCGAGCATGTACTGGATCGCCAGGTAGGTTGCGGACAGGACGGTGAAGGCGACGCCGAGGATGAAGAGCGAGCTCTCGGCGCGCAGGCGCTTGGCGCCAAAGGCGAGCTTGAGGAGCAGGTGCGACTCCACCCCGAAGATGAGCAGGCAGGGCACGGCGACCACGCCGACGATGGCGAGCGAGCGCGCCAGCACCGGACGGGTGTCCTCGCCGGCGGCGCGGCGGCGCGAGACCTCGGGCACGAGGTAGAAGCCGGCGCCCATCGCCACCCAGATCATTACCTTGGCGGCGACCGCCGTCGCGCCGTAGGAGCTCGCCACCGCGGTCGAGAAGCGGTGCTTGGCGGCGATGATGTCGATGTTCTGGAGCACCGCGATCACGGCCAAGGCGGCGATCGGCGCCCACGCGCGCTTGACGTGCAGCCACAGGCTGAGGGCCGGGCGCTGCCCGGGCAGGGGCACGCCGACCTGCTTGTGGATGACGGCGATGCAATAGACGCACATGGCGATAAAGGACAGCGGCGTCCCCAGGTAGGCGCCGGTCACGCCGAGCCCGGCGAGGGCCAGGGCAGCTCCGATGATGAGCCGGACGGTCTGCTCGCCGATCAGGCTGATCCCGACCGTGCGGTAGTCGCCCGTCCCCTGGAGGACGCCGCGCAAGAGGGTGAGGAGGAGATACAGGCAGCCGGCGGGGATGCCCAGGGCCGCGGCCCAGGAATAGTGCCTGACCCCCACGGCATCGGCGATCGGATGGCGGAAGATCACGGATAGGACGCTCATCACCGCGGTGAGGACGAGGACCGATCGCGTCCAGCTGCGGACCGTTGCGGCCAGGCCCGCTCCCACGCCGAGATGGCCGAGCACGCCCTCGCGCGCGGTGGCGACCTGCATCGCATAGCCGGCAACGGCGAGGATGAGGAAGTAGCTGATGAGCGCCGCGAGCGACCCGTAGTCGCTGATCAGCCGCGCAAACACGACCGTCGACCCGAGCGCGATGACGTTGTTGGCCATCATCGCCCCCGCGAGCCACGACGCCTTGGCGGTCTCTGAGCTGCGCAGCTTCGCCAGCATGGGCGCGTAGCGCTGACTAAGCAACGGCACGGCAGCCTCGGTCCGATCCCGTCGCAGGAGGGCTCATCGCCCGAATTACGGTAGCGAAGCGGGGTGTCAACAGGTCGCGCGCACTCTCCGCGACAGCCGCCACGTCCTCTATGGTTCCGCACCGGCAATGCTCCGTCCTCGGCCTCGCACGATGGTCATCGCAGCGCTTGCGCTGCTCGCCGGCACGCTCGTCTTCACCTCGATCGGTTCCACCCAGAGCGCGTTGCCGACCCTGTCCCCAACGCCGCCGGTCAAGCTGGCCTCGCCCTCCACGGCCCCGGTGTCGAGAACGTCGACGAGCGCGCGGCCGCAGCTTCCCAAGACCGGGCTCGACGCCGGGCTCCTCGCGCTGGTAGGGCTTGCCTTCATGGCCACGGGCAAGGTGGTGCGGCCCCCGCCGCCCCGCCGCGCCGCCTCACGCCGGCGCAGGTGATCCTGCGCCGAGAGACGCTCGGCTCCGAGCAGACCGAAGCGCTCGGTGCCGAGCTGGCCGCGACCCTCGCACCGGGTGACGTCGTCCTCGTCTCGGGCGAGCTCGGCGCCGGAAAGACGACGTTCGTCCGCGGCGCCTGCCGCGCGCTCGGGGTCACCGACCCGGTCACCAGCCCCACCTTCACCATCGGGCAGCGCTATCAGGGGCGCGTGCCGATCTCGCACCTCGACCTTTATCGCTTGGCCGGCGAGCTCGCCGGCGAGGACCCCGCGCTCCTGGCCGACTATCTCGGACCCGACACCATCGCTTTCGTCGAGTGGCCGGAAGGGGGAGAGCCGGCCCTCGCGGCCCACGCCAGGATCGCGCGCCGGGTCCGGCTCGGCCACGCGGGCGGCGACCGCCGCACGGTGGAGATCGAATGAGGATCCTCGCCTTCGACACGGCGACGGGCGCGACCACCGTGGCTCTGCGCGATCCCGCGGCCGGGCTCGAGCTCGAGCTGCGCGATGACCCGCCACCCGGCGAGCGACCTGGGCACGCGACGCGTCTGCTCCCGATGATCGCCGAGCTGCTCGAGCGCGCCGGAGGCGGCTGGGAGGCCGTGGAGAGGATCGCCGTGGGGGTGGGCCCGGGGACGTTCACCGGGCTGCGGATCGGCATCGCCACCGGGCGCGCCCTCGCCCGCGCCCGCGAGATCCCGCTCGTGGGGGTCTCGAGCCTCGAGGCGCTTGCGGTGGCCGCCGACGCGGCCGTCGTGCTCGCCGTCATCGACGCTCGCCGCGGCGAGGCGTTCGCGGCGGCGTGGCGGCGCGAGCACGCGCGCGAGCAGGAGCGCGAGCTCGGACCGGTCGCGCTGCGCCCCGAGGCGCTCGCCCTCGAGGTCGCCCGGCTCGCGGGGGAGAGCGCTGCGGTGCCGCTGGCGATCGGCGACGGGGCGCTACGATTCAGGGAGCAGCTCGAGCTCGCAGGGGCGGAGGTACCGCCGGCGGTTTCGCCGTTGCATCGGATAAGCGCTATCAACCATTGCCGGCTCGCAGCCGGTCTCCCCGCCACTTCTCCGGCCGAGGTCGAGCCGGAGTACCTTCGAGCACCGGACGCGGAGATCGCGTATCGCGAGCGCCACCGGGGACCGAAGTGACAGACGAGACCATCACGATCCGCCGACTGGGCTATTCGGATCTCCCACAGGTGATCGGGGTCGAGCGACGGGCCTTTCCCACCCCGTGGTCGCTGGCCATGTTTGTGCTCGAGCTCTCCAAGCCGTCGGGAATCTGCCTCGCTGCCACCGTCGGCGACGAGTTAGTTGGCTACCTCATCTGCTCGCGCTACGACGACGTCTGGCACCTCATGAACGTCGCCGTGGATCCCTCACGCCGCCGACGTGGCGTCGGGACCGAGCTGCTCGCGCACATGCTCGACCGGGCCGGACTCGGTCAGGACCGCTACACGCTCGAGGTCCGCACCTCGAACCTGGGCGCGATCAAGCTCTACGAGCGCTTCGGGTTCACCGCCGCGGGGACGCGTCGGCGCTACTACCAGGACACGGGCGAAGATGCGCTCATCATGTGGCGAGTCCCCGGGGAGCGCGACGGCGCCACCGGCGATGAGCCCGGTGACGTCCGCGGCGCGGCCTCGGCGTAGTGCCGTGATCCTCGCGGTCGAAACGAGCTGCGACGACAGCTGCGCGGCGATCGTCACCCCCGAGGGGGAGGTACGCGCGAACGTGATCTCCTCGCAGGGGATCCACGACCGCTACGGCGGCGTCGTCCCCGAGATCGCCTCCCGTCAGCACCTCGATCTCGTCGGGCCCGTGATCGAGGATGCGCTCCGTCGCGCCGGCGTGGGCCTCGATGCAATCGACCGCGTCGCGGTCACCCAGGGGCCGGGCCTGGTCGGGGCGCTGCTCGTCGGGCTGGCGACGGCCAAGGCCCTGGCGGCGGCGCACGAACTGCCGCTCGTCCCCGTCGACCACCTCCACGGGCACGTGGCGGCGAGCTGGCTCGGTCACGACCCCTTCGAGCCGCCGTTCGTCAGCCTGGTCGCGAGCGGCGGCCACACGCTGCTGAGCCATGTCACCGACTACGGACCCGATCCCGAGATGCTCGGCCAGACCCTCGACGACGCGGCTGGAGAGGCGTTCGACAAGGGGGCCCGGCTCCTCGGGCTCGGTTATCCGGGAGGGCCCGCGCTCGAGCGCCTCGCACGGAGCGGCGACCCGCTCGCCTTCGACTTCCCCACCGGCGCCGGAGTGGCCGGACTCGACTTCTCCTTTGCCGGGGTGAAGACCGCTCTGCTCTACAAGGTGCGCGACCTCGGCGAGGCCGAGACCGAGCGCCGGCGCAGCGACCTCGCGGCCTCCTACCAGCGGGCCATCGTCGAGGCGCTGGCGACCCGGGCCGAGCGCGCACTCTCCCGGACGGGACTGGACCGGCTCGCCGTGGGTGGGGGCGTGGCGGCGAACGGGGCGCTGCGCGAGCGCCTGGAAGGACTGGGGGTGGAGCTCGACGTCCCGCCGCGCATCCTGTGCACGGACAACGCGGCGATGATCGCCAGCGCGGCGCGGTACCTCGAGGCCATCCCGTACCCCGACTACCTCGCCCTCGACGTGTTCGCGAGCGGCGAGCGCAAGCGGTGAGGACCGTGGTGCTCTACGGGCGCGAGGGGTGCTGCCTGTGTGACGACGCTCGAGTGGTGCTCGAGCGCGTGCGGGCGCGCCACCCCTTCGGGCTCGAGGAGCGCGACATCGAGGAGGATGACGATCTCCTGCGCGCGTACCTGGAGCGCATCCCCGTGGTGACCATCGACGGCGACGAGGCGTTCGAGCTCTTCGTCGACGAGGCCGAGCTTGTGCGGCGGATCGCTAGAGTGCATCAGCGATGAACTACGTGGTTCGTCGCGGCGACGATCGCGGCCCAGCGGGTGGAGAGAAGGCGGCCCCGGCGGCGGGGCAAGCGGCGGGGGAGAAGCTCTCGCTCGGGGTGGCCGCGCGCCTCTCGCGCTACCTCCAGGTGCTCACCCAGGCGCGCAAGATGGGCAAGGACACGATCTCCTCACAGGAGCTGTCCGAGTACACGCACGTGAACTCAACGCAGATCCGGCGCGACCTGTCGGGATTCGGGAAGTTCGGCAAGCGCGGGGTCGGCTACAGCATCGATTCGCTCGTCTCCCAGATCAGGACGATCCTTCACACCTCGGGCCAGCACAACATTGCCCTCTTCGGCGCCGGCCATTTGGGGACGGCGATCGCAGCATCGGACATCTTCGCCGACCACGGATTCCGGGTTGTCGCCGTGTTCGATGTCGACACCGACAAGGTCGGCACCCCGGTCGGCCCGCACACAGTGCGTCACAACGACGAGCTCAAGGCCGTCGTCGAGGAGGAGGAGATCGTCGTCGCGGTGCTCGCCGTGCCCTCCTCGGCGGCTCAGGCACTCGCCGACGCCGTCGTCGACGCCGGTGTGCGGGTCATCTTCAATTACTCCGAGGCGCTGCTCCAGGTTCCCCCCGAAGTGACGGTGCACACCTCGAGCCCGGCCGTCGACCTGCTCTATGCGCTGTACTTCTATCTCACGTAAGTGAGCTCGAATCCCCAGTGCAGCTCGACGCCGACACCGCGCACGCGGCCTTCGCTCAGTCAACCGACTTCACGGTCGGCCTCGAGGAGGAGTTCGCGCTGCTCGATCCGCGCACGCTCGACCTCGTCCCGCGCTTCGAGGAGCTGCGCGACGCGGCAGCCGCGGACCCGGTGCTCGCGACGTCGATCGCCGGCGAGCTGATCTCGTCCGAGATCGAGATCCGCTCCGGTAAGGGCGAGCACCTCGCGGCCGCGATCGTGGCCCAGCGCGACCATCGCCGGCGCCTGTTCGCGCTCGCCGCCGACCGCGGAGTCGACCTCGGTGCCACGGCCACCCATCCGTGGGCCGACTACCGCGAGCAGTGCATCATCGACACCGAGCACTACCACCGCGTCGAGAGCGAGCTCAAGTACGTGGCCTGGCGCAACAACACGTTCTCGCTCCACGTGCATGTCGGGATCCACGACGCCGACCGCGCGGTCGCGGTGTGCGACCGCTTGCGTCCGGTCCTGCCCCTCCTCCTCGCGGTGTCGGCGAGCTCGCCCTTCCTCGACGGTCGCGACTCCGGGCTGCACAGCGCGCGCACCCAGATCTTCACCAAGAGCTTTCCCCGCTGTGGCGTGCCCGACGCCTTCGGCGACTGGGACACCTTTGTCGCCTACGTCGACTTCCTGTGCAAGACGAGCTCCGTCGTCGAGTACACGCAGGTGTGGTGGTCGGTCCGCCCCCATTTCTCGTTCGGCACCATCGAGGTGCGGATCTGCGACGTGCAACCCACCGCCGCCGAATCCGAGAACCTCGCGGCGCTCATCGTCGCCTGCGTGGCGCAGGCGGCGCGCGACTACGACAACGGCCGGCACGTGGCCGACCTGCCCGGCCGGCTGATCGAGGAGAACATGTGGCGCGCGCTGCGGTACGGCCTCGACGGCAAGCTGATCGATCTCGAACGGGCCGAGGAGCGCCCCGCTCTGGCCGAGATCGAGCGCCTGTTCGAGTGGACGGCCCCCGCGTGCGCCGAGCTCGGCCTCGACCTCGTCCTTCCTGAGCTCAACGGCGCGCAGCGCCAGCGACGCCTGATCGACGCGGGGACAAGCCTGACCGACATCTACGCGGCCTCGGTCGCCGAGACGCGCGCGAGCTACGGCCAGAGCCCCGTCGCCGGGACCGGCCGTCTACGATAAATGGGGCCGTGAGCACGAGCGAACCACCGACCGAGGAGGAACTGCGCGCCGCCTACGAGGCGGAGATGAAGCGGCTGCGCGTCGAGCAGGTTCTGCTCGAGAGCGTCGTCTCCCTGGTAAACCTGGGGATGCGGCGCACGGGGCTGGCGCCGGGCACCGAGCCGGAGCGCGATCCCGCCCAGGTCCACCTCGCGATCGAGTCGGTCCGGGCCCTGGCCCCGCTCGTCGAGCAGATCTTGCCGGAGCAGGCGGGTCCGATCCGCGACGCCGTGTCCCAGCTCCAGCTCGCCTTCGTCAAGATCGGGGGCGCGGCGCCGGCGGCCGCGGCACCGGCTTCCAGCGACGCACCCCCGCCGGGCGGTACCGGCGAACCGGGCACGGAGCCGCCTGCATCCACGCCGCCGCCCTCGTCCGAGCCGCCCCAGGCCGGTGAGCCCGGGCCCGCGCAACGCAGCGGACGGCTCTGGATCCCCGGTCAGTAGGACATTCCGCCGCTCGGGACGGTAAACTCGCACGCTCCCAGGGTCCCTGTCCGAGCAAAACGGGTAGAGGGCCCTTCGCACTTGTTTGGCGCGCTTTACTGTTCGCGCTTTCTCTCGATCTGAACCTTCTCCGGAGGAACACTTGTCTAGCTTTCTGACGCACCACGGCGTCCTGGTTGCGCTGGTGGGCGCCGCCGCCGCCATCCTCTACGGCGCCGTCACGGCGCGCTCGCTGCTGGCGCTCTCTCCCGGCAACGAGCAGATGCGCTCGATCTCCGCCGCCGTGCAGGAGGGCGCTCGCGCTTATCTGAACCGGCAGTACACGACGATTGCCGGGGTCGGGGTCATTCTCTTCATCGCCCTGATCCCGGTCCAGAACATTCGCGTGGCGATCGGCTTCGCGATCGGGGGCTTGCTCTCCGCCGGTGCCGGATACGTCGGCATGAACGTCTCGGTGCGGGCCAATGCCCGGGTCGCGGAGGCAGCCCGCAGCGGTGTCTCGCGGGCGCTGGACGTCGCCTTCCGCGGCGGAGCGGTGACCGGCATGCTCGTCGTCGGACTCGCCCTGATCGGTGTCGCCGGCTACTACGGCGTCCTCACCTGGATCGCCGGGGAGACTCCCACCCACGCGGTCGACGCCCTGATCGGGCTCGGCTTCGGCGGCTCGCTGATCTCCGTCTTCGCCCGCCTCGGCGGCGGCATCTTCACCAAGGGCGCCGACGTCGGCGCCGACCTCGTGGGCAAGATCGAGGCCGGCATCCCTGAGGATGACCCTCGCAACCCGGCCGTGATCGCGGACAACGTCGGCGATAACGTCGGCGACTGCGCCGGCATGGCGGCCGATCTGTTCGAGACCTACGCGGTCACCGCCGTGGCGGTCATGCTCCTGGGGATCCTGCTCTTCCACCAGACGAGCGCGGTCGCCCTCTTCCCGCTCGTTCTCGGTGGCGTCTCGATCATCGCGTCGATCATCGGCACCTTCGCGGTCAAGTCCAAGGCCGGCAACGTGGAGCGGGCGCTTTATCAGGGCCTCGCCGTGTCCGGCGGCCTCGCGGCGCTCGCCTTCATCCCGGTGACGAAATGGCTGATGGACGGCGTCATCTACAAGAACGGCGTCGTCGGCCCGCACTGGTGGAAGTTCTACCTGTGCGCGCTGATCGGGCTCGGGGTCACGGCGCTCCTCTTCTTCATCACCGATTACTACACCTCCACTCGCTTCTCGCCGGTGAAGAGCACGGCCAGCGCCTCCCAGACGGGGCACGCGACGAACATCATCCAGGGCCTGGCCCAGGGCTATCAGGCGACGGCCCTGCCGGCGCTGGTGATTGCGATGGGCATCTTCGGCGCATGGAAGCTCGGCGGTGGGGGCACCAACGGCATCTACGGCATCGGAGTCGCCGTGATGGCTCAGCTTTCGCTGTGCGGCCTGATCGTCGCGCTCGACGCGTTCGGCCCCATCACCGACAACGCCGGGGGAATCGCCGAGATGGCGGACCTCCCCGAGGAGGTCCGCAACGTCACCGACAAGCTCGACGCGGTCGGCAACACGACCAAGGCGGTGACCAAGGGGTACGCGATCGGATCGGCCGCGCTCGCCGCGCTCGTGCTCTTCAATGCCTTCGAGGAGGAGCTCCACGGGAAGGGCAAATTCCCCAACTTCTCGATCAGCAACCCACCCGTCCTCATCGGCCTGCTCATCGGCGGACTGATGGTCTACCTGTTCGCCGCGCTCTCGATGGAGGCGGTCGGACGCGCGGGCGCCGCGGTCGTCGAAGAGGTCCGCCGCCAGTTCCGCGAGAAGCCGGGGATCATGGACTACACCGAGAAGCCCGAGTACGGCACCTGTGTCGACCTCGTGACCAAGGCGGCCCAGCGGGAGATGATCATCCCAGCCCTGATCCCGATCGTCTTCACCGTCATCGTCGGGCTGATCAGCATCGAGGCGCTCGGAGGCATGCTCATCGGCGTGATCGTGGTCGGCGTGTTCATGGCCATCTCCATGACCGCGGGCGGCGGCGCCTGGGACAACGCCAAGAAGCTGATCGAGGACGGCGCCTTCGGCGGTAAGGGCTCAGAGGCCCACGCCGCGGCGGTCACCGGCGACACCGTCGGCGACCCGTTCAAGGACACCTCGGGGCCGGCGATCAACCCGATGATCAAGGTAGCGAACATCGTGGCGCTGCTGATCATCCCTCTTATTACCTAGGGCCGTGCGCTGCGGCGAGGGTCGGGCCCGCCATCCGGGAGGCGGGCTTTGGAGTGCCGGGTCCGCCGGTTTCTGCTGGGCGCGGACGCAAGCCTCCCGTCTGGCGGCCCCGACCCCCGCCGAACTTCCGGCGTTAGTTCGGGCGGCTCCCAGCTTGTTAAAGCTTCTTAAGTTTTAGGGCTCGGGCGGTTGGTAGGGTCGCGGCGGTATGGGGAAGCGTTTGGTTATGGGGCGGCTTTGGTGGGGTGATGTGGTGCTCGTGGTTGTGGTGCTGGTGCTGTTGGCGTTTCCGGTGGCTTCGCGGTTGGCGGCGGATGGGGAGCCGGTCGCTCCGGTGGGGGTGCGGCTGCCGGCGCTGCGAGTCGGGGCTTCTGAGCATCAGATTCGGGGGCTTCCCGTCTTCGAGGCGGCTGGGGCTCGGGGGGTGGCGAAGCTGGTGGCGAGCGGAGGGCTGGGCGGGATTCGCTTGGTCGAAGCGCAGATGAGAGCCGTCTACGGGCGGCGGGGTGCGCGGCCGCTCGAGCGTTACCTGACGGCAGGCGGCCCGTTCTCATCGCCACGCTTGCCGAGGCTCGGTCCTGCACCGCCCGCGCAGGAGAACGACCTCGCGGCGCTGCTCATGATCGCTGGAGCGAGCAGCACCACGGGGGAGCCCTTCCAAGGACCGGCGTACTGGACCGCCACCCTCCTCGCTCGCGCCCTACTCGAGCGAGCGGTGAGAGCCGGTGGCGGCTGCGCCCCGCAGTTGAACCTCGCGTTCGCCTTCGCCGCCGGGGAGACATACCGCCCGGAGATGACGCAGCTCGAGTACGGCAAGGCCGCAACGGCGTGCCGGTGGGATCCCACCCCCTTGTGGGCGCTCGGCGAGTACCAGATCCAGGTCGCCGTCGGTGGCACCGCCGGCGAGTACGCGCCCTTCGACACCTTCGGGCGGCTCCAGCGCGCCTTCCCGGGGGTCGCCGCGTCGTGGGCGGGAGAAGGCGACGCGGACATGGTCCTCGGATACGAGCTCGAGGACAGCGAGCCGTTCGCGGCGCGCCGGCGCTTCGCTCAGGCGCGCGCCCTCTACGCACGGGCCGTCAAGCTGGAGCCGAGCTTCGAGAACCGGGCTGGACTCGCGCGCGCACTCGCCGCCCTCGGCGACCTCAATACTGCGGTCGCCACCCAGCGCCGTGCCGTCGCCGCCTACCCCTCGTCGGCCGAGCTCCAGGCGAGGCTGCTCGACTACCTCCAGCGGGCGCACCGCTTCCCCGAGGCCGCGAGCGTGGCCGCGGGGCTGAGCGCGGTCCACAGCTTTCCCGGCGGCGTGGAGCTCTACGCCTCTCCCTTCGCCTCATCCCCGGTCGATGCCACCACGGCCGCGACGCAGGACGCCGCCGGCGACGAGGACGTCTTCGATCCGCTTTCGACCGGCGTCGGGGCGATGCTGCCGGTGGAGCTGCTCGACCAGCCCCCGACCCCGTCGACGGGGGCGGGCGCACCGGTCACCAACCTCTCATTCCTTCCCTCCGCCACGCCGATGCAGGGCATCGGCGGTTCGGCGCGCTGGTGCCCGGGATGGTCGCGCCTCGTCGATCTCCTGCTCTCAGGGGACCCCGCGAACGTCTTGCACGATTTCTCGACCCGTCTCGTCGATCTTCGCCCGGGGGAGTCGGATTGCGACGCCGGCACCGAGGTCCTCGACAACGGGCCGCGCGATCTCGCCGCCGTGGCCGAGCTCGAGCTCGGCCACG
>Ga0302325_10007016_pt1 | contig 25138 bp, 27 predicted proteins | sample Palsa_T0_2_FD_201948 | JGI IMG/M metagenome (GOLD analysis project Ga0302325, IMG submission 201948) | Peat permafrost microbial communities from Stordalen Mire near Abisko, Sweden - Palsa_T0_2 | ecosystem: Environmental > Terrestrial > Soil > Palsa > Peat permafrost | place: Sweden: Abisko... | reverse complement strand
CATCCATATAAAAAACAAAATAATAACTGCGGCGAGCGCAATACCCGTAATGATCAACGTTTCCGCCATCTTCGCATCTTGGGCGTTACTTGCAGTTTTACTTGCAACGCCGGCGGTTGTGCTGGTATTTGTACTTGTAGGGGTCTGGCCTGACACTGTAGTAGAAGGGCTACTACCAGAAACAGAAGTCGTTGGTGCAGAAGGAGCCAGCAAATCCGAGAAAGCAGCGAAAGCCGGAGGGTTAGTAACAATCGGGGCTAAACCAGCGGTGACCGTCCGAGTCTGTGTAACTAACACCTTGAAATACCCCAATGCTTCAAGCTCACAGCCCTCATCCAAAACTGGCCCATACCCTCCTGTTTCCCCTACTGCTTGGACCGAGTTATTGGCTGAGTTGCACGTGATCATGCGGCCTGGACTTGCAGTTTGGGTTATGGGAATCGTCGTTCCTCCCAGTACCCAAGTAGAAGTTGTTGGTGTGGCAGCTGGAACGTCCGGGATGAGTGAGTTGCTTCCGGTCATGTTATTTAAGGTAAACTTTGGTGAGAAATAGGTGATTGCTATGGAAGTATTGACGAGGATGGAGCCTTTGAGGCCAAAAAAGTATGCTGAGGTTGCAGAGGGACCAATTGAAGGCGGGATTATAATGCTATTTGATACGGTGGATGGAGAGGTGTTAGAGAGATTCCATGCATAGAGTGTGACCTGAGGCAAAGTCAACACGGCTCTGAAGTGTGGCTTGAATAAACTGACAGGCGATGAATAGGTACCAGCAAGCAGGAGCAACGAGAAATAGGTCATCTGGCTGAAGTATGGTGCGGTAAAAGAATCCGTACTCGCTACAATGAACGGGACTCCTCCATTGATAATCTCGCCTGCTGTCGGCTGATGGAAATAAACTTGTGCTGATATTAGAAGCCACTGGAGCGAGGAAACGAACAACAACTTCAAGGACATCTTGCTTGACATGCATTCCATTGAGCAAACAGGATAGAGAAAGGAATATACAACAAAACAAGAAGGGAATCCACAATTGGGACCAGGACCAGGTCGGAGACCTGTACATATTATCTCACTTGCTTGCACAAAAATGAGGGGCCGGTCCGAAGATACCCAATGCAGAAACAACCCCATGCCAGCACCACAAGTCAAGATACATCGCGCAGTGACCAAACTCTCGGAATCGGACTCGGAACTTCCTTCGACTAGGTTCAACTCGTCCCAAAGGATGCGCCTCTCTTGACTTTGTGGCTGCGACAGGTGGCGCGCACGGGCGCACTTTCAGATCCTCCCGGACCCCATCTGGCACAAAGCAGTTTCGTCAGCGCATAAATCGTTGCAAGAACTTCCCGAACCGTTGCTTGAAAAATCAAGAACACCTTTTTATTCGCCGATAACTGTGATCATCGACAAACGACAGGGAAGTCACAAGGATGCAGCAATCCATCTCGATAAGCTTGACCTGGAACGACGCTTGTTCTTGCTAGAAAGGGCGACCCGTGTGAGGGGGACATGGGAGCTTTCGAAGATGATTTTCCAATTGGTTGGAAATGAAACTGAAGCACTCCTGCGATCCAATCCCACATAAAGCTTGCCGTAGGAGGATAGTCGTTCTCTGATACCTGGAGAAGGACATCCTGGGAGATGTCCGCTTGCTCTAACTCGTCAGAACTGAAAACATGATCACCAGCCAGGTGGTTGGGCAGTGTCGTAACCAGGACGCGTTGCTGTTTAACTTTTCTTAATGGCTTCCCTATTGAAGCATATGCGAGGAGGGTCTGATCGGGAGACCAGCCTTGGCGTAGGCAGAATCAATCATCTCCAACTGGTGGATTGAGTCCTCGTGGGGCATCCAGACCCCGCTCCCCTCTCTGCATTTGATCTTATTCACAAACTCTTCCAACATCCACCGATAGGTGTTCCACCAGTCCTCTCCGAGCTTCTTCCCATTAAAATCTTCCCATTTGTAAGCTGTCTTATACTCCGTAGTTGTTCACGACTTCAAAACTTTCTTGTCGGCGATGGTACGGATTGTGTGCTGTTCAACAATGTCTATCCGGCTCCATACCACCGGCTGTATCAGCATATTCCCCACAACTTTCTTGACCACCACATGTTCTTTTCTCCTCACTTAATTCCTCGTCGTAGACCACTTTCTCCTTGTGAACAGCCTGGCACCACGGAAGCTTGAACTTAAGCATGGGATTCGATAGCGTACATTCAACAGACCCAATCCCACCATTGGGAAATCGCCATTTGGCTTGCATTCCCTTGTCACATTTCTGGTCCCATGGCTCTGGCAACAATGTCGGCGTCGCTTCTATACACTCCAGTGGCTCATTACCAAACATTTCTCGTAGAAAAAGACAACAATATGTTCCGCAGTCCATCAATGCCCCGCCTCCTAGGTCGTAGATGAATCTTATATCGTCGTAGCCGAAGAGGATGCTCGGAACGGGCAGCACTGCATCCGCGGAGGCGATGTTTGGGGGATCAAGCAGCGAGAGATATAGCTGAAATAACGGGTGGAATAGAGGGTGAAATGTTTCGAGGAGGACCGGAGCATTGGGTTGTTTGAGGAGCTCATGGCGAAAGAGCGAAGCGGCCTCAGCCCTATTTGACACTGACGGTTTCTCAAGCAGGATATGCTTACCAGCTTTCAAACATTTCAGCGCCCATTCGTAGTGTAGTCTATTAGGGAGCCCAATGTATATTACGTCGATTGCGGGGTCGTCAATGACATCTGAGGTCCTGTTAGACAGACTTCTAATCCCATCCCGCACAGCACCAACCTTGATACGATTTGTGGACAATCGGGACCCCGTGTTTCTGCGCATATGCTTCTGCCTTCTTGACGTCGCGGGCAGCAACCGCAGCAACAATCACTTCGGGGTGTTATTTCGCGGGCTGGATGACAGCTATCGGTCTACGCGAGAGTAAGCTGGAAGCCTTCACTGCTTTGACGAGTCACCCACGCAATGTTCGACGCGCCGAGGAGCCCAATCCGGATGGCGCCGTCTTTCTTTGCAGGCTGGGGGGATAGTACATATTCCAGATTCGAGAAACGAAGCCGATGATGGACGCCATGGTTGATGGTACTTTAGAAGACTGGTTGTAGTGCTATCGTTGCGCTATGGCCTTACAGTAACATCAAAGTCAGCTGGGGCTTTGACACTATGAAGTGACCACGCAGTGCGATATCAATGAAACTTATTCGAAGAGAAGGTCATCGTCGCTGATCCAGATCTCGTCAAAGACGAAGGTTGAACTTCGGATAAATCTAACACCCATCATCCGATACGAATCAGTTTGACAGAGCATCTTCAGCCTTCTTTTGGCTGAAACTACTGTAATCCAATCGGATGTAAACATTGGCCGTGCCAAGCCCCTTTAAAACAAGCTGCTTCATTGAATTGGCTGATTTGACTGTCGATTCTCCTCGGAGAGATCGTGCTTTGAGTCTAATATTCTACGCAAGAGTGTAATCATCATTTCTCGCGAGAACAAACCAGCAAGAATATGATAATATCCTGCGGCATCATTCCATCTTTTCTGCCTCCGCCTGTACCAAAGCAGCTTGAGCAGTTCCTCTACTGCCAACGGTCTCTCCTTGCAGTAGACCCAGTTGTCTTACATCCCAGCCCTGCGTTTCGAGGTAGTGCCTAAAGTCGATGTCCTCTTTGGTGATGGTATCTTGCCCAATGTGGGGAATGCAAAAGAGGACAATGAATGCCATCAAGACGCAGAAGCTACTCGAAACGTAGAAAGGATATTGGGCACTGGCATTCGTGTTGGTGCCACCAGCCTTCTCAATGTAAGGGAAGATGTATGTGCCAACGAAAGCTCCAATCTTTCCCATAGCAGCAGCGATGGCATAATATTGTCCTCGAACGCCAGTCGCACACGTCTTGGAAGCAACGAGACCAATATTGTCTCCTGGTCCGACTTCTCCAAGGGAGAGAAAGATCCCATAAACTACCGCGAAGCCAGCTACGTTTTCTGGTTTTGCCAGGCGAGGATAAAGGCCTGCCATGATGAAGCCAACAACAGCTTGGGCAAGCACACCTCCAGCGAGAGCATATCTTGGTCCAACCCACTGCAACGAATTAGCAAGATGTTCCTTATAGTAAAATAGAACCGGGACAACGAATGGAGCATTCAACATCCCGAACAGCAAAAATGAGAGCTCAGTGTATGGACTCAAGAGATATGTTTCTTACATCCGACAAGATCGATCCGAACATAGCACCTGGAACATAGAAAAGGTTTATGACCGTGTTCCAACCAAATGACTGAGAAAGAGGAGCATCGGCAGGCATAACATTGCTGAGAATGGTCGAGGAAAAGATGCCAAAGCTGTAAGTACTGAAATCATACAGAAACCAGATCGCTGATACAGCGAGAAGTCTCTTCCAGCAATATTTGATAACCAGCCAGTAGGGAATCTTGACGTGTTTCATACTCTCCCTGCGCTCTCGTTAGCTCAACTAACCTTTTTTCTAATTTTTCTCTTTTTGGAGAGCAGGACGTACTTCTTGAATTCTTCGGGCTCTTGGAGCTTGATTCGAAGCCATAAAAGAAGAAGAGGAGGTACAACACCCAGACCCAGGGAGATTCTCCACGCCGCCCGCAAGTGTTGTTCCGAACAAATCACAACTAATAAATAGGGAACGAAAGCTCCAATCACAAAGCCCCAGTCGATCATCACATTTGTGAACAGAATGAACCATCGGTTTCTAGTGCCGCTCTTCAGTTCTCCAGAAGCCTCGCTGCATGCCACGGACCCGGCAGGATATTCTCCCCCTATACCTATCCCGACCAGGAATCGATATGCCGTAAGAGCAGCAAACATCCCTTGAAGGCTACCGCCAGCCCCATACGGCCCAGCACCCAGCGCTGCAAAGACAATGAGAATGACGGTGGAAAGAAGAAGGCTGTTCGAGCGAGACCATTTGTCACTGGTGTACCCGAAGACCAGTTGACCTAAGACTGTGCCAGCGAAAGTAATGGCTGATATGTTCTTCTGGGAGCTCGATCCAGTGTATGCTGTTCCGTATATTCTGCCCAGCATAGTGGAAACGGATCCAATGACCTAGGAAATGTTAGCACTGAAGCTGAATGGGAGTTAATGAAGGTCTCCTACGTTGTTGATATAACCATCTGAGAATAGACCTGCACCACATGCCATGACGGGCCATAATCTTTCCCATCGAGACTTTTGGGTTTCGGCCGATGGGTCAGTTTGAGTGTCGGAGCCGGATTCGTTGCTCATTGGGGGAGCTTTTTTCTCGCCGAAACCCAACATGATGAAGGTTTTCGGTCAGAAATCTGGCATGCAAGTAAATGTAGTCCTGTGAGGTAGTCGGGAAGTGCGGATGGGCCTAGATGAACAATACGGGGGTTAGAGAATACTTATGCTGTCTGGGGTCACCCAAAAAAATCTTGGCCTGACGTTTATCGAGAGTTAGTTGAACAAGGTGCCAGAGTGCAAGAGCGACCTTGTCGCACGAGGTCAATCTATAATCTATCCTGGAAAACGTGCAGGTAGATGCCTCTAATTTGGGGTTACTCGGATTCTCCGGTCCAATATACGTGCACGTCAATACCACGGTCACCACCCCACTCTGCTCTAATATCATAGTTGCTGTGGATCCATTGCAAGCTGGGCGCCATTCCTGCTGCCGTGTTACCGAACGAGCATGGGGAGACTGGATTCAGTCTGCACGTGGGAACTCAAGCTCGGTTTTATGGTTGTATGGTTGTATAGTTACAATGGTACAATAGCACCATAAGATACCAAAATCAAGAACATGTTGACCCCAGCAGCATAATTGAGACGGACCAGCTTCAAATCTCGACATCTGTGTTGAGGGCCACAAAGGATAGACCTAATTGTGTGGCGCGACCAATGACCGCATCTTCCTGACGATGAAGTTCCTTCGGTAAGAAGGCACCAATGGACCAATGGACCAATGGAGGAGGATCAATCTTTGCTCCTGTCAGCGAGAGTGGGTCGTGGGGCGCCGGCTGGCTAGTGGCTTGTGGTGACGGTCATGGCAGGAGCAGGTACTTGGAGCTGGTGGAAGTTATCTACGGTAGGCTTATGTAATCTGTCTTGGCAAAACTGTTCTTCCTAGAAGCGAGCTTCAGCCACGCTTCAGCTGCCTCCAGACTCTATCTCGTCCGCTGTGAAGACAAATCCACAAACAGAGCAACCAGGGCACGGAAAGAGAACCTTTATGCAACAACAGGCAGCCAGCTGTTGGTGACCTCGTGGCCTCAAACCCCAACTCCCAATGTCTTTTTTTTTGTGATGCTTAAAGCACGAGCCCACCGCAACTCAAAATTGATCTTCTGATATCCCTCCAAATTGAGATGACCAGACATTGCGTGGGTCTTAAGAGGCCGCTACATTTCCTTATTGGGCTTTTCAAATGGAGGCGAGGGCGAACACGAATAAGAGCGCATCCTTCAGGACGAGCACCAACATAATTAAATGGTTAAATAAGGGAACCTGACTTTTATCTGGAACATATTCTATACAATCTTGAAAGAGTACTGTACACATTGTGACTCCACCCCAAACATTCAGATGGACGACACAAAACTAAACAAAAGCCCGTACGCTCGGACTGTTCGCTTGAAAAATGAGGGATCGATGCGACTGCGCCATAAAAAGAATCTAAGACGTCAGATACCAAGATCATCTTCCTTTTCATCCAAATTTACCAGTACAATGACTGCCCGCCCGTTTGATACTCCTTCGTATTATATCGCCAATCTTTCTCATATTACAGCATTAAACTTTTGGATTTCCCCTGCCAGAACGGCGACGGCCTGAATCTAAAACCACACTCTCCTCCTTGACCTTGGCAGACTTGATCGAGGGCTTTCTGGCAAGTGTTTTGGAGTCCCTAGCAGGTTTTGTAGGCACCTTGCTGGCAAATGGCTTGGATTCCTTAACGGCTTTGCGTTTCTTGGCCGTCTCCATCTCTTGCTCTTCCTCATCCGACTCCTCCAACTTAGGAGTAACTTTTCTCTTCTTAGTTCCATTGCTCTTAGCACCCTTCTTCGCTGCAGAATCTTCCATTCCACCCTCTGGCTCTTTGACATCACCGGCCACAGCCCCAGTTTTCTTCTGTACACTGGGAATCACACAGCTTGTTCTACCTCCTACGGTTAGAAACGTGATCTTGGCTCCATTCGGTAAAGTTGTCAAAGAATCTTTTTTCCCCTTTCCCCAACGGTGCTTGAATAGCCAATCTTCGGGGAACTTGCTCGAATCTGCTAGCAAATCAACTGCAATCTGGCAAATATAGAGGATAGACTTGTGAAGTTGCTTGAGCTGGGCGGACGAGAATGTGTCGCTATATTGTTCCGGGTGTAATTTGGCGTTGTATAGAATCTCATCACTGATGTTTTGTTAATAAACATACAGGAACCATATCTAGTAGATCACTCACCCCACCCAATTACCGATGCCACTGATATTCGCCTGATCTAACAACAGGGCCTTTACGGGCACATGCTTACTCTTCATCTTCTTTTCTAGCCACTCTTCGGTCAAGATATCAGTATCAATAGTTGGGTCTGGTCCATTTTCTTTGAGTGGGGTAGTCTTGCGGATATCCGCAGCTGCACAGTCGACAAGTCGAACACGTCCAAACCTTCTCGAATCTGTGAATGCTACTTCGACCTTTGGTTTACTGTCAGTTTCCAAAGTGAACTTCCAGTATTTCGGTGGCCATTCTTCCTCCTCTTCTGTTTCCTTTGGCCGATAATGGGCTAAGGGCTCGCCCTTAATATGGATCCAGCCTTGAAACATTAGCATGTGCTCTATATTGTATGTCTGAATATTACCTGTCATCCCCAGATGCATAACCGGATGGGGAGGTGAAGACATAATAAGCCTATCAAAAATTGTTTAAGCCAAGATTGAATGGCAGGGAGAGACATGTTTCTTACCAGAAATATTTCCCCTGACGTCCTGCGTCCAAGACTTTCTTGCCCGCCAAGGCTTTCTGGAACTCTGCTCCACTCGTACCGACTTTCCCAAATACGTTCGAGTCATCCTGGGCTTTCACAGCTGCGAGAGTCTTGCCAATGAGACTCTTCTTTAAGTAATGGACAACCCGAGCAACTGGGTGACTCAGATCAGCAATATCTTTAGAAATCTAATGGAAAGATACTAACCTTCTGCAATTTCGGGCATCTTGAGGTTAGGGGAGCTTCGGCTAGCTTCTTTGCAAGGTGTTCAGTCGGGCTTAAGGAAGTGGTCGTATTCTTTATGATCTTGTCGTTCGAAGATGAAATGAAGCCACGAGTAACGTGACCGTGAGTTGGATGCCTGAGGAGACACAAAAGCGGCGCTCATTTTTCAATATCCCCAGTCACCACTGAACAACTATTCGGGATGGAACTTTCCTATGCTAGATCGTCCAAGACATCCCAAAAGAATTCATTCTGAGTGTAGATAGGTAGCGAGTACATCTACGGAGAAAGATTGCGCAGTGTACAAGTTGGCTTGGGACCTTGAAGTTTAGTGCCGCTTATTTCTTCCAAATCGAGATCCTGAAGCTCGATATCTCGGGAATCTCCCCAACCAACCTCGGTCCGTTCACATGAGAAGTGCCGGACCTTCACGGGCAATCACTTTCTTCAACAAAACCCCTAAGAATAACTTCCTTTCTTCCAAATTCATTCCTTTCCATCACCCCAAGATACCCTTTACTACCCTTCACAATGGTCGCAGATTCGCTGGTCTACCACCCCACGGTGGCTCACTATCTCAAGTATGTTTCTACGACCGTCGGACGAGATAAACTTCTACGAACGCTCCAATATTTCTCTCGATTCTACGCATGGTACCTTTACCGCACAAACGGAACACCAGGGCAAATCGCTCCCTTTGATGCTATCAAGAAGCAATTCGGACTCGCACGGAAGTTAACGCGCGTAGGCAAGAACATTGAGCACTTTAAGGCCGCGGCAGTTGCAGCAGACTCAAAGACTCTGGACCCGGTGGCCAAATACTGTGCTGTTGGCAGACAATTGGGTTATGCTGGATACCTCACTTTCGACGCCGTTACATATTTGGATGCTGCTGGCATCAGGAAAAGCCCCGCGACCCAGAGGCTGCAGAGAGAGGCCTACAGATGTTGGATGATCGGCCTTTTGTTCAGTACTGTCTCCGGAGCTTACTCTCTTTACAATTTAAGACAACAAGCAGCGAAGCTTAACAAGGAAGACGGAGAAGGTGTTGTTGCTAGCAAGAGAATTGAGAAGTATGACGGCCCTACATGCCCCACACACCCAGACGGTTTGCTAATAGAGATCCTCCAGGGAACGTGCTGCTATAAACCTCCAACTCATATCCGATCTTTGCGATCTCACGGTACCCACATCCGCGATCGGCATCACCAATTTCGACGACGGATTTGTTGGCCTGGCAGGCACAGTAAGCAGTTTGATCGGAGTTTATGCGCAATGGAAGAAAACCGCATAAGGACTCGACCTACAAGATAAATTGAATGGGCAGAGTGGGAAATTCGGTGCAGACTGTATGTATGTATGTCAGGACGGATTTGAATATTAGCATGTGTTTTCCAGAAGCGATATGGCTGAAAAGACTTATGCTTTCAAAAGTGGGGGTGATGGGTTAATACCAGCTCTTTGAGGCTTATCTAAATGCAACAGAAATTTTGGCAATTATTCCCTAGTTCCACCATGTTCGGCGTTCGCTTGTGTTCTGGGGGTGGTTTTATCACAAAATTCCAAGTTGGAATGGCGAGAGCCGTGATCAAGCACCCGCGAGTTTAGTGACTACGAAGCAAATCACTTCTGCATAGCTTTCCCATTTCTTCTTTCTCAAAAAAGAGGTTATTCCTTCGTTTTGGAACAGAACGAAAGTCCTTTATCTATATCGGAGGCCAATTCGGGCTCGTAACTCTGGGCCATATAAAGTCAAAATAACAAAAGGTTCGTGGCCGGAGCCCTTACATCCTTACTACAAGTCCCACGCTGACTCCCCGTGAAGTAGGTTCACCCTACCACCGTGCCCGCGCATTGAGTTAGTTCATCACTTTTTAAGGTGATAAACTAACACGTCGTGTCGCTTGTAAGCGATGGCAAAACTGTTTATTTTGATATATAACTCTTAAGCGACATATCGTCATCTGGAGATTGCTTTCAAGCGGTTAGCTTGAGCATGTAGTAGCAAGCCCATGAAAAGGGGCCAGAAGGAGCACGTTGAGCACGATCCCAGTAGTCTTCCCAAGAATTTATCACTTCGGTACGGTTCAAATAGGTCTCTGCTATAATAAGTTTCCCCTCTACTGAACCCTCTTCCCACACTACCCCGCTTCTAGTACTCTTTGGCCTCAACTCATGATAGCCGCCATAGTGACAGACCGGCTCCTCAACAGCAATCTCGGCCGCCAGCCCCCCTCCTCGGTGTCTCCTTAACCAAGGACCACGGCTCTTCTACCTCATAACTTTCCCATCGGATCTGCACGCCTCGAAGTCACATCACACTTGGTGTTTCCCCATTCCTCCTAATGCCAGCCTACAGCTTAGTAAACCACTCGCGCTGCGACCTTGCCGATCGTCTCATCCTCTTTACCCAATGGGGCTCTGGATAACAAGAGCGCTTATGGCGTTGCGTACGCTGGTTACGGATTTGGAAATGAGTGCAGCAGAAACGACTAAGGCTGCAAGTATTGGGCAAGATGTTGGGTTGAGTTGGGTTGGGGCCGGGGCCGTTATGGGGTCTTTGTTGGATACTACTGTACGGAACAAGGTTGCCTGGGGTGTGCATTGTGGGATGTGGGTTGTTTTCAATCCTGTGTTGTTGGTTGTGTTAAAGAGGGGTATGGGACTGGGCCGGTGACAAGGTAGTTATACTTAGACATGAGGGAACACGTGTAAGTGGTGGGGGCGCGAAGGCAAAGGCTGGGAATACTGAGGCAGTGGGTGATGAGATGCCTGATCAAAGTAGACGAGAGAAATACAGAGTCCCAGTGAGTGGTTCTTCGGGCGTTTGAGAAAATAATTTTGATCTTACGGCGATCACATCATGATGGACTTTAATTCCTTGTTTACAAGTTTTTATTTTAAATTCATAACATAGATTTTTGCTGCCCAAAGCCAAGTCACTCACTATCAGGGCCGAGAGGATACTATCCCAAGAGAAACACCATAAAGCGCACTGAACTACCTACATCAAATCGACAACAGAGCATGCACATATCGAAAATGATCACTAAAACCCTCAAGCATCCCTTCTCTTAGCACCAAAACACAACAAACCAAAAAGCGCACTAACACCCGTGAAGACAATCAAAACTCCGTACTTTGTCTGATATCCAAACTTCACTTCCTCTCCGTCACCAGTACCATTAAGACTATCCCTCCGCAAAAGTACCTCACTAATCGGCCCACTCAACACAGCACCAATTCCCCTTCCCGCAGCGAATAAGCCCATCAGCGTCCCCATCTTTGCATCCCTACTTGCTTTTTGAACTTCCTTCATCATCCCAGACCAGATTGCAGAGAAACCGCCTGCAGAGAAGCCATAAGTCGCTGCGAAGACGACGAGGAATGGGAACGTCGTTGCGAGGCCCCAGAAGAGGAAGATCGAGAGAGTAGCACCGAGTGTGGACATTGTGATCACGGTTGTGACATGTAGTCGATCACAGAGAAATCCCAGTATTATTGAGCCCAGAACAGAGGAGATGTTTAGCGTCGCGAGGAGGGCAGTGCTCGCGATTGTGGAAAGGCGGAGGTATTTTGCGTAGGATGACAAGTAGATTGCAGGGAGGAAGAACCCAAGACCTTCGAGGATGTTGCAGAGTTGGAGGAATACATGAGTTCGTGTTGTGAAGAAGGCGTAGGAGACTGGCTGGTGGGGAAGAGGCGGTGATGGGACCGGAAGGCGGGGCTTGACAAAGTAGATTAATGGTGCACAGAGAACGAGCATAGCGATGGCCCACAATCGGAGAGTTGTTGCGAAGCCATGAGCATTGAGAAGAGAGGTTAAGATGAAGGGAAAGATAACTCCAGACTGTATTGCATGTTAGACTGAGATATCAAAGCGGGAAAAGAGCTCACTCCTACCGTTCCAACACCTGCCCACATTATTCCAAAAGCGAGGCCTTTTCTAAGTATGAACCACTCGTCGAGATAGAACATCGTCGGAGCATAGAGAAAACTACCGCCGATTGCGTACAAGCAACCTTGTGTGATAATGAGATGCCAGACCTGTGTAGAGAAGCTTGCTGCCACAAGAGCTGTGAGAATAACGACGAGACCGAAAACGGACGATGAACGTCGGATGGAGGGCCATTGTTCGAGAATGTGTAGGGTGAGAGGTGCAACGAGATACATGCCGCCAGAAGAGAAGGTTCCGATCATTGCAATGCCATTCGGGTGTTTTGAGAAAGGAAGTTTGCTTGAGTAATATGTTTCGAAAACACCAAAAGAAAAGGGGAAACCTACCAAAAGGTTAGCAATTTGGTCCTCCAATTTCTGTAGGGAAGAAATACCCCACACCAAAGCTTCAAATACAAAACAACCGACAAGAAACAACCAGGCGTCCCAACCTCCGTCTGTTCTTGGTAATTTCGTAGCATTTCTGGCAACGACAGCGTTATCTTGCGAAGCTTGAGGGATGTCATCCTGTTGCAATGTCATCTGGACGTTTTCTTCTGGCGAGATTCCGAGGGACTTTAAACAGTCCATGGACCACTGGCTAGTTGAACTAGAATCCATGATAATGTGCCGAATACAGAGTTGTACGGTAAAGATTGTGTTAGAGTATAATTCTTCGGGAGAAAAATCTGTAGATTTGGAACCTTGCGGGTTAAGCTCTGTTCAAAGTGAATATAGAAGCACGCAAACAATAAATAACTTTCACCTTTGGGACACCACGGGGGGTAAGAGGCGGGAGATGTGAAGTACTTCGATACCTGCATCCTTTGGTCGACATGCTTGCTACAAGAGCTTTTCTGAAATCCTCCAATCTCGTCACAGATCACTGCAGCAACTTGAGGGCCAGTTTTTCTATGCAACGTCACAATGGTCGCTGGGCCTGCAATGCAAAGTTCTTGCCAATTATATGCCGCTGTCCAAATTGTTTGACATTCAACCCAGCATGTTTATCACCATTTTGCAGGCTGAACCAGAAGACCGACCTACTCGGGCCGCTTCTTTGTTCTCGGCACGGCACGACTCCGTCATCCCTGGTTTACGGCCTATAGATCTAGATGGTCTGGCTGCATGTACTTGCTGCAAGCTGGCCGGGGAAGAAACCAACGAATCGCTTAACTTATAACCAACGGCAATCATAAGGTATTTCCAACAAAAGGTTTCACCAATGCAACTCAAATAGGAAAAAGTGAAATTCCGATGGTTGAGCATGATCCCATGGCCTCATCAGTATAAGCAAGATCATTCTGACTGTGACGGAGGTATTCCCTGCGTTGAGATTTAGCACATAGATAGGGATGATTTGGTAATTGCTGCTAGGGGTGGGTGTCGTTCTCGAAGTTGAAAAACACTCTCAGCCTTGGGGAGGGGAAGGTGCTTCGAGGCCCAACAGGCGTGCCTTCCCCCACGTTCAATGGGCAAAAATAGCTTATCTGCAAAGCATCGCTCTTCGAATATGCATGCTGTGGGAAAATGCCCGCTTGATGCACAACATGTTCTAGATGAGCGAGGGTTCGCAGTAAACTAACACTGTAACGATCTTAGACAACGGGGGGAAAGAAAAAGTAAGCAGAATTGGAGGAAGGGAGAGAAACGCACGGTGCTTCCTTTTACGTCTGGGCTCCACCACATTGCTGAACCACTTATTTTTGCTTGTATGGAGAGCCGACAGAGAATCTTTTGAAGAAAGGTGTTTGAACTGGTATGAATACTAACCAGAAGTCTGAGGGGAAGTAGTCCAAATCCATGGGAGGCTCCAAGGGTGTTGATCCTGCCGTTGCCCGTACCGCTGCTCGCGGACAGCACTCTGGCACCCGATGTTGCTCAACTCCCGGTCATTTGCCAATGACTGAGACCAACATCTCATACCTACCTACCTACCTACCTACCTACCACTTTTTTGAGCCTCTTATGACGGCGTTAGGATAGATCACGTGATGGGACAGGGCTTCAGTTCACAAGCGAACCCTCGGCACAGCATGGCGGAGAAACAAATCTCCGTCTCAAACAGCAGGAGGATGTGGGGATAGATATAGATACCACGAAAACAGACCGGAAGGCATAAAGCACTTGAAGATGGATGAGGGATAGAAATGCGACTGACCCCTGAGTTACAACGACGGACGCGAAATGCCAAATGCCAATCAATCGCGTGGACCCGATCCGAACCGAGATCGACGGAGACGGGCTGATGGCGAAGGATTGAGCACGTGCCCCGAGTCCCCGACGTGTAGAGGATTAGGTAAGGTAGACTTGCTTTCAAGTCAACAAGTGAAGTGTAGAAAGAGGTACATGGGACGGAAACAAACACACATCTCACTCTACCTAAACAGAAAAGGTTTCATCCCTTTCAAGAGGAGAGAACCTGCTGCACACCAAACTTGGTCCGCCATCTTACACTAGGTACCTAATACCGGTAGCTTATCGCGAATGCGGGGTAAAACCTTCCCTTGGGACGAAACAACAACGAGCGAAATGCTAGCTAGCTTTGAAACGGAGGTACGGCTGTGCAAAGCATCGAGAGCTTTCAAAGAGCACCATACGAGTATTAACATTCGTAGAACGTGACAGTATATCACGTTGGCGATTATGAGAATGGACTACTTTAGCTGCGACAACGACTAGGATGATATCCTGCTTGGCTCTGGTCACTCTGGTGTGACCCAGCTGCACGAGAGCCAATACAGGCCTGGCTGGTTAAAAAGCCGCAATCAGTATCACTCCTCTATCTCGCTCCTCGGTGGTCTGAGGCCATTCTCGGAGAAGAGGGAGGGCCATCGGGATCTCCCCATCAGCGGCTGTCTGTACCTAATACGTGCTTGCCCTTCAGTGTGACGGGTTTGACCTGTGATTGGATTTCTCTCCCAAAGTATCTCGACTTAGCTTCCCAGCGTCCAGTCAGCTTGATGGCAATCCAGGTGGGCAAGCCTTGTCTCGTGCCTGGCAACCCCGCATCCTTCAGTCCCGTCTCTCCAACGGAAGGGTCCTGTCCAATGGCCCTCGGGAGCAGCTGCTCACCACCACCACCACCACCACCACAAATAGCCCCAGGCACATTATTTAATTCTAAACCGACCTCGCACGTTTTATTCCCTCATCAACAGCATCAACAACAACAACACAGCAACAACACCACCAAAGCCCTTCACGTCGGCCACGTCGTCTATGCCTCCACTTTCTCACTAGACAGGGCTGCCCATCCGCTGATACCCCCCCACTTCGGCCGCGTACACGCAGACACGCCTCAGGCCCAATCACACACCCACTCGACGGAAGAGCTCGGTAGGAAAAGACCGGCGAGTGCCAGTGCGACAACCGCAAGTGAGTCCTTCGGCCATTTCTCATTCGTGTCTTGCTTCAATTACCAAGGCTATCTCTCTTTCTTTCCGTCCGATTTCGCCGGTTTCCAATGCTCTCATATGCCACCCGCGTCCCAATGTTAAGCGGGGAGGCCAATCAGCCTGGTGTTGCGGCCCACCCTCTACCCAAGGCTGCATATCAAATTCAACGCCCAGCACAACATATATTTCATCTGCTCAACATGTCTTCCGCGTCTAAAATTCTCACCAAAGCTCGGCTGGCTAACAGCTTGACCTCCGGCGATAGCCATCAAACTGCTCGACTTAACTATAATTTACCACCCCCCCTCCCCTCCTCCCTCCACAATGTCCACCACCAATTCAATCAAGCAGGCTGCTGAAGCTGCACGCAACAAAACATCCGAAGCAATGAATGCCACAAAGCAGATTGCGGACACCGCTAAAGCGGATCCCATAGCTGCTAAGAACGACTTCCTCCACAAACCATTCATGAGAGCTGCTCTCCCGTTCATAAATGGCGGGGCAGCGGGCATGGTTGCAACAACGGTGATCCAGCCGATCGATATGATCAAAGTACGTCTCCAGCTCGCCGGTGAGGGTGCCAGGACGGGCCCGAAGCCAACACCCATATCTGTGACGAGGGAAATTCTTGCCCAGGGCAAAGTAATGGATCTCTACACTGGACTCTCAGCAGGTCTTCTCCGGCAAGCGGTCTACACAACTGCTCGGCTCGGCTTCTTCGACACATTCATGAAATCGCTTACCGTCCGGGCAAAGGAGAAGGGCAACCAAATTGGCTTCAAGGAGCGCGCAGCAGCTGGTCTATCTGCTGGTGGTCTCGCAGCTATGATTGGCAACCCGGCAGACTTAGCGTTGATCCGAATGCAATCAGACGGCTTAAAGCCCGCGGCGCAAAGGAAGAACTACAAATCCGTTATCGATGCTTTAAGTAGCATTGCGAAATCAGAGGGAGTTGGCGCTCTCTGGGCAGGTGCTGCCCCCACGGTTGTGCGAGCGATGGCCTTGAACTTCGGGCAATTGGCGTTCTTCTCGGAAGCGAAACAACGTTTGAAGGATACTTCAATGTCGGCGAGATCGCAGACTCTGACTGCGAGTGCTGTGGCTGGATTCTTTGCGAGTTTCTTTAGCTTGCCGTTCGATTTTGTGAAGACAAGGTTGCAGAAGCAGCAGCGAGCTCCGGATGGATCGTTGCCGTACAAGGGAATGATGGACTGCTTTAAGAAGGTAGCAAGAGATGAAGGGTTGTTGAGGTTTTACAGGGGATTCAGTACATACTATGTGAGAATTGCACCGCATGCGTAAGTCCCCCTTTTGAAACAGCGAATGTTGTTACTGATGAACAAAAACAGGATGGTAACATTAATCGTAGCCGACTACCTCGGCTTCATTACAAAGTGACCAAGCCTTCTTGGAAACTGGAAGGAAAACTGGTTCTGGTCGTATCTGTTATCCATAAACTTGGACGCAAGTTTGATTGGAGTTGGAGGTCTTGTTTGGGCACTTGGACTTGTTCTTTCCCTTTACGAACGTACATACAACTCGATAGCATTTTCAGAATATACCTCATTTCATCTTCACTAGTGGTCTCACTTGATGACTTTGATGGAACTGGTTTGTGAAATTGAACCAAGTCGAACTCCTTTCAATCCCCGTCAATGCTGCCAAACGCCACGTTATGCCTGCTTTGAATCAAACACTTGTCTCAATGATTACTTCAGACTCGTCTTCCCATAAGCTCCCCCAGCAGCCTTCCTCATCTCGAGAGCCCGCTTATAAGGAGGTGCAGTTGGAGGCTGTACGGGATCAAGCGTGATTCTGTCCTTTGGCAAGTGATAGGAAGCATCTGCATCAAAAGCAGAAAGATCGCCACAGGCCAGGAAAGGGGCAATCCATCTCCCGTCCTGCCTCGCGTCTTCTTCATCTTCAGAGAGACTGAGCTCATACACACCATCCTCGTTCTTAGTCATTAGAGGTCTGGATTTGCTGCCAGACCAGGACCTAGTGCTTGGATCTTGCAGGATCGCGGGAGCAATAATCGGCTCTTGTTGTATCCCTAACTTGACCATTTTCGAAAGCTTGTCTCCAACCCCTAAGGGCTCTTCAAGACTGGCTTCGAAGCCTTTTGGAGGAGTGAAGTTCAAGCACACGATGAAGGCCTCGACGCTGCTTGCACGACTCGACCGCGGTTTAGCAACTACCACCCTCTCAAAGAAGATCTTCAATTGTGCGTATAACAGATCCACATTCCGGCCCCGAAATATCTTGGCAACGAATTTCCCACCAGGTCGGAGGACGCAGAGTGCGAGGTTTAGAGCGGCAAATAGGAGTTGTGATTGCACATATATGTCGAGATCATGAAGCCCAGTGACGTCTGGCGCTCCATCTGAGAGCACGAGGTCGACAGGGTGTGAGGCATGTTGAGATTTCGATTCGGGGTCATAGGAAGGGTCGAGAGTGTTCAAAAGGAGAGGTACGGTCGCAGGATGTGTGATGTCAGCGCGGAGTGTCGTGATGCCTTCGAGAGGACTCATTGGTTGTAGGTCGATTGCGACGATTTTGACACCTTTTCGAGGTTTCAATTTTGGGGCATTTTCTTCCTTGTCTTCCACCAGATCTTGTGCTTCGGTTGGTCTGAGTGTGTTGCCATAACACACCCTGAGCATTTGCTGTCGTAGTACCTCCTGTTTGTCTTCCCATGCTGAACGCCCAAATTTCTCTCCTTTGATCAGGACCCTAGATAAAACCTGACTCCAGCTACCGGGGGCTGCGCAGAGATCTACGACTCGAGTAACATCGGCGAAGAGGTCGAATTCTGCAAAATACTTCAGTTGGTCGTCAATTGAAAAGAGTTGTCGTCGATTGTACCTTCATCGAGCTGAAGGAGCTTGAAGGCACTGCGTGCGCGCCATCCTTGCTCCTTTGCAAGTCTGTAATAAGCATCACGCTTATCTTTCGATGATTTACCCATGCCAGAACAAATCGGCTTTACCTTTTGGATTGCATTGCTATGATCGTTTGGACAGAGCAAGGGTTTTTTCTTCGCTACTTTAGAACTAGCGCGGGGCTGGCCCACTACCGGGCTTGTTTGGATGCGAATCTCAAGCATTCGACGAAGAACCGATAATGTATTGATAATATTACGGAATTGTCTCATCGAGGTCTGATCTTTCAAATGCGCCTAGTTTGTTTTAGTAGCTGGATTTCAAATGATCAAGGCATTTGTGACTAGAACAAAATTATGCTCTCGTCATGGTTTCATCCAAGTCTACCAGATATATGGGTGGCTCATTGTCCTTCTTCGTATTCACCATAAATGTTTCTTCCATCGTCTCACCGCATGCACATTAATCAAGCTTCATAACACTGTATCCCAATATTATGAAAAATACGGCTCATCAGTATGCCAAAAGACTGCGAAGACCAGATTGAAGATGATTTTAATTAACCTAAAACGACATACAGCACTTGAATCTTGTGGTAACACGCGACTATTGTGAATAGATTCTACCAACGTGCGGCGCCCTTCCGTAGGCGACTATCGAAGACGGTTGATAAAAACCCTGAGGGCGAGTGTGACCAGGCAAGACAAGATGGTCGGAATTTGCTCGAAGTTCTCGAAATTGGGATGACTGTGGAAGGAGAAGCCAAGGGATCTCAATAGTAGAGAAAGGGGGTTAGAAAGGAATTGGGAGTATTCTGAGGTTGCAAAAGTGGATCACGGAGAAGGAGAGAGAGTTAGGAGATTTTCGAGGAGAGACGTTTGTTTAGCCAACCTTCGAGACTCGTTGAGTTCGATAAAACTATCTTAGTGAAAAACACATATTTCATGAGCACAAGTGTAAAGGTGTGAAATGAGGGAAACAAAGCTCAGACCTGGTATGATCGAAAGTGAAGTTTGTAAGGGCGAGAAGAACCGCAAACTGAATCTTGAAGTCTTAGCTCGCTACAGTAACAGGGGGCGGGAACGCTAATAATGTGGGGCTAATCCCTGCAAAGAAATTCTCGTGCAACTTCACGCACCAACGTCCAAGTTGATGGACACCTAGATTGCTCAACATCCACCAGAAATATTTTGCCCGCAGACTCTTTATGGCCCCAGAACAGAAGAAACGGGCCAGACCCGTGCCAAAAGCGAGTCAAAGGTCCAAAAAGCGTCAGAAAATTGAACCTTTGAAGGATGGCGCTGCGAAAGTTGAGAAAAGAGCAGTGGCATTAGATGCGCTACCATGGAACGAGGTCGAAATGCCGGATATGTTTGAGGATGCCGAAGGATTCTTTGGTCTCGAAGAGGTAGAGGGCGTAGAAGTCATTCGGGAAGGGGATACTGTCAAGTTTGTGCGTAACATTCAAGGGCAAGAGATCAATGACTTACTCTGTACAGGTGACAGCAGTAACACAAACGATTGATGACGAGGATGAATTCCAGGGTTTTGGTGATGATGATGTTGGAGAACCCCAAGTGACAGAAACTAGGCTCGAGAACTCCCAGCCGGCAAAGCCGGCGAAGGAGAAGAAGGCCAAGAAAGAGAAAGCCCAGAAGCAGGAGACGACGGGAGAAAAAATCAGCCATCAGGACCTCGAATCAAATGTCTTCAAGGCTCTGGAAGAGGACGTTGCAGAAGAAGGGACAGATGTCTCAGCATGGGAAGAATTAGATCTCTCACCAGACACCCTTTCTGCTTTGTCGAAGTTGGGATTTGCGAAACCAACTCCAATACAGACTGCTGCCATACCGGAAATCCTAGCAGGGCACGATGTTGTAGGCAAGGCTTCTACAGGATCTGGGAAAACATTGGGATTCGGAATACCTATTCTCGAAAGCTGGATTAGGACCTACCGGGAGTTACCTGAAGAGGAAGAGAAAGATACGAGGCCGCCTACAGCTTTGATCCTATCACCTACTCGTGAATTGGCGCACCAATTGACGGAGCATATCACGAATCTCTGCAAAGAACTCCCCAATGCTCCTTATGTTGCAGCTGTTACTGGTGGGTTGTCAGTTCAAAAGCAGCAGCGTCAACTTGCAAAAGCCGATATTATTATCGGCACTCCAGGACGGCTCTGGGAGGTCATGAGTGGGAGCAAAGAGTTGACAGCCTCTTTTAAAAATATCAGATTTTTGGTCATCGACGAGGCAGATAGACTCTTAACCGAAGGGCATTTCAAGGAAGCAGAGGAGATCCTCGGCGCACTGGATCAACAGGAAGACCCAGATGAAGATGAGGAAGTAAATCTTCCTTCTCGACAAACCCTGGTATTCTCGGCCACTTTTCATAAAGGGTTACAACAGAAGCTGGTCGGAAAAGGGAAGCAGGGACTGATGGACGAAAGCGAATCCATGGAGTATCTCCTGAAGAAGCTCAACTTCCGTGAGGATAAGCCAAAATTTGTGGATGTCAATCCAATATCACAGATGGCAGAGAAATTGAAAGAGGGCATGGTTGAATGCGCAGGGACTGAAAAGGTGCGTCTCATGCATTTATGTCCTTCCCTGTCCTAACAGCATGCTAGGACCTATATTTATATGCCCTCCTTCTCTACCACCCAAATCAACGCACCTTGATATTCACAAATTCGATCCATTCCGTGCGGCGACTTACTCCCATGCTTCAGAACCTCAATCTTCCAGCACATGCCTTGCACTCGCAAATGGCACAAAAAGCTAGGATGCGATCGATTGAACGTTTCTCTTCTCCCAAAGCCACTGGATCAATCCTTGTTGCCACTGATGTCGCCGCTCGCGGTCTCGACATTGGAGGTGTCCAACTGGTTATACACTATCATCTACCCCGCGCTGCAGATATGTACGTGCATCGATCAGGTCGAACAGCTAGGGCGGAAGCCTCTGGTACCAGTATACTCATTTGCGCGCCTGAAGAAGTCGTCGGCATGCGCCGCCTTGTTGCCAAAGTCCATGCACAGAACGCCGTTGCCGGAGGAGGCAGTAAGTCAAGATACTACATGAGATCCTTGGATATGGATCGTAAAGTTGTTGCACGATTGAAGCCTAGAGTGACTCTCGCAAAGAAAATTGCGGACAGTGCTTTAGCGAAGGAGAAGAAGGGGCATGATGACGATTGGGTCAAGAATGCCGCTGAGGAGCTCGGAGTTGACTATGATAGTGAAGAGTTTGAGGCTCTGGGTGGTGGCCGGAAAGGAAGAGGGACGGGAAGGAAATTGAAGGAGAAGGAGGCAAGAGCACTGACCAAGGGAGAGCTGGGTGCGTTGCGAGGCGAGCTGAAGAACTTGCTAGGCCAGCGTGTTAATGTAGGTGTGAGTGAGAGATATCTGACAGCTGGGACTGTGGATATCAATGAGCTCTTAAAGGGTGCTAAGGGAGATTTCCTGGGCAAGGTTGATGGGATCGGTATGGACGATATGTAGTTGCACAAATATTATCAAAACTCTGACTTGACAATAATATACCAGTGTTATGAAGTATTATGTTGAAATTACAAGTTAAGGGGCTCGAGCTTGCAGTCACATGATTCAAGCTGATAGCCTTGGAGATTGGTATTCATCTAGGTTCAAGAAAATCATAAGTCTAGCATACACTCTTCTATTAAGGAATGAATCATCAAGTTCCGACTTAGGGGAAACTGAGCCATTGCTTGCATTTTGGAGCGTAACAACATTTCGCCACCCATTTCAAAAAACCCACTCTTGAGGTCCGTTCTACTGTATGTCGGAGATCAGAAAAACGGCCGCGACGCCGAAAGCTAACCTTACGAAACGGTGAACCTCTTACGTGAGTGCGACAGCAGTGGGCCCGCTCTCATGAAAGCGTTGCGTTCCAGTGGACGCTGCTAGGATGCTAGTAAACGTCTGATTAGACAGATTGGCTTTCAGTTGCTGTCAAAATCATGGTTCCTAGGATCCAGTCATCTACACATGGTGCCGACAGCCGGCTTGCACCCTATTGGATTTTCCTCTCAGCAGAGAAAAGTTTTCTCCTTTGCATCTGGAAGAGGCCTCAGATGAAAAACAAATAAGAGTGTTCACGTTTCTCCTATCCTCATTTCTGTGGGCATTGCTCATTCCTCTTTCGAGCCTTTGGGATTGAAAAAAGGCGACCTCAAGACCCACCCTTCTGCTTCTGTCCACTGTTTTCAACCCATTTTCTTCTATACAATGCCCTTAAAATGTCGGGCATTGAGCTCGTTCGAATCGATACTAACATCCTTCCCAAAGCTAAGCTTTTGGTTGTCTTTGCCGGCCTGGCCTTTGCTCTGCTCGTAGCATTTATTGATCAAAACTCAATCGGGATTGCTTTACCCACCATTGGAGCAGATTTGCATGCAGCAACCACAATTTCTTGGGCAGGGACGTCGAGCTTGATCGCAAATACCGTCATTCAAGTGCTGTATGGACATCTGTCTGACATTCTTGGCCGAAAGGTTGTTTTCCTCTCCTCTATTGGACTGCTGGCCCTGGGAGGCATTTTGTGCGGATTTTCAAGGACGGCCTCCCAACTTTATGCCTTCAGAGGCATAGCAGGTGTTGGAACTGGAGGGATTATCGCTCTTGCCATGATGATTGTGTCAGATATAGTCACACTTGAAAATCGTGGAAAGTATGCCAAATCTAATTCTCGTGTTTTGAATTACGCTTACCTCCTGCAGATATCAAGGTATCCTTGGCAGCTGCGTTGGACTTGGAAATGCCATTGGACCATTTCTGGCTGCCGCATTCATTCAGAAAGCAACCTGGCGTGCGCTCTTCTGGTTTATCTGCCCTTTGGCAGTCCTTGCTGGAGGTTTAGTCGCTCTCACCCTCCCTTCCTGCAAGATACATGGTGATCTGAAAACTAAGGTCAAGGTTATAGACTACTATGGCATAGTTTTGAGCTCTTCAGCTGTCATGCTCTTGCTCATTCCAATTTCTGGCGGAGGTACCTACTTTTAATGGGACAGTCCAATGGTCATTTCCATGATCACATTAGGCAGCCTTTGCATGCTCTCGTTCATTATTGTGGAGTGGAAAGCTGCAGTGATGCCTATGCTACCACTGCAACTTTTCAAAATCCCAGCAGTCTGCGCAGTCTTGATTCAGAACCTTCTCTTTGGGATTGTCTACTACTCACATCTTTACTATCTGCCCATATATTACGAGAATGCACGGCAGTTTTCGCCACTTCTCTCAGCAGTATTGACGGTTCCGTTCGTCGCCGCTCAGTCAGGCTTCTCTATCCTCTCGGGCCAATACGTCTCACGGCCGAAGAAATACGGAGAGATTATCTGGAGCGGGTTTGCTCTATGGACCCTTGGTTGCGGTCTCATCTTGTTATTCGACCGGTACACTCCAATGTGGCAGATTGTTGTCTTTCTCATCATCGAAGGCGCTGGGGTGGGCTTTGTGTTCCAGCCTACACTTGTAGCTGCCCAAGCTCACTCCTTGAAGCGCGATCGAGCTGCGGTAATCAGCGCTCGAAACTTCCTACGGTCTCTAGGTGGTGCCTTGGGGCTTTCTCTGTCATCAGCTGTCTTTTCCAACGTTTTGAAAAGGTCTCTGAACTCTTTCTCGGTACCGCTGCCTGCAAGTATCAAGAACTCGATTCTCGAATCGATTTTACGAGTCCCAGATCTATCAACGTTAACCACAACTCAGCGGAGTGCGGTTCTGGATGCATATATGAGCGCTTCGAAGGGTGTCTTCTACGTTTGGGTGCCTCTCATATGTACCTGTTTGGCATTATGTTTGTTGATAAAGGACAAGGGTCTGACTCGACCGGAGGAGAAGTTATCATCACCAGGGACGAGTGGAAGTGAGACTGCGGAGGTGGTTGAAAGAGATGCAATAATGCAGTTTCAAAGCAAAGCAAAGAAGTCAGGCATACTTAGCAAAGTATAGCTATAAGAGAATCGTTTGCAATAGACAGTGCGTTTATTTCCGCAGGATGGGAGAATTGAATCAACAATGAGACTTCCCAGAAATCGGTAACCTCCAACCAGAAGAAAGTTTCCGAGGGGCTTTAATGGCCTATTTTTGGGATTAAGAACCAATGATCGGGTCAATATGTGGAATGCAGGAAGAGCTTCAAGGTTTGAGAGGGGATTGAAGAGCCGGAAGTGCTGGAAGTGTCGACGGAACCCCTTTTCAAGCTCGCCTATGTTTATATCATCGACGCAGTCAAGATGCCGCGATACAACCTTATCAAGGAATATATCAAATCTACTTTCTGAAGTTTGCAAGGCTACATATGTACGATCTCGTTGATTCAATGAGACACGGCGTATCATTGCTGGGATCACACACATTTTGTGGTTGTCCTTAAGTGGTGTTGCCTCTTCGCTATCTACAGCATTGCAGCCATTCAGAACGAACCGTGGTCCTCACAACCTTTAGCCTTCAACTCGATGTCGAGAAGCTACTGTAGGACATTTTAGTCACATGATTTGTGATACGACTTCTTCGAAAGCTCCGAAAGCTTCGTTCCTTGCTGCGGTTGAAAGATTTTATTGGTGTGATATCGTTAATTCCTAATGGTATATGCAAGACCCACCCGAGGCAATCTTGGTTCTTGATGTGAGACAAAGCTAAGCTTCAATCCGATGTCCTCCGAACTCCGACACAATGTGTCTCATTCTGCAATC
>Ga0302325_10007015_pt1 | contig 25138 bp, 22 predicted proteins | sample Palsa_T0_2_FD_201948 | JGI IMG/M metagenome (GOLD analysis project Ga0302325, IMG submission 201948) | Peat permafrost microbial communities from Stordalen Mire near Abisko, Sweden - Palsa_T0_2 | ecosystem: Environmental > Terrestrial > Soil > Palsa > Peat permafrost | place: Sweden: Abisko... | reverse complement strand
AGATCTCGAGCGTCTCGCGTGCCTTATCGATCTGCTTCTGCTTGGGCAGGGCACCGATCGTGCGCATGTTGTGCAGGCGGTCGGCGAGCTTGATCAGGATCACCCGCACGTCGCTGGCCATCGCCACGATCATCTTGCGGTAGTTCTCGGCCTGCGCTTCGTCGCGTGAGGAGAACGTGATCTCGGTCAGTTTGGTGACGCCGTCGACGAGACTCGCGACCTCCTCACCGAAGCGCTCCTGAACCTCGGCCAGCGAGGCCGTGGTGTCCTCGACCGTGTCGTGCAGCAGCGCGGCGCAGAGCGTCTCGGTGTCGAGCAGCATCCCGGCGCAGATCCGCGCGACGCCGACCGGGTGGACGATGAACTCCTCGCCGGAGCGGCGGCGCTGGTCAGCATGGTGCTCGCAGGCGAACACAAACGCCTCCTCGACGCGAGCGCGGTCGATCTCGACCAGTGCATCCTCGGCGTGCTCCTCGACGATCGCGAACAGGTCGCCGAGCAGGCGCGCTTCAGTGTCGTTCAGCCCACCGTTGTGCGAAGCCGCGGCCGGCGCGTGCCTGCCGGGCGGCGCCGGTGGCTGGGAACGCGGCGGCGGCGCGTCGCGCGTCGCCGTGCCCGCGCGGCGGCGCCCGCCTTCCACCGGGTCTAGGCCACCTGCTCCTTGCTGGGTTCGAGGTATTGCAAGCCTTCCTGAAATCGCTGTTGGTAGGTCCGGTATGCCGCCGACTGTTCGAGATCCACGCTACGAATATTGGTCACGTGCGCCGTTTGCCGGGGCCGGTCGAGGGTTACGAGGTCCAGCTCGGTGAGGATTCGCAACAGACGACCGGCGGATTCCGGTGACCGCGGCGGGGTTCGCTCCCCACGCAGGGCCGCCTCGAGTTCCTCACCGGCCGCGCCACCACCGTCGCGAAGCGTCCGGTAGCAGTCGGCAAGCGGACCACGAAGTTCGTACTCCTGCTCGAGTATGTGTAATGCAAAGCGTAGCTCAGGGTGGCCCCAGGCGAGGTGGGTGAATTGCACGATCTCGCCCGTGCAGGCGCTGGCGAACTCCGCCTCGCTCGCCGGCGGGTCGAGCAAGATCAGGTGCGTGTAGGTCTCGGCCAGATCGCGCTCGCGCGCCAGCGCCGCGTACGAGCAGAGCGCGAAACCGCCCAGGCGCCCGCGCAGGTGCTCGAGCCGCTCGCGCGGGGCAGCGCAAGCCACCAGCACCGGCTCGCCGCTCGCGGCTAGCTCGACTACGGTCGCCGCGATTCCGCGACCGCGGCGGTCGCGCACGGTGCGCCCAAGCAAGGGCGGCGGCGCCGCCGCGCCGTTGAGCTCGAGGTCGAGCTCGGCAAACGCCCGCTGCAGATACGAGCCGTGCTCGCCGATCACGCTGACCGGCCCCGGCTCGCACGCCGCGAGGGCGCGCAATACGAGCCGCGGCGCGATGACGCCGCGCCACTCGTTGCGCTCGAGCGTGAAGGCCCCATCAACGGGGATTCCGGGCTCCACCGCCAGCCGCCCGCCGGTCGCGAAAGCCACCGCGGGCACCCCCGTGCGTCCCGAGCGCACGCTGAAGCGCACGTGATCAGAGCGTTGCTCGCCGCCAAACGCCACGGCATCGCCGAGCGTCGCCGCCGCAAACAACAGCGATACGCGCGGATTACCGGCCCCAAACGGCGCCAGCGCACCGAGCTCCTCGAGCAGGGCGAGGCCGACATCCTCACCGTCAGCGACGGCGTCGACGCGCTCGCGCGCGATCAGGTCGTCCGCGTCGAGGACAGCCGCCGCATGCGCGACGAAGGCCTCGCGGAAGGCCTCGAGTTGATCGGGTGCCAGCTGCAGTCCTGCGGCGGCGCGGTGACCGCCGTGGGCGATCAGGCTGGCACTCGCAGCGTCAAGGCCGGCCAGCAGATCGAAGGCTGGAATCGAGCGTGCGGAGCCGACCGCGGCTGCCCCCTCGCCGTCGCTCGGCAGCGCGATCAGCACCGTCGGGCGATGATGGCGCTCGGAGATCCGCGCCGCGACGATCCCGATCACGCCGGGGTGCCAACCCTGGCCAGCCAGCACGTATGCGGCCGCCGGGCCGCTGCTGGCGACCTGCGATTCGGCCTCGAAGCGGATTCTCTGCTCGACGTGGCGCCGTTCGGCGTTCAGATGGTCGAGCTCCTCGGCCAGCGCTTGCGCTCGAGCCTCATCCTCAGTGAGCAACAGCTCGAGCGCGCAGTCGGGCCGGTGCAGTCGCCCGGCGGCGTTGATTCGCGGCGCCAGGCGGAAGGCGAGGGCCAGCTCATCGACGTGCAGTGGGTCGACGCGGGCTACGCTCATCAGGGCACGTAGGCCCGGGCGCGCCGTGGCGGTGAGCGCGCGCAAGCCGGCGCGCACCAGTCGACGGTTCTCGCCGAGCAACGGCACGACGTCAGCGACGGTGGCCAGCGCGACGAGCTCGAGCTCCTCGAGGCGTTCGCCATCGTCGAGCCCGGCGCCCGCGCGTAGCGCCTGGGCAAGCTTGGCAGCGACCGCTGTAGCGCACAGCTGCGGGCTGGGGTAGTCGCAGAGCGTGGGATGCACGATCTGCGCCGCCGGCAGCACGCCGTCGGCTCGCGGGGCGTGGTGGTCGCTGACGAGGACGTCGATGCCGGCCGCTCGCGCCGCCGCGACTGCCTCGACGGCGGTGATCGCGCAGTCGGCGGTGATCAGCAGCGCCGTCCCGCGCGAGGCGAGGTGCGCCACGGTGGTGCTACTCAGTCCATAGCCGTCCGCCACGCGGTCCGGCAGATACCAGTCGACGTCGGCGCCCAGCGAACGAAGCGCGCCGACCAAAATCGCCGTCGAGCAGACGCCGTCGCAGTCGTAGTCGCCGTGCACGGTGATCGCCGAGCCACGGCGGATGTGGTCCAGCACGAGCTCGGCCGCCTGGTCGATGCCGCGAAACGCGCTCGGCGGGTGGCACTCGTCGGCGGCCAGAAACGCTCGCGCCTGCGCGCCGTCGCTGAGGCCACGCCGCACGAGCACCTGCGCGACGACATGGCTCACGCCGAGCTCCTGCTCGAGCGCCACGACATCGGCAAACGCCACCGCCGGCAGGTCGAAGGAAACCGCCTTGGACTTAGGTTCTCGCGCCGTTGCCGCCATCACCACGAGCCTACGTGGAAGCTGAGACGGAACCGCGCGGCTACGCCGCAGGCTGCGCGGTTATCAGCCGGTGCGCCGGATCACGCGCTCATGCCGCTGGCCCAGGAGGTAGCCAAGCGCCATCCCGACGATCGCCCCGGGGATCGCGTAGAGCACGGTCACCAGGTGGGTCGCGTGACGGCCCGGTATCGCGAGGCCATGGTGCCCGATCGCGAAGATGATCAGCCCGCCGATGATCGCGCCGGCGATCGAGGCCAGGAAGGCGCCGACGATCCCGCCCCAGAAGCGGTCCGGCAGAAAGATCGTGTAGTGCCAGAGCGCGAGGCCCATCATCACCCAGGCGAGCATCCCCATGGCTAGCGATTCCTCCCGTGGCGGCGATTGCGCGCGCGCGACTTCGACGCACCGCGAGCGCGCGGCGTGCTCGGGTCGTCCTTGGGCATCACGACATCCTCGGGACGGGCGTCGGCGGTTGGATCGGCCGGGCGTGGCGGCGGGCGATCGGTGTGCAGGTCGCGGACGAGCTGGCCGAACTCCGCGCGTGAGACGCCGGCGCCCGGTAGCTCGGGCTGGGTGAGCCGGCCGGGGCGGCGCCGCGCCGGCTTGATCTCGACCTCGCGCGCCTCCACGCCGCCGAGCGCGTAGGCGGGAACAACGCCACCGTGGGCGGCAGCGATCCGGTCGCGGCGGCGACGGTAGACCGGTTCGCGCTCCTTCCAGTGCGTCAGCACCGGCGAGGCGATGAAGATCGAGGAGTAGGCGCCCGAGGCCACGCCGACGAGCAGCGCGAAGGCGAAGTCCTTCAGCGTCGAGCCGCCGAAGAGGAGCAGCGCGATGACCGGCAGCAGCGTGCAGAAGCTCGTCGCCAGCGACCGTGTCAGGACCTCTGACATCGAGCGGTTGACGACCTGCGAGAAGGCCGCGTTCTGCATTCGCGCAACGTTCTCGCGCACTCGGTCAAAGACGATGATCGTGTCGTAGATCGAGTAGCCGAGAATCGTCAGCAGCGCCGCAACCGTCGAGTCCGTGACCTGGCGACCGGTGAGCGCATAGACACCGGCTGTGATCAAGAGGTCGTGCATCAGCGCGATCAGCACCGGCACGGCGTACTTCCATTCGAAGCGCAGCGCGATGTAGGCGGCGATCGCGAGCAATGAGGCGATGATCGCGACCAGCGCACTGTCGGCGATCGTCTTGCCGAACGTCGGTCCGACCGAGGTCGAGTCGAAGGCGCCCGCCTTGAAGCCGCCGAAGGAGTGGGCGAGCGCGTATTCGAGTGTTCCCGACGCGAACGGCGAGCCGATCTGCTGGGTCGAGAGATACTTCACCGAGATCTGAAAGCTGTTGGACAGCGGCACCGCGTGGGAGCTGCTGCCGACCGCCTTCGCGCTGACCTGCTGGACGACCGGGTCGCGCAACAGCGCCGGTAGGCCGTTGCCGTGTAGCGATGCGAGCACCTTGTCCACCTGGCTGATGCTTGCCGGCTGGTTGAAGGTCGTCTGGATCTGCGTCCCCGAGACGAAGTCGATGCCGAAGTCGATCCCCTTCGCGCCGATCGCGCAGGCGCCGATCAGCAGGATCGTTCCCGACAAGCTGAAAAACCAGCGCGACTTGCCCATGAAGTCAAAGCGCCAGACATGGTTGCGCTTGCGCACGCCGATCGAAGCCGGGCGGCGTACGAAGCGCGTGGAGCCCATCGTCGTCAGGATCGCCCGCGTCGCCGCCACCGCCGTCAGCAGCGAGACGAGCACGCCGATCCCGAGCGTGAAGGCGAAGCCCTTGACGTCGGACTGCGAGAGCATGAAGAGGATGAACGCCGCCATGAAGGTGACGGCGTTGGCGTCGACGATCGCGGCAAAGCCGCGCTTGTAGCCGGCGGCGATCGCGTTGGCCGGCGAGCGTCCCGCGCGGGACTCCTCTTTGACGCGTTCGAAGATCACGACGTTGGCGTCTGCGGCAACGCCGATCGTCAGGATCAGACCGGCAATTCCCGGCAGCGTCAGCGTGATCGGCACGAGCTTGATCAGCGCGTAGAAGTAGATCGCGTAGATCGCCAGGGCGCTGACCGCGATCAGCCCGAGCACGCGGTAGAAGAGGATCAGGAACAGCGCGACGATGATCAGGCCGGCCGCGCCGGCGAGCAGGCCCTGGTTGAGCGCCTGGTGGCCGAGCGTCGCCGAGACCTGCTGGCTCGAGATCACGGCGAGGTTGATCGGCAGCGCGCCGCTCGCCAGCAGGTTGGCCAGCTGCTGCGCGCTCGAGATCGTGAAGTCGCCTGAGATCTCGCTGCCGTTGCTCGCATCGATGCCGGTCGGGTACTGCGTGAAATCGATTTCGGGCACCGTGATCAGGCGGTTGTCGAGCGTCACGGCGAAGTGCTGGAAGTCGTCGTTGCCGCCGAACGAGTTAGCCTGGCCGCGCTTGGCCAGCGTGTCCGTCACCTGCTCGAAGATGCCCGTCGCCGCGCCCTTGAAACCGAACGAGACGACCGGCTCGTTGCTGGTCGGGTCGATCTGCTCGCTCGGGCTGCTGATGTCCTTGCCGGCGATCGCCGGCTGGTCGCGCAGCACGTAGTAGAAGTTGTAGGTCGGGTCGGGCTCGTCGTTCGACGTCTCCGCCTGGCGCACGACGGTGCCTGGCTTGACCCACACGATCTGCGCGTCGGCGGGCGGCTTCGTGCCCGATTGCTGCATGTCGTCCTTGAGGTAGCCGATCGCCACGGCGCGCGTGCTGGCCGTCTCGCCGGCCGGCGTAAGCACCGTCTGAGTCTTGGGGTCGACGTAGTAGTAGGTGCCGTAGGGCGCCGCCTCGAGCTTGTACTGCGTCGCCGACTCCGGCGTCTCGGGCTGCTTGGCGGCGCGCATCACGGCGGCGTACTCGGTCAGCGCGCTGGACGAGCTGCCCGGGCTCTGGCCGCCGGTGACGGCCGAGTCGTTCGGGCCCGCCACCTTGCCGTTGGGGCCGATGACGTTGGCTTCCCAGTCATAGAAGTAGAGCTGCGCCGTCGTGCCAACCTCAGCTTCGGCCTGCGCCGCGTTCTTGACCCCGGCGAGGCTGACGTCGATCTCGTTGTTGCCCTGGCTGGTGACCGAGGCGTTGCTGACGCCGAGCTGGTTGACGCGCTGGTTGATGATGTTGATCGCGTCGCTGATCGTCGTCGCGTCGACCTTCGAGGATCCCGAGGCGCGGCCCTGGAAGATCAGCTCGACGCCGCCCTTGAGGTCGAGGCCGAGCTGCGTCTTGCGCGGCTTGGAGACGCCCGGGATCGGGATCGTCACCAGCAGCGAGATGATCACCAGCGCCGCGACCAGTGACAGCACCAGCGCGTTGCGTCTACGGTCGCTCACAGGCGCCCAGCCTCAGCGCGACGGAGTAAGGACGAGTAACAGACCGCCGTCGTCGTCGTAGGCGGGGAAGAGGTCGGCGGTGGCGGTCGCGGAGCGCTCGCTCTCGGTCCGTAGAGTCGCCGTCTTGCCGAGCGCGCGCACGCCCCATTCGAGCACCGTCGCAACGTGGTCCTCACCGCTGTCAAAGCTCAATCCGAGGGCCTGCGAGATCGGTTGACCGACGACCTCCTCCTCCTCATAGCCGGTCAGCTCGAACGATCCGCGCCCGCAGCCGATTACGCGACCCTCCTTGTCGGCGACGAAGAAGGCCGCATCGGGGGCCGGGTAGTAGTCGTCGAGCAGCTCAAACAAGAACGAGAAGCCGCACTGCGAGCAGCCGCGTTCGTCGCGGCGAAAAGCCTCATAGCGGTCCGACGCGAGGGAACGCTCACCGCAGTTCGGGCAGATGAAGGGATGACTCATGAGGCTAGAACAGCCTACAGGCGCAGCATCGACCATCTCTCAACAACCGCAGCGGCCGCGCTCAGCGCGCTTGGTCCAGCGGCTCAAAACAGCGCCGGGCTGACCTCGGGCGTGGCGAGGCCGAGATGTTGGTAGGCGTTGTGCGTGGCCGCCCGTCCGCGCGGCGTGCGCCTGATCATCCCGAGCTGCAGTAGATAGGGCTCATAGACGTCCTCGATCGTGTCGCGCTCCTCGCCGACGGCGACGGCGAGCGTCGAGAGACCGACCGGCCCGCCGGCGAACTTCTCGCAGATCACGCGCAGGATCTCGCGGTCGAGGCGGTCCAGTCCGAGCGCGTCGACCTCGAGCAGCTCGAGTGCCGCGTGTGCGACCTCGGCGCTGACCCTGCCGTCGCCGCGAACCTCGGCATAGTCGCGGGCGCGCTTGAGCAGCCGGTTGGCGACCCGAGGCGTGCCGCGGCTGCGGCTGGCGATCGCGACCGCTCCCCCCTCGTCGAGCTCGACGGCGAGGATCCGCGCGGCGCGGGCGACGATCGCGGCGAGCTCTTCGTGCGTGTAGGCCTCGAGCCGGGCCTGGATACCGAAGCGGTCGCGCAGCGGTGTCGTCAGCAGTCCGCTCCGAGTGGTCGCGCCGACCATCGTGAAGGGCGGCAGCTCGAGCGTGACGACGCGCGCGCCGGCGCCCTGGCCGACGGTGATCGGCAGCCGGTGGTCCTCCATCGCCGGATAGAAGGTCTCCTCCAGCGCCCGCGGCAGGCGATGGATCTCGTCGACGAAGAACACGCTGCGCGGCTCGAGCGAGCTGAGGAACGACGCGATATCGCCCTTGCGCTCGAGCGCTGGGCCGGCGGTGTGGACGAACGAAACACCGAGCTCCGTCGCGATGATCTGGGCGAGCGAGGTCTTACCGAGTCCCGGCGGTCCGGCGAGCAGCACGTGGTCGAGCGCCTCACCGCGGGCGTTAGCCGCCTCGATCGCCACCGCCAGCTGCTCCTTCAGCTGGTCCTGGCCGACGAACTCCTCGAGGCGTCGCGGGCGCAGCGTCAGCTCGAACTCATCCTCGAGCGCGAGGTAGGGCGTCTGGATCCGCTCGCCGCCGCCTGCCTCCGAGCGGACACCGCTCGCCGTTGCGCCCCGTGCGGAGCTCATTGCGCGCGACTCTGCCGTGTCGCCCGCAGCGCCGCCGAGAGCAGCTCCTCGGCGCTCTCACCACTGGCCTCCGCGAGCAGGCTCTCCGCCTCGCCCGGCGCGAACCCCAGCTCGAGCAGGCCCTCGCGGGCAATCGCGCGGGGCTCGTCCTCGTCAACCGTTCGCCGCGCGATGATCCCCTCGCCCATCGCCTCGCCCACCTTCTCGCGCAGCTCGACGATGATCCGCTCGGCGGTGCGCTTGCCGACGCCCGGCACGGCCTGGAAGCGCCCTGCATCGCCAACCGCGATCGCCGTGTAGAGCTCCGACACGGTGCCGCCGCCGAGCACCGCCAGCGCCACTTTCGGCCCGACCGACTGCACGCCGAGCAGCATCAGGAACAGATCGCGCTCGGCCTCGCTGGCGAAGCCGTAGAGCTGGAGGGCGTCGTCGCGGACGATCAGCTGCGTGTGCAGCTCGACCTCGCGTCCGACCGGTGGCACCGCAGCGAGGGTCTGCGCCGAGGTCGCGAGGCGGTAGCCGACGCCCCCACACATCACGACGACGGCGTCCTCGCGGCGGACGGCGACCTCACCGCGCAGCAGCGCGATCATCCTGCCGCTCCCGCCAGCGCGCGCGCCAGCGGCGCATGGTTGCAGTGACAGATCGCGACCGCCAGGGCGTCCGCGGCGTGATCGGAGCGCGGTTCCTCGCCCAACCCGAGTAGCGTCGTGACCATCCGCGACACCTGCTCCTTGGGCGCTCGCCCGCTCCCACAGACCGCCGACTTGATCTGCTGCGGCGTGTAGCCAAAGCAGCTGACGGCGGCCTGGCCGGCGACCAGCATCGCGACGCCGCGCGCCTGCCCGACCGCGAACGCGCTGCGCACGTTGGCGCCGAAGTAGAGGTCCTCGAGCGCGATCGCATCGGGTGAGTGCTGCTCAAACACCTCGCGCAGCGCCGCGTGCAACTCCGCCAGCCGTTGCTCGCCGGCCAGCCCGGCCGCCGTCTCGATCACCCCGCCGTCGAGCGCGACGAGCCGCGCCCCGTGGCGCGTGACAACGCCATAGCCGGTGTTCGCGAGCCCCGGGTCGATACCAAGCACGATCATCTGTTCGCCCGTGATTCTCCGTCGCGCACCGGACGCCTGCCCTCGGCCGCGGCACGAGACGTGGGCCGCTGCTAGCGTGATCGGCGATGCAGCGTAGGTCGGCTGGCCGACGGTTTCGCGGTGTCGCGGGGCTTGGCGCCGTGACGCTGGCGAGCGCCGCGGCGGCTCTCGCGGTGGCCGGATCGTCGGCCGCCAGCCTCCCGCGCTGTCGGCCGGCCCAGCTGCGGGCCTGGGGATCGTCGCTGGGCGCCGCCACCGGCACCGTGCTGTTCGAGTTCGCGTTCATCAACACGAGCGCCCAGGAATGTTCACTGGTCGGCTACCCAGCGCTGCAGATGCTGAACGCCGCCGGCAAGCCGCTGAAAACAATCGATGAGAAGTACCCGATCGACGCCATTCCTGGCGTCACCGGCAAGCCCGTCTCGCTCGCCAAGGGCAAACGCGCCTACTTCGATGCGTTCTACGCCAACAGCACCGGCACCGGCGACATGGTCTGCCCGACCGCGGCAGCGCTCGAGCTGACACCCCCAGGCTCCACGCAGTTCGTGACGCTGCACGGCGCGGGCGCGCGGATCGCTCCCTACGCCGGGAGCGACACCCGCGCGGGCTGCGGCATCGTCCGCCTGACCGCGCTGACGGCGAAGAACCTGGCCTAGACGCCGCCGCCCGGTGCGAGCGCCGCGAGCGCCAGGTAGAGCTCGCGGGCGGCTGCCGCGCCCCATTCGAGGCTGTGCAGGGCGTAGGACTCATCAGGCGCGTGGATCTGGTCCTCGGCCAGGGCGAAGCCGCTGACGATCACCGGGTAGCCACGCGCCGCCATCTCGGCCACGATCGGGATGCTGCCACCGCTGCGCATGAACACGGGCTCGGCGCCACAGGCCCGGCGCAGTGCCCCGGCGGCGAGCTCGAGCGCCTGCTCTTGCGGGCTGAACAGCGCCGGCTCGGCGTACATCACGTCTGATTCCTGCAGCGAGACACCATCCGGCAGCGCCGAGCACAGCAGGCCGCTCAGCACCTCGTGCATGCGGCGCGGATCCTGCCCGGGCGCGAGCCGCAGCGAAAGCGTCGCGCGTGCCTGCGCAGGAACGATCGTCCGCGGCTCGCCGCCGGCGATCTCGTTGACGTCGAGCGACGCGTCGGCCCCGTTGCGCAGGTAGTACTCGCCACCCGCCCCGGGATGGACCGCTATGCCGCCGGCCTGCGCGATCAGCTGATCGCCCGGTGGCAGACGCTGCCACGACGCGAGCTCGGCCGCCGACGGCGCGCTGATCCCCTCGCGCAACTCCTCCCGCACGCGCCCGTCGGGACCGGGCAGCACCGTCGCGAGAACGCCTTGCAGGACGTGCAGGGCATTCAGCACGCTGCCACCATAGAGCCCGGAATGGAGGTTTCTCTCGGCCGTCGTAACCTCGACCGTCAGCTTTACCGCACCGCGCAGGCCGACGGTGATCGCCGGCGTGGCGGCGTCCGGGATGCCGGAGTCAAAGACGATCGCCGCGTCGGCACCGCGCGCGTCCTCGCGCAGCCACCGCGTGACGGCGGCGCCGCCCGCCTCCTCCTCGCCCTCGACGAGCACCCTGACGTTTACCGGCAGCTCTCCGGCCCGGGCCATCGCGCACGCCACGTGTAGCAGCGGCAGGAAGTTGCCCTTGTCGTCGGAGGCGCCGCGGCCGTAGAGACGTCCATCACGGACCTCCGGCGCGAACGCCGGTGAGTGCCACCGTTCGGCTGGCCCCGGTCCCTGGACGTCGTAGTGGCCGTAGATCAGGATCGTCGGCGCGCCCGCCTCGCTCGCGCGCAGCTCGCCGACGGCGATCGGGTTGCCGTCATCGATCTGCACGAGCTCGCCCTCGCCGCCCGCGGCGCGAACGCGCTCGAGCACCCACCCGGCGGCGCGCTCGAGGTCCTCGGGCTCTCCCCCGCCGGTCGAGATCGACGGCACGCGCAGCCAGTCGATCAGCTCGTCGAGCAGCGTCCGGTCCATCGCTAGCCGGCGACGCGCTCGAGGATCTCCTCGGAGACATCGAAGTTGGCGTGGACCGCGCCGACATCGTCGTTGTCCTCGAGCGAGTCGATCAGGCGGAACAGCTTGGTCGCGGCCTCCTCGTCGATTTCGACGCGCACGGTCGGACGCTGGAGCACCTCGGCACCCTCGATCTCGATGCCGGCCTGCTCGAGTGCGGCGCGCACCGCGCTCAGATCGCTCGGCTCGCAGATCACCTCGAAGATGTCCTCGTCGGAGACGATGTCCAGGGCGCCCGCCTCGATCGCGACGAGCAGATCGTCCTCGCCGTAGCGGGCGGCGTCGACGATCGCGACGCCCCGCCGCTCGAACAGGTAGCCGACGCTGCCCGGCTCGGCGAGGCTCGCGCCCTGGCTCGAGAGCAGGTGGCGGACGTCGGCACCGGTGCGGTTGCGATTCTCGGTGTAGGCCTCGATCAGCATCGCGACGCCGCCCGGGCCGTAGGCCTCGTAGAGCACCGTCTCAATCGCGTCGGCGTCGGCGCCGGCGCCCGTCCCCTTGACGATCGCCCGCTCGATGTTGTCCCTGGGCATCGAGGCGTCCTTGGCCTTCTGCACGGCGTTGGCGAGTGCCGCGTTGGCCTCGACGTCGCCACCGCCTTCACGCGCGGCGACCGTGATCGCCCGCGCGAGCTTGGTGAACGCCTGGCCGCGGCGCGCGTCGACGATCGCCTTCTTGTGCTTGATCCCCGCCCATTTGGAGTGCCCGGACATTGCTCGATTCTACGAGCCCGGCCTGAGCACCGGCAGACCGAGCGCCGCGGCTTCCTCGGCCAGGTGTGCCCTAGCATCTCCGAGCGATGACGATCAGTCCGGAGATCTTCAAGGCCTACGACATCCGCGGCCTCTACGGCTCGGAGATCGATGGCGAGGCCGCCGAGCAGATCGGCCGGGCCTTCGCGCGAGTCCTTGCCGGCCTCGCGGGCAAGCCGACGGGCGAGCTGGCGGTCGCGCTCGCTCACGACATGCGGCTCAGCGCCCCGGAGCTCGCCGCGCGCTACCGCGACGGTCTGATCGCCGAGGGCGCGCACGTGCTCGACGCGGGCCAGGTCGCAACCGAGGTCTGCTACTTCCTGGTCGGCTCACGCGGGCTCGACGGCGGGCTGATCTGCACCGCATCACACAACCCGGCGGCCTACACCGGCGCCAAGCTGGTCGGCGAAGGCGCGCTGGCACTATCGGGCGAGACCGGAATCCAGGAGGTCCGCCGGCAGATCGAGGCCGGGCTCGGCAAGGCGCCGGGCGGCGGCAGCGTCGAGCAGGTCGACTGCAGCGCGGAGTATGCCGCGGCGGTGCTGAAGTTTGTCGATCAGAGCGCGATCGGCGGTCTGCGCGTCGTCCTCGACGGCGGCAACGGGATGGCCGGGCCGACGGTCGGACCGCTGCTCGAGCGCTTCGACCTCGACCTCGTCCCGGCTTACTGGACGCCCGACGGGCACTTCCCCGACCACGAGCCGAACCCGCTGCTGCCCGAGAACCGCGAGTTCGTCATCGCCAAGGTGCGCGAGTCGGGCGCCGATCTTGGCATCGCCTTCGACGGTGACGGCGATCGCTGCTTCTTCATCGACGAGCAGGGCAGCTTCATCGATGGCGACTTCCTCACCGCGATGCTCGCCCAGTCGCTGCTGCGGACCCATCCGGGCGAGGCCATCCTCTACGACGTCCGCGCCAGCCGTGCCGTCGCCGATACCGTCACGGCTGCCGGCGGTAGGGCCTACCGCAATCGCGTCGGCCACGCCTACTTCAAGCGGCGGATGCGCGAAGAGGGGTCGCTGTTCGGCGGCGAGGTCTCCGGCCACTACTACTTCCGCGATTTCTACTGCGCCGACTCGGGCGCGATTCCGGCGCTGCTGATGCTGGAGTTGGTTTCCCGCTCCGGCCAGCCGGTCTCGGCGCTGCTGGCGCCCTATCGCGACCACTACTTCATCTCCGGTGAGGTCAACAGCGAGGTGGCCGAGCCGCAGGCCAAGATGGCCGAGCTCGCCGAGCACTATGCCGACGCCAAGCAGGACACCCTCGACGGCATCTCGATCGACTACGACGACTGGCACTTCAACGTACGCTCCTCCAACACCGAGCCGCTGCTGCGGCTGTGCGTCGAGTCGCTCGTCTCACACGGCGACATGGAACGCCGCCGCGACGAAGTGCTCGCGCTGATCCGCGCCTGAGCGCCAGCTCTCAGGTCGTGTCGCTCGTCGTGGCGCTCTGCGTCTTGCCGCAGCGCTGAGCCTGCACCGTAAGCGTGTAGGTGCCGGCCGGCGCCGGCGACGAGTCCAGGAAGCCGCCCCAGACGAGCGCGTTCGAGCCCTTTTGCAGCGAGACGCTGGCGACCGTCGACGGCTGACCGGCGGCCGGCGTAACGAGCAGCTTGGCGTGCGCCGCGGCCGAGAGATCGAAGCCGACGACAATCGGCGTGTTGACCGTCGCCGGCGCCGGCTTGGCAAGGACCTTGGTCAGCGCAAGACCGCACGAGCGGTGCTTCGACGTTTTCGCCGGCGGGCCGACCGAGAACGTCCAGACGATCGTGTCGTCGTCGCCGTTGCCTGGCTTGCCGAGGTCGACGTACTTGGTGTCGGTCCTGGAGCTCGGGTGGCGGCTGGAGATGTGTAGGCCGTCGGGCAGGGCCCGGGACAGCGCGTCAGCGATCGTGTGCGTGGTCGTGGCGTAGCCCGTGAACTGGGCGCCGCAGTTCCAGCTGCGGTTCGTCTCGGTCGCCGCCGGCGTCGCCAGCGTCAGTGTCCCGCCGGTCCCGGCGAAGTGACCGCCGAGGGCGACGCTGAACGGGTGCGCGCCGACCGGCGGGTTGCAGGCGAACGGGCCGTTGCTGCCGTTGACGCCTGACAGGTGCCAATCGGCATCGTCGTAGTGGCCGCTACCCGTGCCTTCGATTATGCCGCCCGGGCCGACAGTGAAGGAGAAGCTGAGCTCGACCTGATATAGCGAGACGCTGGTCGAGCTGACGTTGCCCGCCGTCGAGGTGCCGATATCGAGCCGGACGCCCTCAGCGGTGCCGTGCCACACGGGGCTGGCCGCAGCGGCGGCGGGCGCCGACAGCAGCTGGGTCGCGGCGAACAGCGCCGCAAACGCCGGCAGCGCCACGAACAACCTCCGGTCAAGCCGCAAAAACGGCCGCTGCGTGCGTCGCACAACCCTCCTTGCCATACGCAGTTCTCACCACGGCAACACTCACTTCGCGCATCGCGCCATGGCGGCAGACTGACTCAGGCTACACCGTTGCGCCCGCCAGACGCCTCCACCGCCTGCTCCAACAGCCAGCGGTGCAGACGCGTTTCGCCCGCGATCTCCGGATGAAAAGCGACGGCAAGGATCCGTCCCGAGCGCACGGCGATCACGTGCCCATCGATCTCGCCGAGCCGCTCGACGCTCGCGCCGTGCTCGACCACCCAGGGCGCGCGGATGAACAGCGCATGAATCGGCTCGTCGAACCCGACCAGCGCCACATCGTCCTCGAAGCTTGCGATCTGGCGGCCGAAGGCGTTGCGCTCGGCGCGCATGTCCAGCACGTTCAGGTGCTCGCGGTCGAGCATGATCAGTCCGGCGCACGTCGCAAGGATCGGCACCCCGGCAGCCGCTACTTCGCGAAGCGGTTGCTCGAGCCCCTCACGAGCCGCCCCCAAAGACATCGTCGTCGACTCACCACCCGGCATTACGAGCGCGGCAATGCCCTTGAGGTCAGCGGGAGTCCGTACCTCGCGTACCGCCGCTCCCAGTCCCGCGAGGATCCGTCCGTGTGCTTCAAAGTCCCCCTGCAGCGCAAGAACGCCGACCGGCGCTCTGAGCTCCATCAACGCTGCGCGAGGAGCTGCTCGCCCGCGAGCGTGCGCGTCTCGAGGCTCTCCATCGCGGCCCCGAGCCCTTCGGATACGGCCGCGACGCGCTCGGCGTCGGCGAAGTGCGTCGTCGCCTCGACGATCGCGCGGGCGCGGGCCGCCGGATCCTCGGCCTTGAAGATGCCGGAGCCGACGAACACGCCCTCGGCACCAAGCTGCATCACGAGCGAGGCGTCGGCGGGCGTCGCGATTCCGCCGGCGCAGAACAGGACCACCGGCAGCCGTCCGGCGTGCGCGACGTCGGCGACGATCTCAAGTGGTGCGGCGAGGTCCTTTGCGGCACCCGCTAGCTCGGCCTCATCGAGCGTGCCGAGACGGCGGATCTCGCCGCGAATCGCCCGCAGGTGGCGGACCGCCTCGACGATGTCGCCCGTCCCCGCCTCGCCCTTGGAGCGGATCATCGCCGCGCCCTCGGCGATCCGCCGCAGCGCCTCGCCGAGGTTTGTGGCGCCGCAGACGAACGGGACCTTGAACGGATGCTTGTCGATGTGGTTGCGATCGTCAGCCGGGGTCAGCACCTCGGACTCGTCGATGTAGTCGACCTCGAGCGCCTCGAGCACCTGGGCCTCGGCGAAGTGACCGATCCGCGCCTTGGCCATCACGGGGATGCTCACCGCCTCCTGGATGCCGCGGATCATCGCCGGATCGGACATCCGCGCGACGCCGCCGTCACGGCGAATGTCGGCGGGCACGCGTTCGAGTGCCATGACCGCACAGGCGCCCGATTCCTCGGCGATCCGTGCCTGCTCAGGCGTGACGACGTCCATGATGACGCCGCCCTTGAGCATCTCGGCTAGGCCGGCCTTGACGGCAAATGTGGCTTCGTCGCGCATAGTGGGGATTCTACGCGAGCGGCCAAGGTGCCCACGGCCGCGGCGAACGGCGCCGCGATTAGAATCGCCGCCATGGCGAGGCTGCCGCCAGACGGCTTGATGCGCCGCGTCGGCTGGGATGTGTTCGCGCGTAATCCGGGCGATGTCTTCGAGGAGCGAGGCGCGCTGCAGTGGCAGTTGGTCAAGTCGCTGTTGCCGGACGGCTGGGGGCTCGAGGGCAAGCGGGTACTGGACTTCGGCTGTGGTGCCGGTCGCGTGCTGGCGCCCGCGATCAGCGAGGATCCGCAAGCCGAGTTCTGGGGCTGCGATCTCCACGCGCCGAGCGTCGCCTGGCTGCGCGAGCATCTGGCGCTGGGCGAGCGCGCGTTTCAAACCGCCGTCTGGCCGCCGATCGCCCAGCCGGATGCCAGCTTCGAGTTGATCTACGCCTTCTCGGTGTTCACACACCTGGTCGATAGCTGGAGCGCGTGGTTGCTGGAGCTGCACCGCATGCTCAGCGACGACGGCTTGCTCATCGTCACGGTCTTCGGTCCCGGGCAGTCGGCCTTTGGCGAGGAGCCGGTCGCTGAAGCGAGCACCGGGATGAACGTGCTCTACCCCTCGGCCTCGTGGGACGTCGGCGGCCCGCTGGTCCTGCACTCGGAATGGTGGCTGCGTGCGCACTGGGGCCGCGCGTTCGAGATCGTCAGCCTGCGTCCGGGCGATCCCGGCGGCGCGCCGCCGCTGTTTGGCCAGGGTGTCCTGGTGCTGCGCAAGCGCCCCGGCGTCTACACGAGCGAGGAGCTCGAACGCCCGGAGCCCGCTGAGCCGCGTGAGATCTCGGCACTGCGGCAGAACGTCAGCTCACTGCGACGTGAAATCGCGCGCCACGAGATCGTCCTCAGCAGCCACAGCTGGCGGCTGACGGCACCGCTGCGCGCCGCGGCTCAGCTGGCCCGCAACTGGCGCGCCGGCCGCCGCTCCTAGTGGCCGCGCCCCCCCGGCGCCGGAGCCGACGGGCCGCTTACTTCAGCCGGAACGCCTTGATCCGGTCGACGTACTGCTCCTCGTCGCGCGAATAGACGCCATAGGCGAGCGCCTGGATCATGCTCAGCAGCGCGGTGTGTGAGCGCACGTAGGCCGGGCTGTTGGAGGAGTAGTAGAGCTTGATCTGGGCGAGCTTGGCAACCTCCGACATCGTCGCGTCGGTGAACGCGATCGTCGGCGCCTTGCGGTGGCGGGCGAGCTTCATCGCGCGCACCACGAGCGCGTGCGGACGTCCCGCCGACATCGCGATGACAAGCGTGTCCTGATCGATCCGCGCGAGTCGCGCGAGAGCTTCCTGCGAGGGGCTGGCGACGAGCTCGGCGCGCAGGTCGAGCAGCATCAACAGGTGACGCAGGTAGCTGGCGAAGAACGCCATCTGGTCGGTGCCGGCGATGACGATCCGCTCGGCCGTGCTGATCGCCGCGATCGCGCGCTCGACCGTCGCCGCGGTCGCCTTGCGGGCGGTTTCCTCGACGTTGGTGTAGTCGGCGGCGATCGCCGTCTCGAAATCGCTGCGCTCGACCGAGAACAGCGGCGAGTCGCTGGCCTGGGTGTGGCCGCGGCGGTACTCGTCGCGCGCCGCGCGCTGCAACTCGGGGAACCCCTCGAAGCCGAGCGCCTGCGAGAAGCGCACGACGGTCGAGCTCGACGTGTTGGCCCGCCGGGCGAGCTCTTCAGCCGTCTGGAAGGCGGCCTCGTCGAGGTGGTCGACGATGTATTGCGCGACGTCCTTCTGCGAGCGCGAGCACTCGTCAAAGCGCGAGCGGATATAGCTCGACAGCGTGTGTGGAGCGCCGCCGCTGCCGATCCCGGTGCCGTTGCTCGACGTGACGTCGCTGGTCGGGTCCGCTCTTTTCATAATCGCTGTGGCGTTCATTCGACGGTCCGCTCCTGACTTCCTCTAAGGGTTGCGTGATCGGGCAAACCTGCGTGATCCGTCCGGCGCGCGGACGCGAATTACCCTTCGCCCGATGGTTCGCCGTGGATCCCGCTCTCCCTTCCCGTGAAGGTCGCAATCGTCGGCGGCGGGGTCTCCGGGATCGTCGCCGCGCACGCCCTCCACGGCTCCCACGAGCTGGCGCTGTTCGAGGCCAACGACTACCTGGGCGGCCACAGCAACACGGTCACCGTCGAGCGCGACGACGCCAGCTACGCGATCGACACCGGATTCATCGTCCTCAACGACCGCAACTACCCGCGCTTCAGCGCGCTGCTCGAGCGGGCCGGCGTCGCGGTCCAGCCGACGCACATGGGCTTCTCGGTCAAGGGCGAGGACGAGGACTTCGAGTACGCCGGGACGCCGCGCGGTGTCTTCTGCCAGCACGCGAACCTGGCGCGGCGCGCGTTCTGGCGGATGATCGTCGACCTGTTGCGCTTCAACAAGGTGCTCGCGAAGATCCTCGAAGACGACGTCGACGAGGATCGCTCGCTGCGCGCGTTTGTTGCGGAGGGCGGCTACTCGCAATGGTTTATCGACCGCCTGATCGTGCCGCAGGCCTCCGCGGTCTGGTCGGCCGACCCGGCTTCGATGTGGGACTTCCCAGTCCGCTTCCTCGCCGAGTTCTTCCAAAACCACGGCATGCTCGGCTTCCGTGACCGGCCGCACTGGCAGACCGTCGTCGGCGGCTCGCAGGCCTACGTCAAGGCGCTCAGCGCGCCGTTTCGCGATCGCGTCCGCCTGTCGTCAGCGGTCGAGGCGGTTCACCGCGACGACGAGGGCGTCACCGTCCGTGCCCGCGGCAGCGGCGACGAGCGCTTCGACGAGGTGATCTTCGCCTGTCACGCCGACCAGGCGCTGGCAATCCTCGAAGACGCCACAGCGCTCGAGCGCGAGCTGCTCGGCGCCTTTGGCTACCAGGCCAACGAGGCCGTGCTGCACACCGATTCGCGGCTCCTGCCGCGCCGCGCGGCGGCCCGCCAGGCGTGGAACTTCCACCTTTTCGCGCAGCCGCGGGCGAAGACCACGGTCACCTACTACATGAACCACCTGCAGCGACTGAACTGCGCCGAGGACTTCTGCGTATCACTGAACATGAGCGACCGGATCGATCCCGCGAAGGTGATTCGCCGCCTGCAGTACACCCACCCCGTTTACACGCGCGCGAGCGTCGCCGCGGCGGCCCGTTTGAAGGAGATCTCCCCCGCCCGCCGCACCCGCTACGCTGGCGCGCACTGGGGTTGGGGGTTCCATGAAGACGGTGTCGTTTCAGCGCTACGTGCGGTGGAGGGACTGTGACTGAGGCAGCGACGAGTTGTCTGTACCAGGGGTGGGTTCGCCATCGCCGCTATCTCGCCGTCGCACACGAGTTGCGGACCGCGTACTTCACGGCCTACATCGATCTGGATGAGCTCCCGGCGCTGTTCGACGACTCCTGGCTGTGGTCGGCGCGCCGCCGCGCGATCGTGACCTGGCGCCGCGATGACCATCTCGGCGATCCGCAGCGCCCGCTGGCCGAGGAGATCCGCGCGCTGGTCGCGGCGCGGACCGGCAAGCCGGCCGAGGGCCCGGTCCGGCTGCTCAGCAACTTGCGCTACTTCGGTCACTGCTTCAACCCGGTCAGCTTCTACTACTGCTTCGACGGCAGCGGCGAGCGGGTCTCGGCGATCGTTGCCGAGGTGACGAACACGCCGTGGGGTGAGCGCCACGCCTACGTGCTCGAGCCCGAGCAGGACCGGCCGACTGGCGGCGTTCTGCGTGGGCGCTTTGCCAAGGAGTTCCACGTCTCGCCCTTCATGGGCATGGACTACACCTACGCCTGGCGCAGCACCGCTCCAGGCGAGCAGCTGGTCGTCCACATCGAGAGCACCGATTCCGGCGCCGGCGAGCACGACGGCCAGCTCGCCTTCGACGCGACGCTCTCGCTGCGCCGCCGCGAGCTCTCGCCGGCACAGATGCGCCGGCTGCTGTTGCGCCACCCGGCGATCTCGCTGCGAACGCTGCGCCAGATCTACGCCAACGGCTTGCGCCTGAAGGCCAAGGGCGCGCGCTACTTCCCCAATCCGAGCGGCGCGCCGCTGCTCGGCCCCGCTCGCCGCCGTCACGCACGCAGCTCGCGCGAGCAAGCGACGCTGCGATGAATACGCGAATCGCCCGGCGGATCATCTTTGTGCTCTTGCACGGCACCCGCCACGGCACGCTCGAGGTGCTCGAGGGCGAGCGAACCTACGCCTTTGGCGAGCACTGCGACGGCGGGCCGGCAGTTCGCGTGGTCGTCCACGACCGCCGCGTCTACCGCGCGTTGCTGCACGCCTCGCTCGGCCTCGGCGAGGCTTACGCCGATGGCTGGTTTGACTGCTCGGACCTCCCCGAGCTCGCCCGCCTCGCGGCGCTGAACATGCCGGCGACCGACCGCTGGCGACGTTTGCTGCGCCCAGTGGTGGCGCTACCGCAGACGGCTCTGCACTGGCTGGGGCGTAACACGCCGTCGCGTTCGCGCCGTCAGATCGCCGCGCACTACGACCTCGGCAACGACCTCTTCGGCCTGATGCTCGACGAGACGATGACCTACTCCTGCGCGATCTTCGAGCAGCCTGGCGCGTCGCTGCGTGAGGCCCAGATCGCGAAACTCGACCGGATCTGCGCCAAGCTGCGCCTGACGGCGGCCGATCACGTGCTCGAGATCGGTACCGGCTGGGGCGGCTTTGCGATCCACGCCGCCAGCCACTACGGCTGCCGCGTAACGACGACGACGATCTCCGCCGAACAGCTCGCGCTGGCTCGCAAGCGCGTCCACGCGGCGGGCCTGGAGGACCGCATCACGCTGCTGCTCGAGGACTACCGCAACCTCAGCGGCACGTTCGACAAGCTCGTCTCGATCGAGATGATCGAGGCTGTCGGCTGGCAGTACTTCGACACCTTCTTCGAGCGCTGCGCAGCGCTGCTCACGCCCGAAGGCGCGATGCTGCTGCAGACGATCACGATCGACGAGCGCGCCTACCACGTCGAGAAGTCAAAGCGGAGCTTCGCCAACACGCACGTCTTCCCCGGCGGCTGCCTGCCGTCGCTGCAGGCGATCTCCCGCTCGGTCGCGCGCGTCACCGACCTGCGTGAGGTGCACCACGAGGACCTCACGGCGCACTACGTGCGCACCCTGCGCTGCTGGCGCGAGAATTTCCACGCCCAGCTCGACCGTGTCCGCTCGCTCGGCTACGACGGTCGCTTCCAGCGGATGTGGGAGCTCTACCTCGCCTACTGCGAGGGCGGCTTCGGTGGTGGGCGGATCGGTGACGTCCAGCTGCTGTTCGCCAAGCCGCGCTTCCCGGTGATGGAGGGGCAGCAGCCAAAGCGCTCTTAGCGCCGGCGGCTGCGGCAGCGCCGCAGGTGGGGTAGTAAACCGCCACGGCGGCCCCGGGAGCTCCCCTGGGTCGCCCTCGGCACGAGTGATTTGCACCCCTCGAACAATCGTCCACCGTGGTGATGTTCCTGCCCCGGAAGGCCATTTTTGCCGTGGCATGCTTGCGCTCCGAGCCATTCACCAGTGCGGCGTGATGCGACGAGGCAAACGCCGAACGCTCTCCCGAGGAACCAGCAGGATGCACCAGCAAACCCACGGACCGGACCAGCTGAACCTCGCACAATTGGCGCCCGGCGTCGCCTTCCCAGACGCCGCTGACGCCGAGACCGCACGTGGGCTGCAAGCCGCTGGGGCACGGATCTCGGTCGTCATCCCGACGCTGAACGAAGCGGCCAACCTGCCGCACGTGTTCGCGCGGATCCCCGCCTTCGTCGACGAGGTCGTGCTGGTCGACGGTCACTCGGTTGATGACACGATCGCGGTGGCGCGCGCGATCCGCCCCGACATCCGCGTGGTGCTCCAGGACGGTCGCGGCAAGGGCAACGCGCTGGCCTGCGGCTTCGCGGCCTCGCAGGGCGACATCATCGTGATGCTCGACGCCGATGGCTCCACCGATCCGGCTGAGATCCCGCGGTTCGTCGCCCCGCTGCTCGCCGGCCACGACTTCGTCAAGGGCTCGCGTTATCTGCCCGGCGGCGGCAGCGATGACATCACGGGCATCCGCAGCATCGGCAACCGCGTGCTGCTCGCGCTGTTGAACCTGCTCTATCGGACGCACTACAGCGACCTCTGCTACGGCTACAACGCATTCTGGCGACACTGCCTGCCGTACATGCGCGTGAACTGCGACGGCTTCGAGGTCGAGACCCTGATCACGGCGCGTCTCGCGCGGGCCAGGGTGTCGGTCGCCGAGGTAGCGTCGGTCGAGCACCAGCGCGTGCATGGCGTGAGCAACCTCAACGCCCCGCGGGACGGCTTGCGCGTGGTCTGGACGATCCTGCGCGAGCGTGTTCGTCGCGGCGCCAGAAGCACCCAGGATCCGGACGCCTGGCGGCCCAGCTTCGCTGAGGTTCCAATCGCGAACAACGGCGCGCTCGCGCACTTGAGCAACGGCGCGGTCCCGCACTTGAGCAACGGCGCCGTAGCGCACGCGACCAACGGCGCCGTACAGCACGCGAGCAACGGCGCGGTGCTCGCCGCGCGTGCGTCCGAGCAGAACGGCGGCGCGCTCCGTCGCCTAAACGGCGTCTGACGGGCCGCGCCCGGCGCTCGCCGGCGTCTGAGTACGCTCGCGCGACGGCCACGCCTTACGAATGCTTCATGTTGCCGACGTAATCTGCGCCGCGCACCGACTGGCAGTGTCTCTCCCCCAGCCGTTCCGGGGTGCCGCGGCGCCAGCGCGATTTCTTGACGACCACGACCCCTCCAAGCGCTAAGCGTGGCGGCCATGCCGGCGGTGGCACGCCAGCGATCGTCGCCTCGCACCTGAGCAAGCGCTATACGGAGGTGCTGGCCGTCGACAGCGTCGATATCGAGCTTCCGGCGGGTGTCGTGGGCGGCTTCGTCGGCCCGAACGGCGCCGGCAAGACGACGACGATCCAACTGCTGCTCGGCTTGGTGCGCCCGACCGGGGGCACCGCCCAGGTGCTCGGTGAGTCGATCGAGCATCCCTCGCGCTATATGTCACGGGTCGGCGCGCTGATCGAGGCGCCGTCGTTTTACCCGACGCTTTCGGGACGGCGCAATCTCCAGGCGCTGACGCGCCTTGGCCGCCTCGACCGCTCACGGATCGATGAGGTCCTCGAGATCGTCGAGCTGAGCGAGCGCGCCGACGACCGCGTGAAGACCTACTCGCTCGGCATGAAGCAACGACTCGGCGTCGCCGCGGCGCTGCTCCCCAACCCCGACCTGGTGATCCTTGACGAGCCGACCAACGGCCTCGATCCCGCCGGCATCCGCGAGATGCGCACGCTGATGCGCAGCCTCGCCGATCGCGGCATCACCGTGCTCGTCTCCAGTCACCTGCTGCTCGAGATCGAGGCGATCTGCGACCACCTGGTGATGATCGACCACGGACGAATCGTCTTCGAGGGTCCGATCGCTGGGCTGCTCGACGCGCAGAAATCGGGCCTGATCGCCCGGCCCGAACACGCCAAAGACCTTGAGCCACTCGCCGCGCTCTGTGTTGCGGCCGGCAAGCAAGCCCGCGTCGACGGTGATGTCGTGCGAATCGTCGCCGGTGAGGATTGGGCCGCCGAGCTCAACCGCCAGGCCTTCGCCGACGGCATCACGCTGCGCGGGCTCGAGGCGACGCGCGCCTCGCTTGAAGAGGCGTTCTTCGCCATCACCGAACGCGAGGACGAGGCCTGATGTGGGGCGCCTACAGCAGCGAGTGGGTCAAGCTGCAACGGCGCAGCATGCTCGGCTGGGGCTTCGGCGGCGGCCTCTTCTTCCCGGTCCTCGCCACGATCTTCACGATCGAGCGCGCGACCAAGACACTCGTCATCGGCCCCCACGGCGGCGTACGCGTCACGATCGCTGCGCTCGAGCAGCCCACCGGTTTGGTGCACGGCGTCGTCGACGTCAGCAGCCTGATCGGCATCGTCTCGCTCTGCATCTTCGCCGGCGCCTTTGCGACCGAGTACAGCCAGGGCACGCTGCGCAACCTGCTGGTGCGCGAGCCGCGCCGCACGCAGCTACTCAGCGGCAAGTTCCTCGCGCTGGTCACCTTCATCGCGATCGTCGTCATCGTCGCCGTCGGCGTCGCCGTGGCTGTGGCCTTCGCGCTCGCCCCCGGTAAGGGCATCAGCACCTCCGCATGGACCAGCAGTGCCGGCCTGTCGGACCTCGGGCAGGCGGTCCTCCACGCGTTCCTGGCAGCCGCGATCTATGGCGTGTTCGGTGGCGCCCTCGGGGTGATTCTGCGCTCCCCCGGCGTCGCGATCGGCGTTGCGATCGCCTGGGTAATCCCGATCGAGGCAATCATCGTCGGCGCGATCTGGTCGGGTGGTGACCGTTGGCTACCCGGCCAGCTGCTGGACGCACTTGCCCATGGCGGCAACAGCAACTCGAGCTACTCCCATGCGCTTGTGATCCTCGTGATCTACGCGGTCGTCGCCGCGGCCGGCACGCTCGTGCTGTTCAATCGACGCGACGCCTGAGGCAAGTAGCGCCGAGCGGCGCTGGCCGTCGCGCTCAGATAACGGCGTGCGGCCCGTGTTCGGCGGGCAGGGCGTAAAGCTCCGCGAACTGTGGACGCCAAGCTTCGGGGTCGGTCCGGTCGGTGCCGGGGCGGATCCGCTCACGGATGATCGTGCGCAGGATCCGCAAGCCGTCGCGCACGGCGTTCAGGTTGCTCTCGCCGTTGAGACGCTCGTGCTCGTGTGAGGGGACCTCGTAGACGGCCAGCCTGGCCCGCGCAACGCGGATCGTGATCAGCGTCTCGACTTCGAAGCCGTCGCAATTGACGTGCATGTGCGGTAGACAATCCCGCCAGAACGCGTTGTAGCCGTAGCAGAGATCCGTGTAGTGAGTGCGAAACAGCGTGTTTACGACTGAGCCGAGCATGCGGTTGCCGGCGCTGCGAAATCCGGTGATGTCGGCGCTCCCACCACCCGGCAGGAAACGCGAGCCCTTGGCAAAGTCACTGCCATCCAGCAGCGCATCGACGAACCGCGGAATCTCCGCCGGATCTGTCGAGCCGTCGGCGTCAAGCATGACGATGATGTCGCACGACGCGGCGGCGAAGCCGCAGGCCAGCGCGTTGCCCTTGCCGCGGGTGTCCTGCAAGACCACGCGAATGTCCGGGCGCACCATCCGCGCGACGGCGATCGTGTCATCGACTGAGTGACCGTCGACCAACACGACCTCGTCGACCATCGCCGGGATGCGCGTCAGCACGTGCGGCAGGTTGCTCGCCTCGTTGAGCGTCGGAATTACGACGC
>Ga0302325_10007014_pt1 | contig 25141 bp, 26 predicted proteins | sample Palsa_T0_2_FD_201948 | JGI IMG/M metagenome (GOLD analysis project Ga0302325, IMG submission 201948) | Peat permafrost microbial communities from Stordalen Mire near Abisko, Sweden - Palsa_T0_2 | ecosystem: Environmental > Terrestrial > Soil > Palsa > Peat permafrost | place: Sweden: Abisko... | reverse complement strand
GTCAGATCGCAGTGGCTGCTTCCGTACTCGATTACCGCGAAGTTGCCGATCTCGAACTCCCACTCGTTCATTCCGTTCATCGGATACGAGCGGGCCGCGGTGCTCTTCCGTAATGAAGCGACGCCCGAAATGTACAACGTCGTCGACTTCGGCATCGTCAAGGTCTTCAATAAGAACCTGTCGCTCAGCTTCACGAACTTGAACTTCTCGGGCTGCCGGTGCTCGGACACGGTCCCGCCGCCGGACAACATCCGCTTTGCAGAAGCTCTCCTGAAGCTCGACTACAAAACCAACCTCTAGTACGACCCGCTAAGGGGAGACCATGAGAAAACGTTCGCTCCCGGCGTTGCTCCTCGCGGCGCCGTTGGCTGCCGCACTGATCTCCACCGGAGGCATCGCGCCTCCGGTGGCTCGCGCTGCCGATGCTCCGGCACCGGTCAACGTGGGACTCGTGTATTCGAAAACCGGTTTCCTCGGGGGCTACGGCGCCGAGTACGCCGACGGTTTCGCCGCCGGTTTAGAATACGCGACCAACGGCACGGGCATGGTCAACGGCCATAAGATCGTCGTCACCGAACGCGACGACGCGGGCGATCCGGCCAAGGCCGTCGCAGCCGCGAAAGATCTCGTCGGGCAGGGTTATAAAATCATTGCCGGCGCGACGTCCTCGGGCGTCGCGTTGCAACTTGCGCCGCTCGCGGCGGAAAATCACATCCTCTTCATCTCCGGACCCGCCGCGGCCGACGGCATCACCGGGAACAACCGGTACACGTTCCGTTCGGGACGCCAGACCTATCAGGACGTCGCAACATCGGCCGCCGTCGTCGGCAACGTTCGCGGCAAAAAGATCTTGGTACTAGCGCAAGATACCGCATTCGGACAGGCTAATTTCAAAGCCGTCGAAGCCATCCTCGGCACCGAGAAGGGCGCGACGGTTTCGAATCTGTACGTGCCGCTCTCGGCAAACGATTTCGCACCGTTCGCACAAAAGATCAAAGACGCGAAGCCGGATCTGCTCTTCGTCGCCTGGGCCGGTGCGACCGGTGGCGCACTCTGGAAGACGCTCGACGAACAAGGCATCTTCGAAGTGACGAAGATCGTCACGGGGCTGGCGGATCGGGCCTCGTATCCGAGTTTCCAGCCGGTCGAATCGAAGCTCAACTTCCTCTCGTACTACTTCTATCAAGCGCCGAAGTCAAAGCAGAACGATTACCTGATCGCGGCCCTCAAGAAACAGAACAAGGTGCCGGATCTTTTCGATCCCGACGGCTTCGTTGCCGCGCAAATGATCGTGCGCGCGATCGAGAAGTCCGACGGCACCGACGTCGATAAGATGATCGCCGCACTCGACGGCTGGAGTTTCGACGCACCGAAGGGCCGCGAAACGGTTCGCGCGCAAGATCACGCGATGCTGCAGCCGATGTACATCGCGAAGCTGAGCGGCTCGGAACCGGTGCTGCTCCGCACGCTTGACCCGAGCTCCGTCGCACCGCCAGTTTCCGCTTTTCACTAGCGCGTAAAAATGGAGTCGGGGCGCCCTCCGGTGCTCGCGGTCCAGGGCCTAGGACTGCGCATCGGTGGCGTCTCGATCGTCGAGGACGTCTCGTTCGACGTTCGTGCGGGCGAGTTTCTGGTGATCATCGGCCCCAATGGGGCGGGGAAGACGACGCTCTTCAACCTCCTGTCGGGATTCGCGCGTCCGAGCGCCGGACGCATCGAATTCGCCGGCCGCGACATCACGCACGCGGAGCCGTACGTTCGCGCGCGCCTCGGGCTCGGGCGCACGTTCCAGACCTCGACGGTCTTCGGCGGACTCTCGACGCTCGAGAACGTGCGTCTGGCCGCAAGCGCCGCGCTCGGCACCAGCGCGCAAGCCTGGCACCTCGCCGACCGCGAAGCGCTGCCTTTGGAGCGCGCGCGTGCCGCGCTGACCGAAGTCGGGCTAGGCAGCCGTGAAAAAGCGCGCGCCGGGCTGCTCTCGCACGGCGAAAAACGCAAACTCGATCTGGCGATTCTCTTATGCTCCGAGCCGGAAGTCGTGCTTCTCGACGAACCGACCGCGGGCATGGCCGTCGAAGACGTCCCCGATATGGTCAAGCTCATCGCCTCGATTCATCGCGAGCGCGGGAAAACCGTAATGATGGTCGAGCACCGGATGGATCTGGTGCTCGCCCTCGCGGATCGCTTGGCGGTCATGCACCACGGAGCGCTTTTGGCCATCGATACGCCCGAGCGGATCGTGGCCGACGAGGCCGTGCAGTCCGCGTATCTCGGCGACCCGCTATGAGCGTCGACGCTGCGCTCTTGAACGTGGACAAACTCAACGTGACGATCGGCGAGTCGCAGATCTTAGGCGGCGTCTCGTTCCGCGTGCGTGCGGGCGGCATCACGGGTCTCCTCGGACGGAACGGCGTCGGCAAAACGACGACGCTGCGCGGCATCCTCGGACTCGTTCCGCGCACCGGCAGCGTCACGCTCGCGGGCGACGAGCTGACGTCGTTACCGGTGCATTCGATCGTTCGCCGCGGAGTCGGCTACGTGCCCGAAGACCGCGACGTGTTCGGCGGTCTGACGGTCGAGGAAAACCTGCGCTTGGCGGAGCGCGCCGGCTCCGAGCATCGCTACGCTCTCGTCTACGAACTCTTTCCCGAGCTGCTCGAACGCGCGAAGCAACCCGCTGGGACGCTTTCCGGCGGACAGCAGCAGATGGTCGCCCTGGCGCGCGCGCTGTTGAACGCGGACAATCGCATTCTGCTGATCGACGAACCGACGAAAGGGCTCGCACCGCTCGTCGTCAAGCGCGTCGCCGACGCGCTCAAACGCGCCGCCGAAGTGACCACGATTTTGCTGGTCGAACAGAACCTGGCCGTCGCGCGGCATCTCGTGCGCGACGTCGTCGTGCTCGATCAAGGCCGCGTCGTGTACGCGGGCGACGTCGCGGCGCTGATCGACGATCCGGCCCTCGCTCGTCGCTTCCTCGGCTTGAGCGCCGCGGAGCATTGAGCCGATGAGCACGCTCGTTTTGCTTTTGATAACCGGGCTCGGCCTCGGCGCGCTGTATTTTCTCGTCGCCGCGGGGCTGTCGTTGATCTGGGGCCTGATGCGCGTGCTCAACTTCGCGCACGGCGCGTTCTTCACGGTCGCCGGGTACGCGGGATTTTTTACGTCGGCCGCACTCTCCGGCACGTCGCCGTGGCTCCAATGGCTGGCCGGACTGGTCGTCGCAACACTGACCGGCGGACTCTTCGCCGCGTTGACCGAGATCGGTTTGATCCAGCCGCTGTACCGCCGGCCCGTCGGCCAAGTTCTCGTCACCGTCGGGCTCGCGTTGGCTACGCTCGCGCTCGTCGAAGGCACCTTCGGTTCCGATCCGCGTCAAGTCGCGCTTCCCGCCTGGTTGATGGCGACGAGCAACGTCCTCGGAGCGGCGATACCTAACACGCGCTTCGCGGTCTTGTTGATCGCGCTGCTGGTGCTCGCCGGATTGCTCTTCTTCTTGCGGCGCACGCGCTACGGTTTGATCATTCGCGCGGGCGTGGAAAATCGCGCGATGGTTTCGGCTCTCGGCATCGACGTGCAGCGCGCGTTCACGCTCGTCTTCACGATCGGCGGCCTAGCCGCGGGCTTAGCGGGCTTCTTGGGCGCGACGTACTACGGAACGATCGACCCGAGCCGCGGCACGTCGATGCTCATTTCCGCCTTTATCGTCGTCGTCATCGGCGGCCTCGGTTCGATCACGGGCTCGGCCATTGCCGCGGTCATCGTCGGGCTCTTACAACAGTTCTTGAATTTCTATGCCGCCGCGGGGGTGGGTGACTTCGCAGTCGTGCTGCTGCTTGCCGCCGTGCTGCTGCTGCGGCCGGGCGGATTGATGGGCGGCTCTTCTTCATGAGAGGACGGAGCGCTCTCGTCGCCGGCGTTCTCATTGCGTTCGTCGCGCTCGTGCTGCCGTTCGTTCACGTGACGCTGCCGGTGATCTTCGAGGGCCCGCTCAACAGCGCCGGAACGCTCAACCTGCTCGGCCTCTGTTTCGTCTTCGGCGCGCTCGCCCTCAGCTACGACCTCGTCTTCGGATTCACGGGCCTGCTCTCGTTCGGCCACGCGCTCTACTTTGCGACCGGGGCCTACGTCACCGCGATCGCCCTCGTGCACTGGCACTGGTCGCTTCCGCAAGCCCTGGTTTTGACTGCGCTCGTTGCGCTCGTCTTGCCCTTGGCGCTGGGCGCGGTGTGCCTGCGCATCCAAGGCATTCCGTTTGCCATGGTGACCTTGGCGTTCGCGGAGGCCGCCTCGATCCTCGTGCTGCAGAACCCGTTCGGTTTAACGGGCGGGGAAGAGGGCTTGGCTTTGGGAAGCGGGACGCTGCCGGCGGCTCTCGTCGGTGTCAGCAACACCGCGAACCTCTATTGGATCGCCGCAGGCTGGCTCGCTCTGACGTGCGCGGTGGGCTGGTGGGCGGTCCACTCGCCGCCCGGACGGGTCTGGCAAGCGATCCGCGAGAACGAGCGGCGGGTCATCGCACTCGGACTCAATCCGTACGCGTACAAGCTCGCCTCGTTCGTGCTCTCCGGTTTTCTCGCCGCCGGTGCCGGGGTCGCGTATCTCTTTTTACAAGGGGGCGCAAATCCGCAGATTACGACCTCGAGCTTCACCCTCGTGCTTCTCGTCATGGTCGTGCTCGGCGGGGTCGGCACGCTGTGGGGCGCCGTGCTCGGCGGGATCGTCTACGAATACCTCGACTTCCGCTTGGTCGAGGTGTCGAACGCCTCGCTCGTTCAGAGCCTGCCGCCGATCCTCCGCGTGCCTTTATCCGAGCCGCTTTTCATCCTCGGCGTCCTCTTTATCGTTCTCGTGCTGTTCTTGCCCGAAGGCCTCGGTGGAATTTTCGACCGCCTTCCGCGGCGGCTTCCAGGTCGGCCCTCCTAAAAGCGGTAAGACGCCTGACAGCACTCATTCCGGTTTGCTCATAAGCTGACCGTATAGCTTCTCCCGTTGATAGGAGTACAGGTTTTATGTTCCAGAAATATGCCGCCGCAGCCGGGTTCGCGCTCATCCTCGCGGCCGGTCCATTCGCGGCGACCGCACAGACGCCGGCACCGGCGATGATGCCGGCCGGCGGAATGATGGCGATGGATTGTTCCACTGCCAAAGCCCATATGTCGGCCATGATGACGCCGACGACCGATGCGATGACGAGCGTCAGCGCGGCCGACGACCTCGACAAAGCGTACGCAGCGGCGATGAAGTCCATGGTCGCTCAAGCTCAGATGATGTCGAAAATTGAAATGAAATGCGGTAAGAACGCCAAGGCGATGGCCGTGGCCAAGAAGATGGACGACCAGCTGGACAGCGACTCGCTCGTGGTCAAAGCCCTCCAGACCGGCTTCTAACTCAGGTCTTCGAGCCGCCGGGCGCCGGCGGCTCGACCCGATCTGCCCTCCCGTACGAGGCGCGGAACCCTCCTCGAGCTCGACCAGGGGATGCAGCAGAGGCTGCGAATCGAGACGTAAGTTCCAAGCTTCGGGAGAATTTTATGGAAGTTTTTTCTGCCATACTCATAGCCGCGGCCACGCTCTTCGCGCCCGTGACGACGTCGACCGGGCCCGTGCAGATCAATAAGTGCGCGGTTGCATTCATCAACGAGCAAACCGGATCGATCCTCGTTTCGCAGACGATGACCTACACCAACGGCGTATCGATTTCGTTCACGAACGTCAGCACGAAGCCGGTTACGAGCGTCACCGCTACCGGGACGTACAACGGCGTGTCCATCACCGACTCATGGACCGGGCACCTCGCCGCCGGCGACACGCTTTCGATCTGGAAGCACTACCGGCAGCTCCCCTACGCCGGCGCCAACGCGAAATGCGTCGTGACGAAGGTCGTCTTTGCCGACGGCACCACCTGGCCCGCGGGTACCGCTCCCTAAGTCTGGCCGCAGCTCCACCAGTTGCTCCAAATCAACGGGTCTTAGAAAGGCCCGTTGATTTGGCGTGTAGGCCTTTTGCGCGCGTGCCCTGATCTTCGGCGCGTAGACGTTCGGCTTCCGTGTCGGGCGAAGGCGTCGCTTCGTCGACGACTTTCTCGGCGATGATCCGGAAGACGGCTACGATCGGAACCGCAACGAGCAGTCCGAGAACCCCGAGCAGTTCGCCGCCGACGAACAGCGCGACGATGACCGTCAAAGGCGAAAGCCCGACCTTGGCGCTGATCACGCGGGGCACGACTAGGTTACCCTCAATCTGATTGATCACGATGATCCCGAGAGTCACGAGCAATGCGTTCTGCCAGCCGTTGGTCGACACCGAGATCGCAAAGGCCGGTAGCCAGCCGGCGACCGCGCCGACGTACGGCACGACGTCGAAGAGGCCCGCTAAAACCCCGATGAGCAGCGCGTATGGAACGTGAAGGGCGAGAAGCAGCAGCGTCACCATGACGCCGACGATCGCCGCAACGGTCAGCTGACCTCGGATAAAGCTTCCGAGCATCGAGTCGATTTCGCGAATGAGGCGCGCCGCCGGCAAGCGCGCGCCGACCGGCGTCAGGCGTAAAGCCGCGCGACGAATCGTGTCGATTTCGAGCAGAAGGTAGATCGCCAGAACCGGTACCACGATGATGAACGCGACGAAACTTGCGGCAGTGATCCCGAAGGCGAATGCGCTCGTCGCGGCTTCCGCGCCGAAGTTTCCGAGCGCCGCGAAAGCGCGTTCGGGAGCCTGCACGATCGCGGCCTGCAGCTTGGGGGGCAACTCGGCCACCAGAGGCATCGCGGCGACTTGCTGGTGGTACGCCGCCACGACGCGAGGAACGTCGGCGTTGAACGCGCTCGCACTCGAGATCAATCCCGGAATCACGACCGCACCACCGAGCCCGAGCAAGAGAACCATGGCGACGTAGACGACCGTGATGGCCAAGCGCTTCGGATACGAGCGCGCCAGCCGGTCGACCGCGGGTGCGATGGCGTACGCGAAAAAGATCGCCGCCACGCCGATGGCAACGAACGTTTCGATGCGGCTCAGAAAAGCCGCGATGTTCGAGAGGATGTAGATGCCCGCCGCGATCAATCCCGCGACTTGCAACGCGTAGACGAGCTGACGCTGACCGGGCAGCGGCTCTTCCATGACGGGTGCCAGCGGCGTGTCCTCCCAAGCGGTGTTTTGCTTGCTTATGTCCGCCCGGGTAGCACTTTAACCGATTTGCTGAGGCGCCATCGCAGGCTCGGGAGCCTGATAGGCCAAGGGTTCGTCGCGCCGGAGCGCGTCCTTGGCCAAGACCAAGTTGAGCTCGATTTGCAGCTCGTCGAGGTGACTCGCATGAGGCGCAAACCAGGTCCAACCCGCCGCAAAGGAGCGTTCGCGCTCTTTGAGCGAGCGCGCGGCCTCGCGGATTTCGCGTCGCACGGAATCCGAGAGACCCTCGGCGCCGCGAGCGCCGCGCAGCATCCTCTCGATGTCGCGAACGTCGATCGTCACCCGTTCGCCCAGCTCGTATCCGCTCTTGGTACTCCGGATTGCGTCACGGTCGCCGGCCTGCGCGCGAGTTCGCGAAACGCACATCTTCAAGGCGTTCAAGGCCGCGTCGCCGTCGAGCGAAGGCCAAATTGCGCTCGCCAAATCTTCCTTGCGAGTTCCCGCCGCGGCGAAGCCCAAGGCGACGAGCAACTCGAGTCCACGATCGGAAACGTGGACGGGCTCGCTGCCGCGCCGCACCGCTCCGCGCGCGACGTCGATCGAGAGCACGTCGCGGCGAATCTTGAGCGGCGAGCGAGCCACGCGCGCGGCCAAGTTCTTGAAGATCCCGTAGTCGTTCGGTTCGGTCGAATCGATCAGGAGCTCGAGCGACGCCTGCAGCGGCGGCGACTCCACCGCTTGCGCGATGACGCGCGCTTCGAGTAAACGCCGGCGCTGCGCGGGTAAGAGCAAGGCCGCGCAAACGCGCACGGCGACGCGCAGAAAATCGCTTTCCGCAGCATCGATGTCGTCGATCGCAGCGTCGAATAACGTACCCGCGAGTTCGGGGTCCGTCGTGGTCAGAGCCGCCTGCCAGCGGGCGACGTTGAGCACTTGCGGCGAGGCGTCCGCGGCTTCGCGCGACAAGAGCGCATCGACGCAGCGCGCGAGCGCGCGAACTTCGCCGTCGCCGCAATCTTCCAACATCTGCCGGACCGCGGTCACTCGCGCGTCGTCGTTGCAATACCACGCCGCCCACGCCACGCTGCGCGCGGTCGCCGCGATGCGCGAAGTCATCCCGCTGCGTTGCGCGGCGTGAAGCGTTTCCTCGGTCATCTTCAGAAGCTCTTGCCATTCGCCCAGAAAGCGCGCTTTCTCCATCGCGATTTGCTCGCGCTCGACGTCGAAACGCAGGTGGCGCGCGCCCGGGGCGGCATCCGCCTCGTCGACCAGCTGATCGCTGCTCGCGAAGCGGCCGCGCTTCGCGGCAACGATCGCCGCGGTCATCAGAGCGAGGCGTCCCTCTTCGGCCGACTCCGGCGCCGTCGCGGGCTTTGCAGCCTCGAGCAGCGCTCGCGCTTCGGAGAGTTTTTCCAGTTCGAGCGCAAGCATTGCGAGCCGGATCTTGAGCCGCCGCACGAGCAAAGGCGATGAGTCCTTCGCGAGCGTTTGCAAAAGCCGCGAGCCTTCATCGTAGAGTCTCGACGCTTCGACGTTCTGCCGCCGGTACGGCAAGAGCGCGATCCAGAGGTTACAATGTTCGCACAGCGTCGAGATCCTAATCTTCGCAAGCACGTCGATCAAACGCGACGGCGGGTGCTGCAAGGTTGCGGCCGGCAGACGCTCGAGCGCGGCCGCGGCGGCTGCTTCGTCGCCGTACGTGCTGTAGAGTTCGGCCGCGCGTAAGAAATCGCCGGAGAGCTCGTACTGGCGTGCGGCTCGGAAGAGCGTTCCGGTCAGGTCCGGGGCGAAACGCGTTCGCAAGGCGCCGAGCAGCAAGGGATGCGTCTGATATGCGCCCGTCTCGGCCGAGACGAACCCGGGGAGACGCAGTAAGCGGTCGACGATCGGCGTGGCGTGGCGGATCCCGGTCGCAGCGGAAATGTCCTCGAGCGATGCGTTGGGAATCGCCGCGGTCGCGAGGGTCGTTGAAAGCATGTCGGGCGTGAATGCGGCCAGCACTTCGTTGACGAGTTGCTCGTGTGGATCGCCGGCGCTCGAATCCTCGAGACGCCGCACGAATTTGTCGATGTCCGCATCGTATTGCGCGAACAGCGCCAGCAACAACAGCACGATCGGCCAACCATCGGCTAAGCGGATGATTCGCTTGACGGTCTCGGCCGAGAGTTCGCTCCCTTCGAAGAGTCCGGTCGCCTCCTCGTCGTCGAAGCGTAACTCGTTGCGGGTCAGCGTGAGGATCTGATGGGGCGCCAAGTAGTGGCCGAAGCGAACGGGCAAGGCCACGCGCGTGCTGACGAGCATGACGCGCTCGGCCGGCCGCGCGGCGAGCAGGTCGCCGAACGTCGCGAGCACGGCGTCGTTCTCGGCGATCGCCTCGGCGTGTTCGAAGATGAACAGCGCGTGCTCCGGGCGTGCCTTCCACGCTTCCAGCAAGGTGCGATTCCAGGTCGAGAATTCGGCGCCGGTGGCGTGCAGGCGCAGCCGCGTCACCTCGATCGCTTCGCCTTCCGGTACCTCGGACGCGAGCGCCGCGAGTGCGCGCCCGGCGAACTCGATCGGATCGGCCACGCCCGCGCAATCGCAGATGGCGTGCCGGTCGAAACGGCGTGCGAAGAGGCGCGCTAAGGACGACTTGCCGAACCCGGGCGGCGCGACCAGCCGCACCAGCCGCGGTTCGGATGCGGAGAGCCGGGCCAGGAGCCGCGCGCGCGGCAGCGTCATCTCGCGGGTGCGAGCGCCTTCGCGCCGATGCGGGCCTCGAGCAACGCGAGCCACTCGTCGATGCCGGCGCCGGTCCGCGTCGAGACTTCGAGGACGCGCACGCCGGGATTGACGCGTTCGATGCTCTGTTCGGCAGCGGCTCGATCGAAACCGACGGCACCCGCGATATCGATCTTCGTCACGAGCACGACTTGCGACGTGTTGAACGCGAGCGGATACTTCAGCGGTTTATCTTCACCTTCCGTCACCGACAGGAGCACGACGCGCAAGTCCTCGCCTAAATCGTATTCCGCGGGGCAAATGAGATTTCCGACGTTTTCGATGAAGAGCACGTCGAAGCGCTGGTCCTCCATCTGCGCGAGAGCCTTTGAAATCATGCCGGCGTCGAGGCGGCACTCGGCGGCAGTCGTGATTTGGCGAACGGGAGCGCCGCTTCGCGCCAAGCGCAACGCGTCGTTTTCGGTCGCTTGATCGCCCACCAGCGCGCCGGCGCGATACCTGCCGGACAGGCGCCGCAAGGTTTCTTCGAGGAGCGTCGTCTTTCCGGACCCGGGGCTCGAAAGGATGTTGACGACCAGCGTTCCGCTCTCGGCGAAGCGCGCACGCAGCTTGGCCGCGAGAGCATCGTTCTTGAGCATCAGGTTCGACGCGATTTCAACGACGCGGACTTTCATGCGGGCACCTCCATGGAGACGAGTTGCATTTCGCGGCCGCTCACGATGCGCGGAGAAGGCGTACCGCATTCGGGACACACCAGACCGTAGCCCGGAAGCGGAGCTCGCTGGGCTTCACAGCGCTCGCAAAAGACGACAAGCGGAACCTCTTCGATTCGCAGCTCGCTCCCCGCGGCAACCGTTTCGGCGCTCGCCACGTCCCACGAAAACAGCAACGCGTCCCGAACCACTCCGCTCAGGGCCCCGACGCGCACGTTGACGGCGCTCACCCGTTCGATGCCCTGCTCGAGCGCAGTCGCCTGCACGCCATCCAAGAGACTGAGGGCAACGGTTATCTCATGCACGCGCAACGTTCCTCACCGACGAGTTTCGCAAGCATAGCACAGATTTTTCCAGCGGCACGGCAAGCGTTGCGTTTCGCATATATGTGAGGGAGCGGCGGGTTCCCAGGCTCCCGTAACGGCCCGGTAACGCGTCCGGTGCGGCGTCGCACGGCCTTGCATTCATGTTGCGTCGACGGCGCTACGGTTGCGCCGATCGCGTTGCTCGGAGACGCTAAACGGTAACGGCGCAGTAACGTTTTGCGTCAAGAAAACTCCACGGAACGCTCTTGCATTCGCACGTTTCATCCTTTAGCCTCAATTTGTCGGGCCATAGTATTGCAACCGTCGCAACGACGGGAGAAATTTGCCGCGAACGACGCGAGGACAAATAGCAATGGCGGACACGGTCGTAAACGTTCTTTGGATTCCCGCGGGGCTCAGTTGCGACGGCGATTCCGTTGCCTTGACCGCGGCGATGCAACCCAGCATCGAAGAGATCGCGCTTGGCGCCCTGCCGGGTCTCCCCGGCGTGAAGTTTCATTGGCCGCTGATCGAGTACAGTCTGGGCGGCGCCGAATTTCTCGAAGCGTTCTTCAAGGCCGAACGGGGAGAACTCGATCCGTTCGTGCTCGTGATCGAAGGTTCGATCGCAAACGAAGAAATCAAGAAGGAAGGCTACTTCACGGGCTTCGGAAATGCGCCGGGCACCGATCAGCCGATCACCTTCAGCGGCTGGATCGATCGCCTCTCACCGAAAGCCTGGGCCATTCTCGCAGCGGGTACGTGCGCGACGTACGGCGGCATCCATGCGATGGCGGGTAATCCGACCGGCGCGATGGGCATTCTCGACTATCTCGGCTGGGATTGGAAGTCGAGCGCCGGCGTACCGATCGTTTGCGTTCCCGGTTGTCCGACGCAACCCGACAACCTGTCGGAAACGATTCTTTATCTCTTGTGGCAAGCCGCCGGCCGCGCTCCGATGATTCCGCTCGACGAAGCCGGACGACCGACGTGGCTCTTCGGAAACACGGTCCACGAAGGCTGCGACCGGGCCGGCTACTACGAGCAAGGGCAGTTCGCGACCGAATACGATTCGCCGCAATGTCTCGTCAAGCTCGGCTGCTGGGGCCCCGTCGTGAAATGCAACGTTCCCAAACGCGGCTGGATGGGCGGCATCGGCGGATGTCCGAACGTCGGCGGAATTTGCATCGGCTGCACGATGCCGGGCTTCCCCGATAAGTTCATGCCGTTCATGGACGAGCCACCGGGCGGCAAGCTCTCGTCGACCGTGAGCAGCGCGTACGGCACGATCGTTCGAACGCTTCGCAACTTTACCATCGCGACCGTCGACAAGGAACCGAGCTGGCGCCACAAGGGCAAGAAACTCACCACCGGTTACACCAAGCACTGATCGACCGGCCGTCATCGCACGAGAGGATTGGCATGGCTATTAAGGATCTTCCCGGCCAGAGTACCGGAACGCAGCCCTCGCGGCTGGTCGAGATGTCGTGGGATCCGATTACGCGGATCGTCGGCAGCCTCGGAATCTACACGAAGATCGATTTTCAGAAGAAAATCGTCGCGGAGTGCCATTCGACCTCGTCGATCTTCCGCGGTTACAGCATCTTCATGAAAGGCAAGGATCCGCGGGACGCGCACTTCATCACGTCGCGCATTTGCGGGATCTGCGGCGACAATCACGCCGTGTGCTCGGTGTACGCGCAAAACATGGCCTTCGGAGTGCGGCCGCCGGCGATGGGCGAGTGGATCATGAACCTCGGCGAGGCCGCCGAGTACATGTTCGACCACAACATCTTCCAAGAGAACCTCGTCGGCGTCGACTACTGCGAGAAGATGGTCCGCGAGACGAACCCGAGCGTTTGGGAGAAAGCCAAGAAGACCGAGGCACCGAACGCAGCGATTCACGGCTACAAGACGATCGCCGACATCATGACGTCGCTCAACCCGTTCACGGGTGACTTCTACCGCCAAGCGCTGCAGATCAGCCGCTATACGCGCGAGATGTTCTGCTTGATGGAAGGCCGCCACGTCCACCCCTCGACGCTGTACGCCGGCGGAACGGGGACCGTCGCGACGCAGCAACTCTTCACCGACTACTACTCGCGCCTCATGCGCTACATCGAGTACATGAAGGTCTGCGTGCCCTTGCACGACGACCTCTTCAACTTCTGGTACGACGCGCTACCCGGCTACGAGCACAACGGCGAACGCCGCATCTTGCTCGGCTGCTGGGGTGCGTTCCAAGATCCCGATCACTGCGACTTCCAGTACAAGAACATGACGAACTGGGGCCGCAAGATGTTCGTCACGCCGGGCGTGGTGGTCGACGGGAAGCTCGTGACCAACGATCTCGTTAAGATCAACCTCGGCATCCGCATCCTGCTGGGTCACTCGTACTACGACGATTGGGAGAGCGAAGAGACGTTCGTTCCTCAGGATCCGCTCGGCAATCCGGTCGACCGGCGCCACCCGTGGAACATGCACACGCTGCCGACGCCGAAAAAGCGCGACTTCGCCAATCAGTACAGCTGGGTGATGTCGCCGCGCTGGTTCGACGGCAAAGATCATCTCGCACTCGACACCGGCGGCGGTGCGCTGGCGCGCATGTGGTCGACGGCGCTCTCGGGGTTGGTCGACATCGGCTACGTCAAAGCGACCGGGACGAGCGTCAAGATCAACCTTCCCAAGAGCGCGCTCAGTGGACCGGTTTCGTTTGAGTGGAAGGTTCCGAAGTGGTCGAATACGCTCGAGCGCAATCGGGCTCGCACGTACTTCCAGGCCTACGCGGCGGCGGCGGCGCTGCACTTCCTCGACAAAGCGTTCGAAGAGTTGAATGCCGGCAGAACCCGCTCGTGGGAGCCGTTCACGGTGCCGGACGAAGGCATCGGCTGCGGCTTCACCGAGGCCGTCCGCGGCGTGCTCTCACACCACATGGTGATCCGCGAAGGGAAGATCGCGAACTATCATCCCTGGCCGCCGACGCCTTGGAACGGAAACCCGCGCGACGTCTACGGGACGCCGGGTCCGTACGAAGACGCCGTTCAGAACACTCCCATCCACGAAGAGAACGGACCGGACTCGTTCAAGGGCATCGACATCATGCGCGCCGTGCGCAGTTTCGATCCGTGCCTGCCGTGCGGCGTCCACATGTACCTCGGCAACGACAAGACGATCGAGACGGTCCACTCTCCGCTCGCGCCGTTCGGGTAAGCGCGTTCGGATGTCTACCGCCGTCTCAGGCATGGCCGACCGGATCGAGGAACTGCTCGCGGGCTTCGACGCGGCCCAAACGCCGCGCCGGGCTCGCGAGCGTGCAGAAGAACTCGTCCGGACGGTCGTCTCCCTGTACGGCGAAGGTCTCGAACGCGTGCTCTCGATCGTGGACACCGAGCTCGGAGAGGCCTCCGGGCCGGTGTTCGAACGTCTCTGCGAAGATCGCTTCGTCGAGAGCCTGCTCTGCCTGCACGGCCTGCATCCGGTGCCGCTCGAAGAGCGCATCGACCGGGCCTTGCAGTCGGTGCTTCCTTACATCAAGTCGCACAAAGGGAACATGGAGGTATCGCGCATCGAGGGCGACGTCGTGTACCTCCGGCTCGAAGGCAGCTGCGACGGATGCCCGGCCTCGGCCTCGACGCTCAAGCTCGCCGTCGAACGCGCGATCCTCGAACGCGTCCCCGAGATCCGCGAGGTGCGGGCCGAGGAGGGCGCCGCGGCGGAACCCGGGCTCGAAACGTCGATTCGAATTCTGAGCCCGGCATGAGCGCGCTCGAGCGGAACGGCAAAGACAACGTCGCGCTGCTCGCGCAGATGCTGCAGAAGCGGCCGCCTGCGGGCGAGCGCTGCGACTTCTGCGCGACGCCGCTGGAGGCCGAACACAGCCACCTCATCGAGCTTGCCGCACGCCGCATTCTCTGCACGTGCCGGCCGTGTTACATCGTCTTCGAGCCGGAAGGCGCCGCGCAGGGCAAGTACCGGGCGATTCCGGCGCGCTACCTCGAGATTGCGAAATTCGCCGTCGACGACACGACCTGGGAAGCGCTGCAAATCCCGATCGGACTGGCCTTCTTCTTTTTCAACTCCCTCGAGAACAAGACCGTCGGCTTCTACCCGAGTCCGGCAGGTGCGACGGAATCGCTGCTTCCGCTCGACACGTGGAGCGCGATCGAAACCCAATACCCCGAGCTCGCATCGCTCAAGGCCGACGTCGAAGCCGTCGTGATTCAACGCAATCGCGACGCCTCGCGCGCTTTCATCGTTCCGATCGATGCAGCCTACGAGCTCGTCGGTCTAATCCGCACCTCGTGGAAAGGCTTCGACGGCGGCCAAGAAGCGCACGAAAAGATCGCGCAGTACTTCGTGAAAGTCGGCGAGCGGAGCCAAGGGAAAGTCGCGGCGAGGATCTCGTGATCGACCTGGCCTTCTCCGTCATCGGTGCGCGAGCCGAGCGTTATGCGGCCTCTCCGATGCTCGTGCTGCGCCTGCGCATCACAGAACGGAGCGGCGCCAAGGTCGACGCCATCGCGTTGCGCGTCCAGATCCAACTCGAGGTTCAGCGGCGCCGCTACGCTGCCGGCGAGAGCGCGCTGCTCACGGAGCTATTCGGCGACACCTCGCGCTACGCGGATACGCTCAAGCCGATGCTTTGGACTCACGTAGCCCAAACCGTGGTCGCGTTCGAGAACGAGACCGAGCTCGATCTGCACGTCCCGTGCAGCTACGATTTCGAAGTGGCGGCGCACAAGTACCTGGCCTCCCTGCAAGACGGCACGATCCCGCTCAACTTGCTCTTTAGCGGCATGGTCTTCGTGGAAGGCGAGGGCGGCGTCACGCCCGAGTTCGTGCCCTGGAGTTGCGAAGCGCGCTTCGCACTCCCGGTGAGCGTTTGGCGCGAGAGCATCGACGCGTTCTTTCCGAACTCAGCCTGGATTCGCGTCGACCGCGAGCTGTTCGACGAGCTGCGCCGCTTCAAGATCGCGAGCGGACTGCCCACCTGGGATGCGGCGTTGCAGCGTCTCTGCGAGCTTGCGAAGGTACGGCCGTGACGCATTTTGCTCCCGCTCTCGACGTCGCCAATGCCGTGCTCTATGAGGGCTACATCCTGTATCCGTACACGGCCTCGGCGCGCAAGAACCGGATCCGCTGGCAGTTCGGGGTGATCGTTCCCGAAGCGTATGCAAAGTCGGGAACGGGCGAGCCCGCCGAAGCGCAAACCGAAATCCTGGTCGAGTGCGCCGCCGAGGCACAGATCGACGTCTTGGTGCGCTTCTTGCAAGTCGAAGCGCGCAACGTCGAAGCGTGGAACGGCTCGGTCTTCCAGCCCGTCGACTCGCTCGTCGTCGACGGCCGGCCCCATCTCACGTTCGACGAAGGCGTCGAGCGCGAAGTCCCCGTAACGCTCCGGCTCGCGAACGCGCCGAACCTCAGCGTGCCGCTCGCCTTCGGCGCGGAACAAAACGTCGAGCTGCTGCACGGCCCGGACGAGACACTCCTCGGCAGGATCGTACGCCGGCGCTGGCCGTTGCATGGGATGATCGCGCTCGAGTGCGAGCACGTTTCCGGGCGCCCGCTCTTGCGCAAGTTGCGCGTCCGGATCCAAAACCACTCGCAAGTCGTCGCGGGCGAGCGCAGCTCCGCGCTGCGTACGTCGCTGGTCTCGACGCACACGTTGCTGTACGTTCGAGGCGGCCGCTTTCTCTCGGCGCTCGATCCGCCGCCCTACGCGGAAGGGAGCGCGCCGCTCGTCAACCGGCACACCTGGCCCGTACTCGTCGGCAACGAAAACGAGGATGCGCAACGCTCGGCGCTGGTGCTCTCTTCGCCGATCATCTTGTACGATTTTCCGGCCGTGGCGCCGCAAAGCGAAGGCGATACCTTCGATGCGACCGAGGTCGACGAGCTCATGATGCTCAGCGTGCTGAGCCTCTCCGATGAGGAGCGCGACGAGGCGCGCGCGACCGATCCGCGCGCGCGCGCGATCGTCGAGCGGGCCGAACGCTTCGGGCCCGAAGAGCTCGGCCGGCTGCACGGCACGTTGCTGCAATCCAAGCACGCGGCCCAATCCGATCCGTTCGCCGCGCTCGATCTTCCGGGAATGGATTGCGTGTTCGTCGACGGCGCGAAAGTTGCCAAGGGATCTCAGGTCCGTCTGCATCCCAAGCGCCGCGCCGATGCGTGGGATCTCTTTCTCGACGGGAAAGTCGCCACGGTGCGCGCCATCCATCAAGACGTCGAGGACCTGATGTACGTCGCGGTTACGGTCGACGACGATCCGGCCAGCGATTTGCACGAATGGTACGGCCGCTCTTTCCTTTTCTATCCGGACGAAGTCGAGCCGCTTCCCTCCGGCGCGACGGGCCATTGACGTGAAGCTCCTCGTCGCGGGAATCGGCAATATTTTCTTCGGGGACGACGGCTTCGGACCCGAGGTCGCGCGCGTCCTCGCAGCCGAACCGATCGAAGGCGTCAAGATCGAGGACTACGGCATTCGCGGCCTGCATTTGGCGTACGAACTGGTTTCCGGATACGATCGCGCGTTTTTGATCGACGCGGTTCCGCGCGGCGGCGAACCGGGTACGCTGTACGTGGTCGAGCCCGAATCGAGCGAAACGTCCGCGTCACCCGATCCGCACCGGATGGATCTCGAAAATGTCTTCGCGTTTCTCAAACTTACCGGCGGCGAAGCGCCGCCGATTACGATCGTCGGTTGCGAACCTTCCACTGCCGGCGAGGTCATGGGGCTCACCGAACCCGTGCGGGCGGCAGTTCGTCCGGCGGTCGAATTGATACGGCGTCTCGTTCGCGAGGCGCTCGGCAGCAGCGCTCAAAGCAGCACAAGGAGTATGCCATGCCCCCAAGAGGTCTGATCTTCGGTTCGCTCGCGTTCGCCGCGGCGTTCGGCGCGGAACGGCTGTTCGCGAGCTTGTCCAAGGACATCGCGCGCTACGATAAGATGCGCGCAATGTCGGGCGAGGCGCCGCTCGGGAGACAACTCCTGTCCTCGCTCGGAGGCGCGATCGGTCAGTTCGGCGTGAACGAGCGCGAACAGGCCACCGGCTTCGCTTCCTCGCTGATCGCCGACGTGGTGCGCTACGCGAAGATGCGGGGCATGTGATCGCTTCGCTCGGAGCCGAAAGCCTGGCGCGTTACACGGTCCTGCCGGGTGATTCGTGGTTGACTTTCGAGGCGCGCTCGACGCTGCACCCGGTGCACGGAAAGGCCACGCAACTCGACGGTTTCATCGAGGCCGGCTGGGACGCGGCGGGGCTTCCGCTCGCCGCGCCCGCGCCGCGGATGCACGTGGAGTTTCCGGTCGAGCAACTGCGCTCCGGCAACGGCGTGCAAGACCGCGAGATGTGGAAAGTGGTCGACAGCAAGCGCTTTCCGCGCATCGCCGCCGACTTGCGCGAGCTCGGCGTGCAAGCCGCTCCGGGCCGTTACGGCGCGAGCGGCGACATCACGCTCGCCGGGCGCTCGCGCCGCTACGAGGGCGAGCTGAGCTTCGCGCACGCGGGCGAGCTCGTGACCGTCGAAGGCGAGCTGAGCGTCGACATTCGCGATTTCGGCCTCAAGCCGCCGAGTCTCCTCATCGTCAAGGTCGACCCCGTGGTGAAAGTGCACCTGCACCTCGTCGCGCGGCAAGGATGAGGGCCATCGAGGAGCGTTCGCTCGGCCGAGGCGAAGGGGACGGCATGTCAGACACCGAGCGCTTCGATGTGGTAACCGCCGATTCGTCGCTGACGTTTTTTGCGATGTCGTCGGTGCAGTCGGCCTACGGGAAGACGACCGAATTGAGCGGTCACATCGACGCTGCTTGGAAACCCGACGGCACGCTCGCCGCCGAACCCGCGCCGCACATGCACCTCGAGTTCAAAGTCGAGAGCCTGCGCACCGGCAACGAACTTCAAGATCGCGAGATGTGGAAGCTGATCGACAGCAAACGCTTTCCGAAAATCTCGGGAGACTTGCGCGAGTTCAGCGCCGCCGGCGGTACGCGCGGCAGGTACGCCGCCGCCGGACAGATCACGCTCGCGGGGCTGGCGCGCCGCTACGAGAGCGAGTTCACGCTGGACTACGATCCCAAGCGCGTCATCCTCGACGGCGAAGTCAAGATCGACGTGCGCGATTTCGGTTTGAAGCCGATCAACTTGCTGGTTCTCAGCGTCGCGCCGCTCGTGCGCGTGAAGCTGCACCTCGTCACCGCCAGATCGGCCTGAAGCATGTGCCTTGCGATTCCCGGCCAAATCGTCGAGATCTCAGCGGAGCAGCCGCTCCTCGCCCGCGTCGAAGTCGGCGGCGTCCAGCGCAACGTCAACATCGGCTTGCTCGATCCCGGCGAAGTCGGCGCCGGCGATTGGATTCTCATCCACGTCGGATTCGCGCTCAGCAAAATCGACGAGCGGCAAGCGCACGATCAGCTGAGGATGTTGCAGGCAATGGGCGAGGATCAGCTCGCCATCGAAGAAATTCGCGGGTATACTTTCGCGGACCAGGACGGTGAGCTCGATGAAATACGTCGATGAATTTCGCGAACCGGGCATCATCTCGGGAGTCGCTCGCGAGCTAGCGCGAACGGTCGATCCGGCGCGGCACTACCGCGTCATGGAAGTCTGCGGCGGCCACACCCACTCGATTTACCGTCACGGTCTACGCGACGTGCTGCCGCCCAACATCGAGCTCGTGCACGGACCGGGTTGTCCGGTTTGCGTTCTGCCGACCGGTCGCGTCGACGACGGGCTCGCCATCGCCGCGCGCGACGGCGTCGCGCTCGCGTGCTTCGGCGACATGATGCGCGTTCCGGGAACGAAGGGCACGCCGCTCGAGCTGAAGGCGCGCGGCGCCGACATCCGCATGGTATATTCGCCCCTCGACGCCCTGCGCATCGCCGAGCAAAATCCGCACAAGCACGTCTGCTTCTTTTCGATCGGCTTCGAAACGACGGCGCCCTCGACCGCCTTGACGATTCTTCGCGCGCGCGAGCTCGGGCTGACCAACTTCTCGGTCTTCTGCAACCACGTGACGATCGTTCCCGCGATGCGCGCGATCCTCGACTCGCCCGACATGCGGATCGACGGTTTCGTCGGGCCGGGTCACGTTTCGGCGATCACCGGCTGCCGTCCGTACGAATTCATCGCGGCGGACTATGGCAAACCCGTCGTCGTCGCCGGCTTCGAACCGCTCGATATCCTGGAAGCGATCCTGATGGTCGTCCGACAGCTCAACGCAAACGAGGCGCGCGTCGAAAATCAATACAAGCGCATCGTGCCGTGGGAAGGCAATCCGCCGGCGCTTCGCGCGATGGCCCAGGTGTTCGAGTTGCGGCCGTACTTCGAGTGGCGGGGACTGGGCTTCATCTCGCAGTCGGCACTTGCGATCAAAGAAAGCTTCGCGGTCTACGACGCCGAGAAGCTCTTCGATATTCCCGGAGTCCGGGTTACCGATCCGCGCGGCGCGCAATGCGGCGAAGTGCTCAAGGGCGTGCTGAAGCCGCCGCAGTGCAAACTGTTCGGGACGGAGTGCAATCCCGAGCACCCCGTCGGCGCGCTGATGGTTTCCAGCGAGGGCGCCTGCGCGGCCTATTATCGCTACGCCGTCTACGCCGCGGCCGTCGAGGCGCCGGCGTGACGACGATCGAAACGACGCGCCGCACCCCGCGCTTCGCGGACGCGCAGATCGAGATGGCGCACGGCGCCGGGGGTACCGCGTCGCGGCGTCTCGTCGAAGGTCTCATCGGTCCATACTTTTCGAATCCCGCTTTGCAGGCGTTCTCCGACGCGGCGGTCCTGTCGATCGAAGGTACGCGCCTCGCAACGACGGCCGACGGCTTCGTGGTCAAGCCGCTCCGTTTTCCGGGCGGGTCGATCGGAGAACTGGCCGTGAACGGAACGCTCAACGATCTCGCCGTCTCGGCTGCCAAACCGGTCGCGCTCATGGCGACGCTGATCCTCGAGGCCGGTCTTGCGACGAGCACGCTCGAGAGCGAGATCGAAGCGATGGCGATCGCGGCGCGCAAGGCGGGCATTCCGATCGTCGGGGGCGATACGAAAGTCGTCGAGCACGGCATGGCCGACGGCATGTACGTCTCGACGTTCGGGATCGGCGTGAGCGACCCGCGCGCGATGCTCGATCCCGCCTCGATCAGGCCGGGCGATCGCGTGCTCCTCTCGGGCCCGATCGGCGCGCACGGCATCACGATCCTGCTGGCGCGCGGCGAACTCGACTTTCAGGCGGACTTGGTTTCGGATACGCGCTGCGTCTGGCCGTTCGTCGAAGCGCTCTTGTCGCAGTGTGGCCCGGGGCTGCGCTGGATGCGCGATCCGACGCGCGGCGGCGTCGCCACGGCGCTCAACGAGCTCGTGCGCGGCGGCGAATACGGCATCGCGCTTTCCGAAGAGCACGTTCCGATGCACGACGCCGTGCGCGGAGCTTGCGAATTGCTCGGACTCGATCCGCTGCACATCGCGAACGAAGGTCAGTTTCTGGCGGTCGTCGCCCCGAGCTACGCCGACGCGGCGCTCGCAGCGGTGCGCTCAGTCGAGGGCGGGGAGCGTGCCGTTTTCATCGGGGACGTGCGAGCCGAACCGAAACGCCGGGTCATCGGCATCAACGGCTACGGCGGAACGCGCGTCATCGACATGCTCGTCGGCGATCCGCTACCGCGAATATGCTGACGCCGGAACGCACCGCGACCGAGTTGGCCCAGCGCGTCGCTGCCTCGATCCGCGCCCGGACGCCGGTCGCGCGTGCGTTTTTCGAGCGGCATGCGGAGGCGCTGGCCGAGGCGGCGGGCGCGATCGCCGAACGGCTTGCCTCCGGTGGACGCATCTACGCCTTCGGGCGCGGTGCGTACGCCACCGACGCGCAACACGTCGCGGTGGAATTCGTTCACCCGGTTCTCGTTGGAAAGCGAGCGCTTCCGGCTTCGGACCTGAGCCTTTCGTTCGAAGCATCGCTGGCGGTCCTCGTGACGGAACGCGACGTCGTCTTCGGGTTCGGACCGCCGCAGGGCGACGCGACGGTTACGGCCGCGCTTGGAACGGCTCGTGCCCGCGGCGCGTTCACGTTGGCGTTTCCCGGGAACGACGCGGACTTCGCGATCGATCTCGCGACGAGTGACGATCACGTCCATCAGGAAATCGTCGAAATCGCCGGGCACCTCCTGTATGAAAGCGTCCACGTGTTTCTCGAACACCGGCCGGCTCAGCGCGATGCCGGCGCGTCGTCGTTTCTGTATCCGTTCCTGGGCGATGAGTCGCCCTCGCCGGGGGCGCTCCGGCGCGACGTTGCGAACTCGATCTTGCAAAAGGTCGCCGATGCCGAGAACCTGCGCGAACGCGTCGCGACGGAAGAGAGCGAAGCGATCGCGGCGGCGGCCCGGCTGATTGCGGGCGAGCTACGAGCCGGCGGACGTCTCTTGCTATTCGGGAACGGCGGTTCGGCCACCGACGCCTCCGATTGGGCACTGGATTGCGTGTCGCCGCCGCAGGGACTCGCGCCGCTTCCGGCGCTCTCGCTGGCTGCGGAGCCGGCCACGCTTACGGCGATTGCGAATGACGTCGGACGCGAGCACGTCTTCTCGCGCCAACTCATCGCGCATGCCCGGCCGCACGACGTTGCGGTTGCGCTCTCGACCAGCGGCGGCTCGTCGAACGTTATCGCGGCGCTCGAGGAGGCACGCAAGCGGGGAAACCGGAGCGTTGCGCTGCTCGGCTACGACGGTGGTGAGATCGTCCGCCGGGGCCTCGCCGATCGCGTCATCGTGGTGCGTTCCGACTATATTCCGCGCATCCAAGAAGCCCAGGCGGCGATCTACCACACGCTGCGCCACGCACTCGATTGGCTGCGTCATGCAGCGTGAGCTGTTCGCCAGCAAGACCTGCCCTTATTGTTCGGAAGTGCGCGAACGGCTGGAATGGGACGGTCTGGATTTCGTCGAGTACGACGTCGAATCCGATGCCGCCGCGCTGGCGCGCCTGAAAGCGTTGTGCGGTCCATCCGCAATGGTCCCGGTCGTGGTCGAAGAGGGCCAGGTCGTCCAGATCGGGGCGAGAGGCCGCGGTTGCTATGTTAGCGGCGGGTGAAGCGGTTGCGCGGAAAGCCGTCAGCCTTCGCATAACCGGGATCGTTCAAGGCGTCGGTTTCCGCCCGTTCGTGTATCGCACGGCACGGAGCAACGGCGTAACCGGCTGGGTCCTCAACGGCGATGACGGCGTTCACGTGGTGGCCGAAGCCGGCGCAGATGCGCTCGAAAGGTTTCTGCGCGAGGTGCGCGCGCATCCACCGGCCGCCGCGCGGATCGCTTCCTTCGACGTCACGCCGATCGCGCTGACGGGACTCGAGGATTTTGCGATTCGCGAAAGCGTCGCAACGCATGCGCCGACCGTGCGCATTTCGCCCGACTTGCCGGTCTGCGACGATTGCTTGCGCGAGCTGTTCGATCCGCACGATCGGCGTTTCAAGTATCCCTACATTAACTGCACCAATTGCGGACCTCGTTACAGCATCGTTCTCTCGCTGCCCTACGACCGCGCGCGCACGGTGATGCACGAGTGGGAACTCTGCGCGGACTGCAGGCGCGAGTACGATGATCCGGGCGACCGCCGCTTCCACGCGCAGCCGCTGGCGTGCCCGGCGTGCGGACCGGCATTCCGCCTTGACGAAGGCGCCGCGAGCGTGCGCGGGTCCACCGCGTTCGCTCGTGCGGCAGGACTGCTTGGCGGCGGCGCGATCGTCGCGATCAAAGGGCTCGGCGGCTATCACCTGGCATGCGACGCCGCGAACCCCGAGGCCGTGCGCGCGCTACGCGAGCGCAAGTACCGCAAGGAACGTCCCTTCGCCGTCATGGTGCGCGATCTCGAGACCGCGCGGCGTCTCGTCGAACTCGGTGCCGACGGAGAGCGCCGGCTCACGTCGCTCGAGCGGCCGATCGTACTGGCGCCCGCGAAGGCCGAGTTGCCCGGCGTCGCTCCCTTCAATCGAGATCTCGGGGTGATGCTGGCGTATACCCCGGTCCATCATCTCGTCTTCGCGGCCGGCGCGCCGGACGCGCTCGTCATGACCAGCGCCAATCGTTCGAGCGAACCGATCGCGTACCTCGACGCCGAGGCCTTCGCGTCGCTCGCCGGAATCGCCGACGCGTTCTTGACGGGCGAACGGCCGATCGCGCGACGCGTCGACGACTCGCTCGTGCGCGCCGGTGCGACGAGCGGCGGCGTCCTGCGCCGCGCGCGCGGAATGGCTCCGCAAGCGGTCGCGACGTTTCCGGGTGGCTCGCCGATCCTCGCACTTGGCGGCGACCTCAAGAGCGCGGTCACCCTCGTCGTCGACGGCCAGGCATTCGCGAGCCAGCACATCGGGGATCTCGACCATCTGTCCTCGGCGCAAGCCTTCGCGGAGACGATACGCGACCTGTGCGCGATGTACGAGGTACCCGAAAAGGAGCTCGTCGTCGTGCACGATCTGCATCCGGGCTACCGGAGCTCGGAATTCGCGCGTTCGTTGCGGGGGAAGCGCATCGCCGTGCAGCATCATCGGGCTCACGTTGCGAGCGTCCTCGCCGAGCGCGGCGCGTGGGACGAGCCGGCGCTGTGCTTCGCGTGGGACGGCACCGGCTACGGCGATGACGGCAGCATCTGGGGCGGAGAGATGTTCGAAGGTTCGGTGAGGCGAGGCTTCGGCCGAATCGGACACCTGCGCAGCGCCGCGCTACCCGGCGGCGACGCGGCAGCCCGCTTCCCCGTTCAAGCCGCGGCCGGTTTCCTTTGGGATCTCGACGACGGAACGGCCTTCGAACTCGAGCCGTTCGCGTTTCCCGCCCGCTACGCTCGAGCGCGCGAACTCGTGAGACGCAACGTACGCACCTTCGCGACGACGTCCATGGGCCGGCTTTTCGACACCGTCGCGGCACTGCTGGGATTCACGCGAGAGCAAACCTTTGAGGGACAAGCCGCGATGTGGCTCGAGCATCTCGCGCGCTCGAGCTCGAACGACCGCCCCTATGCGTTCCCGTACGCGCACGGCGAACTCGACTTCCGGCCGATGCTGCTGGCGATCGTTGCGGAACGCAAGGCGGGCTGCGCGCCCGCCGACATCGCCAGGGCTTTTCACGCGAGCCTCGCCGGGGCCGCCGTCGCACTCGCGCGCGACTCGAGCGCACGGCGCGTCGTCGCATCCGGCGGCGTTTTTCAAAACGGTTTATTGCTCGAGATGCTGCGGGCGGACATCGGCGAGCGGCTCTGGACGAACGTCGCGGTACCACCGAACGACGGAGGACTCA